>P_1C_Liq_1_UnCtyDRAFT_1000263_pt1 | contig 12413 bp, 13 predicted proteins | sample Pon1CUnioCityCA_2_FD_10230 | JGI IMG/M metagenome (IMG submission 10230) | reverse complement strand
AATTTATTAAATTAATTTGAACGCCTGTCTTTGCTAAACCATTGCTCTCATCTGCAAAGTCGCCTATTGGTATTGAAGTACCAAACGATAAACCTATAAACCCTCTCTTCAAAAGATTTCCATTATTTGCTTTACTACCTTGGTTATCTTCGTTTGGTATCCGGTTTTCTGTTGTTGTAAATTTTTCTCTCTTTCCATTTTCATAAATGACCATGAAAACATTCAAGATACTAATATTTCTTATTGGACCATCCTGAAAATCAAACTCTTTATATTTAATAGTTTCACTAGTAACTTCAAGAATTTTGGATTTGATTTCTTCTCCGTTTTGTTTTACAATGATATCTTGTCCAAATATTAGATTACTTGACAAGCCAATTATTAGAAATAATAAAATTCGTTTCATAAGTGCTCCTTTTTTTAAGTTTTTGTTAATTATTAATTTGTTNTAAATGNNNTANAACAAGTAAATATGTCGCATTAATGCAACATATTTACCTTATGGCTGTATTTGTTTAAATATTTAAAATTCTGATAATCAATGTTTTTTATTCTTTTGGAGTTATNGCCTTCCTCAAATTAAAATAACTGATTTTAAACGTTTATAAGCATTTNTAAACGTTTATTGTCGGTTATGCCGGTGTACACATCTTCCGTTCACAAAATACACAATAATACAACTCCATTCAGCTGCTAAAAATCACCTCACTTTAGCGCAAAAAAAAAGAGGCCTCAAAAAAGCCCCTCTAAAGTAGTAGGAATGTAAAATGGTTCTACTCTTTGCTTGAATCCTCGCCTAAGTCTTCAAAGCTTATGTCAGAAAAAGAGGAGGGGCTTTTATCCGCATCCTCAGTTTTGTTTTCAGTTTCGGGCTTGCTTTCCTCAGCCTGCTCTTCTTCGCGAGCAGCCTCTAATTCATCGCGGCTTACAATTTCCTTTTCAGACATTTTATGGATCTGATCCAAAGTTCCTTGCAAGTGCTCACTAAAGCTTTCAAAATCTTCGGGATACAAAAACAGCTTGTGCTTTTCGTAGAAAAATTTGCCGTTATCGTTGTTAAAGCGGCGCTTACTTTCTGTAATGGTCAAGTAAAGTTCATTCGATTTGGTGGACTTTACATCAAAAAAATAAGTTCTGTTGCCTGCTCTGAGCGATTTAGAGTAAATGTCGTCTCTTCTGTTCGACCTTCCTTTATCATTCTCCTCCATCAAAATAGTAGTTTTTTTATCAAATTGTTTGCATTATGTTTCAAACAAATCTAACTAAAAAAATGCTTCATCTTCCAACTAATAAGGCTTTAAAAGTGCTTTAGGCTCGCTCTTGCTGACTTTCGAGCAATTGTTTGCGGTGTGTTTCAAAGTAAACACCCCGCTGCTTGATCAGCTCTTCATGCTTGCCATGCTCAATAATCTTGCCTTCATCTAGCACCAGTATTTGGTCGGCATGCTTTACAGAAGAGATGCGGTGTGAAATGATCACTGCTGTTTTGTGCTGCATGATGTCTTTTAATGCTGTCAGGATAATTTCTTCTGTTTCAGTGTCTACCGCTGAAAGGCAATCGTCAAACAACAAAATATTGGGTCGGTTAATGATAGCCCTTGCAATGGAGATGCGTTGTTTTTGACCGCCTGAAAGGGTAATGCCTCTTTCGCCCAATTCAGTTTCATACTGCTTGGGAAAAGAGGCAATGCTTTTGTGAATAGCGGCTTTCTTAGCTGCTTCTTCAATCTTTTCATCCTCCACGGTTTCTTCGGTCAAGCCGAAAGAAATGTTGTTGCGAATGCTTTCAGAAAACAAGAAAACCTCTTGCGGTACATAACCAATGTTGCTGCGCAAAGCATTCAAATTGATGGTTTTGATGTCTTCTCCGTCAATCAAAACCTTTCCTTCAGTAGCATCAAACAAACGGCAGATCAGATCAGCAATGGTCGATTTGCCAGAACCAGTCTTCCCAACTATGGCCAAGGTTTCTCCCGGTCGAACTTCAAAGCTAACCTTGTCAAGTGCCAAAGTGCCGGATTCAGGATAGGTGAAAGAAACCTGGTCAAAAGTGACTTTACCCTTGATCTGCTGCACCTCATCAGTAGGGTTGTCAATATCAGATTCGGTTTTGAGAAATTCATTGATGCGCTCTTGTGAAGCGGCAGCTCGTTGCACCAAAGAAGTTACCCAACCCAATGCAGTTACCGGCCAAGTAAGCATGTTCACATAAATGATAAACTCTGCAATGTTTCCAATGGATATTTCGCCTGCAATGGCTTTAATTCCACCAATGTAAATGGTTAAAATGGTGCTTAAGCCAATTAGCATCATCATCACTGGAAAGAAAAAAGCTTCTAAGCGTACTAAGTCTAAATTCTTGTCCTTGTAGGTTTCAGCTTCTTCTTTCAGCCTTTGGTTCATGTATTTCTCTTTCACAAAAGATTTTATGATCCGAATGCCCGAAAAGCTTTCTTGCGAAAAGGTAGAAAGCCCTGAAAGGTGACGCTGTACTACCTCACTTTTGGTGTTGATCTTATTGCTAATGTAATAGATCAGGATAGATAGAATGGGTAAAGGGGCCAAGGCATACAGCGTAAGTTCTACATCAATGCTTAGCATAACTGTGATCACCATTANAAACAAAGCCACTAGGTTAATGGAGTACATGATCCCCGGACCTAAATACATGCGCACCCGTGTTACATCTTCACTGATGCGGTTCATAATGTCACCGGTGTTGTTCTTTTTGTAAAAAGACATGCTGAGCTCTTGGTAATGCTGGTAAACCTCATTTTTAAGATCGTACTCGATCAAACGCGACATAATGATGATGGTTTGTCGGGTAAAAAAGGTAAACAAGCCTTTTAGCAAAGCCATTAAAAGCACCAAGCCTGCAAAGAATAGGAGGGCTTGGCTTAGATCCATGTTTTCGGTAAAGGAAGTGAAAAAGCTTACTTCAGGTGTTGCTTGGTCGTTGATCACTTCTGAAACATCTGCTACTTTTTTTAATTCGTCAGATTGCGCTACGGCATCAAAAGCCTCACGAATAATTTGTGCCGGATAGATGGCAAACACATTGGAGACGATCACAAAGAAAATTCCCAACAACAGCCGAAGCTTATATTTTAAAAGGTATTTATTAAGGTATTGAAGTGATTTCATACTCTTGTCTCGAAGCTTAATGCTTTGCTGTTTATTCTATATTTTTGCAGCCTTTAAGAAATGCTTAGCCTTTGCAAAAGTAAGTGATTGCCTTGGCTTAGTTTCGAATCAAATTAGATTAATGCACAACCAACACAGTAGCTTACCTTTAAGTTCTTTGTACACCCTGAAACCACTAAAACACCATGCTTAACCGTAGACTTTTGAGAATTAAGGTGATGCAGTCGCTTTATTCCTATTTTACCCAAGAGGGAAGTGACCTACCAAGCGGAGAAAAAGCGCTCTTTTTAAGCATTGACCGCGTTTACGAATTGTACCTCCATTATCTCATATTGCCCATAGAATTGGCCAATGCTGCTGAAGTGCAAATGGAAGAAGCAAGAAACAAAGCCCTTCCAACTGAGGCAGACTTGAACCCTAACCGCAGATTTGTTGACAGTTTTGTGATCGAAGCTTTACGCAAAAACCCTGCTTTGCAAAGAGAGGTGAGCAACCGTAAGATCTCATGGAGCGCCAACCAAGATGAAGTTAAGAAACTATGGCGTCAGATCAAGAAAAGTGATTTGTATTTCGATTTCCTAAACGGCGAAAACCACCTTTCAGCTCACCGTAAGTTCGTAGAAAAGATCATCCGTGATTTTGTGATCGACAATGAGAGCATTTACTCCATTTTTCAAGAAAGAAGCATTTATTGGGACTTTGAAGACAATGACTTTGCTACCAATATGGCTATTCGCTACTTTGGTAAGATCAAATCGGTTGAAAAGTACAAGCCCTTACCGGGAATTTACAAGGATGAGGAAGATGACAAGCGTTTTGTGAAGAACCTTTTTCGTAAAACCATTACCCATGATGAGGAAAACAGCAAGTTGATCAGTCAAAAAACCCGCAATTGGGATGTTGACCGGATTGCTGCCATGGATGTCTTGCTTATGAAAATGGCCATCACTGAATTTACGCAGTTGAGTTCTATACCAGTTAAAGTGAGCTTGAATGAATACATTGAGATTTCAAAACTATTCAGCACACCTAAAAGTAAAGTCTTTATTAATGGGGTATTGGATAAACTGCTAGCTCAATTTAGTAGAGAAGATAAGATCAAAAAAACCGGAAGAGGCCTGATGCAGTAAAGGGCTTTTGATAATTTTGTTAGAAATTAAAATAGAAAAATGAAGCATACCTTATTAATCAGTTTAGTGTGTCTGCTTTTTGCAGCATGCGACAATCAGAATAAAGCAGAAGGAGAAGTTAGTACCGACTTGATCAACAATCCGGCAACTGCTTCAGGTGAGGCTGAAGGAGAGGAGGCACTACCTGCATTTGAGTTTGAGGAAAATGTATTGGATTTTGGCACCATTTCTCAGGGAGAAAAAGTAAAACAGCGTTTTAAGTTTAAAAATGTTGGAAAATCAAACCTGATCATTTCAGATGCAAAAGGCTCTTGCGGTTGCACTGTGCCTTTATGGCCTAAACAACCCATTAAGCCTGGTCAAGAAGGAATTATTGAAGTTGTGTTTGATAGCAATGGCAAACAAGGTCGCCAAAGCAAAACCATCACACTGGTGGCCAACACAGTTCCAAACACTAAAGTATTAGCAATTAAAGGGGACGTTCTAGTACCCACTAAATAAATAAGAAAATGAACGAAATTTTAAGCATCGTATTAATGGCCCCAACTGAAGGTGGTGGCGGAATAATGGATTTTCTACCCCTCATTCTGATCGTGGTGGTTTTTTACTTCTTTATGATTCGTCCGCAATTGAAGAAGCAAAAAGAACAGAAGAAATTTAGAGAAGCCTTAGCCAAAGGTGACAAAGTGGTAACCATTGGCGGACTTCACGGTAAAGTAGCAGAAGTAAAAGAAAATACAGTATTGGTAGACGTTGCCAATAACGTTCAACTGAAGTTAGAAAAGAGTGCTATTTCTTCTGATTTCTCAAACGCTGATCAGCTGAAAGCCAATAATAAGTAGCATTAGCGCTTTAGTCCAACATTTGTGAAAGAAGAATTTGAAGACTTTTACCGGAACATCAAAGAGGGGAGACTCCGTTTTAGCCAAAGGGCTTACATTTTCTTGTTCTGCTTGCTTTTATCTACTTTCTTTTGGTTTTTATCAGCACTCTCAGATTCTTACACAACCTACTTAAAAGTTCCGCTGCGGTATACTTCACTGTCAGATAATTTTGTACTGGAGAAAGAACCGCCGAAACAGCTTAGCATTAAAGTAAGGAGCAGTGGTTTTGAATTGTTGGGTGAGCAAATTTCGCTTGATCGAAATACCATTGACCTTGATCTGTCTAAGGCAAAAGACAACAGAAGGAAGGCCTACTTTATCCTAAGCGAGGATTTTAGAAAACAAGTAAGGGAAAGCTTAGATCCTGACATTGAGCTAATCGAGATCAGTCCTGACAGTATTTTTCTTGAAACCCAAGAGCGCTTGTTTAAAGAAGTGCCGGTTCGGCATTCGGCTGCCATTAGTGTTGCAAAAGGTTATGGTTTAAGAGACCAAGCTCAATTGGTTCCGGATAGGGTAAAGTTAAGCGGTCCACGCTCTTTTATCGATACCCTATCTTTTGTGGAAACAGAGCGCATCACCCTCGAAAATTTAACGGACTCCACACAGCTTAGCCTAGAATTGAAAGATTTTCCTCAAGTACGAGGTGTCCAAATGGCCCAATCAACAGTAAAATTGAATGTTGCTGTAGAAAAGTTTACTGAAAAGAGTTTACAGCTCAAGATTATTCCGAACAATAGGGAAGGGACTCTTAAGCTCCGAACCTTTCCCCCTGAAGTAAAGGGTATTTTTTTAGTTCCCATTAGCAAGTATGAAGACCTTGATGCCTCTTTAATGCGTGCCACAGTGCGTTTGGATAGTGCTACTAATTCGGCTAAGCTGGCTGTAAAACTGGAGAACTTGCCGGATTATGCTAAACTTATTCGTTTAGAACCTAGCTTTGTAGAATACATCATTACAGAATAATGTTAAAAGTAGGAATTACAGGAGGAATAGGCAGCGGAAAGTCAACCGCCTGCAATATGTTTAGAAATTTGGGTGTGCCCATTTTTACCGCTGATGTGGTAGGTAAACAGATCTTAAATGAAGATGCAGCAGTTAAAAAACAGGTAATCAGAACTTTTGGAGAAGACATGTACACGGCAGAAGGTAAGATTGATCGGCAGCGCATGGCGCAATTGGTGTTCAATGATCCTAATGAGTTGGAGAAACTAAACGAGATCGTCCATCCGAAAGTAAATGAAGCCTTTGAACAGTGGGTGGAAAAGAATGCTAAGGCGCCTTACGTTTTAAAGGAAGCAGCCATTTTATTTGAAACCGGAAATTACTATACCTTGGATAAGATTATCAATGTTTTCGCTTCCAAAGCGCAGCGTATAGAACGCATTAAAAAGCGTGATGATGTTTCTGAGGCAGATGTATTGAAGAGAATGCGTTTCCAGTTTAGTGATGCAGAACGCAATAAAATGGCGGATTTCATTTTAATGAATGAGGACGGCAATGAAGAAGAACTGCTTCCGCAAATCATGGAGTTGCACGAAATCCTCTTAAACGAAACCAAGCAATGGTCAATGTCTATTCGGTAGAGCAAATAAGAGCTGCAGATCAGTACACCATTGCGCACGAGCCGATCAGTTCGCTTGATTTAATGGAAAGGGCCGCTAACCAAGCATTTAAATGGATTGAGCAGCACTACCTCGCATCAGCGAAAAAGCGAGAATTCGCGGTTTTTTGTGGTTCAGGTAACAATGGTGGCGATGGCTTGGTACTTGCTCGATTATTGTTAGAGGCTGAGCAGCAAGTTAAGGTTTTCGAAATAGCACTTGGTGAAGGCTCTCCTGATTATAAAGCCAATCTGAAACGCTACAAAGGCGAGAAGCAAAGCCTGACCGCCGAAGCGCATAATTTTGAGCTTCAGCAAGACTGTATTGTGCTGGATTGTATTTTCGGCACCGGACTCAGCAGAAAAGTTGAAGGGTTTACGGCTGAAATAATCAAGGAGATTAATCAAGCTTCTGCAGAAGTTATTTCCATTGATATTCCTTCGGGTTTATTTGCGGAAGACAATACTGAAAATGAAGCGCAGTTGGTGGTGAAAGCAAGGCATACTTTGACTTTTCAATTCCCAAAGTTGGCTTTTCTTTTTCCACAGAATGCCCTGTTCGTAGGCAATTGGCACATCATTTCCATTGGCTTATCTGCCGAATACATTGCGCAAACTCCTTCAACACATTACCTAAGTACTCAGGATTCAGTGGCAAGATTGCTCAAACAGACCAATAGTTTTGCTCATAAAGGCAGTAACGGTAGGGCCTTATTGATGGCGGGTTCTGAAGGAAAGATGGGAGCTGCTATTTTGGCGGCTAGAGCTTGCCTGCGTTCGGGTGTCGGTTTACTAAGTCTGCAAATTCCAGAGCATGCACTTGCTATTTTACAAAGTGCAGTGCCTGAGGCTATGGTGGAACTTGATGCTTGCTCCACCCACTTAAGTGAACTAAAACGAGAGCTTAAATTGGATGCGCTTGGCATTGGACCAGGAATCGGTCAGGCTGAAGAAACGGAAAAGTTGCTAAAACTGTTAATCCAAGAGTCAACCGTACCTATGGTGTTTGATGCTGATGCACTAAATATTTTGGCAGCTAACCCAACTTACATTGCCTTTTTGAAGCCCGGCAATATCCTAACGCCTCACCCCGGTGAGTTTAAGCGTTTGGTAGGCGAGTGGAAGAGCGATTTTGAACGTTTGAATTTGCTCAAGGATTTTGCACAGCGGCATAAGCAAATCGTGGTCCTAAAAGGNCGCTANACCGCTATNGCTATTCCTGATGGTAGGGTTTATTTCAACTCCACAGGCAATTCTGGAATGGCTACCGGAGGCAGTGGAGATGCATTAACGGGAATTTTAACTTCCTTACTTGCGCAGGAGTACTCAGCAGAAAAAGCAGCTATTTTGGGGGTTTACGTGCACGGATTAGCAGGAGATCTTGCTGCTGAAAAACTAGGCACTATTGGTATGTTGCCAAGTGATTTGATCGAAGCCTTGCCTTATGCCTTTCGGCTTTTACAAGAAAGTGAAAGTAAATAGTGGTCTGTCAAGCAAAGACCTAGCTTACAATTCTAGTTCTCCAATGCCTTGTCGGATAATCTCTACTTCACCATTGCTAAGGTCCACCACGGTAGAAGCTTCGTTCTTGCCATAACCACCATCGATTACCATGTCGACCTGATCGCCATACTTTTCGTAGATCAATTCAGGATCGGTGGTATATTCCAATACTTCATCATCATCGTGCACCGAGGTTGAGATCAAAGGCGCTTCTTGTTGTTCAACAATGGCGCTGCAAATGGCATTGTCGGGTATTCTGATTCCCAGAGTCTTTTTCTTGTTTTTAAACAGCTTGGCGATGCTTTTATTGGCGTGCAAAATAAAGGTAAACGGTCCGGGTAGGTTGTGCTTTAGAATTTTAAAAATGGAACTGTCGAACTGCATGGTGTATTCAGAAATGTGACTCAAATCATAGAAGACAAATGAAAAGTCAGCCTTCTCCATTTTTAAGCCTTTTATGCGGGCCACTCTTTCCATAGCCGAACGATGCTGGGTGCTACAACCAATGGCGTAGACCGTATCGGTGGGGTAGATGATCACCCCACCGCGGTTCAAGCAGTCTGTTACCTTTTTAAGGTCTTTCGGATTGGTATTTTCTTCGTAAAGCTTAAGTAGCATTATTGGTTCTTTGCGTGATCAGCTAAGAATTTCTCAAGTCCAATATCCGTCAAAGGGTGATTTAAAAGGGCAGTCATGGCACTTAAAGGACCAGTCATAACATCAGCACCAATTTTAGCGCAATCAATAATGTGCATTGGGTGACGAATAGAAGCAGCGAGAATCTCAGTTTCAAAAAGGTAGTTATCAAAAATGGTTCTAATTTCTTGGATCAAGTTCAAGCCATCGGTTGAGATATCATCTAATCTACCCAAGAAAGGGGAGATGTAAGTGGCACCTGCTTTAGCAGCCAAGAGGGCTTGTCCTGCGCTAAAGATCAAGGTACAATTGGTTCGAATGCCTTTTGAAGAAAAGTACTTTAAAGCTTTAACCCCATCTTTGATCATGGGCACTTTAACCACAATTTGCTCGTGTAAAGAGGCAAGCGCTTCACCCTCTTTTATAATGCCTTCAAAATCTGTGGCAATTACTTCAGCACTCACGTCACCATCAACAATATTGCAAATGTCAATGTAATGTTGAATTACTGCCGCATCTCCTTTTATGCCTTCTTTGGCCATTAAAGAGGGGTTGGTAGTTACACCGTCTAGCACACCAAGGTCTTGTGCTTCTTTTATTTGATCGAGGTTTGCTGTGTCTACGAAGAATTTCATGTATTGGATTTTAGTTTTTTCAAAGGTAAAAGATTGAGGCTAGTTGACCATGAAAATAAAATGCTTTTATGTCTTTTTATAAGCAAATTTTGAACAGCTAATTTGCATCAAAAAACTGGAGCACCTTGGCTAGCTTTCGGGAGTCCATTTCATGAGACCCTCCCAATTCATAATGTTCAACTATTCCTTTCTTATTAACATAGAGTTGCACCGGAAAGCCATAGATATTAAACTTATTAGCTGTGGTATCGGAGATTATATAAACGTTGGAATATAGTTTTTCTAGTTCTTTGACTTTTTTAGTAAACCGTTCAACCTTTTGAAAATCTCGATCATTTCGAACCATTATGGGAATAAAATTGTAGTCGAGCCCTTTTTTTTCTAAGCTGTCTCGCATTTGTGGAAAGTTGTTGAGATAGGCTAGATCGCAGGCAGGGCAAGTGGAATTGGCGACAAGTAAAACACATTTCTTGTTTTCAATCAATTCAAGCAAGTACGCTTCCTTATCATTAGAATCTTTTAAATGGACATTTGGAACGGCATGTTTTTCCGTTTTTAACTCGATTAAGCGGGTGAGTAATTCATAATGTTCCTGTTGTTTCTCTACAGTAACTCCTACCATGCTATACTGATCAAAGTCTATCACCTCAATCACAGGTACATTTTCTTCGCATGCGATAAAAGAGATAAGGAGTAAAAAGAGAAAAAGTCGCTGATACACGACTTAAATTTAGGCAAAAAAAAGTGGGTAAGCTACTTGCATCGCACCGCTACGACCACCTACCCTTGCTACCTTCCGGTCCTGGGGGATTCAGCAGGAGCTGGTCGTACAAGACTTACCCGCGGCAAATGTAAGCAAAGGAAATGCCTGCTTCAAACTTTTTAATTTAAATTATGATGCTAGGTTGCTCGCCTTCTTTTATATTTGTTCCATACAATCTACTTATGGAACAACAAAAGATCAGTCCCGCTAAAAGTGCCTTGAATTTTGGCACGGTTCTCGGCCTTGTTTTAATGATCATCTCACTGATCATTTATGTTTTTGAGCTTTACGATGCTAAGTGGCTGAGCTATTTGAATTACTTGGTGCTTATTTTGGGAATCGTGCTGGGCATCAAGCGTCACCGAGACCTTGAAAAGGGCGGACATATCACCTATGGTGGAGCGCTAGGCTACGGAACACTCGTTAGTTTATTTGCAGGCATAATCCTTGCCTTTGTGAGTTACATTTACTTGGCCTACATTGATGATGGTTTATTAAAGTATACTCTAGAGCAACAAGAACTTCAGATGTACGAACAAGGTTTGAGCGATGAACAGATCGAACAAGCCATGTCCTATTCTTCTAGCTTTGCCTCTCCAGGCGTAGTGGCAATTTTTGGAGTCTTAGGCAATACCTTTATTGGTTTTATTATTTCCCTTATTGCTGCAGCTTTTTTAAAGAAAGAACCTGAACACTTTGACGATACCGAATAAACTTGCAGACTGATTTGAAAAAACAACTATCCCTTGTAATTCCGCTTTACAATGAAGAGGAGTCTTTAGGTGAACTGCATGAATGGATCTTAAAAGTGATGCAGGCTCATAACTTCACATATGAGGTCATGTTCGTAGATGATGGTTCAAGAGACAACTCTTGGCAAGTAGTGGAGCGTTTAGCCAAGAAAGACTCCAATGTTAAAGGGATCAAATTTCGTAGAAACTACGGTAAGTCCGCTGCTTTAAACACAGGTTTTGCAGCTTCTAATGGAGAAGTGGTGATTACCATGGATGCTGACTTACAAGACAGTCCTGAAGAGATTCCTGACCTATACCGCATGATCACTGAGGAGGGCTATGACCTTGTTTCGGGTTGGAAGAAAAAGCGCTACGACCCCATTAGCAAAACCATACCCACCAAGCTTTTTAATTGGGCAACCCGAAAAATGACGGGTATTCATCTACACGACTTTAATTGTGGACTAAAAGCCTACCGCTGCACCGTAATCAAGAATATTGAAGTTTATGGTGAAATGCACCGCTACATTCCGGCCATCGCTAAATGGGCAGGTTTTACCAAGATTGGTGAAAAAGTGGTGGAGCACCAAGAGCGGAAGTATGGAGTGACAAAATTTGGACTAGAGCGCTTTATCAATGGCTTTCTCGATCTCTTGTCCATCAACTTTGTAGGGAAATTCGGCAAACGGCCCATGCATCTTTTTGGACTAATAGGAACTTTAATGTTTGGCTTTGGGTTTTTATTAGCCTTATACATTGGTGCTGAAAAACTGTATTACCTCAATGTAGGAGTGAATGCACGTTTGGTGACTGAAATACCGCAATTTTACATCGGTTTAACCGCCATGATCATGGGTGTACAACTTTTCTTAGCAGGCTTTTTAGCCGAATTGGTCTCAAGAAACTCTCCCAACCGGAACAATTACAAGATCGAAAAGGAGCTTTAAGCTCTACACCTTCAATATTGCCTTTGCGTAATTCTCCCAACTCAATTCCTTGGTCTTTTCAGTCACGTTTTCGCGTGCTAGTGGATTTTCTATAAAACGATGCATTTGTTTGGCCATGGAATTGATGTCATTGGCTTCAGCTAAATAACCATTAAAGCCATCTTCAATGGTTTCGGGAAAATGCCCAACCTTAGTAGCTAAAATGGGAAGTTTAAAGTTATAGCTCAATGATTCTATGCCTGAAGGAGTCGCGTAATCGTAATACAAGACTACTGCATCGCTCACTTGGAAGTATTTGTTCACGTCTTCATTGGGGATGAATTCATTCACCACCATGGTTTCTTGCTCAAGGCCAAGTTCTTTGATCAATTCCAGCGGACGGTATTCCCTTTCATCATCTGACTTTTTTAAGAAAAGTTTCTTGGCTAAACCAA
>P_1C_Liq_1_UnCtyDRAFT_1000260_pt1 | contig 12452 bp, 11 predicted proteins | sample Pon1CUnioCityCA_2_FD_10230 | JGI IMG/M metagenome (IMG submission 10230) | reverse complement strand
CACGTCTTTTTCAAAATGTTCTGTTTCCCTTGCATTGATGCGAACGTAACAATTTGGTATGTCCGATGCAAGCTGCTTGACGTTTTGACGCGCTTTTTCTTTATTTTCATTCGATACAGCATCTTCTAGATCTAGAATGAAGGCATCCGCTTGGAGTTGAGGACATTTCTCCAGAAAATGATCATTATTTGCAGGGATAAAGTGAAAGCTTTTAATCATCATTGCGCTTTCTTTTCTTGATCAAGACCGAACGTTCAAAACTGAGTACGTCCTCATCGTTCTGATTCGAAGCATAAGTGATAACGGAAACAATCCCCCGGTCATCTTTAGAGGAAGATTCGCGTTTATCCAGGATTTCAGTGCGGGCATAGATGGTATCGCCAATGAAGGTAGGTCTTAAGTGTTTGACTGATTCATACCCTAAATTTGCTACAGCTTTTCCACTAATATCTGCCACTGTTAAACCGACTGCCAAAGAAAACACCAACGTTCCAACAACAAGAATTTTTCCGTGCTGTTGTTGTTCAGCATAATTAATATCTAAATGAACAGGGTGATGGTTCATCGTTAACAATGAAAAAAAGTTGTTGTCCGACTCAAAAATGGTTTTACTGCTCGCGTGTTGAATGGTTTCTCCAGCGATAAAATCTTCATAAAAATTTCCAAATGATGGATTGATCATAGCATCTTTTTCTTACAATTCTTCCACAAAAATAGAATTTATTCAGGTAATAAAATTTCTTCTTAGGGATTTGATACGTTTTCAATTTGTTTAAGGATAATCCGACGGGCAAAGATATAAGTCATTAAGTACACGATGCTCATGGCAACAGCGTATACGCTTACAGCATAAAATGCATTTAAGTTGAAATAATAAGTGGCTCCGAAACTTACCAACACAAATAAAACTCGAAGTACATTCGTAAAGAGAGCAATTGAATGTTTTTCAAAAACCAGAAATACGCGACTCACTGGTGTGAACACTAATCTGAAAAATGCCAAGAAAGCTAGGATTTGACTAAAAACACCCGCATCGTACCATTCTTCCCCAAAAAAGAATGAAAATAATATCGGACTAAAAACAATGAGGATTAAAGTGGGAGCGATACCTAAAAGAACCAATTTTCGAACTAATTGATTCGAAAGTTTTAATAAGGATTTGGGGTCAGATTTACCGTTAGCTGCAGCTTCAGCATAAAATACATCACCTATGGCAGTTCCTATTAGTACAACAGGAATGTTGACTATTAGGTTTGCTAAACCATATTGACCGACTACAGCAGTGCTGAAAATTGATGTTAGAAAAAATACTGGTAGCTCCAACCCACCTCGGGAAAGTAATTGTGAGGGCAATGTAAGTAGAGGGAAATGACGATAACGCTTAAAAACCCAACGGATTTTTCTCAAAGAAATATTTTTCAATAATCGAGGGTCATCGGATAGAAGTTTGCGAAATAAAGTCAGTGATCCAGCACACTTCCCAATTACTTGACCGATGATAAGTCCCGCGGAACCAAACTTGATCAAGCCTAAAACTATTTGGGATAAATTTTGCCCCAAACCTTGAAATAATTTGGTGATCGAAATTTTTTTAAAGTTTTTTGTCCGCAATGCCCATTGTAATAGTATTGTATAAAGACCAGCTAATAGGAGTCCTACAGGGATTAAAAACACTAAATTTCCCAGTTTTTCAGCATTGAACAATCCAAGAATTTGTTCTTGTAGAATTAATAAGATAAGTGTAGACAGAATGCTGGTAATGAATAGTATGAGGATGCTAAGCGCGATTGTGTTAATACTGATGATCTTATTCTTAGCTATTGGTATACTATATTCATACTTTAGAGAAGCAGAAATCAATAAGATATTGAGAATAGATGTGTATAAGAAGAATATCCCCATCTCATTCGGTGAATAAATTCGAGTGATTAAAGGAGAAAATATAACATTTAGAAACTGAGCGAAAGCTGTTCCTAGGGACATCCATGCAACGTTTTTAGAGAAATCGTTTTTGAATATGTGCTTGAACTTTGAAATCACTTCCGAACTTTAAAACAAATCTAATTTAAAACATGAGAAATATTTTAAAAACGAACATAAAATCTTTTGTGCTAGGATTAACACCAAAAATTATAGGCTATCGTCAAATCTTTAATATAAAGTTATATTTTTGCGAATACTAAAACAATTTTAATGACTGATATAAATGGTAATAACTCAGTTTCATTAACTGATTTTATAAAATTATCTATTTTAAACTGGAAGCTATTTGTTGGTTTTTCGTTGCTTTTTGGGGTTCTGTTTTTTCTATACGCCTATTTTTCTGTAAAAGAGTATCAATCGGAGGCCGTTATTTCTATGAAATTAGATAAAAAGATTGAAACTAGTTATGGAGTGTTTAAGCCGATGAACACGAGAACTACGGACTATGCAAAATTATTTCGAAATCTTGAGATTATAGAAAAAACCATTTTCGCTACGGATTATGATATCGCGCCTGCCGACTTTAATTCTAATCTGAACCTGACTATTTCAGAGGCTAATGAAACATCGATCAAAATTAGCTTAAAATCTGAACATGAAGGTGTTGGAAAACTTTTGGCTGAGCATATAAGTAATTTTAAATCACTCGTTAATGAACAATTTAACGAAGAAGCTTATTCACGTTACAGTTACGATCTCACAAAGAAATTAGAATTTGCTGGACAAGAGATGGAACGTCTTGAAAATGAAATCCAACGGATGGAAGAGAAATTCACGCCTTCATCGTTTAAAAACCTATCAAAGGAGCAGTTGAAACAAATTCGAAATATGGGGTTTAGTGTTGATGTTTTGGACTATTTTGGTATTCAACGAAGAAATTATGACGAAAAACTGTTCAATATGAAAACGACACATCTTAAAAGAGGTGTAGAAAAGGAAATGTTGACACGTCGTATAAGTGATTATAAGAACTCTTCTTCTGATGAGCTATTCAAAAAATACAATTTTGTAAATCAGTTTGTCGTCCTGTTTAGTGCACCTACCGAACCGAGTTCACCAATAAATGTCGACCTTAAGAAAAGAGTTCTTTTAGGCGTCTTTTTAGGCTTGTTTATTGGTTTGCTTATTGTCTTTTTTAGGGCTATTGGAAATAAAGAATAGTATTTCCGAACATTAATTTTATGACCTTCAATTTAACTAAAACTGGTGATTTTATTCGATCAAACAAGCTGATCATTGCTTTATTGTTTTTTAGGGGTCTTCTCGATTTAATTTACCTTATTTATTTGGGACCCTTCTATGGTTATGCTGGTTTTGTTATAGAAATTAACTACTTAAAATACATTCTATCATATGTTACGTTAATTATCGTTTTTAACCTTGTCCCCTTTGAGAATGAAAAGATTTCAGAGGTAATAATTCAATTTTTCTTTGTCACAGTATATCTACCTTTGACTTCTTACTTTGCCCTTGCAGGAGGTAGTTTGAGCTGGTTTATCATTTTTACGATATTCTGGTGCATCATTTTTATGATCAATCGGTTAGACCTGAATTGGAAGTTACTCACTCCAAAAACAAACTATTCTGAACTTAAGGTCAAGGGAACCGTTGTAATTTTTGTTGTTCTGGTTTTTAGTTTAATTTTTTCTTTAGTGGATTTAAAATTTAATTTTAGTCTGCTTGATGTCTATGAGTTGCGCAAGGAAAACCCAGTTGGTGCTATACCACTATCGGGGTATATCGTTAACTGGACAGGGAAAATATTTCTGCCTTTTTTATTGATTGTTTCTATCGTTAAATTCAAAAGATATATCAATTGGTTCTCCATTGCGATGATTGCCTTAATTGTGCTTTTATTCACTATTACAGGTCATAAGAGCTACTTATTTATGATTCCAGCAATCTATGGAACGATATGGTTGTTACGAATGAAAAACTTTTTCTTTGGACTCATAATGGTTTTCATTGTAATTTCTGTTGTTGGTCTTCTACTTTTTTTTCTGATAGATAATACCTTAGTGCTAAGCTTATTTGTGAGAAGAACTTTGTTTATGCCTGCTCAAATTTCGTTTTATTATTATGATTTTTTTAATGGGAATCCCATTTATTTGTCAAATAGTATTTTAAAGTCGTTTTTTGAGTACCCCTATGCATTAGAGCCACCATACTTAATCAGTAAGCATTATTTTAACAAGCCAGAGATGTCTTCCAATAATGGAATCGTCGCAGATGGGTTTGCTCATTTTGGACTTTTAGGAGCAGTTATTTGGTCAATACTCTTCGCTTTATTGCTAAAAATTTTAGATATTTTGACTTTTGGAAAAAACAAACTGATATTCTGGACATTAATTTTGTTAGGGGCAAGAGTTTTTTCTGGTGGTAGTTTGTTAACAGGCCTTTTGTCCCACGGTTTTCTCGTGATTATTTTGATTGCTTATTTTTATCCATCTCAAAAGAAAACAGTTCAATGAAAATTTGTCATTTGACAACAGTTCACCCTCGAAATGATATTAGGGTATTTTATAAAATGTGTAAGTCTATTGCTGAAATCAACGTTGAAATCTCATTGATAGTCGCAGATGGAAAGGGTGATGATACCGTAGATCAGGTGAATATTATTGACGTTGGATCCTACCAATCAAGTCGATTCAAGCGTTTGTTCGTTGCGCAAAGGAAAATGTTGCAAACAGCCTTAGAACTTAATGCTGATTGTTATCAGCTGCATGATCCAGAGTTGTTGAAAATTGCACCAAAGCTGAAACGAAGAGGAAAGAAAGTTATTTACGATAGTCATGAGGATGTCCCAAAGCAAATACTTTATAAAAAGTGGTTAGGGCCATTATTTATGCGGAAAATCATTTCAAAAGTTTACGATTGGTACGAGAAAAATACTGTTCTAAAATTAGATGGTCTTATTTCAGTAATCGAGGAGATAACTGAAAAGTTTAAATGTCCAAATATGATAACGATAAAAAACTATCCAATAGTTGAAGAGTATCAAGCGCATGTCAAAATCAATGACAATCGAAAGAAAAAGATCATTTATGTTGGTAGTATCTCTGAGGAGCGTGGTATAATGGACTACTTAGATGCAATGAAAAAACTAAAAAGTGATTTTACATTGGTTCTCGTTGGTAGTTTTTCTTCAATACAATTGAAAGAAAAGTGTCTAAATCATCCTGCTTGGAGAGAGGTGGAGTACCTTGGTTTCCAACCCATGGAAGAGGTAGTTAAACTGTTAGGCGAATGTTTTATGGGCTTATGCGTTTTGCATCCTGAGCAAAATTATTTGACGAGCCTACCAACAAAAGGTTTCGAGTATGCTTCAGCTCAATTACCCATGATTATGAGTAACTTTGATTATTGGCGGGATTATTTCGAAGGTACATGCATCTTCGTACAACCTAAAAATAGCGATGGTATTTTAAAGGCAATCGAAACATTAATTAATGATCATTCGAAATACGAAGCGATTCAAAAAACTCAATTCAATCGTTCGAAAATATATTCCTGGGAAAATGAAGCAAAGAAACTCAAAGGATTTTATGATAAGATAGTGTCCAGTTGATAAGATATGCCCGTCCTGTTAGCTAAATTCGAAGAATAAAGTAACTTTGCGTAGTAAGCAGTTTTGAAGTGTTATAATTTTAGTGTTAATCGTCAATGGAATTTTATAAAAAAATGAAACAGCTGCAGCCATTAGACTGGGCTTTACTTTTAAACGCTGTTTCTATTATGTTTCTAAAAGCTGTTCCCTATTTTTTAACTTTACTTCTCATTGTTTTGATTGTTGAATTGATTAGAGGTAATGTTGCTTGGGGAAATACATCTGTAAAAATATTAATTATAATTGGAACCCCTATTTTATTAGGAGCGGTTGGTCTTATTTATACTGAGAATTTAGATAAAGGGTTGGAAGAATGTTCTCGCTTACTGCCCTTTCTGATTTTCCCCATTGTTTTCAATTTTTATAGACCAAAGAACTACTCTTTTTTTAAGAAAGCGGCACTTAGTCTCTTTGCACTTGCTTTAGTTGTGCGATTAGTTGTTAACTTCTACGAATCAATTATTGATTATCAAGCAACTGGTGAGATGCATCATTTGTTCTACACATATTTTGTAGCTGATATTAATATCGTGTCCATATTTATTTTTTTTGCTATACTTTACATATTAGAGTATTTCATATCGAATAATTGGAGTGGAAGGCGAATCGTGACACCCATTATACTATTAGCTATGCTATCTTTCAGTATGATATTTCTTCAAGGTAGAATTGTTCTATTGGGGTTTTGGTTATCCCTCATTATCTTATTTTGGATTTATAGAAAGTTTTCGAAGAAGTGGATGTTACTAGCCGTGTTGGGTGTTACTATTGGTGCCTTCTTTATACCCAATTTTAATTCTAGATTTAGCAACATTAATAAGAATTTTAAAGAACAACCACATCTTCAAAAGGATATGGAAAAAGCAGAAGGAGGTGAGGTTCAAGAAGAAAATATGATCGTGAAGGCGATGAAAAGGCATAGTACCGTTTTGATGTTGATATTATTTGGAGCTATTTTGATAGTGGTCCTTTTTTTTACGCCCTTTCACCGATTTGCACCTCATTTAATTGTTGTATATCTAATATTGTCGTTGATTGGAGTTGTCTTAAGTGCTGATAATGAAGATTTTCATACGGAAGCTAAGCGTTTAGTTGCTAAACAAAAACGAGGAGAACTCTTTGAAGAAGGGCTTTCAACTTCTGAAAAATATCGACTCAACGCTCTTTTGACTTCTATAAGTTTGATTCAACAGCGTCCTTGGTTAGGTTATGGAACAGGAGACTGGCGAGATGCGCTCACCGTAGAGTATTATAAGCGAAAATTGAAACAAAACTTTATAGAACAAACGGCCCCTCATAATCAGTATTTTAGGACTTGGCTGCGTCATGGCATCTTTGGTTTCCTCGCTTTTCTTGCTTATTTGTTTTGGCTCGTTAAGGGAACAGTTAATCATTCCATGACTGGAAGATATGCTTTTGTATTATGCATAGTATTGAGCGCAGTAGGCTACGACATTTTTGATGTTGGAGGATCAATTCCTTTCATTGCTTATTTTTCATGTTTATTTTTCATAATACCTCCTTCTCATATTAACGAAAATCAAAAGCTTCAATGATGCTGTCTTTTCCCTGAATGCTGTTCTTAATATTAACCTTTAAAATGAATTATTATTCTGAACCCATCATCTGCTAATTACTTATATTTGTAGAACACTTTAATCATAGTGTATTCAGTTTTACTGGTTGCCCCCTTAAAATGCAACAAAAAGAAGAAGTTGGCTGATTAAATTATTTATTTCGTTAAGCATGAAAAATAAGTTGTCCGTTGTCATACCCTGTAAGAATGAAGTGAAGCATATCGAAGAATGTATACGTGCTATTTACCTGTGTGATTTACCCACCGATATAGTAATTTCCGTACTAGTGGTGGATGGAATGAGTGATGATGGAACACGAGAAAAAATAAAAGCACTTAAGAGGGAGTATCCGAGTTTATTCTTACTCAATAACAAAATGGAATTAACTCCTTACGCATTTAATATTGGTGTTAACGCTATTGAATTCGATTACCTTCAAATAATAGGAGCACGCCACATTGTTTCTACTAATTATCTGGATGAATGTCTGTACTATTTAAAGAATAATCAGAACATTTGGTGCGCTGGAGGACGGATTCTTAACACTTACACCAATAATACATCTCGAATAATTGCGAGTGCCATGGCAACTTCTTTTGGCATGGGTGTCGGAAATTTTCGGACACTTCAAAAGACGTGTTTTACTGATACGGTTACAAGTCCCATGTATCCGAAATTTGTATTTGAAAAAATTGGTTATTTTGATGAACGACTGATTAGAAATCAAGATGACGATTTTAATTTCCGTGTTCATAGAGCTGGAGGTAAAATTTTATTTATCCATGATATTTTTTTAAAGTACTATGTTCGTGCAAGTTTGAAAAATTTGCGTAGACAATTCTTTCAATACGGATATTGGAAAGTTTTCGTCAATAAAAAACACAAATCAATTACGACCTTAAGGCAGCTAGTGCCATTGTTCTTTGTAATATTTTTAGTCTTACTACCATTTTCTTTACTTGTTCCTCCGATATTTTTTTATATATTTTCACCAATATTCGTCGCTTATTTACTGCTCGTATTTGTAACTGGCTTTAAACTTATTAAAGAATCTAAAGATTTGTTGACTGGTTTGCTCGTTTATCCAACTATGCATGTCACCTACGGACTCGGATATATTTATGGGGTTATTGATTTTATCCTGTTAAATAAAACGCCGTCGGATAAACAGAAAAGGTTGTCTAGATAATTGCCTTTATCTCCCCATATGAAATAATGCATCTCCTTTGTTAACCAAAGGCATTTCGTTGACATTGAAAATGTAACCTTCAAATGGTGCCTTCACAGATCGCTCGAATTTCCCGTATGGATCCGCTATCGTCGCAAGGATAGTTCCCTTTTCTACAAACTGCCCATTTTCAATACGTAAATTCAGCATTCCTGAACTACTTGCCCGCAGCCATCGTGAATCGCGAATAACTCGACCGGATTGTTCCGGGAGCTCCTCAAAGTAACGAATGCCCAGGTGGGTCATCACTCTTTTTGTGCCAGCTATGGCCTCATCAACGATAAAGTTATCGATACGGTTTGATTTACCGCCTTCGAACAATATATACTGTTTCCCTATCTTGGATACTGCGTGGCGAATCGATTTTGTGATTAACTTTGAGTCCAAAATGTAAGGAGCATTGAAAACTTCACACAACTCTTTAGTGGCATCATCGCGAAAATCACACCGGGTTTGGGGATAGTTATGTCGTTGTGCAGCTCCAGTATGATAGTCAATCACAACATCTACTAGTGGTGCAATTTCTTTCATGAATATGTAGGCAAACTGACTGGCCAGTGAACCATTTTTTGTGCCGGGAAATGATCTGTTGAGGTCTCGGCCATCAGGAAATTCACGAGAGTGGTTCAGAAATCCAAAAATATTAAATACGGGAATACATATCACCGTTCCGTGATTTGGTTTATTCCACCCTTTTTTGATCATACGTCGCACGACTTCTGTACCATTAATTTCATCACCGTGTAATCCTGCTAGTAAAAGGAGTGTTGGTCCTTTCTTTCTTGCATGTTGTATAATGACAGGGATTTGAATTGGTGTGTTGGTGTGGAGTTTAGCCACCTCCAGCATAACGCGCCCCCCTTTTCCTGGTTTTATTTCTGTTCCTAATAATTCGAGTGAAGGTCTTTTTCTCATTATCGTGTATTTCGTTCAATATAACTGATAATTTCTCCAGCTATATCATTGTGGGTTGCCCGTTCAATCCCTTCGAGACCTGGTGATGAATTCACCTCGAGCACTAAAGGCCCGCGACTCGATTGCAGCATGTCTACACCCGCAACTCCAAGGTTGAGTGCCTTTGCTGATCGAATAGCCGTTTTTTCCTCCGCTTCACTCAGTTCAACGACCTGTGATGATCCTCCGCGATGCAAATTGGAACGGAATTCTCCTGTCTTACCTTGACGCTTCATGGCGCCGACAACTTTACCATCCACGACAAAAGCACGTAAATCAGATCCTGCAGATTCTTTGATGAATTCTTGAACAATAACTCGAGCTTTCAATCCATTAAAGGCTTCAAGTACAGATGTTGCCGCTTTTTTCGAATCAGCTAGCACAACACCTAAACCTTGTGTTCCTTCCAGTAATTTAATCACCACTGGAACTCCTCCTACTGAATCGATAACGCTCTCTACGTTTTTCGAATAATTGGTAAATACCGTCTTGGGCATGCCGATTCCCGATTTTGTTAAGAGTTGTAACGAACGGAGTTTATCGCGAGAATCAGTTAAACCACGAGATATCACCGTTGAAAAGACTCCCATCATTTCAAATTGACGTACCACTGCTGTACCATAAAAGGTGACAGACGCTCCAATTCTTGGAATGATTGCATCATAACCTTTTAAATAGTGATCGTTGTAATAGAGTTGAGGCTGCTCTTCCTCAATGAGTATGTTACACTTGAGATGATCGATAACATCCACCTCGTGACCATGTTTTAAACTCGCTTCAACAAGTCGGCGCGTTGAATAAAGATTTGCATTTCTGCTGAGAATACCAATTTTCATGCGTTAATTTTGTTTTTCATATTATAGGAATTATTCGATTCTGCTGTATCGATCAAAAAACGATGATTCAACAATTTTCGTCCCAAAAGTACGGGATATCGCATCAAATCGCGACGTGACAATGTAAATTCTGTGTTATATGTCTTGCCAAATAAAACAATATTACCTTGAATAATATAGCGTTCTTGTAGCTCTCCACTTGAACTGCGCACTTTTTTGCGCTGATACACAGGGATTGTCACCTTTTTTCCACTGAACCCCTGTTCATCTTCGGCTAAAAAAATAACTTCTAACCCGCCTGGCGTTTCATCAATGTGAGAGCAATGTATGGTGCACGTGTAGGCACCCGAATCCGTTTTGACTTTTACGTTCTCGAGCTCAAACGCAGGCAGATCAGCTATATCATCTTTACCAATAATTTGTTTTTGGGCTTTCATATCCATTTTTTTCGCTTGAAAAAGATAATCATTATGATCGAAACAAGCACCATAAATCCGAGGGTATACCAATATCCATTTTTAAAACCGAGCTCGGGCATGTGTTGAAAATTCATACCATAAACCCCGGCAATAAAGGTGAGTGGGATGAATATTGTAGAAACAATAGTGAGTACTTTCATCACATTGTTCATGCGATTGGACACGCTATTCATATATAAATCGAGTAAACTACTCGCCGATTCCCGGAAAACTTCAACGGTTTCTATTACTTGTATAGTATGATCATAAAGATCTCGAACAAATAGTTTGGTTTCGTCTTCAATGAAAGTAGAATCTAATTTTTCAAATCGACTAACAACTTCTCGTAAGGGGTAGATGGCTCTTCTAATGTGCAACGCTTTCCGCCGAATATTGTGAATTTCCGCGAGTAAATGTTCATCTGGTTTTTCGAGTAACGATTCTTCGATCGACTCTATTTGTTCACCAAAATACTCCAGTGTTACAAAATAATGATCAATGATAGCGTCGAGTAAAGCATAGCCAAGATAATCTGCATTGCGTTTTCGTATTTGGCCGCTTGAGCTGGCCAGTCGTTTCCGAACAAAATCGAATACGTCTCCTGTTTTTTCTTGAAAAGAAATGATGAGATTTCCTGAAATGATAAAGGAAATTTGCTCATTTTCGAGCTGATCTTCCTGAATCATGAACATGTTAACGACCACGTGAATGTAATTTTCAAATTCATCGAGTTTAGGACGTTGACCAATATGTAAAATATCCTCGCCAGAAAGCTTGTGTATAATATCTTGTTCTACTAAATATCGAATGATAGCCGTATCATGTAAACCGGATATGTTCAGCCAGTTGACGCATTGGTTTTGAGATACATGATCCATGGCTTCCTGAATGGACGGATAACGGGACTCTTCGTAATGTTCCTGATTAAAGGTAATGAGATCAATTATTGGCTGTTCCATTTTTTGAGATCCCGTAAAATTTAAAGATCCTGGAGCAAGTCCTATAGTATTCGAAATCGTATTTTGACGCTGGTTCGGCATTTACGTATTTTGTATGAAAAATAAGGATATTATTGAAAATAACATTATAGACCACTACATATTTGAGATCAACTGGCCGAATGAAAACGAAATCGCATGAATTTGGCACCTAATATCAGTATTATTCTTTACGCTAATTCGCATTTTGAAAATCACGATTCTGGAATGAGGGCGTTGAATAATGTTTGGGAAACATTACATTTGTAAAAATTATAAATATATGATTCCATTTTCTCCACCGCGAATAGATGAAGAAACAGTTAAAGAAGTTACTGAAGCACTCATGAGTGGGTGGATTACTACGGGGCCGCGCACCAAACAGTTTGAAAAAGAGATTACGGCATACGTCGGTTGTGAAACTACAGTTTGCGTGAATTCCTGGACGAACGGCATGCAGGTCTTGCTCGATTGGTGGGGGATTGGAGCAGGTGATGAGGTGATCCTGCCGGCCTACACCTATTGCGCCTCTGGAAACGTAGTTTTACATAGTGGAGCGAAACTGATACTCGTTGACATTGATTCGAAAGATTTTAACGCTAGCGTGACGGCTATAGAAAAAGCCATGAGTCCGAGAACCAAGGCTATCGTACCCGTTGATATTGGTGGATTTCCTTGTGATTATGATGAAATTATTCAGCTTGCTGAGGAAATGAGGTCGACTTTTCAACCGAACAACGAATTACAGCAAAAACTAGGACGTCCTATCGTAATTGCTGATGCTGCTCATTCATTTGGTGCGCTTTATGGAGGTCAACGGGTTGGGCGTGTA
>P_1C_Liq_1_UnCtyDRAFT_1000259_pt1 | contig 12478 bp, 11 predicted proteins | sample Pon1CUnioCityCA_2_FD_10230 | JGI IMG/M metagenome (IMG submission 10230) | reverse complement strand
CTTTGTCAACTGTCGAATCGTCCTCTCCACATGCAGAGAAAATCAGACAAGAGGCTAGACTTCCGATAACTAATAGATTTTTTCTAGAATTCATTGTGCTTAAATTGTTTAAATCGTAGGCTAAAATAATAAAAATTAATGGCTGCGTATGAATTTTATCAGTTTTTCGTGAAATTTTCTCTTCTTGACAATGAAATGGACGGATCTTATTATTTTTGTTTGTTAATACCAATAGAGTGATTATGTACGCAAGACCTCGAAGAAATCGGAAGTATGATGCCATTCGGAAAATGGTTCAGGAGACGCACTTACACGTCGACCATCTAATTTACCCATTATTTGTAACCAATAATTTGGGTGAAGAATCGCGAATTGACGCTTTACCTGGCATCTATCGTTGGGGTAAAGATGTTGTTATAAAAGAGGTGGAACGCTGTATTGCTCTTGGGATTAAAAGTTTTGTTCTTTTTCCTGTTGTGCCCGAAGCTTTCAAGGATGGCAAAGCATCATATAGTTTTCAGAGTGATAATTTTTATCTCGAAGTGATCGCAACGCTCAAAAGTGAGTTTCCGGATATAAGTCTCATGAGTGATGTTGCACTGGATCCATACAGTACGGACGGTCATGATGGAGTTGTTGAAAATGGAGAAATCCTCAATGATCCTTCCCTTCCAATTCTCGCGGATATGAGCCTCGCTCAGGCACAAGCAGGAATTGATATTATCGGACCTTCTGATATGATGGATGGTCGTGTGGGATATATTCGTGAGGTGTTGGATGAAAATGGATACTCAAACACCAGTATTATGTCTTATTGTGCTAAATATGCGAGTGCATTTTATGGTCCATTCAGAGAAGCACTTGATTCTGCACCGAAAAGTGGAGATAAAAAGACCTATCAGATGGATCCAGCGAATAAGAAGGAGGCGTTGAGAGAAGCATTTTTAGATATAGAGGAAGGCGCGGATATGTTGATGGTAAAACCTGCACTTTCCTATTTGGACGTGATCCAAACAATCGATGAAAATGTAACACTTCCTGTTACAGCCTATAATGTTTCTGGTGAATACGCGATGCTTCATGCAGCTGTGGAGAAAGGTTGGTTGGATTATGAAGCAACAATGACAGAGATGCTGTTAAGCATTCGTAGAGCTGGTGCTAAAGGAATTCTTACCTATTTTGCTAAAGATTTTGCGCAATTCAATCAGTCTTAAGTTGTTTATTATACGACAATAAAAAGCTAAAATGTATTTTCACGTCAACCGACTATTTTTGTTTATATTCTTTGATTATATTTGTCACCATGAATTTGAACAAAACACATCATCATCACATTTCATCGCGTCAGGCGAGGTGATTTTGTATGTGAATAATAAAACATATTTTAAAACCCGCTTGTTGATTCGAGCGGGTTTTTTGTTTTCGTTCGAATGCAGGCACTAATTGATAACTATGATGGAAAGAATTAAAATTGCCGTACAAAAATCTGGAAGATTACTTGATGGTTCGCTGGAGATCTTGAAAGAATGTGGAATAAAAGTTCCCAAAGCTCAAGGCCAATTGAAAGCTTCTGTGGATAATTTTCCGCTCGATCTGCTGTTCCTTAGAAATAGCGATATTCCCCAATACGTTGAAGATGGGGTGGCAGATATTGCCATTATCGGAGAAAATATATTGATTGAGCAAGAACCGAAAGTAAGAACGGAAATGGAACTTGGGTTCTCTAAGTGCAAGGTCTCTTTGGCAGCTCCTAAGAATTCAGATATACAGTCGGTCATGGATTTTGAGGGGAAAAAGATTGCCACTTCTTATCCAGTGACATTGAAAAAGTATTTGGTGGAACAAAATATTGATGCAGAGATTCACACCATTTCGGGTTCTGTTGAGATCGCTCCAACAATTGGTCTGGCAGACGGTATTTGTGATATTGTGAGTACCGGAAATACCCTTTTCATGAATGGACTTCGAGAGGTGGAAGTGATGTTGAGGTCACAGGCGGTCTTGATCAGCAATTCAAATCTTTCTGATGACAAAAGAGCAGTGCTGGACAAGTTGATCTTCCGCATTCAAAGTGTACTTTCTGCAAAGAACAGTAAATATGTGCTACTGAACGCTCCAGAATCTCAACTGGATGAAATTACAGATATCTTACCCGGGATTAAGAGTCCTACGGTGATCCCTCTGGCTCAAAAAGGCTGGATCTCTATTCATTCAGTGATCAACGAAGATAAGTTTTGGGAGAATATTGATGCGCTCAAAGATGCTGGTGCAGAAGGGATCTTGATCGTGCCGATTGAAAAGATGGTTAAATAATAATTTAGCACTTCGTCTAGCTCAGAGTGAAAGTTTGAAATTTAGATTTTAGAGTTATGAATAAAATTATTGATCCGAACATAGAGGAGCTAAATAAAGCACTGCAACGTCCTGCGCTCGATCAAAGAGATTTGACAAAAACAGTTTCTGATCTATTCGCCGATGTCAAGTTGAATGGTGACGCAGCAATTATGAAATATGCCAGGCAGTTCGATCAGGTTGAGCTGATTGAACTGCGTGTAACAAAGAAAGAAATTGACGAGGCCAAAAGACAGGTGTCACATAAGTTAAAAAGTGCTATCATGCGCGCTGCAGAAAACATTAGAGCTTTTCACGAATCGCAACAAGAACCTGTAAAAGAAGTAGAGACCTTTCCAGGAATCACATGTTGGAGGAAGTCAATTGGGATAGATAAAGTTGGACTCTATATTCCAGGAGGAACAGCTCCTTTATTTTCTACCGTATTGATGTTAGGTGTTCCTGCAAAAATTGCTGAATGCAAAGAGGTTGTGCTTTGTACGCCTTCAAACAGTGAAGGAGAAATATACCCGGCAATTCTATACGCTGCCGATTTGATCGGAATTGATAAGATATTTAAAGTTGGTGGAATTCAAGCGATCGCAGGTTTGACTTATGGTACTGAATCAATTCCAAGCGTCTATAAGATATTTGGTCCAGGGAATCAATTTGTAACAGCGGCTAAACAATTCGCTCAGCAGAACGGAGTTGCAATAGATATGCCTGCTGGTCCATCAGAAGTAATGGTCGTTGCAGATGATGCGGCAAATCCCGCATTTATAGCTGCAGATCTTTTATCTCAAGCGGAACATGGTGCCGATAGTCAGGTAGTGTTGCTTTCTGATAGTGAAGAATTAATCGACGGTGTGGAAACAGAGATCAACGCTCAGTTAAAAGAGCTTTCTCGAGCGGATCTAGCGGCAGCGTCTCTTAAATATGCTAAACTCATTCGTGTCGAAAGTGATCAATTTATAGACGTGATCAATGAATATGCACCGGAGCATTTAATTCTAAGTACCCGTGAAAATCAAAAATTGATCAATGGAATTCGGAATGCTGGATCTGTTTTTATTGGCGATTATACCCCTGAAAGTTTAGGTGATTATGCCAGTGGTACCAATCATACGTTACCGACGAACGGATTTGCCAAAATGCACAGCGGTGTATCGCTGGATAGTTTTGTGAAAAAGATCACCTTCCAGAAAGCGACGAAAGAAGGATTGACAAAGTTAGGTCCTGTTGTTGAAGAAATGGCCGCTGCCGAGGAGTTGACAGCGCACAAGAATGCAGTAACCTTACGATTAAAAGCAATCTAAGATGAAAGCAATTAATATCGAAGCCTTAACACGTGACAATGTAAGGAGGCTGACTCCTTACTCCTCTGCCAGAGATGAATTTACCGGGGCTGAAGGCGTATTCTTAGATGCCAATGAGAATCCTTTTCCTTCTAAAGTAAATCGTTATCCTGATCCGCAGCAACGTGAATTAAAAAGTAAGTTTGCTGACCTTAGAGGGGTTCGAAAAGATCAGTTGATCATCGGAAATGGATCGGATGAAATCTTAGATCTTGTTTTCCGCGCTTTTTGTGAGCCTGGAAAGGATTTCGTTGTGACGATCAAACCTTCTTATGGCATGTACAAAGTTCTTGCGAATATGAACGATGTGAAATTGTCTGAGGTCGCGTTAGATCACAATTTCGACCTTGACGTTGATGCGATCCTTGCTGCGTCAGAAGGAGCGAAAATGATTATTCTCTGCTCTCCTAATAATCCAACAGGTAATTTGTTAAACAAGGATAGTATTAAAGAAATCCTGGAAAAATTCAATGGTTTAGTATTGGTAGATGAAGCCTATATCGATTTTGCAGATAAAGCATCGATGTTAGATGAATTAACGAATTATCAAAACTTGATGGTCAGCCAAACCTTCTCAAAAGCATTTGGAATGGCAGGTATTAGAGTAGGTGTTGGGATAGCGCATGAAGAGATCATCAATATTCTCAATCGGATCAAACCGCCTTATAATGTCAATGGTATTTCTCAGGAAATGGCGTTGAATCGTTTAGGAAGAATTGAAGAGGTCGCATCCGAGATTACGCAGTTAAAACTCGAACGATCGCGACTCATCAATTTCCTTGAACATCAAGACGCTGTGATTCGAGTTTACCCCACAGATGCTAACTTTGTACTTTTCAAGGTGAGTGATGCAAACAAATATTACGATCGTTTGGTAGAAAAAGGAGTGATCGTACGCAATAGAACAAGTGCTTTTGGATGTGAGAACTGCTTGCGACTATCAGTAGGAACCAAAGAGGAAAATAATCGATTTATGGAGGTGTTTGACACCATTAATATTTAACAATGAAGAAAGTATTATTCATAGACAGAGACGGGGTTTTGTTGGAAGAGCCACCTGTAGATTATCAGGTGGATTCATTTGAAAAGTTCGCTTTTTATCCTGGAATGATCAGCAATTTGGCAAGAATAGCCAATGAGTTAGATTTTGAATTGGTCATGGTTACCAATCAAGATGGCTTAGGAACGGATGCTTATCCTTATAAGACTTTTGAAGGTCCACATAACTTATTGATTCAAACGTTAGAGAAAGAGGGTGTCGTCTTTGCAGAACAATGTATTGACCGTTCCTTTCCGGAGGATAATGCACCAACAAGAAAGCCGCGAACAGGTTTGTTGACGAAGTATATGGAAGGAGACTATGATCTACAAAACTCTTATGTGATAGGTGATCGCCTGACGGATATGGAGCTCGCTAAAAATATAGAGGCGAAAGGGATCTACATGAAAAATCCAAATGATCCTGGAACAGGAGAGGTCTCAACTCATCAAGAAGAGATATTGAAATCTGTTGTCCTTGAAACACGTGACTGGAAGGAAATCTATACCTATTTGCGATTGGGACAGCGAACAGAGAAAGTAAAACGAACCACAAAAGAAACGGATATTGATATTTCTTTGGATCTAGATGGATCGGGTAAAGCTGAAATCTCAACAGGATTGAAGTTCTTTGATCACATGTTGGAGCAAATTGCACGACACGGAGCATTAGATCTTTCCATTCAGGTGAAAGGTGATCTAGAAGTAGATGAACATCATACCATTGAAGATACGGCGATTGTACTGGGAGAATGCTTTAGAAACGCATTGGGAAACAAAATCGGTGTGGAGCGTTATGGATTCTTTTTACCGATGGACGATTGTAATGCAAAAGTAGGACTTGATTTTGGAGGTAGAAACTGGCTTGTGTGGAAAGCAAAGTTCAATCGTGAGATGGTAGGAGATATGCCAACAGAAATGTTTATGCATTTCTTCAAAAGCTTTTCAGATGCTGCTCTGGCAAACCTTTACATCAAAGCGAAGGGAGAGAATGAGCACCACAAGATCGAAAGTATTTTTAAAGCCTTTGCAAAAGCGATCAAAATGGCCAAGAAAAGAGACGTCAACGAAGCGTTCTTGCCAAGTACAAAAGGAGTGCTATAAAAGAGCTGAAGATGAAGAATATTGTCATTATTGATTATGGTGCAGGGAATGTCAAATCGGTAAATTTTGCCTTTCAGCGCTTAGGATATAACCCCGTTTTAACGGATGACCCTAAAACGATCAAGACTGCAGATTATGTTGTTTTCCCAGGAGTGGGACATGCGAAAGCAGCCATGGAAACCATTGAGGCGAAAGGACTCTCGGAGGTGATTAGAAATCTTAAACAACCTGTTCTTGGTGTTTGCTTAGGGATGCAGTTAATGTGTCGATTTTCAGAAGAGGGAGACGTTAATGGACTTGGGATTTTCGATATGGATGTAAAGAAATTTGATGATCAGTTGAAAGTTCCGCATATGGGATGGAATGATGTGCTTGATTGTTCATCGATTATGAAGGGAGTAACAGGACAAACCTATTTTGTGCACAGTTACTACGTTCCGATTAATCAGGAAACGATCGCCTCATGTGAATATGGAATAAAGTTCTCTGCTTCTTTGGCAAAAGATAACTTCTTCGGGTGTCAATTTCATCCGGAAAAGAGTGGTAAGGTAGGAGAGGAGATCATCTTAAACTTTTTAAATCAATAAAATGAGCAATTCAACGATTAAAATTATCCCGGCCATTGATATCATTGAAGGAAAATGTGTACGCTTATCTCAAGGTGACTATAATCAGAAGAAAGTATACAACGAAAATCCGTTGGAAGTTGCTAAATCGTTTGAAGATCATGGAATAGAGCATTTACACTTGGTAGATCTTGATGGAGCGAAATCAGCCAAGGTGATTAATTATGCAGTTTTGGAAAAGATTGCGGGACAAACTAATCTTAAGATTGACTTTGGAGGCGGGGTGAAATCAGATGAGGATATAAAAAAGGTATTGGAATCTGGAGCGAATCATGTGACGGCAGGAAGTATTGCGGTGAAAAATCCTGAAACTGTCTATCGTTGGATACAGGATTTCGGACCTGAAAAGATCATCCTTGGAGCTGACGTGCGTGACCGAAAGATTGCCATCAATGGCTGGAAAGAGGATAGCGGTCTGGAGCTTTTTGAGTTTTTGGAAAAATTTACGGAACGAGGAGTTTCTACTTCCATTTGTACCGATATTTCCAAAGATGGTATGATGTCAGGTTCTTCCATCGAACTTTACTCAGCTATTTTGGAAGAGTTTCCTGATCTTCAACTTATCGCCAGTGGCGGAGTCTCTTCGATGGAAGAGGTGATTGATTTACAAGGTAAAGGCTTATTCGGAGCAATTGTAGGCAAAGCAATCTATGAAGGACAGATCAGTTTAATCGATATTGCAAATTTCTATAAATAGATGTTACGTAAACGAATTATACCGTGTTTAGATATTAAGGATGGAAGAACTGTGAAAGGAGTAAACTTTGTTGATCTTCAGGATGCTGGTGACCCGATAGAATTAGCTAAAAAATATTCTGATATCGGTGCTGATGAACTGGTGTTTTTAGATATTACAGCTACACATGAAAAGCGAAAGACACTTGCAAAACTTGTAGAACGCATTGCGCGAAATGTGAGCATTCCCTTCACGGTTGGAGGCGGAGTGCGAAGTGTTGAAGATGCAGATGTTCTGTTGCATGCCGGAGCGGATAAGATTGCTGTTAATTCAGCGGCAGTAAAGCGACCCGAACTGCTCACTGAACTAGCAGATAAATTTGGGAATCAATGTGTAGTGCTTTCTGTGGATGCAAAAAACACTGAGGATGGTTGGAAAGTTCATTTAGTAGGAGGACGTGAAAGAACAGACATTGATTTATTTGATTGGGTGAAAAAAGCAGAACAACTCGGAGCAGGGGAAATCCTTTTCACTTCTATGGATCATGATGGAACTAAAGGTGGATTTGCACTGGAAGCACTTCAGAAAGTAGATGAACTAGTATCTATACCTGTCATTGCCTCTGGAGGAGCGGGAAAAGAAGAGCATTTTTCTGATCTCTTTCAACAAACAGAGATTTCAGCGGCACTGGCTGCCAGTGTTTTTCACTTTCAGACAATTGAAATTCCAGAATTAAAACATAAATTAGCACAAGAAAATATACCCGTAAGAACCGTTTGATATGGAAATAGATTTCGAAAAAGGAGATGGATTAGTTCCCGCAATTATCCAAGATGTGGATACAATGGATGTGCTCATGCTTGGGTATATGAATGAAAAGGCCTACGAAGAAACGCTTAAAACAAAACTTGTGACATTTTATTCGCGTTCTAAGCAACGACTCTGGACAAAAGGAGAAGAGAGTGGTAATACACTTGATTTTCATAGCATTGAGGTTGATTGCGACAATGATACACTTTTAGTAAAAGCACGTCCAAATGGTCCAACTTGTCACACAGGAACAACTACTTGCTGGGGGGATACTGCTTCTAATCAATTTGGAGTGATCGAACAACTTGAAAGAATCATTAACGATCGAAAGATCAATCCTTCAGAAGCCTCTTATGTTTCTAGTTTGTTTGAAAAGGGTATGAATAAGATCGCACAAAAGGTTGGTGAGGAAGCTGTAGAAGTTGTTATCGAATCAAAAGATGATAATGAGGAGCTGTTTTTAAATGAAAGTGCGGATTTATTATTCCACTACCTCATATTGTTGCGCGCTAAAGGCTTCAGTATAAATAATGTACTAGAGGTGCTAAAAGACAGAAGAAATTAATTGCTTTAAGTACGTTGGTGTAAAAATCATTAGAAACCCTGAAGGAAACGTTATAATATAGTCAGTCTGGTTCAATTCTCGTCTTAGTTGCTCTCAATTTATGAGAATATTGAGTTTTAGTGTGTTAAAGTTCTTAAAAGAAAGGAAACGTTGGACTAAACGCCTGTAAGACATGCGTAAAGCAAATTACCGTTAGTATAAAAAATACGTTTTTTGTTCATCAAAACTGAATGTTATCTGTATTTTTGAACATTCCTATGTAAAGATTGTACTTGTAACATGATCAAATTTTAGCTTCCAATGAATTTAAAGCACATAATTAGTTTTATCACCACCTTAATAATAGCATTTAGTTTTACTGCCCAAGAGGTTTCAATCAGTGGAACGATCAAAGATGGTTCGAATGGAGAGGACCTATTTGGTGCCTCAGTTGTGGTCAAAGAACTCCAAAATACAGGGGCACGAACGAATGCGTACGGTTTTTATTCGTTAACAGTTCAACCTGGTGAATATACTTTGATATACCGGAGTTCGGGATACGAGAATAAGGTGATTCAAGTACAATTACAAAAGGATACAACGATCAATGTAGAGCTCGGTGTACCTCGCGAAGTCCAGGAGATGGAAGAGGTCGTCGTAACCTCTAAAAAAGAAAATGATAATATTACATCGGCTCAGATGGAGGTAACTCGTTTGGATCCGAAAGATATCGAGACGATACCAATCCTTTTTGGCGAACAGGACGTTATGAAAACCCTTCAATTGACACCAGGAGTTAAAGGAGCTGGAGAAGGTAGCGCCGGTTTTTTTGTGCGTGGTGGTGGTGCAGATCAGAACTTGATATTATTGGATGAATCTACTGTTTACAACGCTTCACATCTGTTGGGATTCTTTTCTATATTTAATTCGGATGCTATAAAAGATGTAGCCTTATACAAGTCAGGAATTCCAGCTGAATATGGTGGTCGTGCCTCTTCAGTCATGGATGTTAAAATGCGCGATGGTAATAGTAAACGCTACAACCTCTCAGGAGGTATTGGACTAATTTCTTCACGTTTGACCTTAGAGGGTCCCATTATAAAAGATAAGAGTTCATTCATTGTATCAGGAAGAAGAAGTTACGCAGATATATTTTTGCCGTTGGCGCCCAATCAAGACCTTGACAATACGACGCTGTATTTCTACGATTTGAATGCGAAGGCAAACATTGATTTAGGGGATAAAGATCGTCTCTATATTTCAGGATATTTTGGTCGTGATGATTTTATGCTGGACGATCAATTTGGTTTCGATTGGGGAAATCAAACGGGAACCTTGAGATGGAATCACGTTTATTCGGATAAGTTATTTTCTAACACCTCTTTGATTTATAGTAAATTTGATTATCAGTTTTCAATTGGTAGTGGAGCAGATGGTTTCGGAATACGTTCATCAATTCGCGATTACAACGTAAAACAAGATTTCTCTTATTTCTATAACAGCAATAATACAATCAAATTTGGAGTGAATACCATTCATCATACTTTTGAGCCAGGTGTTTTGGAAAGTGGAGAGAATGTGGGGTTCAATCAAATCGAACTGGATAAGAGAAGAGGCCTCGAATTAGGAGCTTACATTCAGAATGAACAGAAAATCGGTAATCGTTGGGCATTGATGTATGGATTGCGCTATTCAGGATTCAATTACATGGGAGAAGGCACGGCCTACGAATACGATGAGGAAGGTACGGTCATTAGTGAACAAGAATACGATCCATGGGAATCAATAAAATATTACCAAGGATTTGAACCGCGTTTTTCAGCGAGTTTCATTATCAATGAAAAAAGCTCTATAAAAACGGGGTATAATCGTATTTTTCAATACATACACCAACTTTCAAATACAACCACCAGTAGCCCTACAGATGTGTGGGTGCCCACCTCTAATAATGTGAAACCGCAAATTGGAGATCAAATCGCTGTGGGTTATTATCGTAATTTTGACAACAATACATATAAAGTATCTGTGGAAACTTATTATAAGTGGTTGGATAATCAGATTGACTACCGTCCCAACGCGAATCTCATCTTGAATGAACAGGTAGAGCGAGAGTTGGTATATGGACAAGGTCGAGCTTATGGTGTTGAATTCCAAGTCAAAAAGACCAAGGGTGATTTTACTGGTTGGTTCAACTATACATTATCGCGTGCACTGCGTCAGTTTGACGATATTGATAATGGAAAGGAGTTCTCCGCACGACAAGACCGTATCCATGATTTGACAGCTGTTTTGACTTATAATATCAATGAAAAATTTGTTTTTAGTGCCAGCTTTATTTATTATACTGGAGATGCCGTAACTTTCCCTAGTGCTCAATACAGTTACGATGGTTATGAAGTACCCTACGTTGGACAGCGAAATGGAAATCGATTACCCGATTATCATCGACTTGATTTAGGGTTTACTTGGTACATGAAAGAAAGAGAGCACTTTAAACAAAATCTAAATTTTTCTATCTACAATGTGTACAATAGAGAAAATGCTTTTTCTGTGCGCTTTACCGATTCGTTTGAAGGAAATACGACGGGTCGCACACAGGCTGTTCAAACAGCATTATTTAAGTTAATTCCTTCTATTACTTATAATTTTAAAATTAAATAATATGCGGATTTTCATAAACTTATTGTTGTGTAGTTCACTTTTCTTAATCTTGACTTCATGTGAAAAAGTGATTGACATAGAGGTCAATGATACCGAACCGAAAACAGTGATTGAAGCGAATTATCGCGCTGATCTAGAGCGGGTGGAAGTGAGAATTTCGGAAACACGATCGGTTTTTAGCGCTGAAGAGTTTCCTGTAATAACAGGTGCTAATGTTGAAATTATTGATGCGGGTGGAACAGCCTCATCATTAACTGATCAGGGTGATGGTAGCTATCTATTGGAAAATTATTCACCAGATTATGGAAGTGAATATACAATGCGCGTGACGATAGCAGATGAGGTATACGAAAATCAAGATGTTTTACCAGACATCATACCAATTGACTCGTTAACCTTGGATTTTGAGGAAGAAAGCCTTTTTGGGGATGCGGGCTATGTTGTATATGTAAATTTCACCGATCCTTCCGGACCTAACTTTTATCGTGCTAATCGTGTGGTGAATGGTGACTCTCTGACCAGCCTGGGTGATCAGTTTCTTTTTGATGATTCTTTTTCCGAAGGGAATAACCAAGCCGTTCCTTTCTTTAGCTCACGTTATCAAGTAGGGGATTCCATTCAAGTTTCGCTGCTTTCTTATAGTGAGAAAACATATAATTATTACGATGAACTGTATGAAATTACCAGTGACAATGGTCAGAATGCGGCTCCCGCTAATCCCACGCCTACCTGGACGAACGATGCATTAGGCAATTTTGCTACTTACGGAGCTGATTCAGCACTTATTGTAGTGGAAGAATAGAAAATCGGAAATTATTTGGGAATCGGGCTTCGGTCTTCGGGCTTCGAGAACCTCAGCCCTCATCTCTCAGCTGAATCCCGAGGCTCTCGAGGGCTGAAGTACAAGGATATCTAACACTGGATCACTAGCGAAACTCCCTGGAAAACTGAATTTTGACTTCTACTATGAGGACCAGTTATCCTAGCCATCTCCCCGTCATGAATACTGCCCAAATCTTCGTTCATCGAATTGTTGATAAACTCCTCTGTTTTCTTGAAAAACCTTAACGGTATATTAATATGCGCCCGTCCTTATTACTGTAATTTTGCCATAAATCTAAATAACAAAAAAATGAAAAAGGTTTACGCTGCAGTTTTTCTGCTTTTAACAAATTTTGCTTTCGGTCAGCCGCTCTATGAAGAGAGCTTCGAGACCAACACCAATGGAACGAACTACAATACTTCGATTGCGGAGTTCTCAGATGGCTCTGGTGATTTTTTTATCAGAACAGATGGCTCGAATATTTCTAGTGGTTACCAAGTGACCAATATC
>P_1C_Liq_1_UnCtyDRAFT_1000258_pt1 | contig 12520 bp, 13 predicted proteins | sample Pon1CUnioCityCA_2_FD_10230 | JGI IMG/M metagenome (IMG submission 10230) | reverse complement strand
AGAATATTTGTCTGACGGGCAAGAGTACAGAGCATTATTGATCCAAGAGCAAACTGCAGAATTCAATTTAACCCTTTATGGCGGTAGCACCTATCGTTTTGGAGCCTGCAGCGGTCTAGAAGATGGTAATCTAATCTTTAGGGTTTATGACCAAGAACGAAATGAGATCTTCTCCAATCAAGACCATGCTCTTTCATCCTATTGGGACTTTGAAGTAAATTCTACCCTAGATGTGATTGTAGAAGCTAACTTAAATTTGGATAAAGTCAGCTCGGGCTGCGCTGTGCTTTTAGTCGGATTCAAGCCTTAGCGCATTCCTTAATAACTTATTAGAATTGAAGCAGGATTATTCCTGCTTTTTTTTTACTTTCATCTTTCAATTAAATAGCCTCCAAAGTAAAAAATGAGCGAAAGAATTCTCAAGGCCTTAATGCAATTATTTGCCATTGTGGCCAATGTAGGTAGAGATGACTCGAATAGCCGAGAGTTTGTAAGACAGTTCCTAGATGAGCAGCTCAATAAAGAGCTCGTTAACGAATACTTGGTAGTATATGACAAATACTACGATGAACAAAACAAAAAACGGGAAGGCTTAAAAGCTAGAAAGCGAACCTCTCTAAATTCAGTTAAGGTTTTAAAAATCTGCATGGAAATCAACAAGGAGTTGACTCAAAAGCAGAAGATCTACGTTTTGGTTCAATTGGTAGAATTTATTTACCAGAACAATAACGATACGGACCAAGCAATAGAATTCGTAGAAACGGTTGCTGATTCCTTTAACATTAGCAGAGAAGAATACGTTCTGATCAACGACTTTATTAGTGCCAACAAAGAAGAGTTACCTAAAACAACCAACCTTCTACTCATTAATGAGAACGAAGAGAAAAGACAAGGAGAGCACTTTCATATCCAAGCTTTAGGTTTAAGTGGAGAAGCAAGGGTTTTATTCTTGAGTGCTGTGAACATGATGTTCTTAAAGTACATCGGCACTACAGAACTGCAGCTAAATGGCCAACTGATCAAGCCAGAGAAAAGTTACGTACTTAACCAAGGATCTTCGCTTCGTGGTTCTAAAGTTGCACCGATCTATTACAGCGATATTATCAACCGCTTCTTGTCTGATACAGGAAAAGAAAAGACCTCCTTTACAGTTGATAATATTACCTACAAATTCAAGAATGGCAACATAGGCTTACACCCAATGACCCTTGAGGAAGAGTCGGGTAATTTAATTGGCATCATGGGAGCTAGTGGGGCAGGGAAATCTACCTTGCTCAATGTTTTAAACGGTAACTATCAGCCCACTACTGGCTCTGTAAAAATCAACAGTCACGATATTCACCAGGCTGAGAACAAAGAGGTAATTGAAGGCGTGATCGGCTACGTTTCTCAAGATGATTTGCTGATTGAGGAACTAACCGTTTTTCAGAATATTTTTTACAATGCAAAATTATGCTTTGGGGATTTAAGTGATAAACAAATCATTCGGCTCACATTCAAAGTCTTGCAAAGCTTGGGTTTATTCGAGATCAAAGATTTAAAAGTTGGTAGCCCTTTAGACAAAACCATTAGTGGTGGACAAAGAAAACGGGTAAACATCGCCTTGGAGTTAATACGTGAGCCCTCAGTATTGTTTGTTGATGAGCCAACCTCAGGACTATCTTCTCGAGATTCTGAAAACATCATGGACTTGCTCAAAGAGCTCACCTTAAGAGGGAAGTTGATCTTTGTAGTTATCCACCAACCTTCATCCGAGATTTTTAAAATGTTTGACAAACTCATCATTTTAGACACCGGAGGTTATTTGATCTACAATGGAAATCCTGTGGATGCGATTATTTACTTTAAGCAGATGGTGCAGCAAGCCAACGCAGTTGAAAGTGAATGCCCCACATGTGGTAACGTTAATCCTGAGCAGATTTTCAACATTATTGAATCAAAGATATTAGACGAATACGGGAACCAGACAGATAAACGTAAAATTCCTCCTACGGATTGGTACAAAAAATACCAAGAACACCTAGAAAGTGAAGCGCAGGATGAAGTTGAGGTTAACACCAATCCGCCTGAAGCTAACCTAAAGATTCCCAATCCATGGAAGCAGTTTAGTGTCTTTATTAAACGAGATGTACTTTCTAAGTTGACCAACAAACAGTACCTCTTGATTAACTTTCTAGAGGCGCCCATTTTAGGTTTTATCCTCTCATTCATTATCAAGTATTCCAATACCGATGAGGCCACCCAAGTTGGCTATGTCTTTAGAGAAAACCAAAACTTGATCGCGTACATTTTTATGAGCGTAATAGTTGCCCTATTTCTTGGCCTTACTGTGAGTGCAGAAGAAATAATCAGGGACCGAAAGATCTTAAAAAGAGAGAAATTCCTCAACCTAAGTCGGGGTAGTTATTTATTCTCCAAGATCTTCATTATGTTCTCTGTTTCTGCTATTCAAATCCTCACATTCGTGCTGGTAGGCAATACCATTTTAGAGATTAAAGGCATGTATTTTGATTATTGGCTAATCCTCTTTTCTACCGCTTGTTTCGCCAATATGCTTGGTCTTAATATTTCATCAAGCTTTGACTCCGCTGTAACCATTTATATCCTAATCCCTTTCTTGATCATCCCACAGCTAATCTTAAGTGGAGTAATCGTAAAATTTGAAAAGTTAAATCCTGCTATTACGGTGCAAAAGAAAGTGCCTTTTGCAGGAGAGATCATGGCCTCTAAGTGGGCTTTTGAGGCTTTAACGGTTAATCAGTATAAGAACAACCAGTTTAACAAACAATTCTTTTACATTGACAAAGACATTAAAACTGCAAATTTCCGCAAGAACTTTTGGCTTAGCAGACTTCAAGATAAGGTTAACTTTTTAGAAAGAAGGCTAGACCAAAAGAAGGACGAAGAGGAGCTAAAAGCTGCAATTAGCTTGATCAAAACTGAGATCGTAAAAGAAAATCGACGAAATCTTGAAATCCAATTCGGAAGTGTTGAAGAATTAAGTGGAGAGCTTAATGAAGAGTTGATTGGTGATCTATCTTTCTATTTAGACGACTTGAATGACTATTACTTGAAGCAATACAAGCGTTTTAATGATAAAAAAGACCAATTACTCATTAAGCTTAATGAGACAGATGAGGATAAAGAAGCTTTCATAAAGCTCAAAAATGATTACACGAACGAATCTTTAGAGAATTTGGTGACCAATAAAAATGATCTCATTAAGATCATAGAAGTGGATAATGAACTCATTCAAAGGGCTAACCCGATCTTTAAAGATCCTGTCGGATTTAGAGCTCACTTTTTAGCTCCTTCTAAAAAGCTGTTTGGAACTAACATCACCACTTTCTCAGCCAATCTAATGGTCTTATGGTTGTTTTCGATAGGCTTAGCGATCACTTTATACTATGATGGTCTCAGGAAGCTTCTGTCCTTTCTAGGAGAGCTATTCAAGCGAAAAAAATAGTAAACTATTGAGCATAAAAAAGCCCGCAATATTTCTATTGCAGGCTTTAAATTCTTTTTAGAAAAAGTTTATTCCTCGATTTCGATCATTTTAAATGGAATGTTGATGATGGCCTGGTAATCTTCACCAGCTTCAAGCATGTCTTCATCATCTTCTTCGTAGTGCCAATTTATCGTCACATCGCTTCCATCACTATTGATTTTTTCTAGCTTCTTGAATACATCTAAAATACACTTTGAAGAGCTTGTATTGAAATATTCTAATACGATATCCACTTTAGTTGCCTCCTTAGGACTAGCAGAATATTCTTCCAGCAGATCCACTAAAGGCTTGTAGAATTCAATTGAATTCTCCGGGATTGATCTTCCTTGAATCAACAATTTACCTTCCTCAGGATTGAACTTGATGGTTGGTGTTTTGGGACTACCTTCTATGGTTAAATTTTCCATGATTACGGTTGTTTACTGTGCTATTTTTATGTTTAAACTATAAAAGGAATGCTTGTCATCTATCTTTTGGAAATCGTACTCCAATTTTTGTCCTGACTTTCTTGCAATGTCGATCATTCCGAGACCTCCGCCTCCCTTCTCTGACATCATTCCATTATTTAATACTTCTTTGTAGTGTGCCTTAAGCTCATCCTTATCCATCTGGTTGATCTTGTCTAGACGTGCTTTTAGACTGTCGGCATTATCATTTTTAATGTAGTTACCAGTAAAGATGTTGTAATTATCCCCATCTTTCCCTACCATAAAAATTACCGTACTGTAGCCATTGGAATCATCTTTTTGTTTGTCTAAATGATGATATAAGTTTTGCAAAGCTTCTACTAAAATATTGTAAACCTTCTTCTTAATTCTTGAGGGCTCTTCTAGTTTCTCCATTTTTGACTCCATGATCTGCAATACTGAAGTCAGTAATTCAGAGCTTACATTGCCCTTAAAGGAAAGCATGATGTTTTCATGCTCCATTTTATTGTAGAAATCAAAAATATTTATCTCCATCTGGCTTTAATTGCCTTACTACCTAAATAATTAGATAATCAGAACTACGAAATAAAATAAAAAAGACATAGAAAGCAAGTTAAGTTAAAACAATTTAAAACAAAAATCAGGCGTTCGCAACATTTTCAAAGAAGTCAGTTATGCCTAATTTCGCGAACGCTCTAATGAAAAAGTTCAAAGAAAATTGGTTTAAGGAGTGGTTTGACTCTGATTATTACCACCAGCTCTACGCTCATCGAGATTATGAAGAGGCAGAGGAGTTCATTAGTGCACTTATGCGTTACCTCAATATAGAAACACAATGTTATGTGCTTGATCTAGCTTGCGGGAAAGGACGACACGCCGTGCACTTAAATGAATTAGGCTATAATGTACTAGGCATAGACCTCAGTAAGGAAAGTATTCAAGAAGCCAAAAAGCTTGAGTCTAAAAACTTAGAATTTCGCCAAGGCGACATGCGCGAGCTAGATCTCGATGCTGAAGTAGACCTTGTGCTCAATTTGTTTACCAGTTTTGGCTATTTCAGCAGCGAAGAAGAAGACCAAAAAGCAATCAGCTCAATGTCTGATGCTTTGAAGAAAAATGGGCTACTAGTGATTGATTACCTCAACATCCATAAAGTATTGGAAAAACTACCAACGAAAGAGCTAGTAAAGCGTAAAGGGGTTGATTTCAATATTAGCAAGCACACTGAGCACGGTTTTATTGTTAAAGACATTGAGTTCAATGCTAATCAAGTAGCACACCATTACCAAGAGTTTGTAAAATGCTTGGATTTAAATGATTTTGAAAATTACCTGCATCATGGAAAGTTCAAAATCAAAGAGGTTTTTGGAAACTACCAATTGGAGCACTTTAATAAAGCGCATTCCGACCGACTTATTATAATTGCACAAAAAGAGGGCTAAATATGGCATACATCAGCATGTTTATTGTAGCACTTCTTGGTGCAGTTCTAATTTACCTAAGAGGTTATCTTGAAAAATGGATCAAACCTGCCTTGGCTTTTAGTGGAGCCTATTTGCTTGCTATTTGCCTTTTGCACCTGATTCCTGAACTTTTTGAAAATAACTTAGATCATCATAAGCTTGGGATCTTTATTTTACTTGGCTTTTTCCTGCAGCTTGTACTCGATTATTTTTCGGGTGGGATCGAACACGGACACACACACATTGACCAAAATCAATTGGGCAAATTTCCCTTTTTGGTTTTCCTTAGTTTGTGTTTGCATGCCTTACTAGAGGCGTTGCCGCTTAACCACCTAAACCCCTCTTCTGAAATAGGTTCTTACCTAGCAGGATTACTCATGCACAAAATTCCTATTTCATTTATCTTGGTATCTGTTTTTATGGCCTACAAGATCCCGAAGGTGAAAATAATTGCAGCTGTAATCATTTTTGCTACTATGGCTCCAATTGGCATACAGCTAGGTGATATTATTGGACATGAAAGCGCTTTCTTCCAACCGCTTATCGCTTTATCGATTGGAATAATTCTGCACCTTTCTACTACCATTTTATTAGAGAGTAATGAGAACCACAGCATTCAATTAAAGAAATTTTTGCCCCTAATTATTGGTTTCTTGCTAGCTCTGCTTAGTGAAGGGCTTCACTAGTTAAAGGCTTTTGGCTTTCTGCCAATACCCTTCCATTTCAGCTAAACTTAAGTTTTCAATGCTTTTACCTGCTTCTCTTGCTTGTTCTTCCATGAATTGAAACCGCTTGATGAATTTTTTATTAGTCTTCTCTAATGCATCTTCAGGATTAAGTTCTAGAAAACGTGCATAATTGATTAGTGAAAATAACACATCACCAAATTCTTCATCTATTTTATCTGAATTATCTTTCACTTCTGCTTTCAATTCTTGAAGCTCTTCTTCGATTTTTTCAAAAACAGCTTCATCTCGATCCCAATCAAACCCCACTCCCCTAGCTTTATCTTGTATCCGTATCGCTTTAATCATAGCAGGTAGTGATTTAGGTACTCCACCCAAAACAGATCGCTTCCCTTTGCCCTCTTTAAGTTTAATTTTTTCCCAGTTTGCTTTTACCTCAGCTTCGTCTTTTACTTTTGCCTCACCATAAATGTGGGGGTGTCGATGAATTAGCTTCTCACAAACGCTGTTCAAAACATCCTGTATATCAAATGCCGACTTTTCTGAGCCAATCTTAGCATAGAAAACCAAATGCAACATCAAATCGCCAAGCTCCTTTTTAACCTCTTCCAAATCACCTTCTACAATGGCATCTGACAGTTCAAAAGTTTCCTCAATGGTAAGGTGGCGTAAAGACTCCATAGTCTGTTTTCGATCCCATGGGCACTTTTCTCTTAATTCATCCATGATATCAAGTAGTCGTTGAAAAGCTTGTAGTCTTCCGTCCATTGGTTTTTTTTACAAAGGTAGCTTTCTTCAACAGGCTACTGCAAAACGGCTGCAGCTATTTCAATACTTTTGCAGCATGCACTTCTCAAAGGTTTTAGCATTCATTCTTTTCTTGTCTTGCAGCTGCTTCAAAATCCTTAAGGCGCAGGAGTCAGCAGCAAAGAGACCATACAGCATCTCTTACAAGCAAGGGCTCGGTTTTATCATTCCACACCGAGAGGTGATGCAATCCTTAAGTCAACAACATACCTATCGACAAGAAGTGAGATTTGAAAAACAGGGATTAGGGCAAAAAGATTGGCATGCGCGCTTCAACTTTCCACGGATCAGCTTTTCGTTAACCAATTACAGGCTGCAAGATCCAAGTTCAATTGGTGAAGTTTGGGCTCTTAGCAGTGGCCTTAGTTTTGATTTTGTTAAAACAAGACTTTTCCGCTTAAACCTCAGCACTCATTGTGGACTTGGATATATCGAAAAGCCTTTTGATCCGACGGACAACTATCAGAACATTGCTATTGGTAGTCAATTCAATATTTACGGCTTCTTACAAACTGAGGCTTATTTCCGCCTGAGTGAACGCCTAGAACTTGGACTTGGAGCTAGTTTTTCGCATTTTTCGAATAATGGTTTTAAAGTACCTAACCTTGGCTATAATCTACCGCATGCCTTATCAAGTCTCTCCTACTCTTTTGGCGAAAAGATTCCCCAAAAGAAAGAACGCTACGATAGCGTTGAAGAAAAGCAGGCTCTATGGAACATTAGAGTCGGCGCAGGATTAAATGAATCTTACCCTATCGGCGGACCTAAATATTTAGCCTCACAAATAAGCCTTAGCAGAAGCAAGCGTTTGACACCAAGTACCTCCATCGGTGGAGGACTTGATGTCTTTTACAATCCGGCGCAAAGAGCTTCATTATCAGTTGACTCTATCTACATCAATAATGGAGTTGAAAACATGCAAATTGGTTTCTCCCTTTATCACCAACTGCATTTTGGTCGCTTCGGACTTATTACCCAATTGGGGGCTTACCTTAAAACAGAGCAAGAAGATTGGGGAAGAACCTATCAGATAATCTTAATCTCACATAAACTTAGCTCCTCCTTAACGGCAGTTGCGGGTCTTAAAACACATCAGGCTACTGCCGAATATTTCATGCTTGGTTTACAGTATAACTTCAGTCGTAATGAATAGTAATGCCTTGCTCATAATGTTCTTATTAGCCACACTTTTTGCAAGTTGTAAAAAAGAGCAAATGGATCATTGCTTGATGGGTACAGGAGAGATCAAAACGGAGAATAGGACACTTGAGTCATTCTCTCACCTTGTTTTAAACGATGTTATTACAGTTAATTACGTTCAGTCTCAAAATTACGGCTTAAGCCTGAGAGCAGGTGAAAAACTAATGCCAGGAATCAAGACAGAAGTAAAAAATGGAGTGTTATACATTACAAATGAAAACCGTTGTAATTGGGTTAGGAGTTTCAAAAAGAAAATTGAGATCACACTTTTTGCGCCTGAACTAAAAAGTCTCGAGCAAAATGGAGGCAGCTCTTTCGCTTGTTCAGATACCATTAAAACCGATGAGTTCAGAGCCAACCTATGGAATGCAAGCGGAAAACTTGAATTACTCTTGCGGGCCAATTACGTAGAGCTAAAGTCGCACACAGGACCGGGAGATGTTGTAGCAAAGGGTAGATGTACTGAATTGGTGACCTACCTCAATGGCAATGGCACTTTAGATTGTTTAGGTTTGATGGCAGACCAAGTGTTAGCACTAAACCTAAATACCGGTAAATTAAAAGTTAGCGCGAATCAGAAACTGAATGTTGAACTGAGAGGCAGCGGTGACATCTACTACTTGGGAAACCCACAGATCTCATTTCTAAATGAAGGAAAAGGAAACTTAGTTTCATTGAACTAATAATTTGTATTTCACTGAAAAAAGGCCAGTTTACTCCCTATTTTCTTAGATTTGTATTAAATTAATTGTCATGAAAGTAGCGCTTTTAGCCATTGCCCTTTTAGCCATCGGCTTTGCAGGAATTGCCATTAAGATCTTACTCAAAAAAGACGGTAAATTCTCAGGAACTTGCGCCAGCAACAATCCGATGCTTAATGAAGATGGAGAAGCTTGCAGCTTCTGTGGAGCATTGCCTGAAGAGCAATGCCAAAAAGAAGATTAATTTAATACTTCCATTTGCTCTGCAATTCCTGCAGTAGCAAAAGTTTTTAGCTCCCCTTCCACATCATAGATCAAAACGCCTTCCAATTGTTCGTTTTTTTCTAAAAAGCTTTTAGCTTTTTCAAGACCCATTACCATGCAAGCAGTAGCATAAGCATCAGCCTCAGCAGCGGTAGGTGCAAGTATGGTTGTACTGAGCAAATTATGCTTCACGGGATAACCGGTTTTCGGATTTAAACTGTGGCTGTATCGTTGTCCGTCTATTTCTAAATACTTGCGGTAATTCCCAGAAGTAACCATCGCACTATTTTTTAAACTTACAATAGCACTTAGTTTACGCTCAAGGTTCTCGCCACTTGGTTTATCTATGCCTATGCGCCACCATTCTGCTTGGCTATTCTTACCTTTTGTTAGCACTTCTCCACCTAATTCTACGTAATAATGCACAATGCCTGCTTCATCCAAAACCTTAGCCATAGCATCAACCGCATAACCTTGAGCAATGGCATTAAAGTTCAATTTTGCGCCAGGGTATCTTTTATGCATTGTATTGCCTGAAAGCGTAAAGAGTTCTAAAGCTGACAGACGTAAAAGGCTATCTACCTTTGATGAGTCCATTTTCTGAGGATTCTTATAGTCAAAGCCCCAAGCTTCTATTAAGGCACCTATACCCGGATCAAAAGCTCCACCTGTTTCACGATGAATTTCCTTTGCCAGCAGAAAAACCTCTTTAAAGGACTGCTCTATTTCTATCGAATCCCCATTATTCAATAGTGAGATAGTCGATTGAGGTACCCAAGTTGACATCGATTGGTCTATCTCCTCAAGTAGTGAATCGAGCTTAGGCTTCAACTCATGTTTTTCTTGGCTGATGTATTTAACGGTGTAGGTTGTTCCTTGGGCTTCTCCATTTACAACCCTTTCCACGGTTTGCTCTGATTGACCACAAGAGATAATCAAAGCAGCAAGCAGGATCAACCAACTATTCTTCATCGGTATCTCCTTCTTTCAACACCTCCCAGGTATGATCACCCATTAGACGAGCTGTGGCGATAAAGCGGCTGTACTTTTGACCATTGGGCCACTGTTCAGGGCCTATCATAGAAAGAATCTTTGTGCCTTTATCATTTTCGTAAAGGTGATAAGTATGACCGGTAATGGGTTTAAAACCCATTTCAGCACCGTAGATCTCTTCCGAAATTTCTACCCGCTTTTTCAAATGATTTGCTTGGTTGACCAAAAGCTCCATTTGATCGTAGATCTGCTTCATCTGCATATTGGTCTGCTCTACCATCGCGGACATGGCGTTGCTCTTGATTCGATCTTTGTCATCAGGAAAAATAACTGCACTGCTCACATTATGGGCATAAGGTAAATTGTGCGGATTTTCCGTGATCTTGTCTTTATCGATCGGGTTAAAACTACGCTTCTTATCTTTTTTCTCTGCCATTCTATTGTTGGTTCTCTTCTCTGGTAAAAATTGGCTTTGCTTCGCTACTTAGTTCATGATTATACCGATACCCCTCCAAGTCAAAGGCTTGCAGGTCAGAGATATTTTCTATTCTATTTTGAATCATAAAGCGGCTCATCAATCCCCTTGCTTTTTTGGCATAAAATGAAATGATCTTGTACTTCCCATTTTTAGCATCTTTAAATTCAGGACTAATTATTTTAGCTTTCAATAACTTCGGTTTAACTGACTTAAAATACTCATTCGAAGCCAAGTTAATCACATATTCAGTGTTCTGTTCTTCGATCCATTGATTCAACTGGGCGGTAATCTTCTCCCCCCAAAAGGCATAAAGGCTATCAGCCTGCTTGATCTTTAACTTAGTACCCATTTCAAGCCGATAAGCTTCAATTACGTCCATAGGCTTTAAAATACCATACAATCCTGATAGGATACCGAGCTTATTTTGAGCATATTGCAAGTCCTCTAAATTCAAGGTGTAAGCATCTAATCCTTTGTAAACATCTCCTGTAAAAGCGAATACTGCCTGCCTTGATTGCGCACTTAATTCCTCTTTCGCTTGCCAATTTTGAAAGCGCTCTACATTTAACTGACTTAACTTTTCGCTGATGGACATCAAACTCTGCAATTCAGCTTGTTTAACCTCCTTCATTCGATCTGCTAACAATTTACTTTCTTGCAAAAGTGAGGGTGAGCTAAACTTTTCTGTTGGCAATTCACTCTTGAAGTCAAGTGACTTAGCAGGAGATAATAGATGAATCATGCGTACTTTTTTTTGAGAAACAAAGTTGAAAAGAATAATGTTTGCAAAATCAAAAAAGGGAAGTTATTCCTACCTCCCTTCTTTAAGATTGCGTTTCAATTACTTCTTACTCCATTCTGCAATGTTCGCCTCATTCATCTTAATGTATGGCTGGTAATTGGCTTCATTAGCAAGTTCTAATGAGCGCTTTGCAGTTTTGATCGCTTCTTTATGGTTTTCCATAGCTGCTTGTATTCTGGAAAGCGTATAAACATTCCAAAATTTCTCTGCAATCGCTACAGATTTCTCAGACCAGGCTAAAGCTTGCTCCAAATCACCATTGTGCTCTAAGTAATAACGTGCAGAACTGTTGTAAACACCATAGGCTCCCTCGATCTCATTGATCTTGGCTTTAATGTTATCCATTGCCTGCTTTTGAGCATCTACCTTAATTGGGATCGACCAACTCATGTTGTCCCAAGCAAAAGTCCACAGGGCCATATCTTCTTTAACATTGTCAAAGGAGAAGGTCATGGTCTCTACTTTTCTTTCAAGCTTTTTAGCTTTAACCTCAACCGTTAATACATCATTATCAGGCTCATGAGAATTTTCAGTTACCTGAAGGTCAGAATTAAGCATTACTTCCCACATCTCTTTTCCGGGTACGCTAACCACCGAATAGGTGCCTGCTTCTACCTTTTGTCCCATGATTTTAACGTCTGTGCTAAAAGTAATTTTAGTGGCAGCGTTCGCTCCGGTTCTCCACACTTGACCAAAAGGCTCTAGTCCGCCAAAAACTTCTCTGTCTTTTACACCTGGTCGTGAATACTCGATCTTCACGTCGGTTAGACCAATTCGTTGCATTACCTCACTGTAAGGACTTGGAACAGGAAGTTCTTGAGCTTGAACGAAACAAGCAATACTAAAGATTAAAACTAGGGTAGTTGTAACTTTTTTCATGATTTGATTTGTTTTGGATTTGATTTAAAGAGACAATTAAAATTGATTTTAGTTTTATTTTTTCAAGTGAACAAGCTTTTTAGTTTCAAAAAAGTCCTCTTCATAATAATCTGATAATCGATAAATGGTGTAAGGTCGTTTCAAAACGGAAAACTCCTTCTTTAGCTCTCCTCCTTTCAAAAAGATCATACCGCTAGCCTCTTGATTCCATTTTACTTTCTGCTCAACCCACGGAACAAAGCGCTCGGCTCGAGTTACTGCTCTGCTTACCACATAGTCAAACTTACCTTTGGTTTCCTCTGCTCTTTGGT
>P_1C_Liq_1_UnCtyDRAFT_1000257_pt1 | contig 12532 bp, 14 predicted proteins | sample Pon1CUnioCityCA_2_FD_10230 | JGI IMG/M metagenome (IMG submission 10230) | reverse complement strand
TTAGTGGCTTCTGTTCGGAGCAAGTGCTTGCTCAAGATCAACTCAATCAAGTTGATGAAAAAGGGCTTAAAACAGGAGCTTGGCAGGTAACTTACCCATCAGGCAAGCTGCGTTACACAGGACAATTTAGAGCTGGCAAACCTTTTGATGTTTTTAAGTATTATTTTAAAAATGGTGATCTCAAAACAGTTTTAACCTACGATGCTGAGGATCAGCATAGAGCTTATGCTGTTCATTACTATCAAACTGGGGAGAAGATGGCAGAGGGCTGGTATCATGATCAGAAAAAGGATAGCCTTTGGAAAACTTATGGTGCCAATGAAGTGGTACTTAGCGAGGGTAAGTATTTTGAGGGAGAGAAATTTGGAAGATGGAGAACTTTTTACCAAAATGGACGTCTTGCAGAGGAAAAATACTTTGATAAGGACCTAGAAATAGGAGAATTGAAGGTTTATTTTGACAATGGAAAACTAAGTCAACTTGGTCATTATAAAAATGGTTTCTTGGATGGCCCAACCGTTTTTTTCGACCCTGAAGGAGATACCTTGATCAAAGGTGCCTATTACAAGGGGGCAAGGGATCAGGATTGGACATATTTTAAGAACAAAGAAGTGGATCGAGTGCTTCAATACAACAAGGGTAAATTGTTAAATCCTGAGGCATTACCTGCTCTTCCTCAGAGTGAAAAGGAGGATAGCTTGAAGCAGAATATAAAAGATGAATTAGAGTTTGAAGACTTAAACGGAACGATAAAGTATGAGTAAAAAGGGTAAGGTTTTAGTAGCCATGAGTGGCGGTATTGACAGTTCAGTTACTGCGCTATTGTTGCACGAGGAAGGATACGAAGTAATCGGCGTTACCATGAAAACATGGGATTACGCTACCTCTGGAGGAAGTAAAAAAACCACCGGATGTTGTAGCTTAGACGATATTAATGATGCACGAATTCTAGCCGTTAACTATGGCTTTCATCATATGATTATTGATATTCGTGAAGAGTTCGGAGACTACATCATCGATAATTTTGTTAATGAATACACTGCAGGAAGGACTCCAAACCCCTGCGTACTTTGCAATACCCACATTAAATGGGATGCATTATTGCGTAGAGCAGATCAATTGGGCTGTGAGTTTATTGCAACCGGACATTATGCCAATGTACGTCAAGAGAACGGCAGATGGGTAGTTTCCAAAGGTAAAGACGAAAACAAAGATCAATCTTACGTGCTTTGGGGTTTGTCTCAAAAGGCTTTAGCACGGACTAAGTTCCCTTTGGGAAAGTTTACCAAACCTGAAATCCGAAAAATGGCTTTAGACCGAGGCCATCATGATCTCGCTAAAAAGAGCGAGAGTTATGAGATCTGTTTTGTACCAGATAATGACTACCGTGGCTTTTTAAAAAGAAAAGTTGATGGTTTAGAAGAAAAAGTAGCGGGTGGCGATTTTATCGATTTGCAAGGCAATATCTTAGGGAAACATGACGGTTACCCCTTTTATACCATTGGTCAGCGCAAAGGTCTTGGTATTGCGATGGGTGAACCTATGTATGTGGTTCGCATAAACCCTGAAGACAATACGGTTGTGCTTGGTAAAAAAGAAGACTTGAAGAAGCAACAGATGAAAGTAAGGAATCCCAACTTGATTAAATACGATCAAATACCTGAAGGCCAAGATGTTTTAACCAAGGTGAGGTATAAGGATGCAGGAACTATGAGTCACCTTTCTGTAAGTCCTGAGGGTGAAATTGAAGTTAATTTCTTTGAACAAGTAAAAGGGATAGCTCCAGGGCAGTCTGCTGTTTTTTATGAAGGCAAAGATTTAATTGGAGGTGGTTTTATTACACGCTCATGAATAAACTAAGTACTTTATTATTCTTCCTAGTTGGCTTGCTTCTCTTTTCTTGTCAGCAAGAAGATGATGAACAAATTAGTTTTTTTAACGGCTCTCATTATGCGCCATTAGCAACAGGGTTAAATCGAACCTACCAAGTTGATTCAATAATTTACAATGACTTTACTGGCTCAATTGATACCATTAGCTTTCAGCGTCAAGAGCGAGTAGGTAAAGCCTTCAGGACTTTAGAGGGGAGACTTGCCTACAATTGTTTGATCTATGAGAGAAAAGATGATACTTCGACATGGGTTGAAAGAAAAGCATATGAAGAATTGAAAAACAACCTAAGGTATGAAAGGAGGGAGGATAATCAATCTGTTATACATTTGGTTTTCCCAGTCAGGGAAGATCAACGTTGGAATGCCAATGCGCTTAACCCTAAGGAAGAAGTTAATTATACTTACAGGAATCTGCACAAAGCCTACAACCTTTCTGATCAGTTTTATGATTCTACTGTAACAGTGCTTCAGCGTGAAAATATCAACTTGATCAGCAGGGTGAAAATTGAGGAGGTTTATGCAACAAACCGGGGAATGATCTACCGTTACGATGAAAACTTGCAAACCGATTTTGATGGATCTATCCAATCTGGCTACAAGGCGACTTTAAAGTTGGTTAGTTTAAATCCTTAAAGCTAAAAACCTTTAAAAAAATAGTTTGAGTTTTCTAGGTATTGGTTGTCCGGGAAAAAGATGAAGAGACAGCTTCCGCCTTTTGTGACTTCTATAATGGAACGATGGACTCCCATAGGAACAGCCGGACAACCTTCACTGTTGCCCAGCGTTCCATTCTTTTTAAGATAATCTTCGGTGGCATAGTCTGCTCCATGTAATACGATATATCTTTCTCTAGCACGGTGGTTAAAACCATATTCAAGCCCTTCAAGTCGAAGGCTTAATCCATTTTTTCCAATGTAGGTTTCTTCTGCACGATAATACCCCAAACTACTCTTATGAGAATCTACCGTATTTGAAAAATCAAAAGCATACTCTTTACCAGAGTTTTCTCCGTGTGCCACATAAGTGTGGAAAAGAATCGTGCGGCTTTCAAGGTCAATTACCCAGAAGCGTTTCTCCTTTGATGGAAGTCGAAAATCGACTAGGCTAAAGATCTGGTTAGCAGGTTCTAAATGACCACTTAGCTTCAGGTCTATATAACCTAAGTAAGCCTTTTCGAAAAGATCAAAGTCAGGCTTTACGCTTCCTTTTAGCTCCTTGTATATCGACTTGTAATGAGCTGTTGAATGTATAGGGTGTTCAAGGGTTCTCGCTTTTAAATTTTGCGAAAGCATTGAGAAAAGGGCAATAAAACAGAGCTTAAAAAACTGCTTCATGATTGCAAGCTTAATAAAAAATCATCAAAATAAAGGCAGCTGAAAGACACAAAGATGAGATGATGTTCATGCGCATAGCTTTCTCATAGTTAGCTGCTTTAGGCTTTTTTTTGCAATCGATATACCACTTTTCGAAATAGACCAAGGTGGGAATCCCACAACCCAAGAAAATCAAAATGTGTGATAGCGAAGCATGCAAATAATAATTGAACAACAGCAGTAAAGTGCCGAGCATAAAAAATATTCTAGAAAACCGGAAAGTCTTACTGATTCCCAATAATAAACTCAGGGTTATGTCTCCTCTCGCTTTGTCTTCTTGATGCTGGTATATTTGAGTTAAAGGATAAGAGCCAAGTAAAAAAATGCTGCTGCAAATAGCAGGCAAAAGGTGCTCTAATTTTAGAAAGGCATTAAGCTTTAAGCCCATTCCAATTTGAACCATGAAAAAGGTGAAGAAACCTTGAAAAAAACAAACTACGAAGGTGCTTGTAATTGGATATTTTTTGAGTCTGATCTTATCAAAGCTATAAGCTTTTGAAACTAAAAGATATATAAAGATCAAAAGGGCGAAATACGGACTTATATAAAAGGCGTAAAGAACAGAGATTAGATCAAATAGTACGACCAGAGGAAAAAGTTTCTTATTCACCTTTGGGGGTGTTTTAAGGCCTCCTATGCTGCCTTCATCTTTGTCAAAGTAGGAGTTGTAGCCATTGCTTGCGGGGTAAACGAATAAGTGTAGAATTAAAAATATATGCAGACCTTTGAGAACATTCACTAAATCTAAATTGCTTAATGAGAACCAAAAGACAGGCATTAAGAAAATAGAAAAAGGAATGCGTAATAGTTTTATAGCGTCTAGCATGCACTTATGTTTGAAACGAAATTACAAAACCAAAGACCAAAGCATTAAACCATAGAATTTGAGCAGTTACATCACGCATTTAGGAATCGCAGTGCCACGGCATGAATATAAGCAAACTGCTTTAGCAAAATGGATGGCAGAACGTTATGATGCTGCTGATGAAAACCTAGCCAGAAAGCTAAAAGTACTTTACAAGAAAACAAGAATAGAAAAACGCTATTCAGTTTTAAGCGACTTTGAGCTTAATAAGCAGCAGGCAGCTCTTTTTATTGAAGATCAAGAAAAAGAGCCAAGCATTGAGGATCGAATGCAGATTTACGGCCAAGAAATTATACCGCTTTGTAGAAAGGCAATTTATAATGCTTTGGGAGATGACTTCAACTACAAAGAAATTACGCACCTCATAACGGTCAGCTGCACAGGAATGTATGCTCCAGGTATAGAGTTAGAACTAAAGCAGTCAATCGGCTTGAACGATCAGGTGCAAATGCATGCTGTAAACTTTGTTGGTTGTTACGCTTTCTTTCCAGCTTTAAAAATGGCAAAGGCTTTTTGCAGTGAACAAGCAAATAGCAAAGTTTTAATTGTGAGTGCAGAGCTTTGCACCTTGCACTTTCAAAATAAAATTGAAGAGGACCATTTGCTTTCAAATTCACTTTTTGCAGATGGAGCAGCAGCTTGTATAGTGCAAAATGAACCAGACGGAACCATTGCCGGAGAGGGCTCTTTAGAACTAAAGGCTCAAACCCAGCTGAGCATTCCCAAAGGAAGAAGTGACATGGCATGGAACATTCATTCTGATGGCTTTTTGATGCGCCTTACTTCTTATGTTCCTGAATTAGTGAATAGCGGAATTAAGCGATTAATAAACCAATTGTTTGAGGAAGATGTAAAAGCTGAGCTCATTGATCAATGGGCCATTCATCCGGGGGGTAGAAAGATTCTTGAGGTTTGTGCAAAAGAACTTGATCTCACAGAAAAGGACCTAGCTGCCTCTTACGAAGTTTTAAAAAATTACGGTAATCTTTCGGCTCCAACCATTCTTTTTGTGCTAAATGCCCTTAGCAAGCAAGCTATTGATGGGAAAAAAGTCTTGGCTTGTGGTTTTGGTCCAGGTTTAACCCTAGAAGGAGCCTTACTAAAATGGAAGGTAAATGCCTGATTTTACTAGCCGCTCAACCAAAGCAGAATACCTCGATCAACCAACTGTCAACAAGAAGGAACTATTTTTGAACTTGGCTGAGCTTGATCGCATTAATCAATTATTAGGAGGACACACAGCTACTGTTAAAGGAGTTGAAAGATTGCTTGAAGATCGCTCTAAAGTTTATCACCTTGTTGATTTTGCCTGCGGTGGAGGCGATACCTTAAGGCACCTGGCACTTTGGTCTAAAAAGTCAGGCTATCGTTTAAAATTATACGGCTTTGATATTTTACCCGAAGCCATTGAATATGCAAAGTCTAATTCCAAAGGATACGATATCAGCTATAAGGTTGCGGATTTCAACAATTACAGACCTAGTCATCAAGTTGATATAGCATGTAATGCTTTGGTATGTCATCATTTTTATGACCATACTCTGGATAGTTTTTTATTGAAAATGAAAGAGCTTGCTGAAGTGGGGATTGTAATCAATGATTTGCACCGTCATCCTATGGCATATCAAAGCATTCAAGTTCTCACCCGATTCTTCTCAAAGTCACTTTATGTAAAGCATGATGCGCCTCTTTCGGTTCTAAAAGGCTTTTCTAAAAGTGAGTGGCAGCAAACCTTAGATCGACTAGGTTTTGAGCAGTATCATCTTGAATGGGTATGGGCTTTTCGCCACCTTATTTATTGGAGGAAACCATGAAAAAAGCATCGGTTGGTATAATTGGTGGGGGCTTAGCAGGTTTAGCTACTGCAATAGAAATGGCTACGCCTGAATATGAGGTAATCCTCTGGGAAAAGAGGAGCTATCCTTTTCATAGGGTTTGTGGCGAATATATTTCAATGGAGTCTTGGTCTTATCTAAAGCACCTTGGTGTCCCTCTTGATGAGATGAACCTACCCATCATTGATCAGCTAAAATTAAGTGTACCTTCTGCTAATGAATTCAATCAACACTTGTCATTGGGAGGTTTTGGTATTAGCCGTTATACCATAGACCATGAACTTGCAAAAATTGCAAAGAAAAAAGGAGTTAGACTTTTAGAGAACTGCACGGTTAGAGAGGTTACTTTTCAAAACGATTCTCACCTAGTTAAAACTGATGAAGGAGATTTCCAAGTAGACTTGCTTGTTGGAGCGCAAGGCAAGCGATCAAATATGGATAAAGCTTGGGAAAGAGCATTCATTCAGAAGCCACTTAAGGCCTCACAGAATTTTACTGCAGTTAAATATCACATTGAAGCAGACCTTCCTGAGGATTTGATTGGTTTACATTTATTTGAAGGCGGTTACTGTGGTATATCAAAAGTAGAAGGCGAGAAGACCTATTGTATGTGTTACCTTACTTTGGCATCAAGTATTAAAACTGCAGGAGGCATAGCGGAATTAGAGGAGAAGGTGCTTAGTAAGAATCCTTACCATTCATTCAGAAGCCACTTAAGGCCTCACAGAATTTTACTGCAGTTAAATATCACATTGAAGCAGACCTTCCTGAGGATTTGATTGGGTTACATTTATTTGAAGGCGGTTACTGTGGTATATCAAAAGTAGAAGGCAAGAAGACCTATTGTATGTGTTACCTTACTTTGGCATCAAGTATAAAAAAGGCAGGAGGCATAGCGGAATTGGAGGAGAAGGTGCTTAGTAAGAATCCTTACTTGAAGCAATACCTGAAATTACCGCGCTTGTATGAAAAAGCTGAGGTGATTTCTCAAGTTAATTTCAGTTCAAAATCGAAAGTAGAAGAGCATGCTTTCATGCTAGGGGATACAGCAGGCCTGATTGTTCCGCTTTGTGGTAACGGCATGAGCATGGCATTTCATGCCGCTTACTTTTGGTCAAGGCTTGCTAAAGCCTACTTTAGGAAGGAAATAAGCAGAAAGGAACTTGAGACTGCCTATCGAAAAGAGTGGAAGAGATCATTTAATAAACGCCTGAAAATGGGTAAAATACTCCAGAGACTTTTCTATAAACTTCATTGGACTGAACAGGCTATTAAGCTATTAAGCAAAAGTAAAAAACTGAGTAGTTTCCTGATTAAACAAACCCATGGTAAATCTTTTTACCATAGGTCAGATTGATTGAATGATCAAGTTGAGGTTTTCTTAATTGTGACTGTCTTTAATGACCTTATGTTCGATCTGATTTTCGTGTTTATGGTCTTTTTCGTGACCACGGCCTTTCTTGTGGATGTGCGTGCCATCTTTGCCATGCTCATGCTTATGACGAATCATCTTTGTTCTACTTTCTGATAGCATTTCGTTGAATTTCTCAACTTGATCAGGATTTAACAGCTCTCTGATTTGTGTTCTAAAATTTTGGTTTACTTCTCTTTCTTTTATTCGCTCATTCAATTTTTCCTGCTTCAGCTGTTCTTTGCTCTTTAGCGATGTGCTTTCTTCTTTCATCCTAATAGACTCAAGCTGAATTTTTCTTTCTTTCATCAAGTTTTTAAAAGAAGTTAACTGCTGCTCGCTTAGTTTCAGCTCCTCCTGCATCTGTTTTAATTTTGGAAAAGCATTCTCTGATTCAGTTTGGGCAAATGAAGCCATGCTTGAAAGCATGAGACCTAAGCCAGCGATAATGGGAATTAATTTTTTCATAGGATTTTTTTGTGTTGGTTAATTGTAGACCAAAAGTAATGCCAATCTAATTCGTGATAAAGGTTTTGAATTGATTTAAGGTGTCTTGGTGCCACAATATTTTGTAGTGACCACTTCCATTAATGGGCACATATTTAAAATCTTTGTTTGCTTTTGCAATATCCTCTGAATGGTTCACCTTGGTGATTTGATCCCCTGCATCGTGCATTAAAAGCACTTGCTTAAAAGGAGTTTTTTGGGCGAGCTTTTCAAAGTGAAGTCCCTCTAGCTGATAATTCGCTCTTTTGGAAACGATCTCGATCATCCTACTGTAAACAGAATCTTGAATACCAATCAACTCTTTAAATCCTTCAAAAACAGAAATGATGCGGTTAACAGGACTGATCAAAATACATTTAGTAATGCTAAGTTGAGCTTCATAGCATAGCAGCATAATCACATTGGCTCCCAACGAATGACCAATTGCAATCTCAGGCTTCCCTTTCTCTTTGATCAACTCTTTGGCTAATTGAGTAAAGCTGATCAAGCTAGCCTCTTTACCTTCGCTACTTCCGTGTGCAGGACCATCACAAGCAATCACTGTATAGCCTTGCTTAAGCAAGGGTTCTACAAAGGCTCCAAGACTACCTGCATTGCTTTCCCATCCATGAAATAAATAGGCTAAGCGCTCTCCAGATCCCCATTGGTATAGTTTAAGCTGCTTACCTTGAAAATTAAAGCTTGAGGTATTGGCTTGTTTTAAGACTTGGATTTCCTTTTCACGGATAACCCTTGATCTTGGTGTGGAAAAGATTCGAATTAACAATTTAGCGGAATGCCTTGGGAAAAGTAAACCGATTGAATTGAAGTAAAATTTGAATAGTTTGAGCACGTTGAATATTTACAGCTCAAAGTTGACCATTATCTTAATATATAAGTGGAAGAAGTCGGTGAGTTTTTTGACAGTATGCAGCATAGTTTGGAAAAGCCTTTTTAAGCAACTTCTCCTCGTAATTCAATTTGAAAATCAAGGTAATCAGCAATCCAAAGTAAGCTAAGGCACTGGCAACTGAATTAGTTACAAAAGGCAAGAAATAAAGTAAAACTGCAGTGTACATTGGATGCCTTATTTTTTGGTATGGACCTTTGGAAACCACCTTCGCTCCTTTTCTTATTTCGGGGAAAATGTTCAATTTGGAATTGCGCATTACAGCTATTGCCCAAATGCCTAAAGCAAAGCCCAAAGCATGTAATAAGACGTCGAAACCGCCCTTGTTAAGCCATCCATCCCTCCAAAAGATGAATGCAATTAGACCAAATTGCAAGGAGATGTAAAGCAAGCCTTTCTTCATATGGATAATATAAGTCTTTTAGACAGATTAATTAGGAAGTATATGTAGCTACAAATATATTTGCACTTTAAATAAGCTATGCGCATAGAAGATGAAATAAAGCAAAAGCAGTTTGAAGATGAGATCCAAAAACTCATGATCAACCAAATGTTTACAGGAAAGTGGGTGAGCGATCTAATTGCGAAGCACCTCAAGCCATATGGTTTAACCAATCAACAATATAATGTGCTAAGAATTTTGAGGGGTCAGGGTAATGGTTTTGTCTCCGTCAACTCCATTTCCGAAAGGATGATTGATAAAATGTCGAATGTCTCTCGCTTGATCGATAAACTTTGCCTCAAAGGCTTGGCTACTAGGACGGTGAATCATCAAGATCGAAGGCAGATGGATATTAAAATAACGGAAGAGGGCTTAAAACTGCTGAAAGAATTAGATTACATACAAAAGCAGATAAAAGCAGAGTTTAGCAATATTTCTGAAGCTGAAGCAAGACAATTAAATGAATTATTAGATAAACTAAGAGGATAATGAAGGTAAAAGAAGCAATAGAGAAACGTTGGAGTCCAAGAGCATTTTCAAATCAAATGATCGAAAAGCAAACCCTAAAGAATTTACTTCAAGAAGCTGGTAGTGCAGCCAGTTGTTTTAATGAACAGCCATGGCATTTTATAGTAGGAGTAAAAGGCACAGAAACCTATCAAAAAATATACGATACATTAGTTTCTTTTAACCAGGATTGGGCTAAGACAGCACCCGTATTAATGTTAGCAGTATCAGTTAATGAGTTTAGTAAAAATGCTAAACCCAATCCACACCATCGTTATGACTTGGGCCAATCAGTTGGCTTTTTAAGTTTGAGGGCCATGGAGGAAAATATTTACTTACATCAAATGGCAGGATTTGATGCTGACTTGGCAAAGGAAAAATTCAAGATGGCTGATCAAGCAGAAGCGGTTGCAGCTATTGCTTTGGGGCATTTAGGAGATTCCAATCAATTAAACGATGATTTAAAGGAGCAGGAAAGTCCGGAAAGTCCCAGAAAACCTTTGGAAGATTTTGTCTTTGAAGGGGAGTGGGGAAAAGCTTTTTGACCTATTGTATTAAGAACTACTGTCATTGGTTTTGGGCATAGTGCCGAAAACGTAATCCCAAAGAGGCGAAGAAACGCCAAAAGCCACTTCATCATTTTGATAATGGTGAATACTGTGGTGTATCCAAAGCTTTTTAAAAATATTTTTTGGTGGGCTAAAGCGGTGTACTATAAAATGTACACTGAGGTAGGCCGCATAGCCAAAGAGGAATCCTGCTGTGAAAGGAAATCCCGTTTCTCCCAATAGCCAATAGTTCATTCCTAAAATCATACTTGCCAGAATGACACTTAAAACAGGTGGCATGACAAGTCTTTTTTTGTCTTTGGGGTATTTATGATGTATTCCGTGTAAAGCAAAAATGGCACCCTTTTCATCATAAACACTTGGTAAATGATAAATGTACCGGTGCACTAAATATTCTATTAAGGTGAAGGACAATAAACCGGTGAAGAAAAGCAGTAAAATGGAAAGAATACCCAATTGAAAATGCAGGTAGGCATAAGAAGAAATAAAAATTCCCGCCCCATAGAAAATGATCAAGGGTACGGAAATATGGGTTTTACTCAGATAATGTAATAGTGGATTTTTGTAAACCCTACTGCTCTCTTCATTGCTAGCGAAAGTTTCATTTTTCTTACTCATACCTATGGTACTATTCATAACAAATTTAACATTTCAACGAACAAAAAGTAAGAGCAAACACTTTAAATTTTCTCACAAACAAGTTGAATTCGTACTTTTGCAATCCAAAAAATAGTAATCATGGGAGTAGATCAAATCGCAATCGAGGTAGAAAAAATAAAAGAATCAAGATTAGGTCAAATTAATTTTGATGAGTTGAAGTTCGGTCGCGATTTTTCTGATCATATGCTAATAAGTTCCTATGAAAATGGTGCTTGGGGTAATCCTAAGATCATTCCATTCCAGAATCTACCTTTTTCGCCTGCTGCTTCTGTATTTCATTATGGTCAGGCAATTTTTGAAGGGCAGAAAGCCCACCGTTCAGAAAACGGAGAGGTATTATTGTTTAGGCCCGATCAAAACTTTGAGCGTTTTAATCGTTCCGCTAAAAGAATGTGTATGCCTCAAATTCCGGAACAGATCTACATGGAAGGAATCAAAGCATTGGTTGACTTAGACAGAGATTGGATTCCGACTGGAGATGGAAAGTCCCTATACATCAGACCTTTTATGGTAGCTGATGATGGCTTTTTAGGAGTTAAAGCAAGTGATTCATATAAGTTTATGGTGATTACTTCACCTACTTCTAACTATTATTCTGGTGCGGTAAGTGTGAGAATTGAAACTGATTACGCTAGAGCTTGTCAAGGTGGAATAGGAGCAGCGAAGGCAGCCGCAAATTATGCCGCTTCACTACTACCTGCTCAAGAAGCTAAAAAAGCAGGTTACGATCAACTTATCTGGACTGACGCTAAAGACCATGAATACATTGAAGAGTCAGGTACCATGAACATCATGCTTCGTATTGGAGATACACTAATTACTCCTAGTCTAGAAACCAATACGATACTTCCAGGCATCACTAGAAAGTCCATTCTCTTTTTAGCTAAGGAATGGGGCTATAAGTTAGAAGAAAGGAGAATAAAAGTTGCCGAATTAATCGATGCCTTGAAGTCCAACCAACTTACTGAAGCTTTTGGCATGGGTACTGCAGCTACTATAGCTCCAATTAGCAAGATTGCTTATCAAGGAGAAGATTACGAATTGAGCGACTACAATTCTTGGGAGTTCGCCAATAAAGTAAAAAATTACCTAGAAGGGCTTAAAAGAGGAACACAGGCTGACGACTTCGGTTGGACGGTTAAGTTGTAAATACCCTCAACATCTAAGGAAGGTCAAGCCTTTTTCGGATAGTCAAATAGTTGTAAGTCAAATAGGCCTGCACTAGAGTAGTCCCAACTTTCATAATTAAATGTCATTTCAACTATTCCACAAGTAGGAATGTTACCAAAATGCTGCTTGCTTAACGCTTCAGCAAGCATAGTAAAGGTTGGATTATGGCCAACTAGCATTAAACAATCTACCTTATTCTCAACTTTTGCAAGCAACTGGATCATTTCCTCTACGCTTGCTCCATAGATAGACTGCACTTCTCTGATTTTTTCGCTTGAATAGTTAATTTTGTCGGCAATAATTCTAGCGGTAGTGATGGCTCTCTTTGCAGGACTACTAATTATAAGATCTAGCTGAACACCCCGATTATTTAGGCGTTCTCCCATTATGGGTGCATCTTTTCTCCCTCTTG
>P_1C_Liq_1_UnCtyDRAFT_1000256_pt1 | contig 12633 bp, 11 predicted proteins | sample Pon1CUnioCityCA_2_FD_10230 | JGI IMG/M metagenome (IMG submission 10230) | reverse complement strand
AAAAATTATGCTTTTATTTTATCCTGCTCTTTAATCAACCAATTGAAAAAACGTTCAGCAAGTCCTACAAAAGGCAAGAGTAATAAAACGCCTCCGATGTTAAAAAGTACATGTGCATTTGCTATTTTCCTTCCAATATTAGCATTTGGAGATAGGTGTTCAATCAATTGAACAAAAGGTTCAAACACCAACAAACCGATGATAATCGTGATAAAGTTGAATAGTAAGTGAAAAAGCCCTGCTTTTAAAGATTGGCGAGTGCCCTTAATGGTAGCTAAAAGAGTGTCAGAACAAGTGCCAAGTTCAGCACCTAACATAATGGCCATGCCACCTGCAAGGGTAATGAGCTTTTGTTTGCCCAAAACAATGGCAATGCCAACTGTACCGCTACTTGATTGAATAATCAAGGTAACCAAACCTCCAATTAGAGTTCCTTGTAAATAATTTTCATCAATTCTTTTGATCCAATTCTCGAAGACAGGACTGTCTCTAAGTGGATCTACAGATTCCTGCATAACAAATAGGCCAAAAAAGAGCATGCCAAAATAAAGCAAGAAGTTGCCGTAGTTTTGAATTCTTTCTGTTTTCCCGATCATGCTGAGCAATAACCCAATAAAAAGTGGAATGGCGGCATATTGACCAATGTCAAAAGCGATGAGTTGACTTGAAAAAGTAGTGCCAATGTTTGCTCCCATAATGATACCGATTGCTTTTTTAAAGTTCAAGGATTCGGCATTGATGAAAACAATGGTTAAAATAATGACCGCCGATGAGGAACCAAGNAGAATTGTTAATACAGTGCCTACTAAAAGCGAACTAATAACATTTGAAGTGTATTCACCAATGACCTTTTTGGCTTTTGCTGTAAATACATTTTTTAGCGTATCGGATAATTTCCCAATAGAGTAAAGAAATAAAAAAAGACCCCCTGCTAATAGCGGTAGTATTTCTGCCATTCGTTGTTTGTTAAGCTACAGAATAAAAGTATTATTTGACCGCTACTAATTTTAGTTTCGAAAAAAGCTTAAGGGTAAGTTCTTCTAGCCTTAAAGTTATTTTAAGGTTAGTTTCAACTGGTTAAAATTGGGTAAATAAAATATTATAAGATAGTTATGTTTTATTTTCTGCTCTTTTAATTAGATAATCATTCCTTTTCTTCGTGAATTAAACTTTTCATATGCAGAAATTAAGTTCTTTCCTTTCAGGAGTCAATTCCTACCTTGGAGCAGCTGTAATGTTGATTGCCCTTGTGGTCTCTTATTTTATCTACCATAATTTAATTGGTAACCCTGCTAATTTTATAGAAGGTGATCCAGCTAATGAACCCATAGAAGGGAATTATCTTGGGGTAGTGCATAAAGGAGGTCCCATTGTAATTTTACAAATCTCCTTTATCATTATTTTGATTGCTTATATTTTAGAAAGGGGTATTACCTTAAGTCTTGCTAGCGGAAGAAGAAACAATAAACAGTTTGCTCAATCAGTTGAATCAAAGCTTCATCAAAACGACTTTAAAGAAATAGAAAAGCTTGCCAATATTCAGAAGGGTTCAGTTGGAAATGTTGTTCGAAAAGGGATTGAAAGTTTCAAGAATGCAAACGAAAAAAATGAGTGGAGTCAATCTGAGAAAGCTTATCGATTAAAAACTGAATTAGAAGAAGCCACACACCTTGAAGTTCCGGTATTGGAAAAGAATATGATTATTCTTTCTACACTAGCTTCTATAGCTACCTTAGTTGGACTTTTAGGAACAGTAACAGGAATGATTCGTGCCTTTTCTGCATTAGCAAGATCAGGTACCCCGGATGCAGTAGGATTAGCCGGAGGTATTTCTCAAGCCTTAGTAACAACAGCTCTTGGTATTTCTACAGCAGCTGTTGCTATTGTTTTTTACAATTTGTTTACCAACAGCATTGATAAGATTACTTATAGTATTGATGAAACAAACTACGCTATCTTAAATCATTTTAAAGAAAAGGCTAAAAGCAACGAAAAAGTCTAAGCCAAAGAGCAATGCCAAACCTTCGAAAATTAAAAAAGTTACCGAAACTTGACATGAACCCCATGGTTGACATGGCTTTTTTGTTAGTTAGCTTTTTTATGATGACGACAACTTTTAAAACCGACACTCCGGCAGAAATAAATTTACCCGATAGTCATTCTAAGGTTAAAATACCTGAGAGAAATATGGCAACAATTACTGTATCAAAGGATGGTAGGATATTCTTTGGAATTGACAATAAGTTTAAGCGAGCCAGAATGTTAGATGTAATTAGCACACAGGCTGAAATTAGTTTTACAGAACATCAAAGAAATGTGTTTTCCTTACAAAATAGCTTTGGAACACCTTTAAACCAACTTGGCGACTTTTTAGAGGAACGTGCTTTAGGAAATAAGGTTGAACAGCATGGTATACCCGCAGATTCAACTCAAAATGAGCTAAAGAAATGGTTGTTGGCCTCCCGTATTTCTAATCCTAGTTTAAGATATTCCATCCATGCTGACCAAGAAGTTCCTTATCCTATTATTCATGATTGTATTGAGAGTTTAAGAGACTTAAACATTACCCGTTTCAATTTGATAACTGTTGGAGATGATTCCCCCTCTTGAGGAAATAGAAGTTGAACGAATTCATAAACGTTCTGTCAGTGATTCAAAAGCTGAGAAGCGGAATGTCAATGTAGACATGAATCCTATGGTCGATTTGGCTTTTTTATTATTGACTTTTTTTATGCTTGCTACGACATTTAGTAAGCCTTTTGCCATGGAATTACTAGTACCCGCAAAACCAAAAGAAAATGCAGTTGAGAAAGAAATCCCTGTAAAAGAATCTAAAACCCTTAGTCTATTGCTGTTGGAAGACAAGCTTATTTGGTACAATGGGATCACCGACCCTGAAGTGAATGAAATGGAATACCAGAGCGAAAAGATTGATGCCCTGATTAAAACTCAAATCATTCAGATCTCAGGATTAGTTGTTCTGATAAAACCTCATGAAAAAAGTAATTATGGACAGCTAGTGCAACTTATTGATCTTTTAAACCAGAATAAATCAAAGCGCTATGCTATAACTGAATGTTCAAACTTTGATTTGAAGCTAATCAATGAGTAAAAGTGAATATCTATACGGCGCCGAATATTTAAAAGCAAAAGCAGTCCACTTTACTTTTATTGCCATAACAGTTTCATGCACATTGGTGTTAGGGATGTTTTTAATACCAAAAATTCAAAAATGGTTAAGTAAAGAGGAGGAGTCTACTGTAGTAAAAGTACAGGCAAAAAAAGTAATCAATTACGCCGAACTATCTGCACCACCACCCATTGATTTAGAACAAGCAAAACCACCACCCAAAAAAGTTGATGTGAAGATAAAAACCGTGAAGTTTTTACAACCGGTAGCAAAAAAAGACGAAGAAGTGCCTGACGAAGAGCTTATCCCAACTATGGACGAAATGGAACATACACAGATTGGAGCTAAAGACCAAGAAGGGGTGGATAGTATAGTTTTTCACCAAGAAGAGGCAGTTGAAGTTGAATACCATCCAGAGGCCGAAATGGAACCTTATTCTTTTGTACAAAAAATGCCTGAATTTTTTGGAGGATCTAAGGCCTTAATTAAATATCTTTCAGAAAATATAAGTTATCCAGCAATAGCCAAAGATGCAGGGATTGAAGGTACTGTTTATATAAATTTTGTAGTAGAACCCGACGGTACAATAAGTAATGAAAAAGTCTTGCGCAGTGTACATCCAAGCATAGATAAAGAGGCTTTAAAAGTAATTGCACAGATGCCTAAATGGCAAGCAGGAGAGCAAAATGGACAATTTGTGCGAGTTAGTTTTACAATTCCGGTCCGTTTTTACTTAAAGGATAAATAACCATTTAAAAGTTTGTAGCAAAGAAAAGTTGATGCCGCCAGCTGTTTGCAGCTTGACTTCCAACTTCATTCAGCCGATAAGCAGAACGCACGCCTATGGTTAGGGTAGCCCAATTAAACCAAACATTATCAAAGCTTAATTCTGTTCCTACACTTCTAAAAACAGTTTGTCTATCAAGCAGATCTAGCTGACTTTCTCCATAATCAAAAAAGAAGTTTGCCCGAATGCGTTTGAAGTATGTAATACCTGCGAAGCCCCAATCAGGATAAAGCAAGGGTAAACGATAAGCCATTGAGAGTCTGTAAAAAGCATCATTTAAAGGCAAGTTATACCCTCTAGGGTAAAAGAAATTGTCAAACCATTGGTAGCTATTTCTCAGCGATTCGCTCAGTAATCCACCACTCAATTGCAAGCTGTGATTGGCAAATAAACCAGGTAAAAATGCTCTCGCACTCATTGCTAATCGAGCTTCAGTGGCTGCTTCTTGGTTTAAGCCATAGTTTATACTTGTTTGAAATCCCCACTTGGGCGCCAAGTTCTGTAAGGCTGTTCTACGCAATGCAGAAAAACGCAAACTACCTTCAATTAATGCGGTTTGTGTCCTTTGGTTGTTAAACTGTGAATCCAGAAAAAGTAGATCATAGCTTAGGGAAGGTTGAAAACTGTAGCGGTAATTTCCCCTTAAAGTGGAAAGTGGAATGTTGACACTTAAGCCGATTTGGTCTTGAACTAAAGACGCATCAATTAAATTATTTTCTTCGTTAAAACGCTTAAAACTTCGAAAACTCCTTGAAGCGCTTAAGCGGAAAACAGGTAGGTATTTACCAAATGATAGGTTGGTGCTGTAATAGCTAGCCTCCTCATTTAAGTTGTAGCCNGCAGTAGTGCGTGCGCTCCAATTTCTCAAATAATCATTAAAAGCTAAGCTAATCGATTGATCGCTTGGACTTGCGTTAATGGGCCAAGAATGCAGCTTCAATTTACTGAATCCTGCCTTGTAGGGTTTGCTTTTAGCTTCAACTTCTGCTAAGTTTTCCAGAAAGTCTTCGTTTGCCTCAGCAAGGTTTTGAAGCTGCCAAGTTTGCTCGATGGGTTCAGTGATTTTAATATTACGTTTTAAACTTTCCGATAACTGAAGCTTGCGAATGGCAAAACCGTTGAATTTCCCTTCTGTGAAAACGAGGGTCTTGTTTTTACTGTCGTAGAAAGGATGATAGGCGCCTATCTGTGATTCACTTAACTGCTCAATCGCTGCGTCATCTTCTAATTTTATGCGGTANAGGTTGTCGATTTGGTTAAAAGATGCACTAAAGTAGAGGTAGTTACCTTGAATACGGATATCATCTATGCTGTGAGTTGTCCATGGGGTTAGTTGCTTTACTTTATCTTTTTTCGGGTCAAAAAAGTGAATGGCAACCTGATTGTTTCGCTGAAGTATGAAGTAAATTTGCTTTTGCTCATCTTCGGCCAATCGACTCAAAAAAGAATCGGTTGAGAAAGTTTTAAGGGTTTGTCGCTTGCCACTTTTTAAGTCAAGCTTAATCAGCTGACAACTTAATGATTCTGTATACTCAATGGCATAAACTGCATTTTGAGCTTGACTAATTATGGGAGAGAAGAGTCGAGCCTTTTTACTCAAATAGCGTTTTTCACCTTGCTTTTTATCGTAGATCACTAAATTGCTGTACTGCTTTCGTGACCTTCTTGGATCAACTGCTTGTTCTGTCCATACTAGATAATTTCCAGCACTATGAAAATAGCGGTCATAGGTAAAACCTGGTTTCACAAGACTTTGCTCTTTACCTTCAACGATCTTGACTATAGCATCTGTTTTTTGATAGGATTGCTTCCAAACGATCAGCTCGTTAGCATCAGTTAGTTGAGGGTAGTAATAAAAAGTAGGTACTCGATCTTTTGCCTCTTTAATCGGTTTATGAGGGGTTAAGCTCCTGCCTTCTAGTTGCTTATTCCAATGTGTTTTGACACTTTTCCAAGCAGAATCGTATAAGCTTTTGGTGGTGAATCCACTGTGTGCTTTAAGGGAACGGCTAAACGGATAAATGATTTTATCATAAGCTGCAGCTTCTCTCATCACTTTTGGCAGCACTTGAGCGCCTTTTTCATTTTGTAAATGACTAAGCAGGGTATAGCCCCAAGCGTAATGATTGGGAACCCAATCTTTAAAGGAACCATTTCTAATCTTGTGGTAGCGGTACTTTTTCTTGGCTTGGGCAATGCTTCTTTGCCCTAAGGTAAAAAAGGGAAGTCTTCCTCTTCCGCTTTTACTTAGCAAGGTCTCTGTTAGAATAGCATCTCCTTCCCAAAACCAATTGGGTAGTGCAAATTGAGAAAAGGAGGCCCAGCCAATCTCACCAAAGATCCAATGGCCTACCTTGGAGGCTCCAACTTTGGTATTGGCGAATTGCAGAATATGCCGGTATTCATGTAGAGCAAGTAGGTTGCCCCACTGCGTGGTACCTAAATTCCTAAAGGTTGGGGGAGGAGTTAAAAAGAATTCTGAACGAAAGGGTGCTAAGCCAACATAGCCATTTGCTACTAAGGTCTGGTTGTGCAGGAAAAGCGGGATGCTTGCCTTTTTTTCTCCAATCAGGCGGTGTTGATTAAATTGTTGGTTGAGTACCCGAGCAGTTTGCAGTGCAAAGGGTTTCAGTTTGGCAGGATAAATGATTTTAGCGGAAGGAGTCTCTAACTTTTGCCAGCTCTGTTGATTAGGGTTAATCCCTAAGTTTTGAGAAAAAGCAAGCTGGTACAAAAGCAGTAAGCTGACAAAAATCAAAAAGCGATGAACCCTAAGGCCATCGCTTTTCTGTGATAATATACTAAGCTGCTGCAAGTCCTTATTTTTACTCAGGAATTACAAGCATAGGCAAGTTGGCGTGCATAACAGCTTTCCTGCTATCGCTTTGGTTAAAAAAGCGTTCCCAAAAGGTTTGTTTTCTTCTAACCATTACCAAAATACCTTCTGTTTCCGCTGTACCTTTTTTGAGGCCATCTTCAACGTTTTCCGCATGGATCTCATGTACTGATATTTTTACTCCTTCAAAAAACTTTTTTAATTCAGAAGTATCTTGCAGAGGTGAATCGTTTTCTGTGATTACATGCAAAATGCGCAAGGGAAGCGAGTGTTTTTGAGTGAAAAACTGAATGGGCTCTACTACTGCTTCTGGAAAACCCTTCCCGTCATAGCTAATGATCAATTCATTGATATTCTTGTCTTGGTAATTTTCAGGAACCACATAAAGCGGTCGGCTAAGCTTACGCATCATATCTACCGTGCTGCTTCCAATTAATACTTCTTGAACCCCCGACGCTCCTTTAGTTCCCATAACGATGCAATCTGCTTTTGAATCTGCCGCTACAATCTTAGATTGTTCGGCAAAGTCTCCTTGAGCTAATCTTGTTTCGAGTTTCATATCTTGGTTAGCAAAACGTTCTTTTAATTTTGCGCTGAATTCCTCCATGTCCTTTTCAGCTTGTTTTTTTAACTCTTCCATGAGGTAAAAAAGACCGCTGGTTCCACCATGCGGGATATCATATACGTGCAGCATTACGTATTTCGTTTCGGGATTTCCAAGTTTTGAAACAGCAAAATCAACTGCCATTAATGCATTTTTAGAAAAATCAGTTGGGATTAAAATGGTTTGCATTTTTTTCTAATTCAAATTTGAAACATAAAGATGCTAAAGAAAAGAATATTATCAGTCTTTTGGACAATAATAATCTGTTAAATTTCGATTTAGATAGTGGCATTACACAATTGTTAAAGCCTTAATTTTACTCAGCTAAATAAGTAAGCATGATTCAAGAATTAAAAGAAAAATATGCAGCTGTTTTCGAACCGGCTTTAATTGATGAGATCAATCAAGTGGCAACCATCAAAGAGATTAGAGAAGGAGAACACCTGATGGAGATCGGAAATTACATAAGGAGTATGCCTTTGCTTTTAGAGGGAGCTGTTAAGGTGCTTCGCGAAGATGAGAATGGAGACGAATTGTTGCTGTATTTTTTAGAGAGTGGAGAAACTTGCGCTATGACGATTACCTGCTGTTTAGGCAATACCCGCTCTGAAATTAGAGCGATCGCCGAAAAAGATACACGTTTGATCATGCTGCCAGTTCAAAAAATGCAAGAATGGATGGAGCAGTACAGCAGCTGGCGAAACTTTGTATTAAACAGCTACCAAAACAGGATGATGGAGTTGTTGAATACCATTGATAAGATTGCCTTTTTGAAAATGGATGAGCGCTTAATTAGTTATTTGCGAGAAAAGGCCAAGGTTTCAAACGATGATTTGATCAAAAGTACACACCAAGAAATCGCTTATGAATTGAATACCTCTCGTGTAGTGATTTCTAGATTGCTTAAAAAACTTGAGAATGACGGCTTTATTGAATTGCACCGGAATCGAATCAAATTATTGACTCTGTAACATTGGTTACGGCAGTTGTGCTTACTTAGCAATACATTTGCTCAAAAATAAGCATGGAGCTTTTAACAATCTTAGGCTATTTAGGCGCGATTTTAATCGGAGTAGTATTGGGTTTAATTGGTGGAGGTGGATCTATTCTAACCGTTCCCATTTTCGTTTACCTGCTTGGTATCGATCCAGTCATGGCAACAGCATACTCTTTATTTGTGGTAGGGAGTACCGCTCTAGTTGGAACCCTGCGTAATCTTCCTAAAAAACAAGTTGATTTAAGAACGGGGACTGTTTTTGCGATTCCCGCCTTAACAGCAGTATATGTTACCCGTAAGTTTATTGTTCCTGCCATTCCGAACGAACTCTTTACCTTAGGTGAATTCACCGTTACCAAAGATTTTGGAATCATGGTGTTTTTTGCCATCATCATGTTGTTAGCTGCTTTTTCTATGATAAGAAACAAGCGGAAAGAGCAAAAGGAATCAACTGAGGTAAGCTACAACTACCCCATGATTGTTGTTGAAGGTATATTGGTTGGCTTTTTAACTGGTATAGTAGGAGCAGGAGGAGGCTTTTTGATCATTCCAGCTTTGGTTTTATTGGCTAAACTGCCGATGAAAAAAGCAGTAGCCACCTCCTTAATGATTATCGCTATTAAATCCTTGATCGGTTTTATTGGTGATGTGGAGAACTTAGTGATTGAGTGGAACTTCCTACTCATCTTTACAGGTTTATCGATTGTGGGAATCTTCATAGGGATTTACCTCAATAACTTTATTGATGGTAAAAAGCTAAAAACAGCCTTTGGTTGGTTTGTATTGTTAATGGCTTTTTATATCTTTTACAAAGAGTTGGTGGCCTAAACGCCCGCGTAACATAAGTTACTGATAGACCAATAGCAAGGGTTTACCTTTGGAGAAGAAAAAATTTAGAAATTTAAAACATACATAAGATGAAAGTACAACAGATTTATACCGGATGCCTTGCTCACGCAGCATATTACCTAGAAAGTAATGGAGAAGCAGCAGTTTTTGATCCTTTAAGAGAAGTTCAGCCTTATTTAGATAAAGCTGAAAAAGACGGTGCGAAAATGAAATATGTTTTTGAAACTCATTTTCATGCCGATTTCGTTAGCGGACACTTAGATCTGCAAAAGAAAGCAGGGTCTGAAATTGTATTTGGACCAAATGCAAAACCTGGATACGAGGCAACCGTTGCTGAAGATGGACAAGTTTTTAAGGTAGGTGATTACCAAGTTAAGGTGATTCATACCCCTGGACATACGATGGAGAGTACTACCTATTTGTTAATTGATGAGAACGGAAAGGAACACGGTATTATTACCGGCGATACCTTATTCATTGGTGATGTTGGACGACCTGACTTAGCACAGCATGTTGTTTCGGACTTAACCGAAGAGAAATTAGCCCGAACCCTTTATAAGTCTCTTCGCGAAAAGATCATGCCTTTGTCTGATGATTTGATCGTTTACCCAAATCATGGAGCAGGTTCTGCATGTGGTAAGATGATGAGTAAAGAAACTACTGATACTTTAGGTAATCAGAAAAAGGTGAATTACGCTTTACAAGAGATGAGCGAAGATGAGTTCGTAGAAAAATTACTTACTGGTCTAACACAACCACCAGTCTATTTCCCTCAAAACGTGTTGATGAACATTAAAGGTTACGATAGTCTTGATGAAGTGATGGAGAGAGGAACCCAAGAATTAGATCCTGAGTCATTTGAAGCAGCAGCTAACGAAACGGAAGCTTTGATGTTGGATACCCGAGATGCTGAAGTTTTCGCCAAAGGTTTTATTCCTAATAGTGTAAACATTGGCTTAGATGGGAATTTTGCCCAATGGGTAGGAGAGTTGGTGCCTTCAGTAAAACAAGAGATCTTGTTAATTACTGATCCTGGAAAAGAAGAAGAGGCGATAACCCGATTATCAAGAGTGGGTTATGACAATACCATTGGATTTCTAAAGGGTGGTTTTGATGCTTGGAAAGCAAGTGGAAAAGAGATCGATCAGCTTGAGCGTATCTCTGCTAAAGAATTAGAAGCATTGTACCAACATGAAGACCCTATGGTGATTGACGTAAGAAAGAAAAGTGAATACGATTCTGAGCATTTAGTAGGAGCTAAAAATGTGCCACTAAATCAGTTGAATGAAATGCTTTCAGAATTACCGAAAGATAAAAAGTTAAACATTCACTGTGCAGGAGGTTACCGCAGCATGATTGCTGCTTCTATGCTAAAACAAAGAGGTTGGGATAATTTAGCCGATGTAAGAGGAGGATTTAAGGAAATAGCAGAGACGGATGTAGAGAAAACAGATTATGTTTGTCCAACCACCTTGCTTTAAGCAGGTTCATTTAGATCGAATTAATCAATTTCAAAGAAGTAAAAAATGAAAGTAGAACAAATATATACCGGTTGCCTAGCGCAAGGAGCTTACTACATTGAAAGTGAGGGAGAGGTAGCAATTATTGATCCTTTAAGAGAAGTACAACCTTATCTTGACCGCACGGAGAAAGACGGTGCTAAGATCAAGTACATTTTTGAAACTCATTTTCACGCCGACTTTGTAAGTGGGCATCTGACCCTTGCCAAAAAAAGTGGAGCTGATATCATTTACGGTCCAAACGCTAATCCAAGTTTTGATTCTATCGAAGCTAAAGATGGTCAGGTTTTTAAATTGGGTGCGGTAAGCATTACAGTTTTACATACGCCTGGTCACACCATGGAGAGCACTACCTATTTGTTGAAAGATGAAAACGGTAAAGATGAAGCCATATTTACAGGTGATACGCTTTTCTTAGGCGATGTTGGTCGACCTGATTTGGCGCAAAAAGCGGCTAGCTTGACTCAAGAGGAATTGGCGGCTACCTTATACGACAGCCTTCGAACTAAAATCATGCCCTTGAGCGATGAGGTGACGGTTTACCCTGGACATGGGGCAGGTTCTGCTTGTGGAAAGAACATGATGAAAGAAACGGTTGATACCTTAGGCAATCAGAAGAAGGTTAATTATGCCTTACGAGCAGACATGAGTAAAGAAGAGTTTGTGAAAGAGGTTACCGATGGGCTATTGCCACCACCTCAGTACTTTCCTTTAAATGTAAAACTGAATAAGGAAGGTTATGAGGACATTGATGAGGTACTCGCTCGTGGAACCCAAGCACTATCGCCCGATGCTTTTGAAGCAGCTGCTAATGAAACAGGAGCAGTAGTTTTAGACGTGCGTTCGGCAGCTGATTTTGTAAAAGGCCATATACCTCGTTCTATTTTCATCGGTTTAGACGGTGATTTTGCTCCTTGGGTAGGTGCTTTGATTGCCGATGTGCAGCAGCCTATCTTATTGCTTGCACCCGAAGGAAGAGAGGAGGAAGCCGTTACCCGTTTATCTCGAGTAGGTTTTGATAAGACCTTGGGTTATTTGAAAGGAGGTTTTCAAGCATGGAAGGCTGAAAAAGAGTACGATACCATGAGTTCCATCTCTGCTGAGCAATATGCAAAAGAGCAAGATGAAGCGAACAAGGTTTTAGATGTGCGCAAAGTTTCAGAATACCAAGCAGAGCATCTAGAAGACGCCCTAAATTTTCCTTTGAGTGAATTGAATGATCACTTAGCAGAATTCCCCAAAGAGGAACCTTTTTATGTGCATTGCGCAGGCGGTTACCGTTCGGTAATTGCAGGCTCAATTTTAAAATCAAGAGGCATTCACAATTTGATCAATGTGGAAGGCGGTTTCAAAGCTTTGAAAGAAACTTCAGTTAAAACCACTGATTATGTTTGTCCTTCTACCTTGAAGTAGAATACTAGCTTAAATGAATAATAGTAAAAGCCCTAAAGCGAAAGTTTTAGGGCTTGTTTGTTTCGGTTAACGATTAAAAATATGGTTTCAAACAATGTGATAGAATAAAATAAACTGTTTTTATTTAAAAATTGTTAATTTAGTAATAGCTGACTTTCAAATTTTACGATGTTCTAGGAAAACTAGAAGCCGAAAGAAAGCTTTCAGAAAACTCCACTCACAGCTTAAACTTAACTGAATTGCAACAAGGTATCTACTTTTATCGTCTATTACAAGGAGAAGATGTTAAGGAGCATGGTAAATTAATTATTAAGTGAAATTGATCTTATATATAGTTAGCTTGTTTTGCCCTGCTATTTTGGCGGGGCAAAACTTGGTGATTAATGGCAGCTTTGAAGACACAAGCCGGCACTCTAATGGTATTTTGAGAGCGAATGATTGGATAGACGCTACTAGTTCAAGTCCAGATTTTTTCCACCCAAATCGAGGAATTCCTT
>P_1C_Liq_1_UnCtyDRAFT_1000255_pt1 | contig 12643 bp, 9 predicted proteins | sample Pon1CUnioCityCA_2_FD_10230 | JGI IMG/M metagenome (IMG submission 10230) | reverse complement strand
ACCATGCTAACATAAATTTTTTGATGGGAGCAGCTTACACTGAGATGAGTGGGCATCAGGAACAAGCTTTGTACCATCTAAAAAAGGCGGTACAAGAAGTTAATCCGGTTTATAAAGTTGGAAGTTTTAAAGAGCGAGGTGCTCCACTACATGTTTACTATTACCTTACGGTTGCATATGTAGAAAATGATCAGTGTGCACTTGCAAATCAGGCGTTTAAGCAATTTGTGAAATATAAATCTAAAGTAGATGAATATTACATTGCTGAGGCCGATCGCCATTTGCAAAAGTGCCCTTTTGATCCATCAGAGCCTATTGCAGAGTGGAATAAGGTAGCTGCTGCTCCTGCTAATTACCTGCCAACTCAATTACCAACAAAGCCCAAAGAGGAGGTGCTAGATTCTGCTGCCCTTGCTGAAAGAGGGATGCTGATCAAAAAGCTAGAGTATACCACAAACGCCCCGCTTTATGGGGTGCAAATTGGTAGTAACATTAATCCTAGCCCGATTAGCAGCTATGGTAAGTTGAAGAATGTTGACGCCTTTGTAGATAACAAGGGAATGATCCGCTACGTAGTGGGTCACTTTTCATATTATTCTCAAGCAGAAAGCTTGCTTAAAAAGCTAAAAGAAGAAGGGTACAATGATGCTTTTATTGTTAACGTAAATGATGAAAGAAAGTATACAAATGAATTGGTTAGCTACCGAAACATTAACTTAAAAGCCGGTATAGTTGGGAAAGTTGAGTATTTTGTGCAACTGGGTGCTTTTGAGGAAAAGATTCCTGCAGCTTTTATGGATGCTTATCTCAAGGTGGAGGGAGTAGAGGAAATAAATTATCAGGGATTAACGGTTATGGTGGTTGGGCCTTTTGCAGAGTTTAAAGAAGCTGATCAGAAGCAAATTGATATTGCAGCAAAAGGATTTGAAGACTCCTTTGTGGTAGCTTTTAATAAAGGGAATAAAATCCCGCTTGATGAAGCGATAAAATACACGCGATAAAACTAGAAAGTGGATAACTTACTTAAGAAAATATTTCAGAATCATAGCACAAGAGTACTTGTCTTGCTCTTTGGTTCAATATTTATTCTTATCGCATATTTTTTGCTGCATAGCTATTATGTGCAGCTAAATATTCACAAGAGTAGAATTCTATCAAGTTTAAGTGCTGTAACCAATACAGCGGCAACACAACTTGATGCTAATCAGCTTGATTATCTTTTTGACGTTTACGAGGAAGAGAAAAAACTAAGAACGTCATATCAAGACCGGGTTTATCAGTTGTTACATGAAAAGCTAATACAGGTAAAGAAGCAAAATCAACTGAATAGTCCGATCTATACCTTAACTTATGATAGCACTAACAAACACTTTATCTTCGGTGTAACATCTTCTGCCAAACCACTCTTAAGAAAAACGTATAAAGACTTCCCTAAGCAGTTTTTTGAAGGATATGAACAGGGGGGGGAAGTGGACGTTTATGAAGATGAAAATGGACATTGGCTTTCTGCCTTTAGCGCAATAAAAAACTCGTCGGGAGAAACCATTGCTATAGTGGTAGCTGATCAGCGGTTTGACGACTTTTTATTGGAAGCCCAAAAAGAAATTTTCACCAATATCGGGATCTCGTTAATATTTGCCTTAGTGCTTCTAATCTTGCTGTTAAGAGCAATGAAAGGGATTTTACGCAAAGAGGATGAATTGACGGCTAATTTGATTCAATCAAAATTCAAACTAGAGCAACAAAATCAAGATACGCTTGATAGTATCTTATATGCAAAGAAAATACAAGATGCCATCCTTCCTTTACATTCAAGACTGAAACAATGGTTGCCCCAATCTTTTGTTTTTCACCTGCCTCGCGATATTGTTAGCGGTGACTTTTATTGGTTTAAAAGGATTAATGGTAAAATCTTTATTGCCTGTGTAGATTGCACCGGCCATGGTGTTCCTGGAGCATTTATGTCTATGATCGGAACAATTTTACTTGACGATATTATAGAGAAAAAGGGCTTAGATCAGGCTGATGAGATCTTAAATGAATTGCACCTTGGGGTGGTGAAATCGCTTAAACAAAATAAGCGTTCTAAAGCTTCTCAAGACGGGATGGATATTGCTTTGTGCATCATTGACAAAGCAGCAGAAAAATTGCAATTTGCAGGTGCATTTAGGCCTTTAGTGCATATTCGTGACGGCAAACTAAATAGAATAAAGTCAGATGCCGCTCCCATTGGTGGTTTTAGAGGCGAAGATCCAAGCTATCATACGCATCATATCAAGTATAAAGCAGGAGATGTATTTTACATTTATACTGATGGTTATCCTGATCAATTTGGCGGAGATAAAAATAAGAAATACATGACCCGCCGGTTTAGGGAACTTCTGCTTAGTTTGCACGCCTTAGAACCGCAAGAGCAAAAAGTAGAACTTCAAGATGAGTTAGACCGTTGGAAAGGATCCCGAGATCAGGTTGACGATATACTAGTTATTGGATTTAAGTTATAAAAAAACCACCTGAACTCAGGTGGTTTTTTATGAATTCTAATTTGTTATTATTCTACATCAACAATGATAGAATTAGCAATACCATTTACTTGATCAGATTCCCATACAACCACTGCGACTTGCAAGTTTGTAGGATCAACTACTGAACCAGGTACAGTAATTTGGTAGTTGCCAACTAACTCATCATCCGCAGCAAGAGAGGTTCCAATCAAATCAATTCCTAAAGTGTCAGAATTAAAAGCAGAAGCCCTCATTACATTTTCATGAGAAGTTAGAGAATCTTTTGTCCCAACTTTTTGCATGGCCATTACAGCGTCTTCTAATAAATAAACTCCTAGGTAGGCTTGATTAAGACTATTGAAAAACTTGGTTTTGGTTTCAACACTGACTACACCATTACTCAAGGATGCTTTTGCGGCAACTCCGACCTCAGGAATGTTTCTCAAAATTGCATCAATGTCAATTTGAGATTCAGAATTGTTTGCATTAGCATCATTGTAAAAACCTCTATTCTTCATGTTGAAGTTAGAGCCTGACCAATAAGCATGAGGTATACTATTGCTTCCAACAAAGTCTTGGAATTTAGTACCAAAATTGAAACCAAACGAACCTCTTGGACTAATTGCATCTCTATATTGTACATTAAGAATAACCACATTATCGCCATAGGTATCCTCCATGTAAATTTTTGCAGGATCTCCATTAGCACCGCAGGGTGGGCACCAAGTTGCACCTATATAAGTGACAGTAGCTCTCTGAATTTGATCAACTACTAAAGTCGAGGCACTTCCATTTCCTCCAGAGCCACCACTTCCACCTAGGGTATCATTAAGTCCTCCTGCAGGAATTTTTGGATCTTCCCCCGTAGCTTCTTCATCGTAAAAGGGGTTTTCTTCGAATGCGGTATCTTCTCCACAAGAGGTAAGCAAGAGACCTACAACTGCTGATAGAAATAAAAAACGTTTAATGTTCATAGTTCATGATTTTATAGCCTTTAAAAATAGGACTTTAATTATCAGCAGTCAAGTTTAGTATAAAAACAATAAGCGAATACTATAAAGTAAGAAAAAAAGCCCTGCAAAATGCAGGGCTTTGTGGAGAATATCGGAGTCGAACCGATGACCTCTACGCTGCCAGCGTAGCGCTCTAGCCAGCTGAGCTAATTCCCCATTTTTGTTTGGGAATTCGCGAAGCGCCTGTCCGCTCTTTAGCGAAGCGTTGGCGGAAGCTATTTCTCCATTTTAGGGTTTAGCAAAGTGCCTGTATGATTAATAGCAAAACCTTGGCAGAAGCTAATCTTGCTTTTTATTAACTTATCAGGCGACTGATTGCGGTGTCAAAAGTAAATAAATTCCATTGCTTCTTATTGTTAAGCCTAAGCTTACTTTTGCCAAAAAAGTAAAAAATGTTTAATCCTGAGGTTGAATCTTCTATTATAGCTACCCTAAATGAATCAAGCATAACAGCTGACAAAATAGAGAACGTTAAGGCTGTTTCAGGGGGATCCATTAATCAAACGTTCAAGCTCAAACTGCAGAAGCAGAGCGTTTTCATCAAGCTAAATCGAAAAACTGCTTTTCCGAAAATGTTTGAGTTAGAACAGCTGGGCTTGGATCTTTTGAGAAAACATACTTCCTTAAAAGTTCCTCAAGTGATTGGGTTAGGACACCATGAAGATCAGGCTTTTATATTGCTAGAATTTTTGGAGCAAGGGAGAGAATCTAAAGCTTTTTGGAAGAGCTTTGGAAGGGGATTAGCAGAATTGCATAAGTTTAAATCTGACCAACACGGACTAGATTACCAAAACTATATTGGTTCTTTGGTTCAGCCAAATGACAGTAAGGATAACTGGCCAGATTTTTTTGCTCAAAACCGTTTACTCTTTCAGGCAAAAATGGCCTTTGATGCAGGTTTACTTAGCAAGCAGACTATGACCCAAATCGAGCAGCTTTGCTCAAAGTTAGGAGCTTTATTCCCGAAAGAAAATGCTTCATTGTTGCACGGCGACTTGTGGTCGGGTAATTTTTTGTGCTCAATTAAGGGAGTGGCAGCGCTACTAGACCCTGCCGTATATTTTGGCAACCGAGAAATGGATATTGCGATGTCACATTTGTTTGGTGGCTTTCACGCTGACTTTTACAATGCTTATAACGAGAGCTACCCTTTAAAAGAAGGTTGGGAAGAACGTATTGAACTATGCAATTTATACCCTTTGCTCGTGCATGTTAACCTTTTTGGAGAGGCCTATTCCAATAGGGTAAAAAGTGCATTGAAAAGGTTTTTATGAGTTGAATTAACCGATCTATGAAACAAAATGCCTCGTTCATGAAGTGGTAAGTTGTTTCAGTTTATATTCTGCTTAGGTTTGAAGCGTTGTTTAATAGAAACAGGCTTTGCAATCGGTTAATTTTCTCATGTATTTAGAGTCTGTTAGTAGTCGATTCTTTTAATTAGTTGAAAGAATCGACTACAACTTTCTAGAAAAGAAGAAGAAATTGAAAATACGACATTGTCTAATTTCGAAGGTGTGAAGAAGAAACTATACTTTTCAATAGGCTTGTTGGTTAGCTTGTTTTTGCACATCAATTCTTTTTCTCAGCTACCCAACTATAAGGTTTTTAATGAGTCCTTGGGTTTTCAAAACACCAACTACATTACCGACATACATTGCGACCGAGAAGGCTCGATTTGGATAGTAAACTTTAGCGGTTTAATGCGTTACGACGGCAAGGAGTTCCATCAAATTAATACAGAAACTGTATCGCACGCTAACTTTTTGCGCATAAAAGAAGCAGCAGCTAAATTTCATTATCTGATCGATTACCAGTCCAAGATATTTCTGGTTCAAGCAGATACTTTAAGTGCTTATCCATTTAACGATAAAATAGTGGATTTGGCTAAGGGCAATAGTTTCATTGATTTTTATTTTGATGCAAAACGTTCTTTGCATATTTCATTTAAGAAAGAAGGATATTTTGTTATTGATAATCACGGTAAGGTTAGCCGACCTTTAGCTCATCTAACCTTTTCTTCTCAAGGGCAAGTTTGCCTTTTACGAAAGAACGCTTCCCCTTTTATGGCAAACGTACCATCAAACTCCATTGAGGGAAATAAAAAAAGTAAGCCTTTGGTTTACCTTTTAAACGAACAGTTAAAAAAGGTCGATTCTACCTTTTATGAAAGAGGTGGATTTACGCTACCAAATTCAATAAGCACGAACTCAGAAGGAGTCCATTGTTTTTCGAATGGTCAAGGGCTACTGTTTACTTTCGATTCTAATGAATTTAAGCAAGTGTTCAATTTGGCGCTTGGAGTGGTTAATGTTTTTTATGATGATCAAGATCAATTGTGGGTTGGCACCCTTGGAGATGGTTTAAAACTTTTCCAAGCTCAAGGGTTTAAAGATGAAAAGTACCAGCTTTTTCCAAACGCAACCGCTATAGCAAGCTGCCAAGATACAGAAGGAGGGGTATGGGTATACAGTGCTGAGAAGGGCTTGATCTACATCCCTTACCCCAATTTGTTGTACTTTAATAATGAAAACGGAACGATAGGTCAAAAACATGTTTCCGCCATTCACATAAAAGATACTACACTATATCTTGGTGGAGAAAATAATCAATTGTCCATTTTAAAAAAGAGGGACTCAAAATGGGCAACTGACTCCATGATCGGTCCGTTTGAAAAAGGGGGCAATATACTTGATCTTTACTTTGATCAATACAACAATTCTTTATGGTCTACTCAAAGAGGCGCTATTAGTCGGTTCAAAAAGGGAAGTTGGAAGTCTCTTAAATTAGAAAAATTACCAAAATCTAATCCTGGAACAATTTATCGTTTTGTTAAAGATGATCCTCAATCAGACTGGCTTACAGTGTTTTATGACCAGCGTTACTTTAAGATTAATAATGACTCAATTCATTATGTTTCAAAGCCAATAGGCTCTAGAATTTATGAGATAATAGCTCACGATTCTACTTATTACTTCAACACCGACCAAGGTATCTATTACCTAAGAGATTCGATATTTATTTACTTGGGAGATGATTATCCGCTTTTAGCTCAAAGGGCTTACAGCATAACATCATTTTTGGGGAAGTTGTGGATTTCTATTCGTAACAAAGGAGTTCATTATTTTGACGGGAAAACTTTAGTAGCTGTTCAGTATCAAGGGGAAACCTTAAAAAAAGGTGCAGTGATAAAAGTGTCAGATCAAAATATTTGGATAGTGGCACGGCAAGCTACATTTGAACTTATAGCAGAAGGGGATAGCTTTCAATTAAAAGCTTACGCCCGTTTACCACAAACAGTTGCAGGCCAGATTAGTGCCAATCGAGAGGCTATTTTCTGGGGAACCTGGAATCAGGGACTTTTCATGACACCTTTTGAGGCCCTTAGGAATAAGAAACTTAAGGCAGTCCCTTTAAAGCTAGATGAACTTATAATTGATGGAAAAAAACAGCTAATTAATGACCAAACCTACACGCTAGATCACAATCAATCTTATTTGCAACTAAAATATAAGGCTGTGACTTATCAAAACTGGGAGGTTAGTTACCGTCATCGTTTAATAGGTTTAAGTAAGAGCTGGAATGAGACAAAAGAACGGTCACTACAATACACCACCTTGCCACCCGGGAAATATCAATTTGAATTACAAGCTCGAAAGGGCGAACAACTGTGGTCAGATCCCATTAAGCTTGACTTTATAATTCTTCCGCCAATTTGGAAAAGATGGTGGTTTATATTATCAGCAATTCTTCTGCTAGCTTCNTTNACTTATGCCGCAGTGGCTTATCGTTTTAAAATCATGAGACGGGAGAAAGACNTAGTNATTCAACGGTTGAAGGCAGAGCAAAATGCCCTGAGGGCGCAAATGAATCCTCACTTTGTTTTCAATATTCTTTCGTCAGTGCAGTATTTGGTATTGAAAAATGACAACCAAAGAGCTTCCAACTTTTTAAACTTGTTTGCGGGACTTATGCGTAAAATATTGGATTACTCTAATACTAATTTAATTAGCGTAGCAGAGGAGCAAACTGTTTTAAAAGACTATTTGGAATTAGAAAAGTTAAGAATGGAAAATAGCTTTGATTATACTTTTGAGGTTAAGCATAAGGAGCAAATGTCGGACAGTATGATCCCACCCTTTTTAGTTCAACCTTTTTTAGAAAACGCTTTACACCATGGGTTAAAAAACAAAGATGGCGTGAAAAGGCTAAAGGTGTCTTTCTGGATCGAAAAGGAATTTTTATGGGTAGAAATAACTGATAATGGGGTTGGTAGAGAAGCTGCTGCTGCCTATCAAAGTGCTTCGCGAAAAAAGCGGAAATCACATGCAATAAGAATCATAGCTGAAAGGTTGAGTTTGCATAATAAAAAGAGCCATGGCAACATTATTATAGAAGACCTTAAAGATCAAAAAGGCAAGCCTGTAGGAACAACGTCAAAAGTTAGAATTAAAACCGCCAAAGATGAAAGCATTAATTATTGATGATGAACCAATGCCGGCCAAGCATCTTCAAGAAATGGTCAAAAAGCATTGTTATGAAATATTGGAAACCAAGCTTTGTTTTGCCCCTGAAGAGGGTTTGGAATTGCTTAAGGTTGAGCGGTTTGAAATACTCTTTCTTGATGTTGAAATGCCCAAAATGGACGCTTTTGACTTTTTAGAAAAGGCAGACTTAGGGCCTGATACAGTGGTTATTTTCGTAACTGCTTATTCCCAATATGCAGTTGATGCTTTCAAGGCAAATGCCACCCACTACATTTTGAAACCTGTTTTGGCAGAAGATCTAGTGAAGTCAGTTAGAAAGGCCGTGCGCCAGATAAGTAGAAACGCTAATAAAAACGAAAAAGGGACAAAGCCAAAAGCTCGCAGTATTTCGGTTTATGATGGCGACGAATATGAGATCATAAAAGCTGAACAAGTTATTCGACTTGAAGCAGACGGTAGCTACACAAAAATTTATTTAAAAGATCGGCAGTTAGTTTCTTCAAAACGCTTAGGATTTTATGAAGAGAGATTAGCTGATTCAGGTTTTTTTAGGTGTCATAATTCACATTTGGTTAACCTTAGTCATTTGGAAAAGGTGGGTAAGGGAAAGTCAAGTTATCTGATTATGGCAGATGAGGCAACTATTCCCTTATCAGCGAATAAAAAGCCACTTTTAGAAGATTTATTAGGACTTTAGTGTTCCTGAAATTGTCTTAATGTTCTTATCAAATGAAAAGTAAAATTGCACTGACTGTGCTACTTGTTTTTGCCCTAGCTCAGTTGTTTCAGCCAACTCAAACCGAGCAGCAGCAAGTAGATGAAAACGATTTTTTACAAATTGAGAAACCACCTAACGAACTGAAGGTTTACCTTGAAAGCAACTGCTATGACTGTCATTCAAATCAACCAAAGTATCCTTGGTATTCTGAAATTTCACCTGTTTCTTGGTGGATTCAAGACCACATAGAAGAAGGTAGCGAACACTTAAACTTTTCCGATTGGGGCAGTTACTCTGCTAAGAAAAAAGCCCATAAGATGGAGGAAGCTGTTGAAGAAGTAGAAGAAGATGAAATGCCTTTGCCTTCTTACACCATCATACATCGTGAAGCTATTTTAGAAGAAGGTGAGAAAATCGCTTTAATGGATTGGTTCAAAAGTCTTCAACTTAAATATGAAACCCACTAATTAAGCTTTACTTCTTTTTCCTTCAAGCTTTTCTTTCCATTTTCGATTAGAAATTATGATCATTGGTGTTCCCACAACAGTGGGTAATAGCCACATCACCCAAACAGGCTCTACACTAGTATTTACTAAGAGAAAAGCTGTAGAAGTAGCGATAAATGAACCGCCCATTCGACTGATATGGTCGTAGAGCCAGGCGTTACGAACGAAGTTTCTTTTCACCATTTTTTTTAGATCACCTGCTGCCATGCTTAATAAGAGGCCACCAAAAACTAGCAGCATAGGAATTGCACCGGCAAAACCAATTCTCATAATGTTATTGGCCACTAAGTAAAGCATAAACAGCGAAACCATTAGGGCTAGTGTGCTTGCAAACCAATCGATCAATGCTGGATTTACTTCTTTTTTGTAGCGCAGCACGCGCTTTCCGGTAAATGCCAGGTAAAAACTAAAAACGGCAATGGTTTGAAGGAAAATATTGTCGCGATACCATCCTACTATCAAGCCTGTAACAATAACGGATAACATGCTCCAAAAATAGACTTGCCCACTTAAGATGTGCCTTTTACTTCCTTTTTTGGTAGCTATTGCCAGCAGGCCTGCCAATAGCGCAAAGCCTCCTGAAGTGGCATGAATGATCAAGGTGATGTCGATGAATTTTTCCATGATTTTTTAGTTTAATTTTTTTTGTGTCTTAAATCGCTCCGGATAAATAACTACTTGAATAAAATTGAACTCAAGGTTTTTAGCGGTAAAGCTGAGCCCGCCTTTGGTTAGATCGTAATCTGGATTATAGCGCAAATTGGTGCGTAAAATAAGAGGATCTGTTTCGGAAAAACGGATGTCCCAACCAAAAACAATTCCATAACCCAAGTTTCGGCGATGCAGGTCAGTAAGCTGCTGACCTTGGTCTTTCTCTTGCAAATGATAATAGTCGGCAGAAACATAAGAGCCTACAAAAGGAACAAAACCATGGTAATCGCCAATAAATTTAAAAGCTTCTAAGGCTAGAGAGTGTCGATTTAGGCTGTAAGAATAATCGTGCGCTTCTTCTGCTTGCCGCAAAGGACGATAACTAAGTCTAGCAGCGGCATCCCAATCATGGTGATAGTATCCCAAACTTAAGTCAACCGTGATTTTTCCTTCAATTTCATCATTAAAAAACGCTAGACGACTTGCATGCTCAGTTTTCTCTAAGGGGATTAACGCACTAGCACCAACACCTACAGAATAGGTATTCAGCTTATTGCGTTCTTTTAAGTCTTCTTTCATCCTTTGGTAAAATCGTTGATATCGTTCAGTTCCTGAACTCCGAGAAAAATCAATGGCTTTCTTGTAAGTCAAGGATACGCTTAAGGGACTTAATTCAGTTTGAGTAAGGTATTCACGATCAATGTAAGTGCTAAACTTAGTCTGCGGAAAGTATCGTAATTCTAATCCAAAAATTCGATTCTTGGCATTACGATAGCTCAACCCACCTTCGTAATACCATTGCCAATTGGTATAAAGTGCACTTTCTTTTATACGAAGGGTTTTGCTGTGAAAACCAAATCCAACATATGGTTTTATGGAAGTGGCTTCTAATTTAAAGGGGAAACAGCGAAAACCTGTCATTACACTATTAGTATGGAAAACGCCATTATTACCGTTTATACGAATGTTGGCCAAAGGCAGCGAAATATAGAAGTCTGCATGGCCCCAGAAATGGGTGCCGCCAATCAGCACCCTTGGGCTGAAGGTTGTGGGGATTTGTTTTGAATTTAATTCCCCGTTCTTAAACGATTGAAAAGAATTCTGCTGAGGGTTGAATTCAGCTTCTAATCCAAAGTAGGTTTCTGCAAAACGGTAACGGTCTCTTTTTTGAGCGAATAAGCTATTTTGAAGCAAAACGATCAGGATAAATAAAATAAGTTTTTGCATGGCATTTTGAATTGATGCCACAAAGAAAACCCAGTTCGTAAGTAGCATGCAAAAAGCTTTGGTAACTGACAAGCAATTGTGGTGAATGACAAGGAAAATGCCGTTCGTCACAGCATTTTGTGACGAATGACAAGGCTCATTAATGCTTAAATTGCTTTACAGGCTGAATTAAGTTGAGAGAAAAGCTTTAATTGGCTTTACGTACTTTCTAGAAACCGGAACCTCTGCACCATCTGCCTCGCTAAACTTTAGCTTTAAGCCTTGCGCATTTCCCGAAAAGCTACTTACCTGATCTAGGTTCACCAAGTAGCTGCGGTGACAGCGCTTTACTGAAGGATAAGGCTTGAGGAATTCTTCGATATCGCTTAAAGTATTGCGAAGTACTTCCTTTTGTTTTTCTTCCTCTTTCAAGCGATAGACTTCAACATAGTTTTCTACTGACTTAATTAAAAGCAGATCAGTTAGCGGCAATTCCAAATTCTCGGATTTGTTGCGCGAAGGGATCTTGAGTAGATCTTGCTTTTTGACNTGCGGCTTCAGTTGGCTGTTTAATTGTTTAGCTGCTTTTACTGATCTTTTCAGCTGCTTACTATAGCTGATTAAAGTNCCAATGGTAACNGGGAAAAAGCCTACCGCCANGGTAACTCCTTGGTAAAAAAGAAACCCTTTAAAATTTAGATTCAAAAACTCTAACCATACCGAATAAAGTAGATTGGCTGTGCCGATCAAAAACAAGATTAAGGTGGTATAGAGAATGTTTTTACCAACAGTCCAACTTTTTTCAGTATACCAATTAGGTAAGAGAAGGCGACTAGCTGTATTAACCAACAATAGCACTCCGGTGGTTACTAAACCGTAGCCAAGTAAGTGAAGGGTTTTGTGCTCATCTTCATAAAATGAAAGGCCAAATGGTTGAAAAAAATGGAGAAAAGAGAAAATAAAAAGACCGTACAAGATGGCAGAGGTAATCTCTTTCTTCCAGTTAAGGTCTAAAGGGTAAGGTTGATTGAGTACACCTAAGTTCATGCACACGAAGATAGGGGAAAGCGATTACTTTTTTCCCTTCAGCGCCTCTACTTCCGCTTTTAATTGTAGTAAGGCATGTGAAAGCTGGCCCATATTTTGATCTGTTTGCTTAGCCGGCAAATCAAAACTCAGATACCCCTTGGCTTTCCAAACTTCAAGCAAGTCTTCCCCTTTTACTTCATAAGGCTCATAGGCCGGATTGTCTGAATGTAGTTCTACTGATTCTTTTTCAGCCAAGTGATTGTAGACTCGCTTATACACAATTCCTTCACTTTGACTTAAAACAATACAAGCTTCACCATCTTTCAGCTGTGTCCAATCGGCTTGGTATTGCCCGATAATATAGCTGCCAGAAGGAATGGGCTCCATGCTATCGCCCTCTATTTGGAAAAGGCGGTAAGTGCCGGGCGCTAATTCTTGCATGGGTAGGTCAAAGGCCGGGAGTTTTTCTAAGAATTCTGGGTCTGCATAACCGTTTAAATAGCCGGCAGCCGCTTTGGCCGGAATCAAGCTG
>P_1C_Liq_1_UnCtyDRAFT_1000253_pt1 | contig 12737 bp, 9 predicted proteins | sample Pon1CUnioCityCA_2_FD_10230 | JGI IMG/M metagenome (IMG submission 10230) | reverse complement strand
ATGTATCCCCATGCATCGCTCATCGTAGAGCGTGAGCCGGATTCGAGGAATCTTCGCCCGGTCGACGCCACCCTTCTTCAGCGGGCAGAGCAACTCAGGCCAATTAGTTTCGAACTCCTTATCCCCGGAAACGACACCCTCGATTTAGCCTCTCTTGAGGGTGCCAACTCGAAGGTACTAACTGTAGTCTTAGATGGTGAATTCGTTTCAATCGATCGGATGAGCGACCATTTCCAAGTTACGATCTGGTTAAGTGGGCAAATAATTATATTTTCGTTCGACGAACGTAAGATCATCACTAGCCATCCTTTCGGGGTCCGCCGTAAAACAGTATTCGACGAAAAGCCTAGTAATGAAGCAATCAGGAATATTGTTTCCGAAATGCTCTTACAACCCACCACCCAATACAACCCCAACTTCTTCGATGCATTCACAAAGCGAGCGAAAGATCTCGTTGTTCAGCCCAGTACTCGAGGAAGAATCCAAGTGGGAGAGGTTTCGATCGATCCGCGGTCCCATCGAAATCTACCGGAAACCTATCTCCAGACTCCGCAAAGCCTCGACCGATTCCGTTCGTTTGTGGCAACAACCTTTACGAAGTCATTTTCCGAACATACAGGTCGTCCAGTTCTTCCGTACCTCCTGTTGCCCGAAGAGGTTTCAGCTCGGCGAATTGCACTCAATGCTGGAGCTTATATGACGAAGCTCATGTCTCAGGTTGCCGATGCTAGGGTCTACAATCTTGAAGTCCCTGAACCTGACTTCGTTTTCAATATCAAGATACTTGGATTTCGCAAGGCTCTGCTCGAAGAGAATCCTGGCAGCGAGCGTTGGGTCTTTGGTAGCTTTGTGGACATCTCTCTTTATGAGCCTTTCCGAGGACGGGAACTGGCCGAAAGTAGAGTTCGCTTTCCGGAGGTTGCGGATCTGCCCACCGGGTCAGGTCAAACAATCGATGACTGGGGAGAATACCGGGAATCCCTGTTCAAACTCCTTAATGGCTATTGTCAGGGTCTCTCCACTCAAAAGCCTTCCTATTGGCTCGAGGCGCAGGAGAATCCAAATCAAACGAGAGTCACACTCTCTAAAATCCAACAGTTCATCAATTAGAAAAACCCAATGACAATCAAACAATTCCTTCTCCCGCTCCTCACTTTTGGTATTCTGCTGCCCTTTGTCGCAAGTGCCCAAGTGGTGGAGCAGAAAGGTGTCGGAAGCGTAGAGTATCGCGGTATCTTCGGCATTTCGACAGAAAAAAAACAGCAAGCTGTCCGTCGTGCCCAAGTAGACGCGCTACGCCGCTATGTCGCTACGATGAGCCAGTCGAGGCGAGATGAGTACGAAACCGTTCGCAATACGATTGAAGGAAACATTAGCCGATATGTTTCAGTTGAACGCATTCTAAGTGAGAGGAAGAACAAGGAAGTAAAAAGATTTGAGGTCGTGATTCGCGCAGCTATCGATGAAGGACTTATTCTTCAGCAGCTATCTGAGACGGCAGATATTGCCAATGTCCCCGCCGAGGAGCGATCGATGCTAACTTTTATTTTCCTTTCACGCAAGGCTTCCAACGTTCGAACCTTCGATGATAAACAAACTACCGTCACGCGAACCACGGAAACAGCGGAATCTGCCCGGAGCGTTGAATCACAAGGGAATGATGTTGCTGTTGAGGAAAGTTCCACACAAACCGAGATTGATCAAACGGGCGGGAGTACAGAGATTAAGTCGGATCAAATCGAGTACGCCGTCTCAGAATCGAGTGGACTTAACTCGACGCTCACAAGGGTCTTCAGCGATGCCCAATATGTTGTAATCGAGTCGGGGATGGTTGCGGCGGAAACCGGTGGTCTCATGGACCTTGATGCGTTCAAGGAGGATTTTTCAAGTGGTACCGATATCGCTGCGGCTACCCGAAGTGCAGCAGCCAAGGGCTGTCGGAATGTAGGAATCCGATTCCTTGCGATCGGTAATCTCGACATCGGACGCAATCTTAAGGATCCAGCGAGTGGTCTGACCAAAGTTTTTGTCAATGTGAGCGGAAAGATATACGATGTGTCCAGACGCTTCCCCGTGACTGTCGCCACAATAGGGCCCATTCAGTATTCTGGCCAAGGACCAACCCAACCGGTCGCTGAAAGAAACGCCCTCCTTCTCGCGGGGGAAGAAGCCGCTCAAGAGTTGGTGAGTCAAATGCGTGCCAAGAATCTCTATTAGAAAGCAAATGCAAAACAATCAATCCCTCCCAATATGATCCGAACACTACTAATCTCTTTCCTTGCTTCTACCATTCTCATGTCCGCGAATGCACTCAACATACCAGGTGTGGGAGGCCTGGGAGGAGGTGGAAGAAGTGGGGCTAGTATTGGCGCAGTTTTTGACGAATATATTTTTTCCTACACGAAGGCATTGGAAGGAAACTCTCTAATTGCTGAAGCTCTAGGACTTCACGAGCTAGCTGGTGAACTTAAAGCAGAAGCGGGCAAGCTCGAGGAAGGAGAGGTAAAACTAAAGGCGGTATCGAAGGTCGACAAAGCCGGGCAAGAGAAAATAGAAGAAAGGCTTTCCCAAGCAGAGGCATTGGGACCAGAGAAAAAGGAACTTGTTGTCGCAGGGTCTACCGAGTACGCGCAAAGCGCAATTTCGCTTGTTGCTATCGTCAATAAAGTAAAGAACCTGCAAAGACCTGGTCTTCATCAGCTCAACCAGCTCCATAAATTCAAGGCCCTAAGTACGCTTCCTGGATATGTCACGCGGATGGCAAAAATCCTGCCCCAGTACCGTCAATTAATGGAGAAGAATGAGATCCCGCCTCCGCCGGCTATGTCCGAAGCCGGCGATGCTCTAGGTTCATTTTAGCAGTGATGTTCGACCTGTCGCAGAAACCTCGGTTATGGATTCTCCTCGTTGCTCTTGTGGCTCTTTCTACACCTGCTATTGCGCAGATTTCGTATGTTGAGGTGGATGCGCGAGGGGTGGGTGAAACTCCGTCGGTAGCTTTAAACGAGGCATTGCTTGCGTCGATAGCACAAGTCAACGGGCAGACCCTTGCGTCGGAGTCGAGGCTTCAATTGCGTGAAAGATCACGGGTCACCGGTTCCGGAAGTGATTACCTTGCAGATTCAGATTTCCAGCAGGAGGTTCGTTCGGCGACCAATGGCACGATTTCCTCTTATGAAATTGTGAGTGAAAGGGAGACGGATGGTTTGTTTTATTTTACGGTCCGGGCGAAAGTAGCCCGCTATGAAAGGTCGGCGAGCGCACAGCGAATGCGCATGGCAATCCTTCCTTTCCGGGCAACAGGTGGGAACTATTCTGTAGCTGGATCAAAAANTGAAGGTGCGGAACTCGCGGACCGTCTCACACAAGACCTCGTGACGTTGTTGGTGCAATCACGGAAGTTCACGGTGTTAGATCGGCAATATGTTCAAGAGATCGTCGGCGAAAGGGAGCTTGTATCGTCCGACCAAGTAAGGCCTGAGGAATTGGCTCGCTTAGGGGAGGTTCTTGTTGCCGACCTGTTACTGGTCGGTACGTTGCGGAGTCTAGTGGGAGGGTATCAGACCGTCGAGATGAACTTATCGGATCTGTCAGCAAAGGTCCCGTATGTGCGAGCCTCGCTGGGACTGCGGGTCATCGACCCGGCGACCCAGCAAACCAAGTTCGCTGACACAGTAACGATTGACAGGCGTCCGGCAACTCCTAGCGATTCCGACGGCTCATCTGTTCGTCTTACAGAACTTGCAACAAGAAATCTTGCGGAAACTGCTTCCGCTCAAATCCTTGAGGCAATCTTCCCTGTCCTTGTTGTTTCGGTTGATGGTTCTCGTGTGACTCTCAACCAGGGAGGGAAAACGATGAGACCCGGCAAGCTCTTTTCTGTCTACCTCCGGGGAAATGTCATTCGGGACCCCTATACCGGCGAGGTTCTCGGTCGGGAGGAAACAAGAATCGGGAGAATTTCCATAGAGACTATTAACCCCAAATTTTCGATCGCCCGAATTATTGATGAAAGCCAATCTTTTTCAAAATCATTTTCACCAGGGTTGCTCGTTTGCAGGCCGGTCGATTCATCAAAAGCGGTTAGGCCGAAAGACACTATAAACTCAATCGAAGGATCGATCGAAGAACTTCAATCTAAACCTGAAGAAGAAGAACTATGGTAAACCTAAAAAAACCAAGCCTGTCCGCTTGGAAACTTTCATTGATGGCAACTTCGGTGGTGTTTGCATTCACGGCAATAGCTCAGGAGCCCGGCCCTCGCAGTAGCAGTCTAAGTTTTCTTGCTGAACCGAACGAGATACCAGCGCAGCTAGTCAACCGGGCGGAGCAACGGGCTCGTGAGTACCTTGCATCAAAAGGGTGGTCGGAAGGGCTCAATCCGGATGGTCGTTACGTAGCCGTTGGCATTGGAACAATTGCTGCCAATCCCAACCAGGCGGCGTACCAAAACCAGCGGCAGAATGCGTTCGAGAAAGCGATGCTGGATGCCAAAAGCAAGATCGCACAGTCATTCTCTTCAGTGATCCAAACGTCCGTCCAGCAGGAACTCGCCGCCGGAGACCGGGAAGGGTTTGACGATGGAAATGCAACGGAGGAGCCACAAATGGCCGAGTCAGGGGTTCTCGATAAAGTTCGCATGATTTTTGACGACGAGCTCAATCAGGAACTGGAAAGGAGAGGGATCGCACCGGATAGTGCGGAGGCAGAGGAGGTTGCGCAACGAATTCCCGAGGAGTCGTCAACCTTCCGAAGCGCAGTACAGGCAATTTCCCAGGCCGAGGTTGGAGCATTGCTCGTTTCAAAAATATACGAACAAGATAAAAATATAGCGGTCGTCGCTTACTATTCACCGACGACAAAGGAGTTGGCAAAAGCAATGGTAGGCACACAGCCCGCGCCGACCGTCCCGCCCCGCCGAGGAATGACCCTCTCGCAATGGGTGAACCAGCTAACGGTCCCTCAGCTCTATCCAACTTTTGGCGTTCAGCTTCACGCGGATGAGAGGGGCAACATAGCGATTCTCTCGTTTGGGCAATCGGTCGTCGAATCAGCTTCAGGCATTAGCCGAAGGATTGCCAGGGAGCGCGCGAATCTGTCGAGTGTTGGCGCGATTCGTCAATTCGTTGGAGAAGCGGTTGCCTATGAAAGGGCCCAAGAGGAGCTTGAAAGGGTTTCGAGGTTTAATGAAGAGGAACTCGAATCCATCAATGAGACCGTATCAGAGTCTTCTATTTCCTCGATTGCCGAATCACGTGAGATCAGCGGTATCCAAACTTTGCGAACATGGACGACTCAGGACCAACGTTCAGGCACCTTTATCGTTGGAGTGGTGAACCGTTGGGATATTAACGCTTCGGATCGCGCAATCACCGAGCGTGATGAGTTTGCGGAAATTGGCGGCAGTTCCCCAGGATCCAGCCAGAGCTCCGCAAGGGCCGATTCTGGCACCCAAGCGCCCGGTTCAGGCAGAACAACAACAGGAATCGGCGAAGGTGAATCGGAGCCCGTTGAGAGTATACCCAGTATGGATTTCTAGATGCAGACGGTTTCCGAGATAAGGCTGACGAAAGGATAGTTATCGTGCATGCTGTTGGGGTGTATTGATCTCGTGCAATGGGTTTATTGGTAAAGAGTGCCATTCTCACGCTTCTTTGCACTCTTTTTTTAGGCAATGCAATCGCACGACCGAAGGTGTACAAAGCAGAAGCTTCGGTTAAGATTGAATCCGCCAGTGGTCTGTCGTATAAAACTGCTCTTCAAAACTGTCAATTAAAAGCGACGAGAAAACTGGTCGAATCCCTGATGGTTCCGTCCTTGCCTATAGAGTGGGAATCGCATTCGTTTGCTAACGAGGTCGAGGGTTGCCTTTCTAAGGTCCCAAGGTCTCAGCGGGTGCGACTCAACGGGCTTCAGGTGCAAACGAGGCAGGAGGGAACCATGATTCGGTGCGAGGCTTCGGTGCCTCAGGGAGCGGTTTCTGAGCTGGATCGTCCTTACTTAATCTCCGAGATTTGGTTGGAGCATCCAAGGTTTCTTCAGGCCTGTCTTACACTCCCAGTCTACTATGATATTCTCTGGGAATTCGATGATTCCTTGTTTCTGTCAATTAGTGATAAGGGTGGAGTCGAGAAAAGTGGGATTCTAGGTGCGATCGTTTCTAACCGACTCCTTCCATCAATCCCGGCCTCCTGGTGGATCAGAGAGGAGTCCCCTCAGGGTCAGAACGTACCAGTGGCGAATCTTCAGGAGTTAGTAACGATGTTTCAGCATTCGTTCAGGGCTTGGACTGGTTTAGAGGAGAGAATTTTGCGTAGGTGGGACGATTACGGCCTTCATCGCTTCTCAAAGGTGGTTAGGGAACGGTCGGAGCAATACGATCCCAAGTTGCCTGGCCCGCAGCAGCTGTCGGTTTTGAAGCCTAACCCACTTAATCGACATCAAGGGGGCCGGTATCCCCTCCCGAATCGAGCCAGTGAATATCTGTCAGTGTTGCTACAACCTCTCGAGGAAACGGGCAGGGCTCTCCCCCTTGACTCCCTCGAACCTGGAATAAGCTATCAAGTGGGAATCGAAGAGTTTTCCCAATCCGCTCCAGACTTTGTTTTCGTTCTCCAGCAAATGGTTCAATCACTGCGGGAGCAACCGTCGGCGGATGCGTTTAATCTGGCCGGTCGAGCCCTTGAATTAAATCCAGCGAACCCGTCGCTGCGGCTTGCAGCTCTTTGTTACTTTCAGGCTTACTCAATGGATCCCGCACATCCATACGCCCGAGCCAATTTTAGCGCCATTCAAAATCGGATCAATAGTCAGTCCGCGGAGGTAGAGGTCCAAACTCAATGAGGTCAAGGATTGATTGGTTGATTCTACTGCCGTTAACATTGGCACGTGGCGTCAAAGTTACGATCCGTGTGCGAATCCCTGATTCTGTTTCATAAAATCGAGTTGTTGAGGTGATAAAGCCTCCTGGAGTCTGGCGTTTGCCCGTGAGAGTTCGGTCTCGGAGGTTATCTTCTGTGATCTGGAAATTTTCATCACGATAAGCTTGTTTGGCTCGTTCGTATACCGAAGTCAGGTTAGTTCCAGTAAAGCTCCTGCTAGATTCAAATCGGGTTTGGTCACCGAGATACGGAGCCTCGACTTGGGTACGACAGCTAGTCTGGGCGAGTGTGAGGCTTAATGTCAGAGACACACCAAAAAGTAGGTAAAGCAGAGAGAAAACCTTCGATCTGCCCTGAAATTCTTTCTTCCCGGAAGGTCGTACGAAACTCAGCATAGGGGAAGGGAAGTCGCAGGCTGGAAGATTGCAAGCCCAAAACGTGTCTTCGGTGCGCCTTTCTCATTGGTTCGTTCGCCTGACCGGTGCACAGTCGCCTAATTGTGGTGATAGACTGCGTGGGCGTGGCCGATCAGGTCTTTCCGTAGGGATCCTAGGAAAGTTTTCGCACTGGTTTGGGGTGAATCTATGGGCGAGTCGTCAGGGGAATTTGTCCTTGAGGGAGTAAGGATTGAGAAAGGTTTCAGGGGTCCGGAGATCAGCCGGTTCGATGAAGGCTAGCTGCGGGGATCACTAGACCGGAAAACCGTCAGGATTGTAGGAAAGGGGCTCAACGAGCGTTAGGGGTGGAAGCGGATCGCCAGTGCATCGCCGAGGCTACAAGTGCAGAACTGGCGTGAGAATACGACGCCGGCCTATGTACAATACAGGAGGCCGGCTACCTCAGGACCCCTCCCTAGAACAGCGGGTTGATGGCGACGCCGACGGCGGAGATGGGGCCGGCGTCGTTGATGGAGTCGAGGGTGCGGTTGGCCTTGCGGATGGTGGACTGGGCCTCGAGGTAGATCTGGTCGTTGTTGAGGAGTCGGCCGAGGGTGGAGTCCGGGTTGTTCAGCTTGGTGGTGAATTCCTCGACATTGGAGATGGTCTGGGCGAGTTCCTGGGCGATGGTGTCGTCGTAGAGGAGTTCGCCGAGGGTGCCCTTGCCGCTGCGCAGCTGGGCGACGACTTCGTTGAGGCCGTTGACGAGGGTGTCGGCGTCGGAGGCGGTCTTGTTGATGGTGTCGGTGGCCCGGAGGAGGTCCTGGTAGGCGGTGTCCTCGGTGAGGAGCTTGCCGATGGTGCCCTTGCCGTCGGCGAGGTTGGTGGTGATGGCCTCGATGTTCTCGAGGGATTTGTTGATGCGGGGGGCGTTCTCCTGGATGAGCTGGGTGAGCTCGGTGATGGGGTTGTCGCCCTGGCCGTCGGCCCCGCCGAAGGCGTCGGAGAGGCCGCTGAGGGTGGAGTCGATCTTGCCGGCGACGTTGCCGATCTCCTCGAAGATCTTGTTGATGTCGACGGAGGGCTTGGTCTGGATGGTGGCGCCGGGGGCGAGCGGGGAGGCGGAGGCCTGGCCCATGGAGAGGCCGACGAAGTTGTTGCCGAGCAGGCCGGACATCTCCACCGAGGCGACGGAGTCCGAGGGGATCTGGTACTGGCTGTCGATGGAGAGCTGGGCGACGGCCTTGTTGTCCTTCAGCTGGGTGGCGGTGACGGTGCCGATCTTGACGCCGGCCATGCGCACATCGTCNCCGACGCGCAGCTGGAGGAGGTTGTCGAAGGGGGCCTCGATGGTGTAGCCGCGGTCGGAGACATCCTCCTGCCAGAGGGCCGTGTAGGCGAAGTAGAGGAGGGCGATCCCGATGAGGAAGAAGAGGCCGACGCCGACGAAGGAGGTTTTTTCACTCATGATTCCGGTGGTTTGGAAAGGGAGGCACGGTAGCGCGGTTGCTGGACGTTGATGTCCGGGTGGAAAAATTGCTGGATGGAGGCTTCGGAGGACTCGAGGACCTCGGCGGGGGTGCCCGCGGCGACGATGCGGCCCTCCTCGAGGAGGATCATCCGGTCGGCGATGCTCTGGGCGAGGTCGCGGTCGTGGGAGACGACGACGCTGGTGACCTGCAACTCCGCGCGGAGCGAGCCGATGATCTCGCTGATGGTGGCGGCCATGACGGGGTCGAGCTCGGAGGTGGGCTCGTCGTAGAGGAGGAGGCGCGGCTCCATGACGAGGGTGCGGGCGATGGCGACGCGCTTGCGCATGCCCCCGCTGAGCTCGGAGGGGAACTTGTCGGCGGCGTCCTCGAGGGAGAGCATGCGGAGGGTCTCCCCGACTTTCTTGCGGATCTCGGCCTCCCGGGCGGTGCGGTGCTCGCGGGGGTAGAAGGCGAGGTTGTCGTAGACCGAGAGGGAGTTGAAGAGGGCCCCGGCCTGGAAGACGAGGGCGCTCTTCACGGCTTCGTGGGTGCGGGGGTTGCGGGCGTCCTGCCCGTCGATGGTCACGCTGCCCTTGGAGGGGGCGAGCAGGCCGATGAGGGTGCGGAGGAGGACGGACTTCCCGGAGCCGCTCGGCCCCATGATCACGAAGATCTCGCCCGGATCCACCTGGAAGGAGATGTCGTGGAGGACGGTGGTCTTGCCGAAGCTGACCTCGAGGTCCTCGACCTCGACGCGGACGGGCGTGTCCTCGCTTTTCGATGGGGGGGCGGGCGGCATCGGGCGGGCTAGAGCTGGGCGCGGGTGATGAAGTAGTCGGTGAAGAGGATGAAGATCATCCCGATGACCACGGACCGGGTCACGGCGAAACCGATCTCGCGCGGCCCGCCCCGCGTGGCGAGGCCCTGGGCGCAGGCGATGAGGATGACGAAGAAGCCGAAGATCTCTCCCTTGACGAGGCCGTCGGTGACATCCTCGACGGTCATGAAGTCCATGAGCCCCCGCCAGTAGATGTTGGGGGAGAGCCCGATGAAGGAGACGAACTCCGAGACGACCTGCCCGCCCAGCCAGCCGATGAAGATGGAGAACATGGTGAGCACGGGCATCACGAGGAGGACGGCCACGAGCCGCGGGAGCACGAGGATCTTCTCCGGGGCGATGTGCATGGTGCGGAGGGCGTCGATCTCCTGGTACACCTTCATCGAGGCGAGCTCGGCGGTGGTGGCCGAGGCCACCCGGCCGGCGAGGAGGAAGGCGGTCATCACCGGGGCCAGCTCGCGGGCCACGGAGAGGCCGACGATCGAGCCGATGAAGCTCTGGGCGCCGAGCTGCTGGAGGGCGAAGCCGGTCTGCAGGGCGAGGACGGCCCCGATGAAGAAGCTGAGGATGCCGACGATCGGGAAGGTCTTGTACCCGATCTCCCCACAGTACTGGACGACCCGGCCGAGCTGCCGGGGCAGGGCGGGGAGGTGGCGGAGGACCTGGCCGAGGAGGGCGACGTTGTAGCCGAAGCCGCCGAGGAAGCGTTTCGCGATCTGGAACATCAGCGGAAAGGGGGGAAAGGATGGACGCGGGCGGTCGGGGAGTCGACCGCTTTCGGGAATCCGGGACGGGTGGGGCGCTCGTTCACAGCTTCATCCAGAGGAATTGCCACTCGGCGGAGCCGTCGGCCTGCCGGCGGTGGCCGAGGAGGCCCTTCAGCAGGGAAAACCCGCCTCCCTTGGGCCCGCCCTCGACCTTGAGGAGGGGGCCGAGGGAGAAACTCGTCTGCTTCTCCTCCTTCTCGAGGGTGAGCAGGTTGAAGAGGAGGCTGTGCCGCCAGGCCTCCTCGGGCTTGCTGCGCTCGTAGCGGTAGATCCCGAAGAGGGGCGAGTACAGCCGGGCGATCGTCTCGTTGTCGCGGAAGAGTCCCTGCAGGGGGCTGAAGAGCTGGAACTGCTCGGTGCCGGCGCCGTTGTTCCAGTGGCTGAAGAAGGGCCAGGCGAAGGTCTTGCCGGCGCGGAAGTCGTTCTCGGGCTGGAGGGCGGTCTGCTGCTGTTGCCAGTAGAGGAAGTAGAGGAAGCTCCACTCCCGCACGCGCACCCGGTCCTCCTCGGCCTCCCAATGGCGGTGCTTGAAGAGGGGCCAGAGCCACCACTTCTTGTCCACTCCCTTGCGGATGGAGTGGGTGTAGAAGGGGGCCCAGCGGTTCACATAGGGGGTGCCGCGCCCTTGCACGAAGAAGGGCCAGAAGTAGCGGGTCTCCCGGTAGCGCGGGTCCTCGCGCTTGGTGTACCCGAAGAAGGGCCAGATGTAGTTCTCCTCCCGGAATTGGGGGCCCTCCGCATAGGTGTAGAAGGGGATCATCCCCGTCCGGCGGGTTTCGGGTTGGTCCGGGCCGTTGCTGGAGCGGAAGTCGTAGCCGAGGGGCCAGAGCCAGTAGGTCCGGGAGTAGTCGCCGGGCTTCTCGAAGTGCCCGTAGAGGGGCCAGAGCGCGAAGCCGGAGGCCCCCCCTCCGGTCCGGTAGCGGACGAAGGGCCAGGGGGTGCCGTAGGTGACCGACCCGTTGTTCTCCCACTCGGTGTAGAAGGGGAAGAGCACCCACGAGATGCGGTCCCGGAAGAAGCGGTTCTTGACGGTGCCGTAGAGCGGGAGGAGCCCCCAGTAGGACTCCTCGGGGTCGACCCGGTCGCGCACATCGAAGTAGAGGGGGAAGAGCTCGAAGGACTGGTAGCTGGGCGTGCTGCGGTCCGTGTAGTGGGACCCGCGGAGGAGGTAGAAAAGATCCCAGTCGTAACCGAAGCCGCGGTCGCGGAACGAGAAGAAGGGGTAGAGGACCTGGAGGCTGGAGGTCCCCAGCAGGTCCTGCCGCTCGGTGTGGAGGGCAAAGGGGCGCACCGCCGTCCAGTCCACCGACTCGGTCCGGTAGGTCTCCACGAAGGGGCCGAGGTACTGCTGCCGGCTGGCCTCCGGCTCCCCGATCCGGTCCAGCCCGACCCGCACCGGCCAGGCGTTGTCCTCGACCTGCCAGATCGCCCCGGCCAGCCCCGGGATAAGGGACAGGCACAGAAAAACGGTCCAGCGGCCCAGTCGGCCGAGGATGGAAGAGCGTGGAAACATAGGGACGAGTAGGTTGAGTCCACTTTCCCCCGAAAGCAAGAGTGGCACCGTGCAAGCCCCCCTTTCCGGGGGGTCCTGGCGGAGTGGGGCCCAGCGGAAGGGGGTTGCCCTCGGGGGGGATTTGCGATGGGGTAGACTCCTCCCGGCGGTTCCCCGAACCCCGGCTCACGGATGCAATTGGAGAAGCGAACCTGATGGCAGAAACAGCCCCCCGCAAGGAACCGAGCGAGAGTTACGACGCGTCGAAGATCCAGAAACTCGAAGGCCTGGAGGGTGTCCGGAAGCGACCGGACATGTACATCGGCGACACCCACGAGCGGGGCCTGCACCACTGCGTCTTCGAGATCGTCGACAACTCGATCGACGAGGCCCTCGCCGGCTACTGCCACCGGATCTCCGTGACCATCCACCTCGATGGTTCCTGCTCCATCGAGGACGACGGCCGGGGGATTCCCGTGGACCTGCACGAGAAGCACAAGATGCCGGCCCTCGAGCTGGTCCTGACGAACCTGCACGCCGGGGGGAAGTTCGGGAAGGGGGCCTACCAGGTGTCCGGCGGGCTGCACGGAGTCGGGGCCAAGTGCGTGAACGCGGTCAGCGAGTGGTTCCGGGCGGAGGTCCGCCGGGAGGGCCAGGTGCACGCCATGGCCTTCGAGCGGGGCAAGACCACCGAGTCGCTCCAGGTGATCGGGGAGACCCAGCGCACCGGCACGAAGATCACCTTCAAGCCCGACCCGGAGATCTTCTCGGTGCTCGAGTTCCGCTACGACCTGCTCGCCAAGCGGGTGCGCGAGCTCGCCTTCCTCAACCCCGGGATCGAGATCGTCCTTACCGACGAGATCAACGGGCGGCACGAGTCCTTCCAGTTCGAGAACGGGATCGCCGAGTA
>P_1C_Liq_1_UnCtyDRAFT_1000252_pt1 | contig 12749 bp, 21 predicted proteins | sample Pon1CUnioCityCA_2_FD_10230 | JGI IMG/M metagenome (IMG submission 10230) | reverse complement strand
CAACAAAACAACAATGATTTTATAGCCGATGTTATAGCAAGTACTTCATTTAAAAAAGACATAGAAAAGGCTATTGAAGAAGGAAATGATGTAGGTTATAGTGAAGATGGTGGTTATAACTATTATAATGAATGCACAGCTTTTAATGAAGTGATGAAGATACTTAAAAAACATTTGCTATAAAAAACGGAATTGTATAAACGCAGCGATCTACAGAACGAAATATCAAATTATAAACAACTTAAATAGACATAAAATGAACTTAATTAAAACACTTACTAAACGATAGTTTGCGGTAGTTTTAGTGTGGAGTACTACAGATAACGGTAAAGTATAACAAAAATTAAGAGATTATGAAACGAGAATATAAAGTTAGATTTTTTCAAGACAACACCTATGAAGTTATTAAGATTATAACTACATACGGAGAACGAACAAGTGCTTATGATAGTGAACCTAATACCGTTGAAAAGAACAAAGTATATCAAGGTGGATTAGCAGATTGTGAAGCATATATCAGATTGCACGAAGGCGGTTATTTTTAATTGCAACGTTACTCGGCTATACTTAGTGTGGATTGTTAACTATAAAATATGATTGAAATGACAGAACAAAAACTTACAGAATTACTTAGACACGCTTACTATTGTGGAAGAGATAATGGCTCAAACAGAAGCGACAAAAACTTTAATGACTTTCTTCAAACCGAAGCAGCAAAGCGAGTATTAAGTATAGCCAATGTTGCAGGAAAAAACGGACATTTGTGCGAACACGACTACCAATCAGATACGACTTGTGGTGTAGATATTACCGTATGTAGTAAATGTGGTGATGTTATTTAAGCACAACGGATTACGGCTATGAAGCGTTGCCGATTAAAACGATATAACTTTCAAATTATAAACAAAATGAGTGAAGACAACAAAACTTCGGAAAAGCAACAAAACAACAATAATTTTATAGATGGTGTTAGCCACAATGGTTATGTATGTCACATAGGCAAAGAGCGTGTATTTATCATTGCTGAAAATATAGCACAGGCAATGGATAAAATGGAAGAAATTGCAGGTGATAGTGTCTTTGGTTATTCAATGGAAAGTCATTCGAGTATTCGAGTCATCAATTGTGGCTAACAGCGAATAACAACAACTTAACAAACTTAGCTTTATGAATAACAAAGATAAGATATACAAATTAAGAGAAGAAACTGGTTTTGGACTTATGGATTGTAAAAAAGCCTTGCTTAGTTCAAAATGGGATATAGAAAAAGCTAAACTATGGTTAAAGAACTATATAAATAATAACCCTTTTATACTAAGATAGATTATGCCAAAAAACAAAACAATACTACCAAAAACATATTCTGAATTTCTATGGAAGAAAGGAGGAAGTAACCCCGAACATAAAAAATTTATAGGTAAACCTTGTGTTTCTTGGAGCCAAGTAGAGTCTTTTAACAGCAAGACAGGTTTTAACACAGGTCTTTTAGGTAAGTATGAGTATGTTCAAAAATACTTTTTAGGTTATAAATTCCCCGATTTAGGATGGGGGGATTTCGGTTCACAAGTTGAGAACTATATAACTGAAAGAAGAAATGGCGATAATTTCAATGAAAAAGAAAAACAGACCTTAAATAAAATAAAACCTTTAGGTGTTTTTCAAGAAGAAATACTAATATACTTAGAAGAATTAGATACTGTTGTTTTAGGTTATTTAGATGATTCTACTCCGCCAAAAAACAATAAAGTCGAATTGCTCAGAGATTATAAAACTAAATCTAAAAGTAGTAAAAAAGACCTACATAAACCAGAAAAGAAACAAATAGAAATATACATTATAGGTTTACAACAAAAAGGCTTAGAAGTGCAAAACGCCGAATACTGTATAATAGAACGTCTTGGAGGTTATGAATGTATGCAAGGTGGCGGAAGAGAGGTTTTAAAAGTAGGTAATGAAATTTGGTATGAATCTTATAATTTTACCGATAAAAGTATAAAAGAAACACGAAAAATGCTTGTTAGAACAATAAAAGAGATAAGCAGTTTATATAAAACCTATTTAAAAATATTTAAAAAATGATATTACCTTTGTTTATTATAACTGCTGTTGTTGTTTCTTCTTCCTTGATATACCTATCGTTCGACGAAAACAAGAAAATTAAAGAAAGAAAGTTTTTGTATTCTGTTTTGTTGTTAGGTATAATATCTTTTTTCGCAATATTAATAATTAATCTTTTTAACCTTCAAAACTAATGAATAATGGGAGACACAATTAAAAAATACGGAGAAGATTTTGATTTTTTCTTCGATGAGCAAAAACCAGTAAGAAAGTTAAGCAATATTTTAACACCAAAACAAGCGCAAGAAATATTAAATAAAGTGCTAACAGAAGTAGATTCAGAAGACTTAAAAGAAGATATAAACAATCTAAAAGAGTATCTATATTTTAGACTATAAAGTTTTAATTAATTTTTAAAAACAAAACTTGTTTTATATCTTTGAAAGTTCCACCCGCAAGAAAAACTTGTGGGTTTTTTAACCTTAAAATTTTAATAAAATATGGATAAAAGTATCTTTAAAAAGACACTACACATTGACCCAGAATATCAACATTTAGAGAAATACGTTTATATAATGTATAGAGGTATGTGGACACCTGCAAAATATGAAAGGCTTATAAAAGAAGTTGATGTTCCACATTTTAATAACACACTAAAAGAAGTAGACCAAAAGGCTATAAAAAGGTGTATTATGGCAATTAATTTGGTAGAAGACAAAGTTAAAACTTATTGGAACTCTTTAGCTTTAGATATACCACAAACAATTATAGGAGATGTTGGAGGTCTGTTTGGTCAAAGTGAAGTCACCCACCGCCGTTCTTACCACTCCTTATCAGAACAGTTAAATATCAACAATGAAGAAATTAAAAACCATAAAGCTTTACAAGGCAGGGTAAATTATCTTCAAAAATATTTAGAAAAAGACCCTAAAATAATAGGCAAAAAAAGAATTTTAAAAAAACTGGTTTTGTTTACTTCTTTGGTTGAAAGATGCAGTTTATTTACTCAGTTTTATATAATTATGTCTTATGCATACAGAAACAGAGGATTAAAAACAATGTCTGCTCTGCAGGAAAGTACAGCTATTGAAGAAGATATTCATTATAGTTTTGGCATGGATTTAATCAATATTATAAAAAAACAACATCCACAACTTTGGGATGAATATATGATTGAACTTGTAAGTAAAAATATAAAAGCTGCTTATCAATCAGAATTAGATTTGATAGATTGGTTTTTTGAAAAAGGGGTGCCACAACATTTAACAAAAGAAGAAGTTATAAACTTTTTAAATTTTAATTTTAATACTATATGTAGAGATTTAAAATTAGATATAGAATATGAAGTAGATGAAAAAGTATTTGAAGAAAAAAACGCTTGGTTTAAAGCTAAAGTTTTTATGACCACAGAACCTGATTTCTTTGATAATGCTGTGTCTGGTTACGCTTCAGACGATGAAGAAATTGATATAAACGAAATTGAATTTTAAAAAAATAAAATATATGAAATTAGAGTTTTTAAAAGAGCCACAAATAGAGTTTTTAAAAGAAGGCGGTTACATAGAAAAAGGAGAAACCCCTCAACAAAGATTTAAAGATGTTGTTGAAAGAGTTAGGCAATACGAAGACTTGTATTCAAAAGGGCTCTCTGATAGAATTTCTTATATGTTAGACAAAAACATATTAAGTTTATCTACACCTGCTTTGGCTAATTTTGGCAGAAAGAAAAAAGAAAATAAAAATACACAGGATTTACCTGCAAGTTGTAATATTGTAACGGTAGGAGACTCTATTGCAGATATTTACACTTCTATAAGCCAAACAGCTATGCTTTCAAAATTAGGGGCAGGTGTGGGTAGTGATTTTCAATTAGTAAGTCAAAAAGGTTCTAAATTAGACGAAGGTTTTTATACAAATTCAAAATTAGATTGGATTGAAGATTCTGTAAGAGCAGGTCAAAAAGTTAGTCAATCCAGTAAAAGAAGGGGTTACAATACACCTTTTTTATCTATTACAGATAACGATTTTGATGAACTCATGCGCAGAATAGATAAAACAAACCCAGACAAAACAGACCCTCTTATAAACAATACAGTAGGTATTATTTTACCAAAAGGTTTTAGAGTAGAACTTAAAACTAACAAAGATTATCAAAGAAGATATTTGCAAGTTTTAAAAGCTAGACAAAAAACGGGTAAAGTTTACATTATAGATACAGATAACTGTATGAAAAACAATTCACCTGTTTACAAAAAATTAGGTCTAACTTCTTGGTCTTCAAATATTTGCACTGAATTTATTCAGCCTTTATTTAATGATATGACTTCTGTTTGTGTAATTTCAGCTTTAAATGCAAATCATTGGGACGAAATAAAAAGTAATCCACAGATGATAAAAGATGCCTTTATGTTTTTAGATATATTAAATGAAGAGTATATTTTGTTGTCAAACGGAGTTCCTTTTTTAGAACGTGCAAGAAAAGCTGCTGTTGAAAAAAGAGACATAGGTTTAGGTTTAATTGGTTTTGCAGAACTTTTACAAAGTAAAGGGCTTGCTTATGGCGATATGTACAGTAGAAGTTTAAACAAAGAAATTTTTTCAACTATAAGAAAGTATGGCGAAGAGACTACCAAAGAGTTAGGAGAAAAGTTAGGAAGTCCTTCTATTTGTAAAAAGGCAGGTCTAATTAGAAGAAATGCATCTTTAATTATGGTTGCACCTAATAAATCTACAAGTTTTATATCAAAAGCTACATCAGGTGGTATAGAACCTTTTATGAGTAATATGTTTTTAAAATCCTTAGCTAAAATACAGTATGTATGGAAAAACCCTCACTTAGAAAAACTATTAGACAGTAAAAATAAAAATAATAGTACGGTTTGGGATTCTATACAAGATAACAACGGCTCTGTACAACACTTAGATTTTTTAAGCGAAAGAGAAAAAGATATATTTAAAACTTTTGCTGAAATATCGCCTAAAGATATAATAGATTTAGCATCAGACAGACAAAAGTTTATAGATATGGGACAAAGCTTAAACCTTGTTTTTAGAAAAAATTATACTTTAAAAGATATAAACGATATTCATAAGTATGCTTGGGAAAAAGAAATAAAAACTCTTTATTACGCTTACCCATCAGCTCATGCAGCATTAGAAAAAGATGGTGAGAGTTGGGATTCTTGTGTTTCTTGTCAAGATTAAACAATTAAATTTTTGTTAAACTAAAGCCCCACATTTTGTGGGGTTTCTTTTTAGGCGTATATTTGTAATAAATAAAAAAGTATTTATGGACAATTTAGAAAATCAATTAGCTAAAGTAGTAGAGAAGTCTTTACAGTTAGCAGAAAAAACAGGAGATTTTGTTATAGAACAAGCTCCATTATTACTACAAGAATTTTATGTGTGGCGTACAATACAGTCTTGTGTGTGGATATGTTTTAGCATAATTTTATACTTTATAGTTATAAACATACTTAAATATTTAGGAGAAAAAGAGCCTTTTATTTATAAAAAAAATGAAGGGTATTCTTTTGAAACAGAACATGATGCTGTTTTAAAAAATGGGAAATATTATACTGAAGACAACTATTTTGCATTTTTTGTTTTAAAAAACACTACTATTTTTATATGTATGTCTATATTTCTTACTCAAGTATATGAACTGCTTTTTATATATTTTGCTCCGAAAATGTATTTAGTTAACTATTTTTTAAACAATTAAAATGAGCATAATAAAAGAAATGTTTAGTGTAAAACGATTCTCAGATTGGGGAGTAATTTACTGGTTGATATTAGTAAACGCAGTATTATCTATATTAACTGTTTTGTGTTAAACAAAATTAGAAAACCAAAAGAAAGCGAAAAATTAAAAAAGGTAAACACAGTAAATATAGAAAAACAAATTTTTTAAATAATGAGAGAAAAGTTTGAACAAATAATAGAGAAGTGGCTGGATATAAGAGATAAAGCAGAAGACACTTTTTGGCATCAAAACAGTGAAGAAGACCCTTTCTTCCCTAAATATGTAATGAAAATGATGAGGGAAATAAACGAGTTAATGCCTTATCCTATGTTAGATGAAATTAAATCTTTAGATACTTATTGCATGGGGCACGCAGATTATTTTAAAAAGTTTTCTCTACGACTCACAGAGCTTTACAACAAAACTAAAAATGAATGAAAGAAACAATAATAGAAAAAATACTAAATAAGTTACAGTACTTAATCTTACAATTAAATAATTATAAAGGTGGTTATTTAGACTTTGATGTGGGTGAGAAGATGTTAAACTTATTAGAAGATATAAAAACAGAATTAATAAAAATAGAGAATCAATGATTTCAGCAGTAATTAGATTTAAAGACGACAAGGTTTCAATCCATTCAGCACAAACAGATTATGTTGGAAAAAAGTTTGAAAAAGGTTTCTACAAAGTTTTTATAGACGACAAAGGAAACTTTCATATATCAAAAGAAAAAATAAACGAATTGCACGAGCCTTATCAAAACAGAGAAATAAACAACTGTTTAGATATAGTCGACAAGTTTTTTGAAGAAGGTATAAAAGAAAAGATAAATAGTTTAGGTTTTACTCATAAGTTGGGTATATTACTGCACGGAAAACAAGGTTGTGGTAAAACAACTTTTTTGAATTATGTGGCTAACTCTTTGATTGATAAATTAGAGGCAGTTGTATTTTTCTGTAATGATGAAGACACTTTAAACGCAGCTTTATCTCTTAGTTCAAGTGTTAGAGAAATTCAAGACAATCCTATTGTATTTATAGCAGATGAGTTTGAAAGATATGCGGATAGAGCTGAATCAGAGATGAAAAACTTTTTAGACGGGATAGAATCTGTCAACAACAGTTTGTTTTTAGCCGCTACTAATTATTTAGATAGAGTTCCTGATACTTTAAAAGACAGACCTTCAAGGTTTAAGATAGTACAAGAACTTAAAGGGATAGAAAACAAAGACGCAATGAGAAATATAGTCAGAGAAATGTCTAAAAAAATAAAACCAAACCTATTTTCTGAACAAAAAATAAATGATTTAGTTAAAGATTTGAAAAATGTTACTTTAGATGAATTAAAACAAATTATTTTAGACGAAGTGACAGGAAGCCATTTACCTGAGCAGCCTAAAAGGTCTGTTATAGGCTTCAAAAAAGAAGAAAAGATAGAAGACGAAGAAGAAATAATAGAAAACAAACCAGCTGGTATCACAAGAAAACATATTCGTGAAGCCGCAGAACGTGTTTTCTCAGCAAGACCTGAAAACCCCGAAGAACATAATAAAAATTCAAATGTATGATAAAATTAGACAACAATTATTCGATTAAAGTAGACACTCACAGTTTTTACTTGCAGTATTCTTATACTAAAAAAATAGATGAGAAAATAAAAAATAAATTAACTGGCAAGTTTGAAAAAACAGGTAAAAAAGTAGAAAAACAGTTTTTTGACTATTGGTATTTTCCTACAATTAAAATGTGTTTGGAAAGATATATTAAAGAAACGTTAAAAGAGACAGAAGATATTAAAAAAGCCGTATCTTTGTTGGAAAGTATAGACAAAACTATTGGTAGTTTACCTAAAATATATGTTAAAGAAGGAAAATTAGTGCGGTTATGATTTCAATACTACTTTATTTTACAGTTTTTATTCTTTTATCGACCTTACTTACATTAATTAGAGGAGGTAGTATAGAATTAGAAGACGCAAATAATTATTGCTTTGGTGTAGAATATATACCAAAAGATAATGTAATTAAGATAGGGATTATAAATACAATTTTAATATTTAAATTTTAGAGTTTTGAGAACATTAATTATTTTATTATTTCCGTTATTTTTAACGGCGCAGGACATTAAGGTTTATGAATACAACCAATATGGTGTCAGAGATTTATTTCCAAAGAAAGAAATAGAAAAAACAGAAAACGGCAACTACTTACTGTTTGATACTGATGAATATGGTATAAGAGGTATACGAGCAGAAGGTCTTTTGTTAAGGCGTGAAGAAGAAAACACTATCAACTACGATTTGTATGATATAGATAACTTTGGTGTTCAAGATTTCACGCCGTCTAAAACTATAGAGATGCCTAAAAATACCTTTTCAGAGTTTGAGCAGTTTAACTTAAATATGTTTGAGCGATGAAAATTAAAGCAAAATTAGAACCTTTAGAAGGAAAATATTATGGGACTAAAATAATTTTAGATTTTGAAGGTTATGAAGAAGAAATTATTCTTCAAGACAATGCCGATTTTACGCCTTCTGAAAGAGAGTTTAACAGAGATGGTTTTTCTAAAAAAGAATATGAAGAAAACATTTTAGTTGAAGACGGTTGGGGCGGTAAGCAACCTATTCAAGAGCTTTTAGCACCTTGCGATTCTCACTTTGAAAGTCAAACAACTTACGAAAGAGCATTGGAATTAGTCAAAAAAATAAATAAACAATGAACACAAAACAGTATCAACAACAGGCAAAAAGAACTTGTGCTTCACTTGGAAGCAAAGAATTAGATTTAGCTCACATGGCTTTAGGTATAAACACCGAAGTAGTTGAGTTAGAAGAAGCAATAGAAAAAGATGATTTGGTTAACATAAAAGAAGAAATAGGAGATTTATTTTTTTATGTCGCCAACACATTTACATTTTTAAACGTAGAAATGCCAAATATGTCTTATCTCATTCCTACCGAAAAAAATTATGTGAGAGAGTTATACAAAATAACGGCTAATTTTCAAGACACAGTTAAAAAACATATAGCTTACGGTAAAAAGTTAGATAAGAACGCTTTAACTGAAATACAGTTTGCTGTAATGGAGTTAATAACATATTATAATTTCGACGGTTCAAAAATATTAGATAAAAACATAGAAAAATTAAAGTCAAGGTTTCCTGAAAAGTTCACAACAGAAAAAGCCCTGAACAGAGATTTAAAAACAGAAAGAAAAATATTAGAATCTTAAAAAACAGCGAACAAAGGTTAATAGTAGCTTATCCGCAAACCTGTAGCCTTGCTCAAACTATTAGGTTAGGTTATCTTATTCCTATTAGTCCCTGAAAGACCCAAAGCAACTCATGTTGTAGTGAAGCAGTTAGGTGGGTTTAAAAATTAAAATTGTAAAAAATATTAAAAATGTATATAAATTTTAACTACTTGAAAAGTAAAGATATAAACCCCATAGAATTTGTTACATTGGTTTGTATTAGACAGATGAAATGGGAGCCTGAGAGAGTGGATGATTTAGCCTTGGTACTAACAGATGAAATTGAAGAAAAGTTCACTGAAAGAGGTTATATTACTAAAATAAAAGGTAAAAAGAAAGATTTAGAGTTATCTAAATTTAGACTTACATCTAAAGGAAATAAGTTTTTAGACAACGCTCAAACACCCAATATTACAGAAGAAACATTAAAAATATTTGATTGGGTAAAAAAGGTTTATTTGGCAGAAGGTAAAGAAATAGGAAACCAAAAGAAATGTAAATCTTATATAGCTCAGTTCGCAAAAGAAAGCGGTATTGTTCGTAATCATTTAGCACATTTAATTAAAAGCTTCCTTTTTTCAGAATCAGAGATGGAGTATTCTCATAAATTAGAGTATCTTTTCTTTAAAGGTTCTTCTGTTTTTTCAACTAAATTTGATTTACATCAGTCGAGATTATACCAATTTTATGAAAAGAATAAAGAAGAATTTGACAAGGATTTCAGTAATATAAAAAATTAATTCTTATATTTTTGTTAAAAGTTTTGATAATAGGACTAATAGATATATTTTTGGCTTATATATTTAAATTGAAATAAAATGAAAACATTTAAACACAAAACAAAAAATATAACTGCAACACAAGTTGATTCAAATAGGTATGAAGTTTGTGAAAACCATGAATCACTGCCTGCATGGGCTGTTGAAGACTCTTGTGATTGGGAAAAGGTGGTTGAAAAAGAATACAAAATAATTGAGAGACGAGCAAATATTAATCCACCTCATCCAATTCACAAAGTACAAAGGCTGTCAGATGGTGAGTTGTTTTCCATTGGGGATATAATAGAACATGGAAATAGTCATAAGAGGTATATTATAACATATATCGAACCTTCGTACTTTGGCTTAATTAAAATCTACTGCAAAGAATATTTTGAAAGAGGATACCGAACATCTTTTATAGGTTTATCGGGTATTCAGAAAGTTGAATCACCAATACTTACAACAGAAGGCGGAAAAGAATTTTTTGAAGGTGATGAGTGTTGGGTAGTAAATGATAATTTTGATTTACTGTATACAAGCTTTATAACGAAAGACCATAAAAAACAGGGTAAAGTTAGGGCATTTTCTACGAGAGAGGTGGCTGAAGAATATATTTTGCACAACAAACCTATTAATTTAAGTTTAAAAGAAATAAGAAAAATAATGCCAGAGCTTCCTACTTATTTGTATTTTAGATTAACAGAAAAAATAAAATAAAATGAAAAAATTAATTATGACAGTGCTACTTGTGTTTAGCACTTTAACAGCGACAGCACAAAACTTAGTTTTAGAATATTCAAACATCAAGGCGTTTAAACAAGAACAACTTGTTAGTGAGGCTAAACAAAAAACAGTGTTTAGATTGTACAGTGGTTATTTAACCTTAAAAGAAGATAATAACATTTTTAAATTTTCGCTTATTGAAAAACCTAAAGAAATAATTATTAGAGGTTATACCTTTGTTATGGTTAGAACAAGAGCAAAAAACGATAAAATCTTCTTCTTTTCTTTTAGACAAGACAAAAAAGTCGTAATTATGTACTCTAATAAAGGAAAAAGAAGCCTTTTGTTTCACAATTAAAAACGCTATATGCCAATAGATTCAAGAGTTAAAGGAGCAGGAGTATTAGCTAAAAAAGCTTTTAAATCTTTAAAAGAAATACAAACAGGCGAAAAGCCTATAATAAAAACAGGTCAAGATTTTATAGACTGTCATATAGGAGGATTACTACCAGGAGACGCTATTCTTATAGGAGCTTCTTCAGGTACAGGAAAAACCAAACTGTTATATGACACTTTGGAACTAATTATGTCTGAAAATGTTAATGCTAACGCAAAAAACTTTGTGTCTTTAGACTATTCTTTAGAGATGAAGTTTTTAAATAAGATTTTGCGGGATGTAAACAAAAAAACAGAAAAAAGTAAAACTAAAATATTAAAAGAAGAGTTTACAAAAGAAGAAAAAGATATTGTTAAATCCTATTATGAGGCTTTAAAAGACGATAGAAGGTTTGTTTGCGAAGAAAGCGTTACAGTAAAAGATTTTTTTAACATTACAAGAGATTTCTGTGAAGAAAATAAAGAAAAAGACGCTATATTTATAAGCATTGACCACGTAATGTTACTTCTTAATGATAACAGAGGTGAAGATAAAGCCGAGGTGTTGACATCTTACATAAACATAATAAGAAAACAGTACGATAATGTTTATTTTGCCCTGTTGAGTCAGTTTAACAGAGCTAATTGGAGTAATGCGGGTGATAGAAACAATGAAATGTTACCAAAACCAAATGTAATATATGGAAGTTCACACTTTGAATTTTTATGCTCTTATATTATAGGTATGATAGACCCTTTTAAGATGGGAGTAAATGAATTTATGAACGTAAATCCTGAAAGATATGGATGGCTTGAAGATTACATGACAGAACCTAATAAAAAAGGTAAGGTAGCTTTTGATACTTTAGGCAATATGTTTTATGTTGTTATGAAGACAAGAGAGTCAGATGTACCTTATAAAAATTTGTTTATAAGACCTATGGAGTTAACAGAAAAACAGTTGTCTAACATGAAAAGTCAGGTGAGTAATGATAAAAAAATAACAGAAGAGACTCCGACCTTTGAACCAGAGCCTGAGCCTAATCCTTATGATGATTTAAAACCTAATTTTAATACGAAAGACACTTTCGACCAACCGCCATTTTGAATATGATAAAAATCGACAGATACATAAAAGAAACAATACAAGAAATACTTAAAGAAGGCAGTAAAGATAAAAACCCACGACCAAAGGACTCTAAAGGAAACCCTGCATATAGTAGGTTTTTGACACAAAAAGTATTTAACTACGACATAAGCAAAGGCGAATTTCCTATTACAACACTAAGAAAAACAGCCTTGAAAGGAGCATTTTATGACATAGAAGCTATCTATTTAAAGCAGACCAATATTATAGAAGAAATGCATCCAAGTATTCATAGTTGGTGGAAAGATTTTAGCGAGAATATGGGCGGTTTTTATTCAATAGGTCAAACTTATGGTCATACAGTAAGACGATTTGATTTGATGAATAAACTGTTAGATGGCTTAGAAAATAACCCTTTTTCTCGTCGCCATAAATTGAACTTGTGGCAAGAGCAAGAAAAGATAGACGACCCACAGGCATTGGAACCTTGTGCTGGAATGACAAAATGGAGTGTAAGAGATACAGAAAATATAAGATACATGGACTTGACATTAATACAAAGGTCTATGGATTTTATGATGACCTCTTCAATTAACCCCACTCAATATGTTATATTAGGTATGATGGTTTGTAATCATTTAACTTTTAAAACAGGAATATTACATGAATTAGGTAATTTTACTCATATTGTTCAAAACTGCCACATTTATGATGTTCATATTAATGCCGCTAAAGAAATATTAAAAA
>P_1C_Liq_1_UnCtyDRAFT_1000249_pt1 | contig 12783 bp, 14 predicted proteins | sample Pon1CUnioCityCA_2_FD_10230 | JGI IMG/M metagenome (IMG submission 10230) | reverse complement strand
GCTTGTTTAAATAAGTCTCGCACACGAGAAGCTCCGACCCCTACAAACATTTCAACAAAATCGGAACCACTTAAGCTGAAAAAAGGTACTTGTGCTTCTCCGGCAACTGCTTTTGCAATTAAAGTTTTTCCTGTACCAGGAGGTCCTACAAGTAACGCTCCTTTTGGAATCTTTGCTCCTAACTCAGTGTAGCGTTTAGGGTTTTTCAAGAATTCAACGATCTCTTCAATTTCGGCTTTTGCTTCTTCAAGTCCTGCCACATCGTCAAAACTAATATTAACGTTCTTAGCTTTATCAAAAAGAGTGGCTTTGGATTTACCTATGTTGAAAATCTGGCCTCCCGGTCCTCCTGATCCTCCAGTCATTCTTCGCATTATAAATACCCAGAATCCAATTATTAAGGCAATTGGAAGTAACCAGCCAATTAGTTCACCAGCCCAATTACTTCTTGTTTCATAATCTGGCCTAACCTGCTTGTCCTCTGGTAGGTTTTCATATACACGGTTCAAGTCACTGTTAAATTGGTCTATGGTGCCAATTTTTAAATAGAAGTGCGGCCCCTGACTACCCATAGCACCAATGCCGTTTTCACGAACAGCTTTATATTTTTCTTGCTGCAGGGCTTGTCCTTTAATAAATATTTCTACTCGAGAATCATTACCCGTAGTGACTACAAGTAAACGCTCTACCTCCCCAGTTTTTATCATGCTGTCTACAAACTTGTTCCAGCTTACTTTTTTCTCTCCACCGCTAAATTGAAATAAGTTTAGGCCGATTAGCACTACTCCTATAATGGCGTAGATCCAATAAAAATTAAAATTCTTTTTTGGTCCACCCCCTTTGTTTCCACCAGTTTTACTTTTACTAGTAGTTCTTTTTTGTGTTGTTTTCTTTTGTTCTGGCATTTCTTTCTTTAGTTTATCGCTTCAATCTGCTTCGTATCTGCATCAGCCCAAAGGCCTTCAAGGTTATAATGGGCTCGTTTATCTTTCTGAAAAACATGAGCAACTACATTAACGTAGTCTAACAACACCCATTCTAGGTTCGAAGTTCCCTCAATGTGCCAAGGTTTTTCTCCTAAGGCTTTTCTCACCTCTTCTTCAATTGAATCTTTAATGGCATCAACCTGAGTATTAGAGTTCCCCTCACAGATTACAAAAAAATCTGTAACGGCTCCGTCTACTGTTTGCAAGTCTAGAACAACAATGTTTTCCCCTTTTTTTTCTTGTATCCCTTTAATTATACATGCTGACAATTCGTCTGATTTTTCTGGATTGTTGTTTTTAGCCATATATTCGTTTACAAATTTGGTGCAAAAGTAAGCAAATCAATGTTCCGCTAAGTTGCGGATTTACTTGCCTTTCCTTTTAATAAATGAGTTTTAGCGATTTTAGTTTTAAAGTTTATCATTTTTCTCAGCTTGAATCTACCAATATTCATGCCCGCAATTTAATTCATGCCAAAAGTGCAAAGGATGGAGACCTTTTTATAAGCGCATACCAGTCAAATGGGAAAGGGCAGATAAAAAGTACTTGGCAATCCGAGCCGGGAAAGAATTTACTTTTCAGTCTTGTGCTAGAGCCGAATATTCAAATTCAGCATCAATTCTTTATCAGTATGGCAGTGGCCAACAGCCTAAGGGAGTTGATTCAACAACTTGCAAACATGGCTTGCGAAGTAAAATGGCCAAACGATTTGATGTTGAATGGATACAAAATTGGAGGAATTCTAATAGAAAATCATTTTTCGAAAGGACTTATAACGCATTGCATTGTTGGAGTAGGCTTAAATGTAAATCAAGTCGACTTTCCTGCAGATCTTAAACTTGCGAGTTCTTTGGCAAGGGAAACTAATAAAACTTACCGGCTGTCAACGGTTATGGAAAGTTGGAAGCCTGTTTTTGCTAGATACTACACTTTGATTAAAGCCCGAAAATGGCAAAAAATAAAGCAGATTTACCATGATAACCTCTTTTTAAAAGGAAGATTAGCCCGCTTTGAGGATACAGAAGGTGAGTTTGAGGCCGAAGTACAAGGAGTTAATGATCAAGGCTATCTTTTACTCAAGCGCTCCTCGGGAATCAAAGAATATGAATTAAAGCAAGTTCGATTTATAGCGAAAGCTTAGCAGCCTTGTCAACCAGCATCTCAAAGAAGTTCTTTAAAGGTTTTTCAACCATCATTTTCATGAAAGCATTAATTTCTCCTTTAAAGATCATGTAAGTTTCTGTTTCTGACTCAGATTTTTGATCAAGGTAGATCTCAAGGTCAAATGGGAAAGGAACTTTACCAAATGATTCAACAGTAATCTTATTGGGCGCTTCGGTGTCTTTGATCTTCAATCCTATTCTAGCCATCCCTTTGATGGTAAATTCGCATTGGTCTTTTTCAGAAGTCCACTTTTCGATCTTGTCTTCCGGCATCAACTTTTCAAAGTTGTTCATGTCGGTAAGAAATGAAAATAACTTTTCTGCACTATTTGGCGAAACGGCCTTTTTTGTTTCAATGGTTGTCATACGTATACCTTCCAATTTGCTGGATCTTCTCTCCAACTTTTTAGTGAACTAATATCTTCTTGATTAATGTATCCTTTCTCGGCTGCCACTTCAATGAGCGAATGATAATCACTTAAAGTGTAAAGTGGACACTTGTATTTTTGGAAATTATTTTTTGCAAGTTCAAAGTTGTAGGTAAAAATGGCAACCATTCCTACCACATGGCAGCCTTTCTCTCTAAGGGCCTGAACAGCATTTAAACTGCTCATTCCTGTAGAGATCAGGTCTTCGATCACTACCACTCTTTGACCTGCTTCTACTTCTCCTTCAATCAAGTTTTGCAATCCATGCCCCTTGCTTGAAGAGCGAACATAAATGAAGGGAAGTTCCAACTCTTGGGCTACCAAAGCACCCTGAGCAATACCTCCGGTAGCAACGCCTGCAATCACATCAACCTGACCAAAATTTTCTTGAATGGTTTCGGCATATTTCTGACGAATGAAGGTCCTTACTTTAGGAAATGAGAGTGTGCGTCTATTGTCACAATAAATAGGGGAATGCCATCCTGAAGCCCATTGGAAGGGCTCTTTTTTACTCAGTTTGATGGCTTTTATTTGAAGCAAAAATTCCGCTACTTTAAGAGCCGTTTCTTTGTTATTTTGCATACATGCAAAAGTATCAAGTTTTTATCAAGCAAAACCAGCTTAGCTTCGTTGAAAAGGCCGAAAAGTATGAACAATCGGCCAACACTTTGTTCATAACTAGCCCTGAAAGTGAGGAGTTTGAAATCATGGTAAAGGGTCTGCTTGAGCTACCTCAAAAACTAAATTTGCAGTTTGTAGTTGCCGACCCCACTAAGAGTTGGAAAGTGTTTAAACAACATTTTTCCCTTATTCAAGCGGCAGGTGGCAGGGTAACTAATTCAAAGGGCCAGATGCTTTGGATTAAGAGACTTGGAGTGTGGGACCTACCAAAAGGCAAAATTGAGCAAGGAGAAACCGTAGAGTTGGCAGCTGTTCGTGAAGTAGAAGAGGAATGTGGTATTGGTAAATTAAAAATTACTGCCCCCTTATCAACTACTTACCACATGTATAAACTTAAAGAAGAAATCATACTTAAGGAGACCTTTTGGTTTGAGATGGAAACAGCCGATGATGCAGGTTTGATTCCACAAGAGGAAGAGGACATTGAGGCGGCTGTTTGGGTTGAGCCTAATGACTTAGCTAATAAACTTTCTGATACTTACCCATCAATTAGCTCGCTTTTCAATAGCTAGCTTGATTTCTCAGCCTCTGTGCCACCTTTTTTGAGATTCTTTGATTTCATCTGTTCGCCAATTTGGTTAGAAGCGGTAAAAGAGGCAATCATATTGTTAAGCATATCGCTGCCTGCTTGAGGAGCATTAGGCAACAAGATCAAATTACTATCTGTTTCCTCTCCCAGAGATTGAAGTGTATCGTAATGTTGGGTAACCACAATTAAAGCAGATGCTTCCTGAGAATTGATGCCTACTTTATTCAGCACTTCCACACTTTCTTCTAAACCCCGTGCAATTTCTCTTCGCTGATCAGCTATCCCTTGACCTTGAAGTCTTTTACTTTCAGCTTCAGCACTTGCTTTAGCTACGATCTTGATTCGATCTGCTTCCGCCTCGAATTCCGCTGCCACTTTTTCTCTTTCAGAGGCATTAATGCGGTTCATGGCCGACTTGACTTGCTCGTCAGGATCAATGTCGGTGACAAGGGTTTTAATGATGTCATAACCATAATCTTGCATTGCGTCATTCAATTCACCCTTAACTGCAATCGCTATGTCATCTTTGCGCACAAATACATCATCCAATTTCATTTTCGGAACTTCAGCTCTTACCACATCAAAAACGTAGGAGGTAATCTGTGCATTAGAGTTTTCAAGTCTGTAAAAGGCATCGTAAACTTTACTTCTCACTACTTGAAACTGCACTGAGACTTTTAAACGTACAAAAACATCATCTTTGGTTTTGGTTTCAACCAAAACGTCTAATTGCTGCACCTTGAGGTTGATGCGTCCCACTACTTGATCAATTATTGGTATCTTAAGTTGAAGCCCTGAATTTCGTGTGCTGTTAAAGCGTCCAAATCGTTCCACAATACCTGAGGTTTGTTGTTTTACCACGAAAAAAGTTCCCTTAACTAAAAAGAAGGCTATAACTGAAAATAAGAGGAGACTAATGTAATTTTCCATGCTGCTTGTTTTAATGTATGGGATTATCAAATATACCGAAAAGCACCTTTGGCTTAAGGTTGTCGATTTATTTGGTACAGCATTCTTTCAACATCAGCAGGACCCGGTGCAAATGCTTTTATCATTTTACCGTCTGGATCAATTAAGTAATAGGAGGGGACTGCTTTTACTTCATACTTTTCTCTCAATTCATAGTCATTGCCATAATGAAGAAAGGGCCAGTTGTAAGTATTTTCAGCTTTCACTTTTTTGTAAAAAGATTTCTCTTCGTCTAGGTTTATACTCACAAATTGAACTTTCTCTCCATACTTTTCCTCTAATTTCTGCATGATCTTCAGATCTTTCAAGCTAGGAATCGACCAATCTGCCCAAAACCCTAAGTACAGGTGTTTTCCTTTATAGTCACTGAGGTTTACTAGTTCATCCTTACTGTTGTACAAACTAAAAGTTGGAGCAGCTTTATTTTGCGCAAAAGCCTCAAGGTGTTCAATTACTGAAACTGCCGCATTCTTGTTTTCTTGACTACTTGCCTTTTTACTTAGCTGTTGAAGCATTGCCAGATTACTTTCGGGCTCAATTACCTTATCATGATAAACCTCTAAAAGTCCATTTATGAAGTATAGTTCAGCTAATTCTATTTGCTGGAAACCTTTCTCGGCTTGAATTAGTGCTAAGCTCTTGCCCATATCTTTTTCAAACATGATCAACTTAAGCAGTTCAGCCCCATTTTTTGTAATACAGAACTGTCCAAAGTCTTTTTGGTAGAATTGGCTGAAGAAATTCATGTATTCTTTGTGATGGTGCAAAACTTCTTTTCCCTTCAGGTATTTTTCGAAAAGGGTTTGATCGGAGACGCGATTGATATCCTCAAGATTTGCTAAGGCGTAAGTTGCATAATCTGCCATAAACTTTGGGCTTTGATATTTAGCTTCAGTATTCATTTTTGAAATGAATTCATTTATAGCTTCTTGCGCTGCATTTACCACAAACTTTTCATAATGCTCAGTAAAAAAAGTTTGATAAGCTCGATTAAAGGATTTGATCTTTTGATTAAGCTCCTGTGGCTTTGGGAAAGCAAGCTTAAGGTCTAAAAGTTTGTTGTAGGCCTTTCCTTGATTCTTATCTGCATCATAAGCTAAAGTTAAATTGTAAACCTCACCGCTTTCTGCAAAAAAACTACTCACCTTATCTTCAATCTTAATTAACAGCTGCTTAGTGCTTGATAACTCCAATTCAAGCCTGAATTTCTCTTTTTCGATAGTAGTTTCTGCTAGGGTTTCTTTTTCATTGGTTAGGTAATTGCTTACGGCAAGCACTTTTAGCTTTTTACCATTAAAGCCTGCTACTTGTCCCTGAATTACCACACTTTGGCTTTTAAGCTGCACGGCGCTTAAAAGAAACAAGATTACCAGCAATAAGCGCATGTTAAAATTTAATGTTGGTCGGTAAAAATTGTGAGGCATCTCCATCATTACGAATTATATCACGCACAATAGTTGAGTTTATTGCTGCATGTTCCAATTCAGTGAATAAAAAGACGGTTTCAATTTCAGGAGCCAGCTGGCGATTCATTTGAGCAATGGAGTGTTCGTATTCAAAATCCATTTGATTGCGTAGGCCCCTTAGCAGGTAGTTGGCTCCGATTTTGCGACAGTAATTCACCGTTAGTGTGTTGTAAATATCTACCACGATCTTATCACTCTCAAATGCTCCTTTTATCCAATTTTTACGCTGGTCAAGATCAAACATGTATTTTTTCTGTGAGTTATTGCCTATTGCAACCACGATTCGGTCAAAGAGGGGTAAGGCTCTCTCAACAACAGATACATGGCCTAGGGTTATGGGATCAAAAGATCCAGGAAAAACGGCTACTCTTTTCATTCGCTTGGTGATTCAAAAAAAGTAAAGTTAACATTTCCGTATTTTCTTTGATTATTAAAGCATGGGTGCTTGCTGAAATCACTATGTTTATCGTGCTCTAGGATCAATAATCCACCCTCGTTTAAGAGCTTTCGCTCAAAAACCAAATCGATCAGTTTTTCTAAACCTTCCATGGCATAAGGTGGATCGGAAAAGATCAGGTCGTACCTCTCTTTGGTTTGGTTGAGGTATTTGAATAGATCTGCTTTGCGTGCCACTAACTGCTTAAACTCTAGGTTTGCTGCAGTTTTTTTTATGTATGCGATACAAGGATAATGAGCATCTATACAATGTACTTTTGCAGCACCTCTAGAGCAAAACTCATAGGCAATATTGCCGGTTCCGGAGCAAAGGTCTAGCACTTCTAAGCCACTGATTTCAAGCCTATTTTGCAATAAATTGAATAATCCTTCTTTGGCAAAGTCTGTAGTTGGCCGCACAGGTAGTTTTTTTGGAGCCTGAATTTTTCTGCCCTTGTGGCTACCTCCTATGATTCGCACAAATACTGGTTGAAAAGATTAAAGAAGTGCGATTCTCCAAGCTGACTTAAAACTTGCGATTCTTGAATCACCTTTGGTCTGCTGATCAGCTCTAGTTTTCGAATGTATGTAAAGAGCATACGGTAAATTGGTGAATCTTTTTCCACCATACCCGATAGTTTTAGCTCTAAGGTTTCACGGTCAAGTTCTAGCTGCTCTAGTGTGTATAAAAAGAAGTACATAAAGTCTTCAACGGTGGCATATTTGAACTGGTTGTATAAGTGTAATTTTCCATCTTTGTATATTCCAATTTGGAAATGGTTCTGATGAACTTCCAGGTAAACAGTTTCTTTTGCCGCCTGCTTCCGATTTGCGGTATACTCTAAAAAAGGGGCACTTTCGTGAATGATCTGCCCAAGATTGAAGCGCGATTGAAATAAGTTTTTGATCAAAAATGGAAACTCAAAAGCCAGCTGAATAGAGGCTCCTTCTATCGCATGGGTGAGAAGATCAGATTTTGCAATAGGACGTTTGTGATTGTAAGCAAAAAAATCCATAGCTGCCTCTTCAGAAAACAAGGCCGATGGAACTTGCACAAAGTAAGGTGAACAGACTGTAAGGCTTACTTTTTTATGATTTCGATCTAAATGATTAAGTATTGATCTTAATGGCTCTAAAGTAGTTCCCCACTCTTGATGATCTCCTATGGAATAGGATTCAAGGCCAACAAATTGATTTTCTGTTGGAGCAAGATAGCAGGCGTGTAAGTTCTTTTTATCGACTTGAAGAAAAAGGTGAAGTTTTGATTTCTGATCAATGTAAGCTTGATCAAAATACTGCTTTTGCAGCACTTTCTTTGCCGACATGCCAACTACTTCCAGTTGCCCGTTGTAATGGGCTCGGTTAGCGAACCTACTTGAATACGTGCATCCAAATCTACGTTTTCGCTTTTTGTGCTCAGACCTTTGTAAATCTCACCGTAAGTAGTGTAGACTTCAAATACGTTCACATTTACTTTGTTCTTTTCAATTACATCAGCCTTCATTTTGAACTCAGAACCATTGCTGAAAGGAACGATCTTCAATGAATCTACAGCAAAATCTTCTTCAAAAATGGTGCGAGCAGGAACAAGCAAGGTGTCTCGAATAACAATACCCTGAGCCACTGCCTCAGCTTCCGTTAATGTATCAGGTACGTTACCAATGGCTTTCACTATAGTAAGAGAATCATTGTTTAAGAAGTTAAATAGTTCGGCAAAACTTCCTGCATAACGGCCATTTTCGTTTTTAAACTCTTTTTGGGCATCCACCACGTACTCAAGTCTTTCATGAACTACTTCTTGTCTACTTTTAGCTTCTTCCTTAAAAGCTATTTTATTTTGAATACCATCATAGATGAAATAAGCTAAAACTGCAGATACAGCTACTAAAGCAAGTTGTATTACGATCTTCATGGAGTATTTGGTTTAAAAATTTTCATCGGTCACAAATCTACAATTTTTTTATGTCTGTCAAATCCCCTGTGAGCATTGAATTAAGGTTAATTTTGATCAGAAGCGTGAAGCTAGATGAGCAGTAAGTTTAAAAAGGTTTTTTACGAATACTTACCGGCGAGCCCTACCCAAGATCAGGTAGACTTGATNCAGCGGATGGAGCGCTTTTTATTTCAGGCAATAGAAAGGCCTGCATTTATTGTACGTGGTTACGCAGGTACCGGAAAAACCACAGCAATTGGAGCTTTGGTCAAAACCTTACCACAATTTCGTTATAAGTCAGTTTTACTCGCTCCAACAGGAAGAGCTGCTAAAGTTCTGGCAAAGTTTTCCCGTAGAGAGGCCTTCACCATCCACAAAAAAATTTACCAAAGCCGTAAGGGATTTAACGGCCAAATGCAGTTCGAATTAGCCGCTAATTTGCACACCAATACGGTTTTTATGGTTGATGAAGCCTCCATGATCTCAGATCAGGGTGGAATTCGACAGCGAGGCTGGCAAAGTAGTAGCCTACTGGAAGATCTGATCGAGTATGTTTACTCAGGAAAAAATTGTCGCTTGGTATTTATTGGTGATATTGCCCAATTGCCTCCCGTTGGCAGTGAGCTCAGTCCTGCGCTTGATCCAAAGTATTTACAGCGAAACTTTAATTTGAGCTTGAAGGGGGTTGAATTAAAACAAGTACTTCGTCAAGATGCTGCTTCAGGTATTTTGCACAATGCAACTCGCTTACGGGAAGAAATTGAGAGAGAAGAGCCTAAAATTGCCTTTGATGTAGAGGGTTTTGAGGATGTGCGTCGAATTAATGGGATGGAATTAGAAGATGAACTGCATCAAGCTTATGCTGATTTTGGTGATGAAGAGGTAATGTTGATTACACGCTCTAATAAACGCGCAAATGATTTTAATCAGCAAGTGCGTATTCGCATCAGGGGGCAAGAAGAAGAGCTCTCCACGGGAGACTATATAATGGTTGTGAAGAACAATTATTTTTGGTTAGGGGATAATGCTGCCGCAGGCTTTATAGCCAATGGAGACATAGCCGAGATCATGGCTTTGGGCAGTTACGAAGAGCTGCACGGTTTTCGGTTTGCAAATGCTACTTTACGTTTACTCGATTACCCAAATCAACCAACTGTAGAAGCTAAATTATTGGTGGAAGTGATTCAAGCTGAAAGCCCTTCACTTGGAAAAGAAAGAAGCCGCGAATTGTACCAATCTGTTTTGGCAGATTATGCTGATTTGTCTTCCAAAAAGAAGCAGCTAGAAGCAGTAAAAAAGGATCCTTATTTCAATGCATTGCAAATTAAGTTTGCCTATGCTGTTACTTGCCATAAGTCTCAGGGTGGGCAGTGGAAAGCAGTTTTTGTGGATCAAGGCTACCTAACTGAAGAAATGGTTGACAAAGAATACATGCGGTGGTTATACACTGCAGTTACTAGGGCAACAGAACGACTCTATTTAGTGAACTTTCATCCAGCGTTTTTCTCTCAAGAAGCTTAAACAATCTTGATTAATTGCCGTTCTTGTACTTAAATTTAACTTCTAAAAAACCAAGCTATGAGTAATATTAAATTCAAAGGAAATCCAATACAAGTAAGCGGTAAAATTCCTGAAGTAGGAGCTAAAGCTGAAGATTTTTCTTTTGTAAAAGAAGATCTTTCTGAAGGCAGTTTAAGCGATTATGAAAACAAAGTAAAAGTGATCATTGCTTTACCTAGTTTAGACACAGGTATTTGCCAAATGGAAACACGTGCATTCAATGAAAAATTAAATGCTAAGGATGGAGCAGTTGGATTGGTAGTTTCACGCGACCTACCTTTTGCTATGAAACGTTTTTGTGCAGCAGAGGGAATTGAAAGTGTTGTACCTGCATCGGATTTTAGATACAGCGATTTTGCTAGTCAGTATAATGCCGAAATGATTGACGGCCCCTTAAAAGGTCTTCTGGCACGTATTGTATTGGTGATTGATCAGAACAATGAGATTAAATACAAAGAAGAAGTGGATGACATCACGCATGAGCCGAATTATGATGAAGCTATGAAGGCAGTAGATTCACTACTCTAAAAGTTTAAGCTATTTAGTTAACTCGAGGCGGAGATCTTTTTCAACAATGTTGGAAATTTTCTCAGCTTCGTTGTAAATGGTATAGTGAGTTCCCCCTTTTATGGTGAGCGCTTGATCAATATTTTTGATCGGAAAGACAAGATCCTCTGTGCCATGCAAGTGTAAAAAAGGAGTTTCTAATGCCTCAATTCCTTTCCATTTGGCAATTGCTTTTACACCCCAATTAATGAAATCAATATTGGCCGACCTCACCATTTTATGGAAGAGTTCATTTCCTTCAGCGGTTGCTCTATCGTAAAAGGGTTTTAGGGTAATGCTGGCTTCAATGGCAAATTTTGCTGCCGTTTTGCTTTGTTCAGGTAAACGATCCAACCAAGCCATGTATTTTGGCATTTCTGCTGCACTTTTTACGGTAGAGATCAAATAGAGCTTTTTAACCTTTCTAATTTGAGCAATTTCAATGCTCATAATTCCACCTAAGCTCACACCTAAAAGTGAAACCTCCTCGTCTTCTGGAATCACACTTGCTAGCCTTTTGGCATAATCCTTTATAGTTTCTTTTCCCTCTGGTTTAATCCAATCAATAGGATGTAGCTCAGCGCTAGGAAGGTTCAATTTACCAAACAAGCGGTGGTCAAGGCCTAGACCGGGGATGCAATAAAGGGGGATTTTTTTATTCATACCACAAAAGTAAGCGCTTTCTATTTTGCTCGCTTTTAGATCTGATCAATTATGGCATTTAGTCTTAAAGAGGGACGCATGGCTTTGGCCACTTTTTCTTTATCTGGATAGTAGTAGCCTCCGAGATCGACTTTTTTACCCTGCACCAAATTCAGTTCCGATAAGATTTCCTCCTCATTTTCCCTTAACTCTTTGGCCACTTTCTTAAAACGCTCTTGTAATTCCTTTGACTCTGTTTGCTCTGCCAAGGACTCAGCCCAGTATAGAGCCAAGTAGAAGTGACTCGCCCGATTGTCAGGCTCGTTTACTTTGCGTGAAGGCGACTTTCCTTGCATTAGATACTTGGTCGTTGCTTGATCTAGACAGTCGGCCAAAATCTTAGCTTGCTGATTGCCGCTGCTTTCTGCCAAATGTTCCAAGGATGGAACCAGGGCTAAAAATTCTCCTAAGGAATCCCAACGTAGGTGATTTTCCTTGACAAACTGCTGCACATGCTTTGGGGCAGACCCACCGGCGCCAGTCTCAAATAATCCCCCACCATTTAGGAGGGGAACAATGGATAACATTTTGGCTGAGGTTCCCAATTCCAAAATAGGGAAGAGGTCGGTAAGGTAATCTCTGAGCACATTTCCGGTAACCGAAATGGTGTTTTTTCCTGCTTTCACCCTTTCTAAAGTATAACGGCTAGCTTCCTTCGTGCTCATGATCTTAAGCACCAAGTCCTCGGTATCGTGATCTTTCAGATAATAACGCACCTTTTTGATCAATTCCGCATCGTGAGCCCGATTTTCATCTAACCAAAAAACCGCCGGCCATCCGGTAGCGCGCGCTCGCTTCACGGCCAGGCCAACCCAATTCTCTACCGCATCATCTTTAGTTTGGCACATCCGCCAGATGTCTCCAGCTTCAACTTTATGTTTCATTAACAGCTTGCCTTCTTGGTCAATCACTTTTACGATACCTTCTTTTTTCAGCTCAAAGGTTTTATCATGAGAGCCATATTCCTCCGCTTTTTTGGCCATTAATCCAACGTTGGGAACCGTGCCCATAGCTGTTGGGTCAAAGGCACCATGTTTCTTACAAAAACTGATGGTTTCTTGGTACAAGTCGGCATAACTGCTGTCGGGAATAATGGCTTTCGCATCTTGCGGTTCACCCTGCTTGTTCCACATTTTACCTGAGGTACGGATCATGGCCGGCATAGAAGCATCAATGATCACATCAGACGGAACGTGCAAATTAGTGATCCCTTCATCTGAATTTACCATGGCTAGGTCTGGGCCTTTTTCCATGGCTTTTTCAAGGTCTTTTTCAATCGCTTCTCGCTCTGCGGGAGGAAGCACTGTGATTTGATTTAATAAACTCTTTAAACCATCGTTGGGGTTCACGGCTGCAGCAGTTAGTGCTTTGGCATGCTTTTCAAA
>P_1C_Liq_1_UnCtyDRAFT_1000248_pt1 | contig 12797 bp, 12 predicted proteins | sample Pon1CUnioCityCA_2_FD_10230 | JGI IMG/M metagenome (IMG submission 10230) | reverse complement strand
AGTCAAAGAGTATTCACTAATTTCGTGTAAAAATATATAGTTATGAGTTTAGCAGATCAAATAAACGAAGACATTAAAACGGCCATGAAAGCCAAAGACAAGCCCACGCTTGAAGCGCTTCGGGCTATTAAGTCGCAAATACTATTAGCGGCCACAGAAAAAGGGGCTGGCGAAAGTGATGAAGTGGCAGAGATGAAAATGCTGCAGAAGTTGGTAAAGCAAAGAAGAGATTCAGCTGACATCTACACCAATGAAGGGCGAAATGATCTGGCAGCTGCTGAATTGGAGCAAGTTACAATTATTGAGAACTACCTGCCCGAACAGATGACTGAAGACCAAATACGGTCGGAAGTGGACGCCATTATTAAAGCTACCGGAGCACATGGAATGAAAGATATGGGAAAAGTAATGGGATCAGCGAATCAAAAAATGGCCGGTAAGGCAGATGGTAAAATCATTGCCCAATTGGTAAAACGGGCTCTAGATCACAACGAAGTTTAAGCTTTAAACTCGCCTTCATGAAAATCAAACTCATCCTTTTGGCCCTTTTCGCAGGGCTGCTTCTCAGCGCATGCAACAGTCTGAAAAACCCCGCTGCTACCCAAAACTTTAAGCGGGTAAAGTACCGTGCTCATTTGAATCTTTCTAAATCACAAGCAAAGCCAAGTATTACTGCTTTTGAAACCGAGCAAGAAGAGTTCGTTCAAAACCCTGTCAACCCAAAAGATAGCTTAGTATGGATGAGGCCAAGTTCGTTACATTCACTCAATGATTTGCAGCATTTTGCTCTCAAGACTCCTCTTAGAGCTAGTCTTAAAGCTGAAATGAGGACTCACCATCTTAACATTAATGAACTGAAGCAGAAGGCGCTTAACTTAAGTGAGTCTATACCTGCTAAAACGAATGTGGTTTTGAGTGACCCCTGGTGGGAGGATGATCCAGAAGACTGGCCGTGGCAGCAAATTGTATTGGCTTTCATTCTTTTCTTACTGATTGTATTGGCCATTTACCTTTTAATTTCTCTACTTGGGGGCATAGTAGGTAGTCTATTAGGGCTGATCTTGCTCTTGCTTTTGATCTATGTCTTATTGGAATACTGGTCTTAAGGTAACTAGCTGAACGATAAGTGGTTTTAATTGTAAAATCTTATATTATAAGGTTTACTTTTTAACTTAAAACAATTAAACCATGAACAAGTATTTTTCTTATTCAATAATTCCAATTTTAACCCTGTTGATTGCTTCCTGCTCTATGGTGAAGAACCCGCAGTCGGCAAACTTTCAAAGGGTAAAATACAACTCTCACTTGAAGCTTGCCAAGGAGCAAAAAGCTGATAAATTACCTAAGACAGTAAAAAGTTTTGAAACTCAAAAAGGAATAGAGGAATATAAATTAGAAGAAGAGGGTTTAGCAACGCTTTCTAAAAGACAGCAAAAGTCACTTTTGGCTTCTAATAGTAAACTCGCCCAACCGCAAAAAGCAACTAAAGTGAAAATTAATCCTGCTGAATGGGATTTTAAAGAAAGCAAAAGTAAAAAGCAACTCGCTGAGAATCCATCCATTTGGGAGAATGAGCTGAATGCACCAAACCTTTCTGAAATTAATACTTATCTAAATGCCGTAGAACCACTTTCAGCCGAATCTTCCGTTGGTTTAGGAGATTTGTTGTACGTTATTTTAGTGGTATTGCTAGTTTTAATCGTGATTAGTTTAATTGCTGAGTTAGCAGGTGGATTAGTAGGTGCCCTAATAGCCGTTCTCTTGATCTTACTTATTTTGAGATTGCTAGGTTACGCATAGAGTAACTTTTTTATAGGAAGTATTAAGCTGAAGAATTCGAGCAAAAAGACCTTCTAGGTTTCTAAAACCTAGAAGGTCTTTTATACTTTGAGTAGATTATTAAAGTTAAGCCATAAAAAAACCCGACACGAAGTCGGGTTTTTTAAATTTATAAATGGTAATTAATGGGAAGAACTACATCATGCCACCCATTCCGCCCATTCCACCAGGCATTCCGCCACCGGCTGGCATTCCACCACCTGCATCCTCGTCCTCTTCATCGGCGATTACGCACTCTGTAGTTAAGAACATTCCTGCAATAGATGCAGCATTTTCAAGGGCTACTCTAGCTACTTTGGTTGGGTCAATTACCCCAGCTTTCAATAAGTCTTCAAACTCTTCTGTTCTGGCATTGAATCCAAAGTTACCGCTTCCTTCTTGAACCTTTTGTACTACAACAGAACCTTCACCTCCGCTGTTGAATACAATTTGTCTTAGAGGCTCTGGTAAAGCTCTTCTTACAATGTCCATACCAGTAGTTTGATCTTGATTTTCTCCATTCTTGCCGTCTAGAGCTGATAAAGCTCTAATTAAGGCAACACCACCACCGGGAACAATTCCTTCTTCAACGGCTGCTCTTGTGGCATGCAATGCATCGTCTACGCGGTCTTTTTTCTCTTTCATTTCAACCTCAGATGCTGCACCTACGTAAAGCACTGCAACACCACCTGCTAACTTCGCTAAACGCTCTTGTAGCTTCTCTTTGTCGTAGTCAGAAGTAGTGTTTTCGATTTGTGCTTTGATCTGATTTACTCTTGCTTTAATGTCGTCAGAATTTCCGCTTCCGTTTACAACCGTAGTGTTGTCTTTATCAATGGTGATTTTCTCACATTCACCAAGGTCAGCAAGGTCAGCATTTTCTAACTTGTAACCTCTTTCTTCAGAAATTACAGTTCCTCCTGTAAGAATTGCAATGTCTTCTAGCATTGCTTTTCTACGATCGCCAAAACCTGGCGCTTTCACTGCTGCTACTTTTAAAGATCCTCTGATCTTATTTACAACCAATGTTGCCAAAGCTTCTCCTTCAATATCCTCAGCAATAATCAATAAAGGTCTTCCGCCTTGGGCAGTCTTTTCCAATACAGGAAGTAGATCCTTCATAGTAGAAATCTTTTTGTCAAAGATCAGGATGTATGGATTTTCAAGCTCAGCTTCCATCTTATCGGTATCAGTTACGAAATAAGGTGATAAGTAACCACGATCGAATTGCATACCTTCTACTACTTCAACAGTAGTTTCAGTTCCTTTTGCTTCTTCAACGGTAATTACACCTTCTTTCTTCACTTTTGCCATAGCTTCAGCTATTAGCTTTCCAATAGAACTATCATTGTTAGCTGAAATTGTTGCAACTTGCTCTATCTTTTCAGAATCTTCGCCAACGGTTTGAGAAATGTTTCTCAATTCAGCAACAATTTCATTAACTGCTTGGTCGATTCCTCTTTTTAGGTCCATTGGGTTAGCACCTGCGGCAACATTTTTCAACCCCTGAGTTACGATTGCTTGCGCAAGTATAGTCGCTGTTGTAGTTCCATCACCCGCATCGTCAGCAGTTTTTGATGCAACCTCTTTTAGCATCTGTGCGCCTAAGTTTTCAACTGTATCTTTTAGCTCAATTTCTTTTGCAACAGATACACCATCCTTAGTTACGTTAGGTGCTCCAAATTTTTTGTCGATTACAACATTTCTACCCTTTGGTCCAAGGGTCACTTTTACAGCATTAGCAAGTTTGTCCATGCCATTCTTTAGGGCATTTCTTGCTTCTGTATCGAAAATTATTTCTTTAGCCATTTTAGTCTAATTTTTTGGTTTACTATTTATATAATTGCGAAAATGTCAGATTCTCGCATAATCAAATATTCATTGCCTTCTACAGTAATCTCAGTTCCTGCATACTTACCGTAAAGAACTGAGTCTCCTTCCTTAACGGTCATAGGCTCATCTGGCTTACCGTTTCCTACAGCGATTACTGTACCTCTTTGAGGTTTTTCTTTTGCTGTATCTGGTATAATAATACCACCAGCTGTTTTTTCTTCTGCTGCAGCAGGTTCAACTAGAACTCTATCTGCTAAAGGTTTAATATTTACTGACATATTTTAAAGTTTAATGTTATTGAACATGTCTGCTTCTAACGAAAGTTGTGCCAGTACTATCTTTTTCATGAAAACGGTAATTATTTCACTTTTGAGCAAAAAAAATGTCAGCATGTGCTGACATACTGACATTTTACAGTTTCGTATTTAGGAAGTTTATTCGCTATCCTCTTCAGTTTGCTCATCTCCCATCGGTAAAGCTGCATTGTCAGATGCCTGACCTGAAGGAACTCCCTCTTGGATTACAGGAGCTTGGCTTTGTGGAATTACTTGTTGAGCTTCACCTGCAATTTCAGATTCATTAGTCGTTACAACTTCGTTGCCACCGATTAAAGAAGATGAGATTACACTTAAAATAATGAGCGCAATACCAAGAGACCAAGTAGCTTTTTCTAAGAAATCGGTTGTTTTTCTAACGCCCATTACTTGGTTAGATGAAGAAAAGTTTGATGCTAAACCACCTTTTGGGTTCTGTACTAATATGACAAATATTAAAAGTATAGCGACAATAAAAATAAGTACTGATATGAAAATAAACATCTTAGGTTATGAATTTAGTTCGTCCTGTAATCTCTGAATTTGGCCTGCAAAATAAATCTTTTTTTCTGGATATTTCAATTGAAGTTTTTGAAATGCTTCGATCGCTTTTTCATAATTGCCTTGTTGAGCATACACATTGGCCAATGTTTCGGTAATTAGATCGCCATCTTCTTGAACACTTAAGCGTGCCATTTTAGCCGGAGAGTAAAACTCTTGCTTACTTCTTCGAGCGGTTTGATCAAAAGCTTTCAATCCCTTTTGAGCTTCAGGACTAGCCTGATCCCAAATGGGTTTTTTCTTCGGCTCATCACTGTAATGAGACAACCAATCCGAGAAGCTGTGGTTTTCGTTTTCAACAAACTTCTCTACATCATTGTCTTCTTCAAGCTGACTCTCTTCTCCTAAGCTTTCGTTAAATTGACTGTCTGACTCTTCCAGTTTTTTAGACTCTTCATCAACCTCTAACAAAATACTACTGTTTATGGCAGCTGTAATTAATTGTTCCTCTAGAACATCGTCTAAAGTCTCATTGGGCTTGGTTTTGTCTTGTTGTTCTTCGCGATTCTTTTCCGGAGCTGGAGCTTTAGGGAGCTCTTCTTGTGCCGAAACTTCTTCAGCCTGCTTTATTTCTTTATTCTCTCTTGCGTCAATTTTTGGCTGTTCACTTATTTCGCTTCTGTGTAATGAAGGTTTTTCATCTACCTTATTTTCATTTTCCGATTGATCGAAATGGAGTTCATGCAACTTCTTTCGGTCATTAGCATATGCAGCAGCTTTTCTTAGCTGTTTTTCAAATTTTAAGTTTTCATGCTGGTGATAAGCAACTGACAACATAATTTGAGCTGTATTAAAAAATGGAAACTCTTCAAGTAATTTTTCCATTTCATTAGTTTGCTCAACAGTGTATTGAGTGTTAGGCTTTAATAGCGCTATGAGTTCGCTTTTTTTCATTACCAATTGGTCACCGACTTATTGAAAATGTCTTGAGTTAATTGATCGTTAATGCTATTCAAAATATCTTCTTCCACTGAACTCAAATCTAGAGCTGTTTCAAAATCTTCAAATCTTGAAAAATTCTGTTCAAAATTTTGGCTCTCGTCATTGTTGTTAGTGAACTTAACTTTTACACTCATGGTAACACGGGTAAGGGCAGCCGCTTCATTACCCTGTATGGCAACAGGTGCAGAATTGTAGCCTGTTATTGCTCCCTCAAACTCTAAATCTCCATTTGACTTTACTAAGACTAAATTCGTTTGTGAGAGAAAGATGTCTTTTAGCGCTTCTGTAAAAAGTTGACCGGAGTTAGGTGGAGCTAAGGTAGCGTAAACCGGGAAGAAGTCTATAGAAACAGTTTTAACTTCAGGAGCGATGGAAGCTCCGGTAAATGAGTATGATGCAGTGCAGGAAAGTTGCAATAAACCAAACCCGATAAAAACATAAAATAGCTTTCGTAGACTTTTATTCAATGTCGTACTCTTTAATTTTTCGATACAAAGTTCGCTCAGAAATACCTAGATCCTCTGCGGCGTATTTTCTTTTGCCATTGTGTTTGCTTAAGGCTTTTATGATCAGCCTTTTCTCAGCATCAGAAATACTTAAACTTTCTTCAATTTCTTCTGCTTCTTCAATTTCCTGATAGTACTCTGCACTATGCTCTTCTTCAGTTTCATCATTCAGTTTCACCTGACTGTGTTCATGATCATTTTCTTCCTTGCTACTGTATTCGGCTAATTGAAGTTTGCGAAATTCAAATTTATCACTTTCGCTATCTCCATAAAGTCTCTGATACGCTTGTTCATTGATTTCTTCCCTATCATCTCTTTTAGGGTTTTGCATCATCTCATGAACAACTTGTTTCAAATCATTCATGTCATTCTTCATCTCGAACAATACTTTATAAAGAATCTCTCTTTCACTGAGGTTTTCTTCTTTTCCATTGTAAATAATCGGTAAAGAAGCACCACTATTCTCAGGTAAGTAGTGAAGCAATTTTTCTTCCGTGATAAACTTATCTTCTTCAATTACTGAAATCTGCTCAGTTACATTTTTTAGCTGTCTAACATTTCCAGGCCATCGGTATTTTAAAAGTCTGTCTTTAGCACCTTCGCTAAGGCGAATGGCAGGCATGTGGTATTTATCGGCAAAGTCAGCTGCAAATTTTCTAAACAAGAGATAAATATCGTCTTTACGTTCTCGGAGGGGAGAAACTTCTATAGGTACAGTGTTAAGGCGGTAAAACAAGTCTTCACGAAACTTCTCTTTTTTTATGGCCTCAGGGATGTTTACGTTGGTTGCAGCCACTATCCTAACGTCAGTTTTTTGAACTTTAGACGAACCAACTTTCATAAACTCTCCTGATTCTAGAACCCTTAAGAGTCTTGCTTGAGTGGGTAAAGGCAGTTCGGCAACTTCATCTAAAAATATGGTACCTCCATCTGCTACTTCAAAATATCCTTTACGACTTTCATGTGCCCCAGTAAATGAGCCTTTCTCATGGCCAAAAAGTTCTGAATCAATCGTTCCTTCAGGAATCGCCCCGCAGTTCACGGCAATGTATTTATTGTGCTTGCGCACACTTTGGAAGTGAATGATTTGTGGCATTACTTCTTTTCCAGAACCACTTTCACCACTTATTAGAACAGAGAGATCTGTCGGTGCAACCTGTATAGCAATGTCAATGGCACGATTTAAGGCCTCTGAGTGGCCAATTATGCCAAATCTTCTTTTAACTTGCTCGTGCTTCATGCTATTGCTTCTCCCATTAAGGTAGCTGATGTGCAATCATTTACCTTTACCATCACATAGTCTCCTGCTTTGTAGTTTTTTCTAGGAAAAACTACTACTGAATTGTGTGTATTGCGTCCGTAGAGCTCCTGGTCTGATTTTTTAGAAACACCTTCTACCAAGACTTCATAAGTTTTGCCAATGTCTTTCTTCAATTGTTCATGCGAATGCTTTTGCTGTAGCGCTATAATTTCTGAAAGCCTTCGCTGTTTATCTGCTTCAGGTACATCATCTTCAAACTTCCTTTGAGCTAGAGTATTGGGCCTTTCAGAATACTTGAACATGTAAGAAAAGTGATACTTCACTTCTTCCATTAAACTAAGCGTATCTTGGTGTTCTTCTTCTGTTTCACTGCAAAAGCCTGCAATAATATCAGCAGAGATTGCACAATCGGGAATTATCCTTTTGATTGCTTCTACTCGATTTAGATACCATTCTCTGGTATATCCGCGATTCATTAATTCTAAAACCCTGCTGTTTCCTGATTGAAAAGGCAGGTGAATGTATTTGCAAATGTTATCGTGCTTTGCCATAACATGCAGCACATCGTCTGTCATGTCTTTGGGATGCGAAGTAGAAAATCGAATTCTCACCTTACGATCCACTTGAGCAACTAATTCCATTAACTGAGCAAAGTTGACACTGCGTTTTTGTTCTTCTTCAGAAAGCTTATCGAATTCTTTTTTAGGACCACCCCCATACCATAAATATGAGTCAACGTTTTGGCCTAGGAGAGTTACTTCTTTATATCCATTTTCAGCAAGCTGTTTCACCTCTTCGACAATCGTTTCAGGATCTCTACTTCTTTCCCTTCCTCTTGTAAAAGGAACCACACAGAAGGTACACATGTTATCGCAACCTCTAGTAATGGAAACAAAAGCAGTTACTCCATTTCCACCCAATCTTACAGGACTGATATCTCCATAGGTTTCCTCTTTAGATAGAATTACATTCACCGCTTTTCTTCCTCCATCAACTTCATTCACAAGATCAGGAAGGTTTCGATAGGCATCAGGTCCTACTACAAGGTCAACCAGCTTCTCTTCGTCCAATAATTTGGCTTTCATTCTTTCGGCCATGCAGCCTAGCACACCGATAATCATCTCAGGCTTTTTCTTTTTCACTTGGTGAAAGCTCTGGAGCCTCTTCCTCACTGTTTGCTCAGCTTTCTCGCGAATAGAGCAGGTATTAACAAACACGATATCAGCCTCCTGCATCAATTTGGTCGTTTCATAGCCTTCTTTCTCTAAGATAGAAGCTACTATTTCACTATCAGAAAAATTCATTTGACAGCCATAGCTTTCTATATAAACTTTCCTGCCGTTAGAGCCTGGGCCTTGAGAGTAACGCTCTATTGCTTCTCCCTGACGAGATTCGTCTAATAATTTCTCCTCTGTTTCGATCATGCTGCTTTGCTTGAAATGAAAGGCAAAATTAGGAAATGTAGTTTGAACTGTGACAGATTGGCATAATGAAGCGCTTCAATTTCCTTTGGTCGGATTGATTGAATTTTTATATTATATAAATATAATATAGTAATCAAGCTGAACGAAAATCTAATCAAGCTTGTTTGTGTACATCCAAATATTAACTTTATTTGCGCTGCATTTTTGAAGCACACAAACACAAAAACTAATTTATGTCTAAGAATTTAGTCATTGTAGAGTCTCCTGCAAAAGCCAAAACTATAGAGGGTTTTTTGGGAAAGGACTACACCGTCAAATCAAGTTTCGGGCACATTCGGGATCTACCTGGAAAAAATCTTTCAATTGATATAGAAAATGATTTTGAGCCTGAATACGTAATCAGTGATGACAAAAAGAAAGTTGTAGCAGAACTGAAGAAGCTTGCTAAAAAGGCTGAAACAGTATGGTTAGCAACGGATGAGGATCGCGAAGGGGAGGCTATCTCTTGGCATTTGCTTGAAGCATTAAAGCTTAAAGAGAAGGAAACCAAAAGGATCGTTTTTCACGAGATCACCAAAGATGCCATTCATAAAGCGATTTCAAACCCAAGAACAGTAAATAAGAATTTGGTAGATGCACAGCAAGCCCGACGAGTTCTTGATCGTCTGGTAGGTTACGAACTATCGCCCGTCTTATGGAAAAAAGTAAAACCTTCTCTTTCTGCAGGAAGGGTACAATCTGTTACAGTTAGGTTATTAGTAGAAAGAGAAAGAGAAATAAAGAATTTTAAGAGTGCAGACTATTTTAAAGTAGTTGGATATTTCTACAAAGAAGGAGATCGCACTTTTAAAGCTGAAGTAAGCAGCAGGTTCAAAACCTATGAGGAAGCTAGAGGCTTCTTAGAAGAATGCAAGGCTTCATCATATAGCGTAAAGGATTTAAAGAAGAAACCAGCAACCAAATCACCTGCAGCTCCCTTTACCACATCAACCTTACAACAAGAGGCGAGTAGAAAGCTTGGCTTTTCAGTTTCTCAAACCATGGTGGTTGCTCAAAAACTCTATGAAGCAGGTAAGATTACTTACATGAGAACAGACTCGGTTAATTTATCTGACCAAGCGATCAAAGGTGCTAAGGCATACATTTGCAATGAGTTTGGCGAAGATTACTCGAAATCTCGAAAGTTTGCCACTAAATCAAAAGGAGCACAAGAGGCTCACGAAGCCATTAGGCCAACCAATTTATCTGTATCTAATTTAAAAGGTGATTCTCAGGAAAGTCGTCTATACGAGCTCATATGGAAGCGAACCATTGCTTCTCAAATGAGTAACGCAAAAATTGAGCGAACTACTGTTACCTTAGACGTATCTGAATCTAAAACTGACTTTACTGCGAAGGGAGAGATCATCACTTTTGAGGGTTTTTTAAAGGTGTACTTAGAATCAACAGATGATGAGGATTCAGAAGAGCAAAGTGACATGTTGCCTGCAATGAAGGAAGGGGATGCTATCTTGCGAGAGCACATAACAGCTACCCAGCGGTTTACCAAACATCCTCCACGTTATCAAGAAGCTAGCTTAGTTAGAAAGCTTGAAGAATTGGGTATTGGTCGGCCTTCTACTTATGCCCCAACAATTTCAACCATACAAAAACGTGGCTATGTTGTGAAAGAAAGCAGAGATGGGGAACAACGCCAATACCTCTCACTTACCCTAAACGACGATGGTCTAAGTGAAGAAAAGAAAACAGAGCGCACAGGCGCTGAAAAAAATAAACTCTTTCCTACCGATATTGGAATGGTTGTGACGGATTTTTTATCAGGTCATTTCGAAACCATCATGGATTACAGCTTTACTGCAGATGTAGAAAAACAGTTTGACGACATTGCAGACGGTATGCTAAAGTGGAGTAAGATGATCGAGAAATTCTACAATCCATTTCATTCTAATGTTGAAGAAACCCTTGAAAATGCAGATCGTGCAAAAGGGGAAAGAGAACTAGGGATAGATCCCAAAAGCGGTAAGCCCGTGATTGCTAGAATAGGCCGGTATGGACCAATGGTTCAAATTGGAAGCGTAGAAGACGAAGAAAAACCAAAGTTTGCCTCACTGCTGAAGGAACAAAGTATTGAAACAATTTCCTTTGAAGAGGCACTTGAGCTGTTCAAGCTTCCTCGTGAGGTTGGTGAATATGAAGGAAAAAAGGTTACTGCTGCAATTGGTCGATTTGGACCATACATTAGGTGGAATAATTTGTTTGTTTCACTTAAAAAAGATGAAGGCGATGAGCCGTTGACAGTAGAGCTTGATCGAGCCATTGAGCTAATTGAAATCAAGAAAGAACAAGAGAAAAACAAGTATATCAAGACTTTTGAAGAAGATAAGGATGTACAAGTCTTGAATGGTCGCTACGGGCCTTACATCAAAATTGGTAGAAAAAATTTCAAAATACCTAAAGATAAAAAGCCCGAAGAACTTACTTTAGAGGAGTGTAAAGAAATTGCCAAAGCGGCTCCTGCTAAACGAAGAGGAAGAAAAACAGCAAAAGCAAAGAAAAAATAATGGTCTGGACCGATTATTTCAAAGCGGTAGATTTAAAATCGCTTTTCCCTTCAGAAGATCTAAATGAACAACAAGTAGGAAGCCAACTAACTGATTATAGTATTGAAGAAATCCAAGACTATGACATTGTTATCTTTAACGTAGAAGAAGATCGAGCTGCATATTTAAAGGGTAGTGCTCAGTCAGGAGACCATTTTAGGAAAGCATTTTATTCACTTTATTGGAATGAAAAAAAGTTAAAGGTCGCCGATCTAGGAACTTTAGCTGCAGGTGATCAGCTAACCGATACTTATTTTGCACTTGAAGAGTGTTTAACTTATTTTCTAAAACAAGGAGTACTTCCTATTGTGATTGGCGGGAGCCAAGATCTCGCTCTGGCGACCTATCGCGCATACGGTAAGCAAGAACAACTGGTTAATCTTACTTCAATTGATTCTGCTTTTAGGCTCGGAGATGCAGATGATCAAATAAGGGAAAATAATTTTTTGAGTAAAATATTGCTGCAACAGCCTAATGTGCTTTTCAATTATAGCAATTTGGGTTATCAAACTTATTTGGTCGACTCTAATTCCTTTTCGCTTTTAGATGAATTGTTTTATGACATTCACCGACTAGGAAAATTTAAAACGGATATGAAACTGGCTGAGCCACTAATTCGAAATGCAGATTTCATCAGTTTTAGCATGAATGCACTAGCCCAGCCCTATTCACCTGCCGCTTCTCAGGTTTCACCAAATGGCTTTACCGGAGAAGAGGCTTGCCAGTTGGCCCGCTACGCAGGCTTTAACGACAAGCTAACTGCCATTGGTTTTTATGACTACAACCCATCAAAAGACCAATCTGATTTGTCAGCAAAATTGCTTGCTCAAATGGTTTGGTATTTTTTAGAAGGCTTCAATCAACGAAAGCAAGATTTTCCCGCTTGTAATAAAAAAGAATACGTGAAGTATACAGTCGCTATAGACGAGGCAGAGCAGGAATTAGTTTTTTATAAAAGCCCTAAGAGTGATCGTTGGTGGATGGAAGTTCCTTACCACGCTAATTTTAGAAAGCGATACGAGCGACATTTAATGCTTCCTTGTAATTACGAAGACTATCAAACTGCCTTACAAAATGAGATTCCTGACCGCTGGTTTCAAACGTATCAGAAACTCAAATAACATAAATTTGTCTAAGAAGTTTGAGTAAGAATTGAATCAGAAATTCAAAATTTGAGTATTTTAGGCCACTAAAACCAATTTAAAATCCTAGTAAAGCTACTGAATCCCTTACTATGAAAAGATTTCTTTCCCTTATTGTCGGAACGTTGAGCGTCTTTGCTGCTTCGGCACAGCAAGACCCTCAGTTTACCCAAAATATGTTTAACCGCTTATCGGTTAATCCTGCCTACGCAGGTTCTACAGGAGATATTTGTGCTACTATTTTGACAAGAGAGCAGTGGATGGGCTTTGAAGGAAATCCTAGAACGAATTTATTTAGTGCTGAAGGAGGCTTTAAGTTAAAGCAAAAGCATCAATTAGGCGCAGGATTAACTGTGATTCAAGATGAGATCGGGCCGATACAGTCTTTGAACGCCA
>P_1C_Liq_1_UnCtyDRAFT_1000247_pt1 | contig 12842 bp, 13 predicted proteins | sample Pon1CUnioCityCA_2_FD_10230 | JGI IMG/M metagenome (IMG submission 10230) | reverse complement strand
GGAGAACTCATGAAAGTACGAAGTGAACGCTATTCGGAATTGAAATACAGTTGGCAAAAACCCGAACTAAACCTAGGCGATCTTTGCGAAAGAGGAGAACAACTAAGACCAGATGTAGTTTGGTTTGGGGAAGCCGTACCCGCTATGGAAGAAGCTTTTAGACTATTAGAAGGATCTCAACACTTTATGGTAGTCGGAACTAGCTTAAATGTTTATCCTGCCGCGAGTTTAGTGAATGATGTCCCTATTTCTGCAAAACGCTATTTGATAGACCCTAATACACCAGAGTTTATGCTAGAAGAACAGTGGCAAATAATTCAGGAGAGAGCAGAAAAAGGAGTACCTAGCTTAGTTGAAACCTTGTTAAACTAAAAATGGGAAGCACTTGCTTCCCATTTTTTTAATATTCCGAAAAAATTTTTACTTAAAGCTTTACAAATCGCTTTGATTGAAGTCTTTCTCCCTCTTTCACCATGCTGATAAAATAGAGTCCAGATTTCAAATCATCAACATTCAAAATTTGTAATTCAACGCCTTGCTGTGCATTCACTCTTTTTACTTCTTTCCCGGTTAAATCATGCATGATTAGTTCAATGTCAGTTTGATCTATTCCGTTTGGGAAATTTAATCGCAACTCATTTTCAACCGGATTTGGGTAAACCTCAAAACTTACTCGCTTAGCTGTTTCATCCAAACCAACGGAAATAGTAGTTTCAAGTTTCACAAATATGCTTGAGGACACACTTCTATTGGCTCTATCATAAAGCTCGTACTCATATATTGAAGTTCCCGCATTACCATTAGGGCGATGGTAAATTACCAACCCACCTAAAAGTCCAGAAGCGGTATCGTTATTGGCTACTATAACAGAATCGTTCACATCCCAAACAGGACGTGTCCCTGCTAAAACTTCTCCAAAACACTGCGCTCCCCAACACATATAATCATATGTATTTGAAACAACAGAAACCTCTTTTCTGATTAAACCAACAGTCATTTGACTCCCACTGTTATTGATTATGTCAACAAATTGCTTGTTCTCAAAAAACTCAAAGGTATTTGTAGGGTCTACAACATGATTAAAGGTAATTGTGTCACCAATTACATTTTGACCTGCTTTGTTATTGATTAAGATGCTCTGTGCAAATAAGCTAGAAGCACCTAGGAAAATTAGAGAGAAAGTAAATAATATATTTTTCTTCATAAGAATTTATTTAAAAGACTTAATCTACAAATATAATAAAACAAGAATTAATCTTGGCTCAGATATTGTTTACCTATGTTAATGAATTTGTAATTTAGCAAACCTTAAATAAAAATAATATGTATTTAAAGTCTTTACTCTTAACCCTTTTTAGCTCGGTATTTTTCACTGCCATGAGCCAAACTGAAAACAACAGCATTCCTGCTGTGGATATCCAAAACTTAAATGGCACTACCTTTAACACCTCTGATCTTAAAAATGATGGTAATCCCATTATCATAAACTTTTGGGCCACTTGGTGCAGTCCTTGTAAAAGAGAGTTGAACAACATAACTGAGATGTATGATATGTGGGTAGAAGAAACAGGTGTAAAACTTGTTGCAGTATCAATTGACGATACACGAAACATTGCAAAAGTGGCTCCCTACGTTAATGGAAAAGGTTGGGAGTACGATGTTTATTTAGATCCAAATGGTGATTTTAAAAGGGCATTAGGCGTAAATAATGTACCCCATACTTTCTTGGTTGATGGAAATGGCCAAATCGTTTGGCAACATAATTCATACTCAGAAGGTGACGAATATGAACTTTTTGAATTGGTTCAAAAGCTGGCTGATGGAGAAACAATAGAATAGCTCCTTTCTATTAGCCTTAACTTCTCTACTACCCCAAAAAATGACACATACTCTATTGAGAAAGGGAAATAGTTTTAAACTATTTATACTTACTGTCTTCATAATTTTTTCTGGCTCTGTGAAAGCCCAGAGTTTTGATCAGGTAATGAGCAAAGGAAAGATTAGAGGAAATTTTCAGCTTGATATGCAGTATTATCAAGAAGACACCATCATTGGAGCCGAGGAAGTACCCGAAAGAATATTATCCAATGGATTTTTAAACTTGGTTTACACGAATGGGGGATTTTCTGCAGGCTTTCGTTACGAAAGTTACATGAATGCCCTATTAGGTTTTCCTGAGGGTTATCAAGGCAATGGAATTCCATATCGATACGCCTCTTTTGACCAAAAGCAATTCTCAATTACCGTTGGTAATTTTTATGAGCAATTTGGAAATGGACTTGCATTTAGAACTTATGAAGAAAGAGGTTTGGGGTATGACAATGCCATGGATGGTATTAGAATCAAGTATCAACCTTTAAAGGGAGTTGAAATTACAGGTCTAACGGGAAAACAACGCCTCTTTTTTGATTATGGAGAAGGGATTGTAAGAGGTTTAGATGCTGATGTATACATGAATGACCTTATCCCAAGATTAAAAGAAAGTAAAACCCGAATTCTATTAGGTGCAAGCGCAGTTAGCAAGTATCAGGCTGACCAAGACTCCCGTTTTGTATTACCTGAAAATGTTGCCCTCTTTGGAGGTAGAGCCAATATAACAAGGGGAAGGTTTAATCTGAATACGGAGTATGCTTACAAAGTAAATGACCCTTCGGCTGACAACAACTTTATTTACAGACCTGGAGAAGCTCTGTTTATCCAAACCTCATACAGTCAAAAAGGACTCGGAATCGTACTTGCTGCCAAACGAAATGACAACATGAGTTTCCGATCAGATCGGGGTGAGTCATTACAAAATCTGTTGATCAACTTTATCCCTGCACTCACAAAACAGCACACGTATAACTTATTAGCAACTTTATACCCATACGCCACTCAATTAAATGGTGAAATGGCATTCCAAGCAGATTTGATTTATAAATTTAAAAAGGGCACCCTACTCGGAGGAAAAAGAGGAATGGACATTCAACTCAATTACTCTACTGCCAACAATTTAGATACAACCAGACTTAATGATGAAGATGGGAAGCGCTTAGGGTACGAAGCTGACTACTTTGATGTTGGTGAGGTCTATTTCAAGGACTTCAATGTGATGCTGACTAAAAAGTTCTCCTCTAAAGTAAAAGGTAGGTTCACTTATGCAAACTTGGTTTACGACCAAGATGTGATTGAAGGAAAACCCGGGGCACCTAAAATATATGCCAACATTGGAATAGCAGATGTAACTTACAAGTTTGATATTAGAAATTCCATTAGAACTGAGGCTCAATTTCTAATTACCGAGCAGGACCAAGGCGATTGGGCTACCTTACTGATTGAATACAGTTACTCCCCGCATTGGTTTGTAGCTTTTCTTGATCAATATAACTATGGTAATCCCGATCCAAGCAAAAGGGTACATTATTATAACGGATCCTTCGGCTACAACGATAAAGGAAATAGAATAACCTTAAGTTACGGACGTCAAAGGGCAGGTATTTTCTGCGTCGGGGGTGTTTGTCGAGTTGTGCCTGCTTCAAGCGGAGTATTTTTGTCAATAACCAGTAGCTTTTAATACCTTTGAGAGATGATGCGATTTGCTTTTACCATTTTTATTGCCCTATTGTCTTTTTCAGCCTGCGAGGTAATAGATGATCCAATACCTGCAAATGCAGAAGACAATTTGCAAATTGGAGCAATTAGTGCAGATTCTGCTCGACTATTTGACTCCTTAGGAATTTTTGCAGATACTGACTACAAAATAGATCAAGCCCTTAATTTAGATGACACTGATAGTTTGATTAGTTTTATTTTAAACAATACTTGGGCTATTTCAACTGCACCTGATAACTCAAATAGGCGATTTATCACTTTGGAAGAGTTTACCGGTCATGAGTGTATCTTCTGTCCATTAGGAACTAAAGAAATTATACGACTTGATACCATTTTCAAGGAGCAACTCGTACCCATTGCCATACATGCAGGAGGTTTTGCAAGACCCAGACAATCAGGTGACAAGTTCACTACTGACTTTAGAGTCGAGGGGGGACATGGTGAACTTTACCAGCAAGAGTTTAATCCCGGAAACGCTTATCCAAGAGGCATGGTAAGTAGATTAAGGTCAACGGGAAATGCAGGTTGGGAAGCAGATATAAATTCCATTGCAGCAGATTCTCCAATTGCTGAACTTAAACTAACCTCTTATTATTCTAACAATGCGAATGTCGTGAGGGCTCAAATTCAAGTTATTCCACTTGTACCTAGCAGCGAATCTTTCAGTTTACAAGTGTTTTTGAAAGAAGATAATATTGTAGACTGGCAAAAGGATGCCTTTTCTAATCCAGTGGATATTGAGTTTTACAATCACCGACACACTTTAAGGAAAGTAGTAAACGGAACCTGGGGACTCAACCTTCCAAATTGGCAGGTTGGTGATACGCTGTCCTATCAGTATGTTACAACAGTAGATCCAAACTGGAAACCACAGGACCTTGAAGTAGTTTGTTTCATTTTCGATAATGATCAAAGTTCTTATGAAGTAATGCAAGCTAATGCTGCTTATTTTACTCCAAGATAAAACTGTATTAAACTCTTAGGGTTATCTTAGCAGCAATGAACCCTTCATTAAAAATATTATTCTTCCTCTTTCTGTTTAGTATTTGTTTTTTAGGCAAGACGCAAAGTTTTAATGCCGGTATTTTGGCAGGGGTTAATGCCTCTCAAGTAAGTGGCGATGGTTATGGTGGGTTCAACAAAGCGGGCTTAATTGTCGGTGTTTATTCGGATATAGATGTCTCTCAAAAAATAAACCTCCAATTCGAGATTAATTACAGCCAAAAAGGGAGCAGAGAAAACCCTGATACAGAGCAAGGAGACACTGACTTTTTCTTAATGCGTTTGAATTACGTAGAGGTTCCCATCATGGCTAGGTACAAAAACAACCGCTTTACTTTTGAAGGCGGTATGTACTACGGTCAGTTAGTAGACCAGTATCTTGAAAACCAGGATGGGCCATTTGAAATACCTGCTGAGCTCAATACATTTAGAACTTATGATCTTGGAGCGTTGTTAGGTTTGAACTTTAATTTCACAGAAAACATAATCATGAATTGGCGTTATAACATGTCCGTTTTACCTGTTAGAGATCACGATAGCGGTGCCTCTTGGATCTTTGATGCAGGCATGTTACACCAATACGTAAGCTTTACGTTGCGTTATGAATTTATCGGAGGGAACAAATAATGAAACATAAGATCGTGGTGGCAGTAACTGGAGCTTCGGGTTCTATTTATGCCAAGCTATTACTTGACCAGCTAGAAAAAATGCATGATCAGATCGAAGCGGTTGGAGTGGTGATGTCGGATAACGCCAAGTATGTTTGGAAAACCGAATTGGGTAATACTGACTATGAAAAGTATCCTTTTACTTTTTATGGCAAACAAGACTTCAATGCGCCTTTTGCCTCGGGTTCTGCTATGTACAACAAAATGGTTGTAGTTCCATGTTCTATGGGCACTATGGCACGCATCGCTAGCGGAGTTTCTAATGATCTAACAAGCAGAGCCGCTGATGTGATCCTAAAGGAAAGGAGAAAACTAATCCTTGTTGCTCGAGAAACACCCTTAAGCCTTATCCATATTAACAATATGAAAGCGGTGACAGAAGCCGGCGGAATCATCTGTCCTGCTAGTCCTTCCTACTATTCTAACCCAAGCAACATTGAAGAACTTGCTCAAACGGTAGTAAGTCGAATAGTCGATTTAATCGGATTAAAAAGCGAAAGCTATCGATGGGGAGAAAATAATTAACAATTTCCTTTTATTTTATATGCTTTTTTAAGGTTTCTGTTTGGACATTTTTTTGTAATTTGAGGTCTCAATTTAAAACAGACCATGTACGAATTAAGTAAGAAAGTGCTCACTCGTGTGAGCTTTGATAGAAGGTTGTTTAAGAAAGAGTTGTTAAAATCCAAAAGGTGGCTTAAGCCTAAAGAAAGTCTGATGTTAAAAGCTTGGTGTCTTGCGACATTTGGTCATATGCATAAAGACATTATTCAAGAAGTTTTTGAATCTATTTCTTAAGTGCATCTAAGTTTCGTTTAAGTCCTTTGAATTTAGTACGCTTAACAGCAGACTTGCTAAATAACTTAGAGAAGCCTTCTTGATCAAGCTCATGCCACTCATCCCTTGTCATAGCCAAAAGCTCATCTTTGGGTTCGAATTCAGCTTCAGTATTTTCTAAGGCAAAACGGTTCCAAGGGCAAACATCCTGACAAATGTCGCAGCCAAATGCCCAACCATTCAGTTGGTCGGCAAATTTCTCAGGTATTTTATCGCTTTTAAGTTCTATAGTTAAGTATGAAATACAGCTATTCGAGTCAATACTTCGATCAGGTGTTATTGCGTCAGTTGGACAACTATCAATGCACCTAGTGCAGCTTCCGCAATAATCCTTAATAGGCGAATCATAAATCAACTCAAGATTGAGTAGCATACTCCCTATAAAAAAGTCAGATCCTCTTTGTTTGTTGATCAACATGCTATTCTTACCGATCCAACCTAAACCACTTTCACGTGCCCAAGCTCTATCCAGGACTGGAGCTGAATCTACAAAGACCCGACCCTCGGTCTGGGAATCTTCTTTCTTAACATAATCAAACAACTCTCTTAACTTTTCCTTGATTACAAAGTGGTAATCTTTGCCGTAAGCATACTTTGCAATTTTTGGAGCTCCGTCTACTTGTTCTTTCTCAGTATGGTAATTATAAAGAACTGATACCACTGATTTAGTGCCTTCAACTAGCTTTCTTGGATCTACTCTTTTCTCAAAATTATTTGCCATGTAGGCCATCTCAGCATGCATCCCAACATCTAACCACCTTTCCAATCTTTCAGCATCTGCATCTAAGCGCTTTGCTTCAGAAATCCCAACGAAATCAAAACCCAATTCAAAAGCTTTGTTTTTTAGCTTCTCTGTTAATTGGAACTTCTTTGAATTAGTCATTAAATAAAGTTCCGTCTTTTGGAAAGCGATTTCTACCAAGGTGTTTATAGGCCATTTCTGTAGCTTCTCTTCCCCTTGGAGTGCGATTCAAAAAGCCCTCCTTGATTAAAAAAGGTTCATAAACCTCCTCAATGGTGCCTGCTTGCTCTCCCACTGCGGTAGCAATAGTATTTAAGCCAACGGGTCCGCCTTTGAATTTATCAATAATGGTGATCAGGATTCGATTATCCATTTCATCTAAACCATGTTGATCAACGTTAAGAGCCTCTAAAGCCAGATTGGTGATCTTGAGTTCAATGGTTCCATCCCCTTTAATTTGGGCAAAATCCCTCACTCTTCTGAGCAATGCATTCACGATTCTAGGAGTTCCCCTGCTTCTTCCTGCTATCTCGTAGGCTGCATTGTCTTCAATCTCTACATTTAAGATCCCTGCCGAGCGAACTACTATACTTGCTAAAAGATCACGATCATAGTATTCTAATCGAGAGTTTATTCCAAATCGCGCCCTTAAGGGAGCAGTAAGCAGTCCTGCTCGAGTGGTAGCCCCAATAAGTGTAAAAGGGTTTAGATTGATTTGAACAGAACGAGCATTTGGACCTGAATCGATCATGATATCAATCTTATAGTCTTCCATAGCAGAATAGAGATATTCTTCTACTACAGGACTTAAACGATGAATTTCATCAATAAATAGGACATCTCCCTCGTCTAAATTTGTTAANAGTCCAGCTAAGTCAGCTGGCTTTTCTAAAACAGGTCCAGACGTTAAACGAAAACCAACACCAAGTTCTTGGGCTATAATATTAGCTAGAGTTGTTTTTCCTAAACCAGGCGGTCCATGTAGTAAAACATGATCTAAAGCCTCAGCTCTTTGCGTGGCAGCTTCTACAAAAATTTTTAGGTTGCTTACAACCTTATCCTGCCCTTGAAAGTCAGCGAATGATAGAGGTCGTAATACCTTGTCAAACTCTTTATCCTCAGAGCTCGGTTCCCTTTCCGGATTTAATTCATCATTTAGCATTGCAAGTCAAAGCTAGTTAAATTCTACTCTATATAATCATCTACCAATCGTTCAAAATATACCTTTAACTTAAATATATAGACAGGTGAGGTAAATTGTTCCTCTACCCTTCTGTTAGGAACGATCATTAATCTATAACCAACCCCCATGCCTATTCCAAAATACTTAAGAAAACGGTATTCAAAGGCTATGGCAGGTTCATANGATGCCACAAAGCCTCGATTTAACCTTTTATTGATTTCGTCATCTAGGGGCCGGTAAAAAGACTCTCCTAAACCGATTTGGACAGGTATAGATAATTGCCAGCGGCTATCTCTATAAAATACATAGTCTACATAAGGGGAAAAATATCGAAATACCAGTTCAGAACTAAGCAGTCTGCTATTATGAGAAACATCCGCTCTAAGATCAGACCACAAAAAATTATAACCCATTCCTATGCTCACATTACCATCAAATTGTAGGCCCGCTTTGAGACCAAAAAAACGCACTCCGCTCTGACTGATGAAAGAGTTCCGACCATCAAACTTAAATTCAAACCTAGGCTTAGAAAGCATAGACTTTTTAATTTCCTCTTCGAAGGTTTGGGCACTAGAATTAGAGGCTAGAAGGATGCNGCTGATAAATAGGATTAGAATACGTACCATAAAAAATGTCCTTAACGAAATTAAGGACATTTTTAAGTTGTATTTTAAATCAGCTAAACTAGTGATTTTCGTCTTCCTCACCTTCTCTAAGCGGTACAGTTTGAGGTACGAAATCCTCCTCAATGTTTGGCTTACTGTAATCATAAGCCCATCTATGAACTTCGGGAAGTTCTCCAGGCCAGTTACCATGGATATGCTCAACAGGGGTAGTCCACTCAAGGGTTGTAGATTCCCATGGGTTTTGTGGAGACTTCTGCCCTTTAAACATACTGTAGAAAATATTGAATATAAAAATCCCTTGAGAAGCTACTGCTATTATAGCAAAAACCGTAATCAATTCGTTTATGTCATACATTTCATTGAACATCGGAAACTCAGTATTAGCGTAATACCTCCTAGGCACACCGGCAAGCCCAAGGAAGTGCATAGGGAAAAATATACCATATGCTGTGACTATTGTTGCCCAAAAGTGTATATATCCTAAACTCTTGTTCATTACCCGACCGTACATTTTGGGGAACCAATGGTAAATACCAGAAATCATACCGAAAGTACCTGAAAGGCCCATTACAATGTGGAAGTGACCAACCACAAAATAGGTATCGTGAACATTAATGTCTAATGCTGAGTCACCGAGAATGATACCTGTTAAGCCACCGGTAATAAAAGTAGATACAAGACCAATTGCAAAAAGCATGGCAGGTGTGAACCGAATGTTACCTTTCCACAAAGTGGTCAGATAGTTAAATACCTTAACCGCTGACGGAATTGCAACAAGTAATGTTGTGAAGGTAAATACCGCTCCAAGGAAAGGGTTCATTCCTGTAATGAACATGTGGTGCCCCCAAACGAGGAATGAGATAAACCCAATTGCCAGAATTGATCCAATCATTGCTCGATAACCAAAGATTGGCTTTCTTGCATTAGTTGCTACAACCTCAGAAGTAATACCAAGTGCCGGTAATAAGATAATGTAAACCTCAGGGTGTCCTAAAAACCAGAATAAGTGCTCATATAAAATAGGGCTTCCACCTTCTACTTCTAAAGCCTGACCTGCGATGTAAATATCAGACAAGTAAAAACTTGTTCCAAAACTTCTATCAAAGAATAATAACAATACCGCTGAGAATAGAACAGGGAAAGAGAGAACACCTAAAATTGCTGTTACAAGGAAGGCCCAAATAGTAAGCGGCATTCTTGTCATCGTCATCCCTTTCGTTCTAAGATTTAAAATTGTAACAATGTAGTTCAAACTTCCTAAGAGTGATGATACAATGAATAATGCCATAGAAATGATCCATAGAGTCATACCCATTCCTGAGCCAGGGACTGCTTCAGGTAAAGCACTTAGTGGTGGATAAATCGTCCAACCACCTGATGCAGGTCCACCTTCAACAAAAATTGAAGCAATCATTACACAGCTTGATAAGAAGAAGAACCAATATGACAGCATATTCATGAAACCAGAAGCCATATCTCGAGCTCCAAGCTGCAATGGAATAAGCAAATTACTAAAGGTACCACTCAAACCTGCAGTTAAGAGGAAGAAAACCATTATGGTTCCATGAAGTGTTACCAAGGCCAAATACTTATCAGGTGACAAAACACCATCTGGAGCCCATCCGCCCATAAACGATTCTAGGAAAGGAAAACTTTCTCCTGGATAACCTAATTGAAGCCTAAAAATGGATGACATAAGCATTCCTATCAGTCCCATAAATGAACCTGTTAAAAAGAATTGCTTTGCGATCATTTTATGATCGGTACTAAAAATGTACTTGAACAAAAAGTCGTTGTCCTGATGATGTGCTGTTGCTGACATTATCTAATCTTTTTTAATAATCACTTAATTATAAAGACGAAACCTCTTCCGCCCCTTGGCTTGGTTGTGAATTACTTTCAGTCTGTGCAGTTGTATTAGTATTACCTTCAACTTTTAAAAACTCGTTTTGTTCTGCTAACCATGCGATATATTCCTCTTCAGACACTACCTTAATTTCCATTCCCATATTGTAATGGGCAGCACCGCAAATTTTATTGCAAAGTAGCTGATAATGAAATTCGGGATCTCCCAAGTGTTCTTGCATTTCTGCAGTAGTCATGGTTGGAACAAAATTGAAACGTGTTGTCATTCCAGGTACACAATTCATTTGCGCCCTAAAGTGTGGCATAAATGCACTATGAATTACATCTTGTGCTCTGAAATAAAACTGTACCGGTCTATTTACGGGTATAACAAATTCTGCTTTTACGTATTTGTCATCCCAGGCATTTTCATCCGTAGAATCAAGCCCTAGCATGTTTATTCCTTCAATTAGTCTCACGTCTGCTGTGCCAAACTTCCCATCTTCCCCAGGATAGCGAGCAGTCCAGTCAAATTGTCTCGCGTAAAGCTCAATTTCTACTGGTTCATCTTCTGCTGTTAGAGGCTCCATGGTATCATTCCAAATACTAAGCCCGTAAAGGATTAATATCAAAAGCACTAAAGCGGGTATAGCGGTCCAAAGCATTTCCAATTTGTTGCTATGCGCAAAAAATTGTGCTTTGCGGTTTTTGTCATAGGCATATTTCCAAGCGAAATAGAATAAAAGGATATGAGTTACAATGAAAACAGGCGTGATGATGATCCATGTAGTATCCATTAGCTTATCAATCACTATCCCATGTTCTGAAGCAGCCATAGGAAGCATACGGTCACCCCAAGCTACTAACTGCCAAGCAATAAAGGCGAAATAAACCAAGAGAAAGATTGGCATTAAAAGTGCCTGCGTTTTATTCTCCTTATCCGTTGGCGTGTAAGTGTTTTCTCCTCTAACAGTGCTTGCCTTTTCAAGAACTTTAACCACTTTGGATAAAGCAATGATTCCAAGCACTATCGCCGCTATAATTAACAAATTCATCATGCTAATACGTTTTTTCTTTTATAAGTCTTTAAATATGTAAATGTTCACTCTCTTCTAGGAATGGATGGTTTTCAACCACCAATGGCGCTTTTGAAAAGGCGTTAAACACCGTATATAAGAACAAGCCAAGAAATCCTAAGAACATTCCAATTTCCATAAATCCAAAGTGAAGGTGACCAACACTTCCGGGTACAATCATTAAATACACATCTAACCAATGTCCAATAAAAATAATTACACCCACTGTAATCAAATAGCCAATTTGTCGCTTCGCATCTCTTGACATTAAGATAACCATTGGAAATAAAAAGTTTGTGAAGAAAACACCGAAGAACAACCATTTAAATTCTTCTATTCTTGTAATGTAATAGGTCACCTCCTCTGGGATATTTGAGTACCAGATCAGCATAAACTGAGAGAACCACAGGTAAGTCCATAAAAAGCTGATTGCAAACATCCATTTTCCTGCATCGTGAATGTGACTTTGGTTAACCTGAGGCAAGTGCCCTTTTCCTTTAAGCCAAATTGTAAGCAGTACAAGAACAATCATGAAACTTACCCACATACCTGAAAATACGTACCAACCAAATAAGGTACTAAACCAGTGCGTGTCTATCGACATGATCCAATCCCAAGAAGCAGTAGAGGATGTTACTGCAAAAAATACGAGGAAGATTGCAGCCATACCCATATTCTTAAAGTGAATCTTCGTTCCTCCTTGCTGATCTTCCAAAAGAGAGCGTTTTCTAAATAGGCGGGCGAAAAACATCCAAACTCCTAGATAAACAATCGTTCTTATCCAAAAGAAAGGTTGGTTCAAGTAGGCAGCTTTGCCGGCAATTATCTTATCATAATGCTCTGAAGTAGGATCATATACCTCAGGATCCATCCAATGGTAGATATGATGCCAATGTAATGTCCCTGCTAAGAAAACAAGAATCAAAACAGCGCCACCAACATAGATATATTGGGATATTCCTTCCATGACTCTTTTGAGTACTACCATATAACTAGCCTCAGTTGCATATTGCAGAGCCAAGAAAAATAACGCTCCTAAACTAATCGCAAAATAAAAGAAGCCATTGATCAATAAATTAGCCCAAAATCGATTATGGTGAGCAGTATCGTCTGTCATGAAGCCATATACCCCAGCTATAACGCCTATGAGCATTAGAACTGCGAAAGTTATACGTGCATTTTTGGTGAAAGTAAAATTCATCGGTATACAGTTATTATTCCTAATTTAATTTAGCCACTTCTTCGTTGCTATCTTCATTTTCTTCTTTAGTC
>P_1C_Liq_1_UnCtyDRAFT_1000244_pt1 | contig 12898 bp, 9 predicted proteins | sample Pon1CUnioCityCA_2_FD_10230 | JGI IMG/M metagenome (IMG submission 10230) | reverse complement strand
ACTTGGTAAATGCCTTGAGATGGGTTAGGGTAGATACTGATTTCTGTATTGGACTCTTTCTGCATTTCGTCAAGCTTAACCGTAAGCGGATTGTAAAAGCTTACATCATCTATTGCAATATCTGAACGCTCTGATTGCATATCAACCACTTTAAAAACTACTTTAAAAGTTTGATTAATAAAGGAATCCAAGACCACTTGCTTTCTGAGCCAAGGTGAAGAATTGTTAAAGTGGGTTTGTCCATTGAATGCCAGAGAACCAACTACTGAATCAACTAATTGGATATTACCCACCGAATCTTCTACTTCAATTAATAATTTACCCATGCCATTTCCGTACATGTAATAATAGAACTCCATTGATAATTGTGTCATATTACTGGGGTCAATGCAGTTGGTTTTGACCTGATTTAGGCCTGTAGTAGTAGCTTCATAAAATAAAAACTTATTTCCTGAATGTGCTGAAGAAGGACCTGTAAGGTTTGTTTCGGTTGCGCCCGCACTTGCAGGAAATTGACAAAGTGAGGCATCTTGAACTAACCAAGAATAGTGAATTGCATTAAAATCATAAGACCAGTTTAAAGGAAGAGTAGAAGACCCTGACAAATCATTGTGACAAATAGTAGATACACTTTCAAAATCTTCTGTGATTCTTGGTGATCGATTAAAGTTAGCACTCTGATTGATCACTTGTGTTTGTATGGAGTCATTGGAACCTCTTGCATCATCTGCAAGACTAGCATAGAGCAAAAGGTTGTAGGTTTGGCCAGCTGTGCTTAAGTCAGCGGTTTGGCTGAATACAAATAAGGCGGAACTGTCCGATTTTAAGGTGTCAGAATAGAATTCGGTAATAAGGGCTTGATTATTTAGTTGATAGTTTAACCCTAATTGATTCGGTAAGATATTTTCTTCACCATAGTTAGTGATTATTAAGGAGATTTGTTCTTGAGGACCTAAGTAGCAAGAAGTAGTTGGATTGGCATCACTAATTCCGACATCAATGAAAGAGGTGTCTGATAGCAGTACATTATCAATGGCCATGTCTCCTCTAAATCCACCGTTGTAAGTTCCTCTAAACCTCAATTGAATGGTGCGATTGGCATAAGCATTAAGATCAATTGAGTCCTTTAACCAAGGATTGTTTTGATTGGGATGGGTTTGACCATTGATGCTCGAAACAGCATTGATCCAGCGAGCACCATCAAAAACATCAATTAGAAGATCACCCATATCTGCTCCGTGTTTGTGATAATCAAAGCTTAAGCTGTAGTTGTTTAGTCCGCTCAAGCTTATGCAGGGTGATTCTAATAGGGCATCATCTCTATTTGTTGTTTGACCAGAAGCTTCCGTGTACAAAAAATGACCATCTGAAGAATTTGGACCAGTGTTACCTGACAAGGTGAAGTTGATTGCACTTCTCCAATTAAAGTTTGCTTGAGTATTCGTCGTCCAATTAGCAGGAATAGCGGGTGTCAAAACGGTTTCAAAATCTTCAAAAAATGGGGTCTGAATTAAATTAAGTGGTGGTCTACTGTCAAATATTAGTTGAGTCAAGGAGTCATTTTGTGGTATGGTATCACCTGCCATTTCAAGCCATACACTTGCTTGACTGACTTGATTTTGTGGAAATAAAATAGGTGTGATAAAAGCAAAGTTGGTATCTGTGAAGGGGGCTAAAGCTAGGTTTCTAATGGTATCGCGAAAAATGCTACCTCCACTTATCTGAAAGGCAGCCACAAAGGATCGTATGGTATCTGATCCGAAGTTGATGATCTTAGCCTCTATAATTTCTTGAGAAGAGATGGCCTGACAAGAACCGGAATCCCTGATACCTATTGCGGGATAGGTGATTTCATCAATTGAAAGATCAGGACTGTCAGTGGATTTGATGAATAAATTATCAATTCCTACTCCTTCTAAAACAGTACTTCCGTCAGATTCAAAAACAAACCTCAATTTCGCACCACTTTGCCCAGCCAATTGGTTCAAGCTGTTTATTGCTTTTTTCCATCCATTCGAATTATCTTCCCAATAAGCATTGGTCAAATTAGTGTACCAATTGCGATTATAGGTACCGGTTGGAACTTTAGTCCAACTAGTTCCTCCATCTAGACTGTATTCTAACCAAAGAAAATCATAAAAGGCTTCTGTCTGGTAAATCAAATCAAAGCTTAAAATAGGTACTGCCGTGTCCGCAGAGAAGTCTAAACAGGGAGAGGTTAAATAACTTCTTTCATTGTTATTGTAAAGGCCATTTAAGTTGGTTACAAAAGCGCTGTTTCCTGAAAGAGTACTATTGATGATGCTCAGGTTAGTATCGGGAACACCCCAAGCCCAAGAAGCATTTTGTCCGCTGACTGTCCACCCATGATTAGCCGTTTCAAAATCTTCAAAATAATTTAAAGCAGTGCTTGTAAAGGGTAGAAGGGTTTGAGCAAGAGTATCGTTGGTACGGTCTTGATCATTCACTAAGTCTGAATAAACCAAAAGGTTCTGAGAAGTTGTTACACTGCGATTAAGTTGATTCGGGAAGGTTAGACGCATAGAATCAAGGTAAGCGAGGGTATCTAGGACCGTATATTGTACGACGGGGTTAAGATCTAGCTGATAAGCAAGGGTAAAGTTATGCTGAGAAACAGCTCCATAATTAACAAGCATGACCTCCAAAGAATCTTGACTTTGACCGCAATTAGCATTGGGTCTTATAATTCGACTTATGCTAAGGTCATGATCAAATGGAGAATAGACTTCCACATTGTCTATGCCCACGTACCAACCCCAATCGTTGCCATCAAAGTATCGGAAGCGAACCTGACAGTTGGTGTTCTTATAAGCTGAAATATCAATTAGAGCATGGGGGAAATTACCCCTGCATTGCGGTGCAGTAAAGCTACCACAATCGTCTGTCGTTCGCTGAAAAACGATGTTCCAATTCGAGCCATCATAAACCTCTACCATAAAAGAGTCAGGTATCCCTGAAAAAAATCTTGCATTGTAGTCAAATTCTAGAATAGTAAGCGAATCAGCAGCATTGTTAAACACAGGACTAGTCAGACTCGCATGATTGTTAAGTGAGCTTCCGCCAAGTGCATCATCATCAAAATAGGCAAAGGAAGTGCCATTTAAATTCGTGTTTCCTGTGTGAACTGAAGCCCCATTTAAACCAATTGACCAGCTCTGACTGCCACTTATAGCTGTAGTCGTCCAATTAGCGGGTAAAGTGCCTGCGTTAAAGTCTTCCTGAATATGAATGTTTTGAGCTTGAAGCGAAAATGAAGTAAAAATTAAAATCAGTGAAGCAAATGAAAGTGTTTTCATAATGTATATTGTGTTATTTGATAAAATTACCAATGGCTGATCGTTTTCTTATTAAATGTTAAATTCTCTTTTGCTTTAAAAGAGCAAGATCGCTTGAAGTTTGGAAGGATTCAAGTACTATTTCATTGATAGCCGCTATGACTTCATGAATGCGGTAAATTGTTACATACTTGTTTTATGCCCGGAAAGGAATTGAAGCTTGCTTTTGTTTAATAAGGGAGAAGATCCAAACGCACAAAAAGAGTATCCCGGCTACAGTTGCCATAGCGCCTGCTATAGAACCGTTGATCCAAACAGCTAAGAAGTATCCTCCTAGGCTACTTAAAAAACCGAAAAAAGCAGTAAGCCAAAGCATTGGTTTTAAGGAAGTAGTAATGAGGTAAGCCGTGGCAGGAGGGACGATCAAAAAGGCAACCACTAAGATTGCGCCTACAGATTCGAAGGATACAACGGTGGTTAAGGAAACAGAACCCATTAAGGCATAATGCCAAAAGGCCACGTTTAAGCCCAAGGCTTTAGCGTACTCCTCATTGAAGGTAGTGATGAACAAGCCTCTTCTCCCAAAATAAATAAAGGTTAAGATTAAAAGCAGTAGGGTAGCGGCAATCCAAACGGTGCGCGGACCTAAATTAATGCCCGATGCGGTGAACCAAAGGTCTAAAGGAACGTAAGCAATTTCTCCGTAGAGCACACAATCCTGATCTAGATCTACTTGTCCGGCAAAAACGGAAATTAAGATGATGCCAATAGCGAATAACCAGGTGAAAGTGATGCCAATAGAGGCATCTATCTGAAGTCTTGCTTGCTTGTAAAAAAGCTCGATCAAAACAGTGGTAAGCACCCCTAAAACGGCTGCGCCGATTAACATGGGTATGGTTTCCCTGCTTCCTGAAAACAAATAGGCCAAAACGATGCCAGGTAAAACAGCATGAGAGATGGCATCACCAACCATGGCCATTTTTCTTAATACCAAATAGGCTCCCAAAAGGCCACAAGAAATGGCAATCAATGTTCCGCTTAGTATGATCCAAAATCCATCCATGGCTTAGCTTTCTTGATATGGAATGGTGCTTTGATGGGGGTCTTTAACCGGAAAGTCTAACTCACGCTCTAGCTGTTGTTCAATTTCAGGGGTGATAATGTGCTCTATTGCTTCTGCATCATTGTGTACATGGTCAGGCTCTAGTTTTAATCGTTGGTTTAAGTACATCTCCCACAGTCGGTGAAGTTTAATTACCCGCTTTGATGCTTCAAGACCTGCCTGTGTAATGTACCACAGATCAGTCATTTTACGCAGGTAATTTTGCTGTTTCAATAGTTTTAAGCCACGGTCTAGTTCACTTTCAGAGAGTTCTCGACTAGCCTTTAAAGTAGCGAAGCTTCTACCGGCTTCAAAGTCCTGATTTGCTTCCCCTAGGTGATAGAATAGCTTTAAGATATTTTCCTGCAGGATCTTCTTCTTGTTGTCACGATGCTGTTTGAAGCGGGCAAACATGCCCCTTTTGGGCGCAAACCAAATGGAAGAAATCGTAAGCAAAGAAAGGCACATGACCACCCATGGCCCAGTAGGCATTGCAGGTGCAACATAACTTACATAAGAACCCATTAAGCCAGATAAGGCGCCGAATACTGTTGCAATTAAGATCATATAGCTCAGTTTGTTGGTCCAAAAACGTGCTCCAGAAGCAGGTGTGATCAAAAGCGCCGCCATTAAAACTACGCCAACAGCCTGTATGCCTACAGCAACTGATAGCACTGTAATGGTTGCCAATAAAAACTCAAGAAACTTAACCGGTAGGCCTATAACCTTCGCATAATCAGGGTTGAATGATATGAGTTTGAACTCTTTGTAAAAAAGCAGTACCAGCACTATTAGCACCAGACCAATTCCACTGAAGATCAGAATGTCATCTTGAGTTAAGGAGGCTGCTTTTCCAAAGAGGAAGTTATCCAAACCCGATTGTGCCGCATTGCCAGAGTTTTGAATGGAGGTCAATAGCAGGATTCCAAAACCAAAGAAGACGCTCAGTACAATGCCAATAGCTGCATCGCTCTTCAATTTGGTGGTGCGACTTATCCCATCAATCACCATTAAAGAAAGCCAACCGCTAATCACGGCACCAATAATCAAGGCTATGGGATTCTTGTCTCCTGAAACCATAAAGGAAAGGCAAACCCCTGGTAAAATAGCATGTGCAATAGCATCACCAACTAAAGCTCTTTTGCGTAAAAATGCAAAACTGCCCACCATAGCGGCAGTGGCCCCTAAAATCATGGTTCCTAAGACTACAAACCTAACATTTGGGTCGCTAAAGCTGAAGAATTCAAGGGTTTCCTTCATTTTACTTTTCTCTTACAGGAAAGTCTTTTTCTTTGATCAATTCGCCTACCTTGCTCAAAACATTTAACTTACCTCCGTATGCTTCTTGTAAAAGTGCTTCATTAAAGATCTGATCCTTTGGTCCTGAAGCTACCAAGCGTGTATTGAGTAATACGATCCAGTCGAAATAGAGCTTTGCTGTTTGAAGATCGTGATGCACCACTACCACAGTTTTGCCTTCCTTTTTCATCTCCTGCATCAGAAGCATGATGGCTTCTTCAGTTGCTGCATCTACACCTACGAAAGGTTCGTCCATGATGTAAAGGTCTGCGCCTTGGGCTAAGGAACGAGCAATGAAGACCCGCTGTTGCTGTCCACCGCTCAATTGGCTGATCTGTCGGTTGCTGTACTCAAGCATGTTGACTTTTTCTAAAGCTTCAGCTGCAAGATCGCGATCGGCTTTACTTAGCCTTTTCAGCAATTTGTTCTTTCGGTATCTGCCCATTAAAACCACATCCATCACCGAAGCAGGAAAATCCCAATCTACAGACTCTCTTTGTGGAACATAGCTGATTCGTTCTCTTACCTCTTCTAGATCTTGTTCAAAGAGTTTAACATAGCCGCTGCTTTTCTTTACCAAGTCCATAATAGCTTTGAGCAAAGTGGTTTTACCTGAACCATTCGGACCAATAATGCCAATTACTTGTCCTGCGGGCAGTTCAAAGTCGACATTCCACAAAACTGGCCTGCGGTTATAGCTGACCGTTAAGTTATGCGCTTCTATGGCTGTTTTATCATTCATCTTGTATTCTCTCCTTTTCTTAACCGTAATGGGCTCGAAGCCTACTATAAGTTCTCGAAGTTCACTTGCTTAGCGTTCTTTGTGGATTCTTGGTGGTCTTAGCGGTTATACAATTAGGATTGCTTACCTATTCGCTTTTTGTTCTCGATACTACCCCGAAGTTTCGGGATCACTCGAACTGACAAGCTACTATTAGACTCATCAACGCTTCAATTCTTTTTCTCTTCATCTCTTGAACTTTTTATTCTCATTTCAATCCTTCTACTACGGTATTAACATTGTGTTGCACCATTCCAAGGTAGTTGCCTTCTGTGCTGCCTGCTTCACCCATCGCATCGCTATATAGTGTACCTCCAATTTGAACTGCATGCCCCTTGCTTTTACAACCCTCTACCACCGCTTTTAAAGCGCGATCTGAAACAGAGCTTTCAACAAAAACCGAACGGATTCCTCTTTCACTGATAAAATTCACTAGATCACTGACATCTTTTAAGCCATATTCCGAAACCGTTGAAATACCTTGTAATCCCTTTACTTCAATTTGATAAGCCTTACCAAAATAACCAAAGGCATCATGAGCGGTAATAAGCACCCGTTTAGAAGAGTCGATTTGTAAAATCTGCTCCTTTACCCATTCATCCAAGCTGTCTAGTTTGAAAGCATATCGCTCAAGCCTGTATTGGATGCTGTCAGCTTTGAAAGCTTTTTCTTCACTTAATTCTTGGGCTAGGTGAGTGGCTACTTTTTTCCATAATTGAAGGTCAAACCAAATATGGGGGTCATAAGCGCCCTGAAAGTCGCTACTGTTGATAAGTAATTCCTGATCAATTGCGTCAGCAGCGACTAAAATGGTTTTACGATTTGACAGTTTTTTAAAAATTTCGCCCATTTTACCTTCTAGATGTAGGCCATTGTAAATGATGATGTCTGCCTCACTCAATTTTTTGAGGTCACCTTGACTTGCTTTGTAAAGGTGGGGGTCTACACCGGGGCCCATAAGGCTAATAACTTCAGCTTGAGTGCCGATTAGATTTTGAACCAAATCACCGAGCATGCCCGTAGTGCAAACAATTTTGATCTCACCATCACTTTCAGTTTGTTGTTTGCCCTCTTGGCAAGAAAACAACAGTAAAGAAGCTAATAGAATGATTATGAGTGACCTAGATTTCATTCTACGTATAAATTTTGTGCAACTTCTTTCGAGATATGTGCCTCTTTTTTTCCTTCAATCAAAATCTCCATAGATGAATCAAAAGCATGATGGGTCTTGATTTGGATAATGGTGTTCAATTCAATGTCCATGCTTTCTAAATAGCTTAAAAAACTACTGCTGTGGTCCTTTACGCCAACTACTTTACAGCTTGTTTTTTGATTTAATTCACTTAGGGTTGTTCTACCATCTTCAGGAAATTGTCCTTCTTTATTTGGTATCGGGTCTCCGTGTGGGTCTTGATCAGGAAAGCCTAAGAAAGCGTCAAGTCGATCAGTTAGTTGCGTTGATTTGATATGCTCTAGTTGTTCTGCAATGTCATGCACCTCGTCCCATTTAAAATGGAGTTTTTCTACTAAAAATAGCTCCCAAAGACGGTGTTTTCGAATGATGGAAATAGCCACTTCTTTGCCCTTTTTGGTAAGGCTTACAGCTTGATACTTCTGATAGTTTACCAAATCTTTCTTGCTCAATCTTTTCATCATGTCAGTAACTGAAGAGGCTTTGGTATCAAGCTTTTCGGCAATGGCATTGGTGGTAGCACTTTCGGCCACTTCTCGGTTGAGGCTAAAAATTGCCTTCAAGTAATTTTCTTCTGTTAAGGATAGCAAAATGTTTATTTTCGACAAAGTTAAGCAATAAGCACTACTTTTAGGGTAGTCTAAAAATTAATTTAGAAAGTATGTTAAAGCAATTTGTATTGATCTTATTAAGCGCCACGGCTCTTGTTTTTAGCCAGAAAACTTTAGCTCAGAATATTGCCACAGATCGACCAAATCAAACAGAAGCTGCCACTGTAATAAGACCAGGAGAGCTACAGATTGAAAGTGGTGTTTTATTCGAGCGTTATGAAGTGGGAGGTGGATTGGTTCAAGAAAGGACTTCTTACCCCATTAATTTATTTCGAATTGGTTTAAGTGAAAAATTTGAGCTCCGTATGGTGAATCAATTGGTGGCTTACCGCTTGATTGATCCCACAGGAAGACTGGATGAGAATAGGGTAAGAGGTACTGAGAATGTTCAACTGGGACTTAAGTACCAACTTAAGTCTAAAGAAGATCGCTTGGTCATGGCATTACAAGGACATGTTTTTTTACCTACAGGTTCAACTGGTATTACCAATGAATTATACGGTACCATGGGTAGGTTAAATTTAGCTTATGAAATTGATGAGCAAAGAAGTTTGGGTTCAAACATTGCTTACGTAAATGAATTTCTTGACTTTGCGCCTGAAGGCCTTGTGAGGAGAGCAGAAGGTAATTTTATTTACACCTTGGCCTACAGCCAAAGTATGTCTGATCAATTAACGGTATTCGCAGAATTTTTTACCACTGCAGTAGAGTTGGAGGATTGGGAAACCAATGCAGATGTGGGATTAACGTATTTGTTAAAAGAAAACTTACAACTAGATTACGTTTATGGTTTTGGGTTAAATCGAAGCATGAACTTCCATACTATCGGTCTGAGTATTCGTCTACCTCAATAGACTGGATAGCTTATTTTAATTTATTCTAAATAGGGATTAGTTATTTATTAAACGATGTTGCCTGCTTGACGTTAGGTGTGTGAACCAAAAACCTAACACTATGGCTATTCGATTATCAAATAACTGTTTAAACTGTGAATTTGTAACCGATGATGATTTTTGCAGAAAACATAAAGTAGATGTAAGTCCGCAACACACTTGTGACAGTTTTTCCATGAAAGCAAAATTGAAAAATGAAAACAATTGTGGCAATTGTGCAAAATTTAAACAAGAGGCCTGTGCAAACCCCAACAAAGCAGCAATTGGAATGCTCTGCAGCTCGTGGGCCCCACAGGAAGCATCAGCTTAAAATTTAACACCGGCGAGAGCCGGTTTTTTTATGCTCTAAAATATAAATTAAAGCCATTAGTTTAAGCCCATTTTTAGACCAAGAAAAAAGGTTCGTGGTCTTAGTGGTCCATAAACATAGCCTGCATCGCGTTCTGCACCAAGATCAAAATCACGCTGAAAACTGTCAAAGATATTTTGAACACCTGTGAAAAATTCAAATCGATAGTGGTCGTCAATTTTAAGTGTGTAGCTAAATTTCAAGTTGTTTTCAAAGAAATTGGGCGTTCGTTTGATTACGGTGCGTTCGGTTTCAGCATCTATAACATGAGCTACATCCATTGAACCGGTGTAGATCCCAGAATAAGCAAAGGTAAATTGTTCTTTGGGGGAATAGATTAAAGAAAAGTAGGCGTAGGTGTTAGGTGTTCTTAACAAGCTTCGAGTGTTAGTCGCTACAAGTTCATTTGAGGAAGATTCAGGAGCCCAAATTTCTTCTTCATTTAGATAATTTGCTTCTTGAATAGTTGCTCCTGACTGTAAAACAACTTTGCTTCCCAAGGCTGCATTTGCTTCTAAGTTAATTCCATTTACAATTGCGCCCGAACCATTTCGCTTATTAATAATTGCCACACCATTTGGTAATTCAGTTTGATCTGAGAAAATAAAAGGGTTGCTTAGTTCAGTATAAAATCCTTCTAGCACAAAGTTGAATTGCTTATTGTCATGAAACTTATCGTAATTAAGAGAAACGGTAGTGCTATTTGATCGTTCAACTTCTAAGCCGGCTTGCAGTTGTATAAATCGAGCTGCTCCACCCACTGTTTCGATGTGTAGGTCTTCATCAAACGCTTGTGGACCTCGATACCCTTGGGCAAAGGAAGCACGGACCTTCAAGTTTTCCTGAAGCTGATACATAGCGGAAAGGCGCGGTACAAGAACATTGATCTGCTCTTTATTTTGAAAGCTTTGGGTGGCTAGATTGTAGTTTCCATCAATATTGAGTTGATCAAGTCTACCACCTGCTAAAAGAGTAAGTCGCGCGCTAGGCTGATATTCAACTTCAGCAAAAGTTCCCCAAGTGCCAACTTTTTGTTCGATCAACCTGTCATAACCGGGCATTTCATCTTTTACATCATTATAGATGTATTCTGAACCCACAGTAAGGTTTAGGTTCTTTTTAAACTCATAGCGATACTGTAAACCGCTAACACTGGCAAAGTCATTAGAATTACCATAAGCATTAATTGCGATCAAGTCTGATTCAGTTAAGGAGTCACCGGGGCTCAATACTCGGCCGCCACCTCCATAGTAGCTTGCTCTATCTACGCTTTGAATGGAACCGTAAAGTGAAAAATGGTGCTTGTTGTTTTTACTGCTATGGTCAAATGAAAAGTTGGTGTTGAGAATAGTGTGATCCAATTGTTCTGTAAGATCTGTTTGGTGTGGGAATAAGTCAAATTTGTTGCCTCCTCTTCGGAATTCTTCTATAAAATAAGCCCCTAGTTTAAATTCACTTTGGTCGTTTAGCTTATAAAATGCATCAAACCCAAAGGTGTTGTTTTGCAGCGCTACTATTTCAGAAAATCCATCCCCGTTGGCATCCCAGTGCTCTCGATTTCGATTAAATCCAAAAAATGAGATTCCTTTATTCAAGTCCTCAGCTACTAAAGCACCGTTAAAGTTTACAGTTCGATCTGATGCTTCTCCATTGATCAGTGATTGATTAAGGCCAACTTCAAAGGTGTTTTCAAGCGGTGTTTTCGTAATGATGTTTACAGTGCCGGCAATCGCATTTCCGCCAAACATAACAGAACCACCCCCTCGAACCACTTCAATACGGTCGACCATATTAGTGGGGATCATTTCCAGACCATAAACGCCTGCTAGAGCTGAAAATACCGGTCTACTGTTGATCAATACTTGAGAGTAGGCACCATCTAGTCCATTCATACGGATTTGAGTGAAACCACAGTTTTGACAATTATTCTCTACCCTTAAGCCTGGAGTATAATTCAAGCCTTCTGCTAAATTAAAAGACTGAGTAGATTCAAGGGTTTTAGCATCTAGAGAATTAACGATTACAGGAGAATTATAACGCTCAACTCTGTTGCGAGAGCCGGTAATCACCACTTGAGACAAGTTAAATACATCAGGATTCAAACTAATTTGCCTTTTTACAACCTCAGCATCTTTAAATTGAATAGAGTCCTGATAAGTTCGGTAACCAAGCGCAGAGATTGTCAAGAGATAAGTGCCTGGTACAATCTGATTTAGTTCAAAGTGCCCCTTTTCATTTGCTGAAACTCCCGTAAGACTTTTGCTTTTCAGTGAAACTGAAGCATAGGGAATGGGCTCTTGTTCATTATTAAGCACCTCTCCTTTAAAAGACGCATTTTGGGCAAAGCCGTCATTAAAAACTAAAAAAGAAAAGAGTAGGAGGGTAAGTCTATAAATCATACCAAACTTTATGCTCATAAAAACCAAAATTTAGATTTGCAAATCTAACAATTTAGACAAGCCTAAAAATAGAATAATAGACTTTATACGCCCTATTTTATAGATGAAAGTGTCGAGAATGGGAGGGCTCCAATTAATGAGAGAACTAGAAATAATCAGTGGCTAAAAAATGGATTTGCTACTAACGCTGTTACAAAAGTAAACAACCTAAGTCTTGTTACATCGGTAAACAGATTTAGTAGAGCCTCTTTTGTTTACAATTGTATCACATAGATAGTAACACATTGTAAACATATCGAGCTAAAGTTTCTTATTTCTCGCTAATTTATTCTTTTCGAGTTGTTTAAATGTGATAAATAAACCTTTAGTTTATATAAATATCGAGTTTGAAGGCAGGTTGAGAATTATGTTTACAAGATTCAAATTAGAACTGATAACTTTTGTTTACAATTGTGTATAATTGTTGTTGTTTACAAAAACGAATAAAAGTAAAGATGGATATTAGTGAGCGGTTGAAGTATATTATGAAGTTGAATCAGCTTTCAGCTTCAGCTTTTGCAGAACAAATTGGGGTGCAACGTTCCTCTATTTCGCATGTGCTTTCAGGTCGAAATAAGCCAAGTTTGGAGTTTGTGCAAAAGGTATTGAATCGATTTCCGAAGGTAGATGCAAACTGGTTAGTTAATGGTTCAACCAATATGCAGCAAAAAAACATTAAACCAGTCCCAGAAGATCAATCAATCATAGAAGATGATCAGGAGGATGAGAAACGAGCTGAAGAGAGTTTGACAGATAATATTGTTCGTTCAGAAGAGCCTATTTCTTATGGAGTTAATAAAGAAGTTGAACGCATCGTGGTTTTTTATTCTGACCAGACTTTTCGGGAGTTTAAGCCGTCTTGAAATTTTCTAGCCACTTCAAAGCCTTCACTTCTTCTTCAAAGGCCTTAAAGGGAATTATTGGTTTAGATACTTGG
>P_1C_Liq_1_UnCtyDRAFT_1000243_pt1 | contig 12929 bp, 10 predicted proteins | sample Pon1CUnioCityCA_2_FD_10230 | JGI IMG/M metagenome (IMG submission 10230) | reverse complement strand
GGCCGGCCTCGCCCTGCGTTTCCCCCGCATCGCCCGCTGGCGCCATGACAAAACCCCGGAGGAAATCAACACTCTCACCGATCTCCAGTCCCTCCTCCCCGAATGAAACCCGAATCTCGCCCCTAGAGGCGGGGGGCGGCAGGGGGACAGACATCGCAATCTATCCTTTTCTTCCTCTGGCAGTCTTGGAGAGGGCTCGGATGCAACAGCTCCGGGGGATCGGAATCAACAGGTCCGGGGAAAGTCAACCACCCACCATCAAGGGGCAGGAGGGTGATCCACTTCTGCAACGCTCCTCTGAGAGGTGCCCACTTTCTTATCCGATCGATTTCCCTTTTGCAGGGCGGGAAGGCGGACACGGGCAAGAGCTTACCGACAAGCGATGGCGGAAAAAGTGCCGAAGCGGGTTTCCAGTTGAACACGATGAGCCCGTGGGCGACCCAGCCACCGTCTGGAATGCAAACGGACAAATGTCTCGGATCCAACCACGCCTCCCCGGGAAAAGCAGGCGTGGGGCCGCACCGGTCGATAGCGATGACCCTTTTGCGACGAAGTGAGGTAGCCCATCACACTCCAGCTCCAGTGCATCCCCGGGTGAGAGCCACCCGAACCACAAAAGAACGCCCACAGTTTTTCACGAAACCGTGCGTAGGCCGCCGGGATGCGCTCCCGCGGACCCCCAACCGTTGACCACGGGTACTGGCACGGGTGCCCGACAATCCCCAGTCGCAGGGGATTCTCATCGATCTGCCGGATCGCCCGTTTCACGAGGGCGCGGGCGTTCTCCAGCAGGGTGCTCGTAAACCGGTCCCGCCAGATCGTACCGGCCCGCTCCCGGCTGCGGTTCACCCGACGAGTCGTCCGCTCCTTGAGGATCTTCATGAATGCGGAAATGTCGCCCCGGCTCCGGTCGAGCCGCCCGCGGAATTCCTCCGCCCGCTCCCCACCCTCCGCCAGGATCTCTGCCAACCTCTCCGCAGAGCAACGGAGGAACCCTCGCTCCCCACCATCCAGTGCACGGTAGCGCTCGACCCGCTCCGCATCGGTGCTTGCCGGCAACGACAGGGTCTGCACGACGACATGGAAGTGGTTCGCCAACACTACCTCCCGCACGACCACGATCCCGCAGAAGGCCGCGGCCCGGTACAACAAGTCTCGAATCCCCTCCTTGTCCTCCTCCTCGAGCAGGATTTCCGGGAGCGTCCGGCTGCTCAACTCGTACACCGCCTCGCCCTTGAGCTTGTACCGTCGTCGGCGCATGACTTCCATAAAGGGATTCCTGCACAGATTTGTACACAAAAAAATTGGGGTGCTCGCTTTGAAGGTGAATCCCGCCACCGGAAAACCCATTGGCGATGTCTGTCCCCCCTCCAAGAACCACGGCTGCTTGCCCGAACCATCCCCGACCCGCGGGCAGGGATTGCCAATCGCCTACGGGGGGTGCGCAGGGAGGACCTAGGCCGGGACGGGTTGGGGGCGGGGGGCGATGTGGTGGTCGAGGACGCCGGCCGAGCTGATGACGCCGGGAAGCCCTGCGCCGGGGTGGGTACCCGCACCCACGAAGAAAAGGCCTTCGACATCCTCACTCTTGTTGTGCGGCCGGAACCAGGCGCTCTGGGTCAGGACGGGGTCAAACTGGAAGGCGGAGCCGGCGTAGGCGTCGAGCTGCGTTTCAAAATCCTTGGGCGTGAAGATCAACTTCGAGACCATGTGCTCTCGCAGGCCGGGCACGAGGTGGTCCTTCTCCATGGAAGCGAGGATCCGGTCCGCGTACTCTTCCTTGATCGCGTCCCAATCCTGCCCGCCCTGCAGGTTGGGCACCGGGCTAAGCACGTAGAAGCACTCGCAGCCCTCGGGAGCGAGGGAAGGATCGGTCCGGGTGGGGGCGTGGAGGTAGAGGGAAAAGTCCTCGGCCACAATTTTCCGGTCAAAAATATCCCCGAGCAGGTCCTCGTAGCGCGGACCGAGGATGATGGAGTGGTGGGGGAGGTGGGGGTAGGTACGGTTCGTCCCGAAGTAGATCACAAAGAGTGACATCGCGTACTTCATCCGTTCGAGCCGCCGATCCGTCCACTTCCGACGATGCTGCGGCGCGACCAGCTTGCGGTAGGTATTGGCGACATCCCCGTTGGAGATGACGATCTCCGCCGGAAACTCCCGGCCGTCGACCGTGCGTACTCCCCGTACCGCACCGCTCTCGACCTCGATCTCCTCGACCCTTGCCTCCAGCTCGAGCGTTCCACCGATATCCTCGAACATCCGGACCAGGCCCCGCACCAGCGCATGGGTCCCTCCCATCGCGAAATGCACCCCCCACTCCTTTTCCAGGTAGTGGATCATCGAGTAGATCGCACTCGAGCGCAGTGGATTCCCTCCGATGAGGAGGGGTTCGAAGGAAAAGACCTGGCGGAGTTTCGGATGCCGGATAAAGGACGAGACTTTTTTGAAGACGGACTGGTCGGCCCGCAACTTGATGAGGTCCGGGGCGACCCGGAACATCTCGCGCACGCTGTGGAAGGAGTGCGTCGCCAGCTCCGTAAAAGCCTGGTCGAAAACCCGCTTCGAGTACTCGCGAAACCGTCGGTATCCTTCGATATCCTCCGGGCTGAACTTGGCAATCTCCGCCTCGAGCACCTCCTGCTCCCCCCGATAGTCGAAGACCTCCCCATCGTGGAAGTAGATCCGGTAGAAAGGATCGCAGGGAACGATGTCGACATAATCCTCCAGCCGCTTGCCCGCGACGTCCGCCAACTCCTCGAGGATGAAGGGCACCGTGATGATCGTCGGACCCGCATCGTAAACAAAGCCCTGGTCTTCATAGACATACGCTCGCCCCCCCGGCTTGTCCCGCATCTCCAGAAGAGTCACCTCATAGCCCTTCGCCTGCGTACGAATCGCGGCCGCCAAGCCACCGAACCCACTGCCGATGACCACGGCCTTCCCTTCACCCTCGCGCCTGTCCATGCCATCCCGCTACGGTCCTTCCGCCGGATTTGCAAGTTCACCGCACCCTTCGGCAGGATCGCCCCAACCGGCTGCACTCTCGGGGTTGCCCCCTCGAACAGGTCCATTCATTCTCGGTCTATGACTTTGCGGCGGCCCACCCTCCCCCTCCTCCTTTGTCTCTTCCTGCCCGTCCTCGCGAGCGTCGTTGCCGCGGAGGGCAAGGCATCCCTCCTCGTTTTCGCGGAAACGGGAGCCAGTCCTTCCGGCGAGACGTCCGAGGCCGAGTTCCTTCGCGCCCAAGTCGCCGCAGCCCTTGCCCGGGAGGGCTTCGATGCGCGGGAACTCGCCGACCTGTCCACGGATGAGGGGCTCCCCGCCATCCTCTCCACCGCCCGGCGAACCGGTGCCGACTACGCCCTCCTCGTTCGGCTCGAACCCGCCACCGAGGAGGTCACCGAGTACAGCGGCAACGACATCCAGACACAACGCCGCATCCTCTCCGCCCCCTATTCCTACCGCCTCGTGTCTGCTGCCACCGGGGAGACTGTCCTCGGGGACACCGGCACCGCCCGGCGGGCGACCCGAGCCACTGCCAATCTCACCGAGAGCAACCCGGACGCCCGGCAGACCCTCGTACCCGTTGCCGCCCGATCAATCGCCCGCGACCTCCGCGACGCCTTTCCCCAGGGGGAGTTGGCCCCACCGCCCAAGGCAGTCGCCGAGGTCCCCTTCCGCATCATCCCCCTCGGCCGCGAACTCGTCGTCCCGGAAATCCGCGAGACCGCGGAGGGCCGCCTCCGGGCCACCGGTGAGCGCGAGCCGATCGTTCTTGAGGGCGTCACCGTGATTCTCGACGAGGTTGCCCTCGGCAGCGCACCCGGCGAATTCACCGCCCCGCCCGGTTTGCACACCCTCTCGCTCGAGCGCGAGGGCTTCCGCCCGTGGTCCCGCACCGTTCGGGTGACCCCGGACCTCGAGCTGCGCATCCCCCTCCTGCGCACCGAGGAAAGCCGGTCCGTCCTCCGGGAGGACGCCGCCTTCCTCGAGGACCTGCGCTCCGCGCGGATCCTCACGGAAGCGGAGGCCGAACGCGTTCGCGGACTCGCCCAAGCCTACCGCCAAAGCGGCTACCGCTGGGACATCCGCAGCGATTCCGAGGTCCGCAGTGACTCCGAGGTCCGCAGCGATACCGAGATCCGCGTGGACACCGATGAACCCCTCCGCATCGAACAGGACAACCGCTCCCTCCTCGGGGAATGAGCCCCCCGGGCCCAACCGCCGTACCGCTACCCATCCCCTTCTTATGACCTCCCCCCGCCTGCCCTTCCTCCTGCTCACCCCCCTCGCTCTCCTGTTTTCCTCCCTCCCCGCCCAGACGGAGAAGGACTCGCTCGCCATCGGCGCCGTGGAAGTCAACCCGGGACTCGAGGCGAATGCCGCCGCTGAGGGGACCCTCCGTTCCCTCGAGCAATTGCAGCAGTCCCTCGATGGCGAGCTGCTCAACGCTTTCCAACAAACCCGCCGCTTCGATCTCTACGCCCGCAGCGATCTCGCCGAGATTCTCGGGGAACAGGACCTCGCCGCCAGTGGCAACCTCGACCCGGCGGACCCGGACACGGCGGCAGCCTTCCAGCTCGGCGGCGTCCAGTACCTCGTGGTGACCGAGCTCTCGGCCTACCGCGACCGCACCGAAACCGCCCTCTTCGAGAGTATCGGCAAGCGGGCCACCGCACGCACGCTCGAGGCCGTCGCCATCGCCCGTATCTACGACACCACCACCGCCCGGCTCCTCGAATCCGCGCGGGTCACCGCCAACGCCCGGGATTTTGCCGAAGAAAGCGGCACGACCATCGCGCGCGGCAGCGGAGCCACGGGGACCGTGGTCGCCGATACGGCGAACCGCCTCGCCCAGGCCGTCGCCGAGCGCACCGTCCAGGTCCTCTACCCCGCCCGGATCGTCGGCAAGGCCGGACGCACCGTCGTCTTTAACCGCGGCGATTCCTTCCCCATTCAGCCGGGAGACCGCTGGACCGTCTATGCGGAGGGCGAGGAAATGATCGACCCGGACACCGGCGAGTCCCTCGGATCCCTCCAGGCGGATGTCGGCACCATTGTGGTCCGCGAAGTCCTCCCCCGCACCACCCGAGCGGCGATCGAGGAGGACTTCGGCATCTCCGTCGGGGATATTGTCCGCCCCATGCAATGACCTGGCCCCCTCGCCGGCTCCCTCGCCTTCGGTTGGCGAGCCGATGCGGACCTCCCGGCAGGATGCGATGCCTGTCCCCGTGGCCCGCGCTCCTCGCGGTGATCGTGTTGGCCAGCGGGTGTGCGACCTACCACCAGAAATCGGCCGGCCTGCGAAAGAGCTGGGAAGAGGGGCGGTGGCAGGATGCGGCCCTCCTCGGAAGCGTCCTCGAAGAGGAGAACGCCGACGGGAAGGACGCCATCCTCTTCGGCCTTGAGCAGGGAACCGTCCTGCGGGCCACCGGCGACTACGCGGGCAGCCAGGAAGTCTTCGAGCGCACCTACGAGCGGATTCAGGCGCAGCAAACCGAGGCCGACGTCCGCATTTCCCAGGAGTCGGCCTCCCTCTTCCTCAACCCGGGGGAGACCGAGTACCGGGCCCGCACCTACGACCGGATCATGCTGCACACTTATGAAGCGCTGAACGCGATCGCCCTCGGGGATCCTCCCCGCGCTCGCGTGGCCCTCAACCGCGCCCTCCAGGCCCAGCGGGACGCTGTTGCCGCCAATGCCCGTCGGCTGGAGGAAGAGCAGGAAGAGCTGAGGGCGGTCCGCGAGGAAACCGGCACGGACAGCGTCCAGCTCGACCAGACGCTGACGAGCCCCCAGGTGCGCAACGAACTCGACCGCATCTACGCCCCCGTCCGCGACCTCCGGCCCTACGCGCCGTACGTGAACCCCTTCACCGTCTTTCTCGACGGCGTCTTTTTCCTCCGCCAGGCCACCGATGCCTCCGACCTTGAGCGCGCCCGCAAGAGCCTCGAGCGGGTAACCGGCCTCGTGCCGGAAAGCCCCTGGNTGCGCCGGGAACTCGNGCGGGCGGAGCGACGGATCGCAGGCGAGGCCTTGGCCCCCTCCGTCCTCGTCCTTCTCGAAACCGGGGAACCTCCCCGCCGGGAGGCCGAGCGTCTGCCGAGCGTCTCGACCTTCCCCTTTTTGTGTTTGGCGTGCAGGAGGTGCCCTATGTCGGCATCGCCTTTCCCGTCCTGCGGTTNTCGCCCAACAATCCCGGCCCACTCACCATCCGGGCCGGCAACCAGTCAGCCCGCACCGAGACCATCGCCAACCTCGACCGCATCATCGGGACCGAGTTCGAGGACCGACAGCCCCTCGTCGTCCGCAAGGCGATTCTCTCCGCCGCCAGTAAGGCCCTCGTCACCTACCTCGCCCGGGAGCAGTTCAAGGACGGCTCCACCGCCCAAGCCCTCGTCGACCTCGCGGGCATCCTCTACCAGGCCTCCACCAACCAGCCCGACCTGCGCAGCTGGTCGACCCTTCCCCGGGAAATCCAGGGCATGCGGGTGGACCGGCCGGAGAGCGGGCAGCTCACCCTGAGCCTCGACGGGTGGAGCGAAGCCATTGCCATTTCCGCACCGCCCGGTATGCTCACGATCGTGCATGTGCGCATCGTGAACCGGCGCACCCCGCCCGTTGTCCACCAGTACGCCCTCCCATGAAGCTTCCCGCCCCCCTCCTCTCCCTCTTCGCGGCCACGCTCCTCCTCGCCGGCTGCAATTCCCCCGTCAACACCATCGGACCCGCCGCGCCGGAGGCCGTCCCCCTCACCGTGGAGAGTCGGATCCAGGTCTTTGACGAGAAACTCAACCTCCGCCTCTCCCTCGTGCAGGTGGCCGAGGCCGAGAGCAACGGCTTCCGGCAAGTCCAGGTGACCCTCGCCAACCGACAGGTTCGCCCGCAGGAATTTGCCTACCAGTTCGAGTGGATCCGGGCCAATGGCATGGCCATCCAAGACCCGGCCCCCGTCTGGAGGGGCGCCCGCATTCAGGGCGGGGAAACCATCGAGCTGCAGTCCACCGCTCCCCGTCCCGACGCCGTTGACTTCCGGCTGAAACTTCGCGAAACCCGCTGAGCCCTCCCCCCATGAACAAAGTCCTCCCCCTCCTCTCTCTCAGTGCCCTCCTCGCCTTCCTCGCCGGCTGTGGCGGGCAGGCCCGCTATGTGGAGACGACCGGCACCGAAACCATCATCAGCGTCGAGCAGATCAACATCCAGGACTGGATTCAGGCAGCCGATGACATGACCCAGAACCTCCTCGCCAGCGGCGTTCTCCAGCGCACCGAGCAACAGCCCCCGGTCCTTGTGGTCAGCCGCATCGTCAACAACACCTCCGAGGTCGTCGACACCAACCTCCTCACCAAGCGGATCCGGGTCGCCCTCAACCAGAGCGGCCAGGCGCTCACCCAGACCACCGCGACCACCCAGGGCTTTACCGAGGACCAAACCGCCCGGGAGATGGGAGAGCTGGAGGCCATGCGCGATCCGGAGGCCGCCGCCCAGGCCCGGCCCGACTTCTCCCTCTCCGGCCGCCTCATCGAAACCACGGCAAAGGCCGGCAAGACCCGCCAGGCAACCTACACCTTCCAGCTTTCCCTCACCCAGATCTCCACGGGCCTCGCCCTGTGGGAGGACCAGGTCGACATCACGAAACAGGGGAAGCGACCGGCCGTCGGCTGGTAGGCGGCAACACACCCGGGCGGCCAGCCTTCCGCCGGAGGGCACCCGCTCCGCCGCACCGCCGTCGAAACAGGTCCATCGCGTCCGGCGGTACTGCCTCCGGGCCCGGCCCCGTGTCAGGCCCCGCGTCAGGCCCGCCGGACGGGTCCGGAGGCGCGGGACTCGTGGGAAAGGACGCTCGACCAGATCCCCCCTTCCCGGTCGAGCCACTCACCAATGACCACATGGGGAAGGGCGACAATGCTGATGAACACCGTCCAGAACGCCACTCCCACCATCAGCCACGGCAAACCCGAAGGAAGGTGGGGAAGGACCAGCCACAGACCCACCGCCAGCACCAGCGTCACTCCCGCCCCCACCATCATCGCCGCCCAGGCGTACAGGGCCGCCCGCCCCGGATCCCTCCCCGCCACTCCAGCCCCCCGCGCCCGGCCGCCTTCCCCGGCCGCACCCCGGCCCGCCGCCCTCGCCTGACCACTCCCCACCCAGGGGACCCGGGTCGGGACGGTCTGCCAGAACGTTGATGGGCTGGAGTCTTCTGGTAATTTCCCTTTCCCCGCCAACTCCTCTTCCCCCGGGAAAAGGAAGGACTGCCCAGCGGGGGTGGCAATGTCTGTCCCCGCATCCGTGGATTGCCGGGCAGACGTCGGAGCCTTGCCCACCCCTCTGGGGAACCGCTCCCCGTAGCCGGCGGGATCCATGTCTGTCCCCGCCAGCCGCGGCCCGGGGAGGGTTGCCGCAGGGGCGTCGGTGAGTCGGGTTGCTGCCGGGGGCGGGCCGTCGGGCGGGGCGGGGAGTTTGGTGGGGGTGGCGGCGAGGGAACGGGCGATCTGGCGGGCCGAGTACCAGAGGGGGAAGTAGAGGCCAACGGCGAGGACGACGGGAACGGTGGTGAAGAAGAGGACGAGGAGGCCGGTGTCGAGGGCATCATGCTTCCAGGCCCGGCGGACGCGGGCGGGTCCCCGGCGGGCGCGGNTCGCCCCGCGGAGCAGGTGGGCGGCGATCAGGGCGAAGGCGAGCCCCCCGAGCCAGGGGCGGGCGGCGAGCAGGATCCCNTCGAGCGGGCCGAGGGCTCCCGGGGCNAAGAGGTCGACCATGAGGCCGCTGTAGAAGCGGAAGTCGCCCGGAAAGAAGAGAATCGGCAGNAGCATGATGGGTACCCCGCGGGCCACCCCGGCCAGCAGACGGGAGCCGCGACCGGGGAGGTGGGCGTCGCCGGTGCAGGCCTCCATCACCTTGAGATCGGCCCCACCGCCCTTGGCCATGGCCACGGCCAGGGCGAGCGCGAGCCCGCCGACCGGGAAGCTCAAGAAGAAAAGGGCAAAAAGGCCGATCAGGAGCAAGAAGGCCGCGAGATAGCCAAACGTGAACCGGGTCCGGCGGGCCTGCAGGTTCAGGTAGTGCTCGAAGCCTCCGTGCGGCAGGTTCAGGGCGACCATCCCGAAGAGGTAGACGCCCGCCTGCACGGTCATCCCCACCCGGATCCCGGTGATCGCAAAGAGGAGGAAAAGCAGGCTCAGGCCGAGCAGGAGCATCCGCGAGGTCGCCAGCCAGAGCCGTCCTGCCCGGGCCGCTGAGGCGACCGGAGCGTCCATTCGCAGGGCTATACTTGACATGACTGTCCAATAAAGGAGACTGGCAGCCGCGTCAATCGCACCCGGCGGGGAGGCGTTGCTGCGGGCTCGCCATTCCGTCCGGACCGCGTCCGCGTCTCCCCTTCCCCGCGTTCCTCCGATCCCCCCTCCTTCCATGGACACCCAAGCATCGCCCCGCCCTTCCGTGTTCCCGAGCCCGGCGGTCCCTTCGCCCACCGGGCGGGCCGTGGTGATCGGGGCGGGTCTTGCCGGCCTCGCCAGCGCCATCCGGCTCGTCGCGCGCGGGTATGAAGTGACCGTCCTTGAGCGCGGTCCCGAACCCGGGGGTCGGGCCTGGCAGCGGGAGGTCAACGGATTCGTGCACGACGGGGGCCCGACCGTACTGACGGCACCCTTTCTCGTCGACGAGCTCTTCGGGCTCCTCGGGAGGAACCGCGAGGACTTCCTGTCCTTCCTGCCCGTGGAGCCGTGGTACCGTTTCCTCTTCGCGGAGGGCGGCACCTTCGACTACGGACCCGCGGAGACCCTTGCCCCGCAGTGGGAGCGCTTCGAGGGCCGGCCCGGGGAAAGCTACCCCCGCTTCCGGGAGCATGCGCGGGCACTCTTCGAGGCCGGTTTCACCCAGCTGGCCGACCGCCCCTTCGACCGCGCGGCCACCATGGCCGCGCAGGTTCCCCAGCTCCTCCGGCTGGGTGCCTACCGCAGTGCCTACCGCGCTACCGGGGACTATTTCCGGGATCCCCGGTTGCGGCTCGCCTTCAGCCTGCCCGCGCTCCTGCTCGGCGGGGATCCGCACCGGGTCTCCAGCATCTACCTCATGATTCACGAGCTGGAGCAACGCTACGGCGTCTGGTACCCGCAGGGCGGGATGGGGGCGCTCGTGCGGTCCCTCGCGGACCTGCTCAAGGGAACGGGCCGGGCGGAGTGCCGCTACGGGGAGACCGTCCTCGGCCTGGAAACCGGAGCCCACGACCGCGTGCGGGCCGTGCGCACCGCGGACGGCGGCCGCCGGTCCGCGGATCTGGTCGTCTACAACGGGGATCCCGTCCACCTCTACCGCGACCTCCTCCCGCATGCCTCGCGATCGTTGGCGGAGAAGCTGCGGGCGCGGAGCGGGCAGCATTCCTTTGGCCTGTACATCGTCTATTTCGGCCTGCGCCGGGAGTTTCCCGAAGTGGCCCAGCACACGATCCTCGTCGACCGTGACGAGCGGTCCTCCCTGCGGACGATCTGCCGGGGCGCGGGCATCTCGGAGCGGCTGCACCTGTACCTGCACCGGGCCTCGGCCACCGACCCGGAGATGGCCCCGGCGGGCGGCGACAGCTTCTACTGCCTCTGCCCCGTGCCGAACCTCGGGCGCACCCCCCTCGAATGGGAGGTGGAGGGTCCGCGGCTGCAGGAGAGGATTCTCGATCGTCTTGAGGAAACCGTGCTCCCCGGGCTGCGGGGCTCACTCGATCACTGCTTCGCGGTGGACCCGCGCGATTTCGAGGACCGGCTCCTCGCCTTCCGCGGGGCCGGCTTCGGGCTGGCTCCCCTCCTCCACCAGTCGGCCTACTTCCGTTTCCACAACCGAGCGGACCGTCCGGCCAACCTCTTCCTCGCGGGGGCCGGAGTGCACCCCGGCGCCGGGGTCCCCGGAGTACTCAGTTCCGCCCGGGCGCTCGAGCGACTCCTGCCTCAGGACTCGCCGTCGTAGACCGTGCCCTCCGCCGGGGAGGGGAGGTGGTGGTTGGCGGGCCGGGCGAGGAAGGCGTGCTCGTCGAAGCCGCGGAGCGGGGAAATCTCGAAATTGACCGTGGGCAGACCTTCCGCGCCGAGGGGGACGCCCGTCCCGGCCGCCCGCAACCAGCGGGTGTACTGGCGGAGGAGATCCTCGCGGGCCGTCCGCGGGGAGTCGCGGCCCTCGGCATTCTTGACCGGGCTGAAGTTCTCGGCGCGGGAAGTCTCGAGAAGCAGCGGATTCCGCGCCCGCGGGAGCGCGTCGAACACGAACATCTCGAACTTGATCCCATTCGGCTCCTCCGGGGTCACCGTGCGCCCCTCCTCGTCCACCACCCCGATCCTCTTGACCGCGCGGTGCACCGGAAGATCGCCGCCCTTCGCTCCCATGCGTTCCACGAAGGCGCGGTCGAGCACGTGGATGGCGATGTTCGCGGCGCGGAAGCGGAGGCTGCCGTCCGGATCGCGCAGCCGCATCCACTCCTCGGGCAGGTCGCTGTACTCCAGCACACGGAGGTGGTCCCCCTGGCGGACGAAGATGCCGACCTTTTCCTCCGGGTCCGTCTTCGCGACCATCTTCGAGGACATCTCCGAGCCCCCGAGGAGGTGGAAACCGAGAAAGGCCGGGTCCATCGTGTTCTCGAGCGGGTTGTCGACCTGAAAGTAGGAAATGGTGTCGATCCCCCGCTCCGCCATGGCGGCGGTCGCCCCGCTCCGCAGGAGGGCCCGCAGGGAACCCCCGTGCCCGTCCGGGCTGAGGGCCAGCGAGGAGGGGGATTCGAGGAGGAGCTTCCCGTCCGGGTCCACTGCCGGGAGCATCCCCTGGGGAAAGAAGTGCACATCGCCGGATCCGAGGCCGAAGAACCCGTTCTCCTCGAAGAAAGCGACCGTGGCCGCGTGGTTGGCCGGGCTCGTCATAATCCACCAGGGGAGCTCGGTACCATAGGTCTCGCGAGCCGAGAGGATTTTCTCGGCAAAGACCTGGAAGAGCGAGGCCCGGCGAACCGGAGTCAGCGGAAAGGTACCCTTCGGCCCGTCGAAGCCGAGACGGGTTCCCTGCCCCCCGGCCACCGTGAAGGCGGCCACCCGCCCGGCGCGGAGGGCCTCCTCGCCGGCGGCCCGGGCCTCCCTCCAGCCCTGCTCATCGCCCCCGTGGCCCGGCAGGGCCGTGAAGGTGGGTGGCTCCACCGCGGAGAGGTCTTCCGCGGCGGAAGGCTCGGAAAGCACGAGCGTCTCCACAAGGGAGCGGAGCTCGTCGAGATCGACCGCCTCGAGCTGTCCCCGGAGGCACTCGCGGCCCGCTCCATCCAGTTCCTCCCAAAACCGGAAGACATGCTCCTGACCTGCCTCGGCGAACTCCCTGCGAAGGTCTGCTACGTCCATGCGCCCCAAGTTGGTTCGCCCGCGCCGGTGGATCGAGAGGAAAACACGGAAGGGGCGCCGCCCTCCGGCGACCGGCCCCGCTCCCTCCTATTCCTCCCCCGATTCCTCGAAGCGGAAGAGCAGCTCCTCGTCCCGCACATAGCCCAAGCGGTCCCGCACGACCGCCTCGAGGAAAGCCGGATCCCCCCCCCCCCCCCGGTCCGCTGGGCGGAGATGCGCTCCACCAACTGGACCTCCCGCTCCCGGAACTGCTGGAACTCCTGGAAACGGCGCCACCCGGCGACAAACAGGAACACCGTCACCGCGACAATCGCCGCGAGCAGGAAACCCCGCAGAACCCACTCCATCCTTGGCACGCGCTCGTTCCTAATCGGCGAGGCCTGCCGGACCAAGGGGAAAAGGCGGCGCACCGTGGCCCTTTCCTCAGTCCGGGCGCGGGGCGAGAATCCAGCTCGGGTCCCGCACGAGGAACTGGTACCGCCCCCGCCAGGCACTCCACTCCCCGACCAGGGAGACCGGCGTGCCCGGCCGGAGGCCCGCGAGCCATGTGCGCAGGTCGCGGCG
>P_1C_Liq_1_UnCtyDRAFT_1000242_pt1 | contig 12979 bp, 10 predicted proteins | sample Pon1CUnioCityCA_2_FD_10230 | JGI IMG/M metagenome (IMG submission 10230) | reverse complement strand
TTCATAATCAGCCCCGGAAATTACAACATCCGCTTCAATGGAAGTTCTGCCTTTAATTTCTACGCTCGATATGTGATCATTATTCAAGGAGAAGCCGGTTACCTCTTGTCCAGTAAGGATCTCAACACCTTGTTCGATGGCAATTTTTTCAAAAGCTTCAATAATTTTGTGCATTCCACCCATCGGATACCATGTGCCCAATTTAATATCAGCATAATTCATGAGTGAATACAATGCAGGAGTGTCTTTGGGCATCGCACCCAGAAACAAGATCGGAAATTCAAGTAACTCTATAATTTTAGGGTGAGAGAAATACTTGCGAATATACTTGGAAAAAGAAGAAAAAAGATGCATTTTGAAGGCACCTTTCGCTATTCTAAAATCCGCAAATTCCGTCACTTTCAGACTCGGTTTATGCACTAAATCATTAATACCTACGTCATATTTATAAGCTGCTTCTTGTAAAAATTTGTCGAGTTTTTTACTACTACCAGCCTCGAGTGACTCAAACCAATCGCGAAACGCATCGAGATTGGCGGGGATATCGTTAAGCGTTTCATCCTTCCAATAGATGCGATAGCTGGGATCCAGACGCACCAATTCATAAAAGTCGGACGCGGTATGACCAAACTGCTGATAATACCGTTCAAAAACATCTGGCATCCAGTACCAACTCGGACCCATGTCGAAGGTAAAACCATCGGCCTCGAACTTTCGCGCTCGACCACCGATGGATTCATTTTTTTCGACAAGCGTCACGCGGTGTCCCTCTTTGGCNAGAAAGCTAGCACTAGAGAGACCAGCGACCCCACNTCCTATGACGACAATCTGTTTTTCCATTAATTATTTCTGTATTTGTATTCAGGTAGTAAGTCCATCAATTTTTTTCTTGCAATGAATATACGACTTTTAACCGTACCAATCGGAATGTTTAATTCTTCGGCAATTTCCTTATACTTGAAACCAAGATAATGCATCTTAAATGGTTCCTTATACTCATCGCTTAAGGACTCCAATTGTTTATTAATCTCCCCATCAGCGATATAATTGTACGGCGTATCTCTTTTTTCAGTAGAACTATTAAGTAAAAATAGATCGGTAGAGTTGTCAAAAATTGTTTTTGATTTCACTTTACGACGATACTGATTAATAAATATATTACGCATTATCGTGAAGATCCAGGCCTTAAAATTTGTTTTCGGCGTGTAATAGTCACGATAACGAATGGCTTTTAACATTGTTTCTTGCGTAAGATCTTTTGCGTCTTCCACATTTTTTGTGTAGTTCATCGCGAAGGCCATTAAGTAGGATTCCATCGACGTCAGCGTATCATTAAATTCAACAGTAGACATATTATTTAGTTTTTGTTTAACGTTTTATATAGACTTATTCAACATAATTATGCCAAAAAAAACACCTTCTTCTACCTGTTTCTAAAAATTATATAATGTACTGATTAATAGGTTTTTACATTTACCTCTGCGCTAAACAAATTTCATTTATGGTGCAAATTGTGGGAAATATAGTGCACGGTGTGTGTAATTTTTTACACACCTACATACGCATTGATATGAAATACCTCGTCCAAATCATCCAGGTTAAGCTGTTCTACGAAAGCTCCGCCACAATAAACCCTAAGGTCGTACTTAGCAGCGAGCTGACGTAGGTAGGTTCGGGTTTCCGGAACGTCACGACTCACAACCAATGAAGTGATGAGACAATCGGGTTGCATAGTCTCCAACACCTTGTACAGCGAGTCATCAGGCACATCCGTACCCAAGTACAATACATTGTGTCCGCGTTTTTTCAAATAGTAATGATAAAACAGCAGGCTGATTTCGTGACGTTCATTGGCGGGTGTAAACAATACAAATTCTACAGAAGAACGTTGCGAATTGGCCAACCGATCAATAGCTGCAATGAGTTTTTGACGGATAACCACAGAAATAAAATGTTCTTGAGCTGGATGAATTGAGTCACTCACCCATAAAATACCGATACGTTCCAAAAAGGGTATAATGTAATGGCGGTAAACCTGTTCAAATCCCTCCTTTTCAATTCTGCGGTCCAACAGGCGTTCAAATTTGATGTGATCCAATTCTAACAACGCTTCGACGAACAAAGTTACTACAGCGCTTTGATGTTCATGTGTTTCGGTGGATTCACGCACCTCTTTTTCCAATTGGTCGTCCGCAAGGGCCGCAATTTTAGAGATGCGCCACCCAGCGTTATAAAGTATGGCAATATTTAAAAGGCGGCGCAACTGATATTCGTCGTAAGTGCGTATTTTAGTGGAGGTGCGTTCGGGAGTCAATATATTATAGCGTTTTTCCCATATTCTTATGGTGTGGGCTTTAACTCCAGAAAGTATCGCTAAATCTTTTATTTTATGAGCACTCATAAACACTTATGATCGGGTTAGTACAACACAAACCACCTTAAACATATTGAATTTTTTACGCATGTTAATCACATAGATACTAATTTATTTACTATTTTCGAAGTTTAGCACTAAAATATACACGTATGAAAACGATTTTTGTCTTTTTATCTATGATCACCTTAGGTTTTTTGTTCAATGCATGCGAAAATGAACAAAATGATGACGAGCCCAAAGAGCGAAAGGTTGAATATACTGATGAAGCTGAAGATCTCTATCATTACGAGGCTTTCAGTTTAAAGCCGTATGAGATAGATGCGTTGATTTATTTGCCCGATGCCACCGCAAATATCGGAGCAGCGACAGATCCAAAAGTAGAGCATGAAGAAGATGGATACCAGTGGGATGTGTATGTGGGGCAAAACTTTCACATGCATATTGAAGACTGGGGAGAAGAAGACGCTTTGAAAGCACATCTGGAAGAATTAAAAGATCAATCTTCGATCTATGAAGTCGAGTTTTTAGAAAAAGAGGATAATTTCGTTTATTACAAATCGACACTCAATATGGAAGAAGGCAACAATAACGTAGGAGTAGATCACGTCACCTTCCACGTTGTTGCACAGCACACCATAGATGGGATTAACTACATATTCAGAACGAATAAAGATGGACACCCCAAGCCCATTACCGACTATATGGCGAAATCTGTAAAAAGCGTTAAGCCTATTGAGGATCCGGCTTAATCTCCTTCTTTTTTCTTTTCAGACTGATCTTTATTGCTTATTTTATTACCCTGAAAAGCGCTGGGAACCAAATCGGGGATGATTCGCAGGATGATTGGAAGGATAATCGTTCCTCCAGGCAACATAAATAAAGCTACAGCAGGCATTGATTTGGCTATATCCTTAAATTGGCTTTTTACTTTTTCCTTCTCTTCTTTAGACAGCTCTGTATTCCTCGACTTGTTGACTAATGCCAGGAGTTCTCCGCTCTCCCGCAGCTCCTCGACGAACCGATCTTTATTTCGGCCCAGCACTTTTACCCATCTTTTTGAAAAGTTACTGTACAACTGTTCATAAGAGGATTGCTCTTTCAGAAAGGTGACCTGGTGGTTGTTGGCGATTACAAAGCGTTCAATAAGCATAATGGCGCTCTGCAATTGTTCAGCGTCCAGTTCCAATCGATCACACAAAGCATCCAGAAAGACTATTTCGTTGCTAAGTGCTGTCAAATCTGAATGAACAGTAAGCACCGCTAAATCGATCAGGTAATTTTTGAATAATTTATCCTCCTCATCCGGCAATTCAATCGTATCTATATTGATTTCATGCTGCTTTAACTGTTGTTTGAAGTTTCGTAACTTTCCGCGATCAATATTGGCAGAAGATACAAATACGTTCAACAGCGTTTGTTCCGAAGAATTGATAACACCATCAGCCAATGATGCTGCACCTAATGTTTGCAAAGTCGTTAAAACATACTGCCCGTAACTCTCCTTGAGCATCCGGTCATGTAGCAGGTAATCACGAAACGCCATCACATCGATATAAACCAGACTACTTTGCATGTAGTTTACCCACAGCTGATTCTTAACTGTCCTTCTGATATGTACCCGACGCGAAAGCATCTTTTCCAATTGCATTGATTGCGTCTCATGAAAAAGTAACTTTAAAACGTTGAGAGAGTTGCGCTCCTTGTACTGTTCATAAAACTGAAGCAGCATCGGGATCATCTTTTTATCGGGCAACGTTTCACGCTCCACTGCATACACCAACAATAAACTCTCAAACAGCAATACCTGCAACTGCTCATCTGCTGTCCAATGATGCTGAAACGCTGCAGGCACGAATAAAGTATGACTTGGAATTCCAAAAACTATTCCTGTTTCGAACAATGTAGTATGAATATAATCACACTTGGAGAGCCCTTCAGGAATATACACATCTATTTCAATTTCACCTCGTTCCAGCAAAAACAAGTACTTATCAATCCAATTTTTTTCTCCCGGTTGAAGCATGGCATCCGAATTCAGTTCTAAAAATAGGGTTTTCTAAACAAATGCTCGTATTTTTGAGCAAACCAACGTTATGTGGCGAACCTTCAGCATCTTTTTTTTGTTTTTCACTTTTTCAATCAGCGGACAACAAAAAATGACCGCGTTACCCAGTTCATTGAAGGAGTCTTCGGCGCTCGTTCTCAAGGGTGACTTCTTTATGACCATCAACGATTCAGGAAACAAACCGATCATTTATGTTTTTAATAAAGAAGGCGAAATCACACATAAATGCTACATTTCCAATGCGACTAACCGCGACTGGGAAGCACTCGTCTACGACGGAAAAGAACACTTATTCATTGGAGATATTGGAAATAATCAAAATAAAAGAAAAAACCTCAGGGTATATAAAGTGCACGTAGATAGCGTTTTGAACAATAAAACAGTAAGCGCAAACGCCATCAACTTTCATTATGATGATCAAGACGCATTTCCTCCAGAAAAAAGTGAACGCTATTTCGATGCCGAGGCCATGGTTTACAACAATGACAGTCTTTTTATTTTTACTAAAAACCGCGCCGAACCCTTTGACGGCATATCAAAAGTATATGCACTGGACCTTCACCCAACAGCCGACACTATAGCCTTTCATTTATATGATCTCCAATTAAAACCTACACACTGGATGGAAGAAAGCATCACCGATGCTGATTTGTGTTCGGAGGATTTATTTATCCTTACATACGGAAAAATATACTGGTACAAATGGAACAATAAGGACTTCCAATTAGCGAAAACATATTTATTTGATGGTTATACCCAAAAAGAAGGATTGACAATGGATAAAAAGTTTTTCTATTTGACCGATGAAGATGAATCTATCATCACTGGAGGAAATTATCTCTACAAATTAAAACGATGATTAAACTGGAAGAAATTGATGCGGTAATTTACGATATGGACGGTGTTCTCATCGATTCGGAGCCGTTTTGGAAAGCGACTGAAATCAACGTGTTCAAGCAAGTAGGCATCGACTTTGTAAAAGTAGGAGGAGAAAAAACAGTCGGTTTGCGCATTGATGAGGTAATTGACTATTGGTATGCACGCTATCCCTGGACAAATATGTCGACGAAGGAGGTATTGCGCGCTATCATGAATGAGATGATCCACAAAGTGCGTACATCAGGGGTTTCGTTATCTGGAGTCGAAGCGTCTATTGCTTTTTTTAAAGAAAAAGGAATGAAAATAGGACTGGCAAGCTCTTCCTATCACGAATTAATTGATGCCGTTTTGGAACGGCTCGAAATCCGCGACCATTTTCAGGTCATCAACTCAGCAGAAGATTTAGAACACGGTAAGCCGCATCCTGATATTTATATAAAAACCGCTAAAGAATTGGACGTTGATCCCACGCGCTGCCTGGTCATTGAAGATTCACTCAACGGGGTTATATCTGCTAAAGCCGCAAAGATGCAAGTCGTAGCTATACCTGACGGAACGCACGCTCCAGATCAAAGAATGATACTAGCGGATCAAATTGAAGCTAGTTTATTACACCTCGTGAAGCGCTTTCAATAATATGCGTTTAATGATTGAAGAGCTCATCTACTTTTTTAACGCGATAATCAAAAATCTCTTCCAATTTCCTTTTGACGATAAGCGGATGAGCTAGTTTACCCAGAAATCCCAGCGGAACGCGGTAAGAAACAATATCGGTCATCATGACGCCTCCCTGCACCTCCTCAAAATGATGTTCGTGGTGCCACATACTGTATGGTCCTTTGCGTTGCTCATCTACAAAAAACTTTTTGTCGTGAACATACTTGATTTCAGTGATCCAGTTCATGGGAATGTTCATGAGTGGAGTGACCGTATATTCAATCATGAGTCCTTCATACATTTTATCAGGCACCTCGGTTTTGACATCAAAGCCCATATAATCGGGAGTGATTTCCTTGAGGTTTTGGGGTGAAGCAAAAAAGTTCCAACAGGTGTCAATATCTGTTTTTACAAGTTGTTGCTTTTTGAGTTGGTACATAAAGAATACTTTAATTTATCAACAGCACATCCTCATAGAATGTTCTAACAGTAAGTTAATTCTGCAAAAAAGCAAACAGCGCTCTTTTAAAGTTCATCTAAACCTCAATTTGTAGCGTTGTTTTCGACTTTACGGTTCAATCAGCATATAATATGGGCGGCAAGGCCTCGTGCAGACGTTAAGGATATTCAAGTATTCACTGATGCTATCATCGACCGTTGTAATTTGTATAGCACGGGTAGTGTTTAGCGATTACACTGAATGATTATTTATGAATGAAGCACTACAAAAAATAAATCTATGTTTAGAGGGCAACGGAGCTGCATTCTCATCCTAATTTGGCTCAAATTCGTTTTTTCGTGCTTTATCTTCTCATTTATCAGTTGTTTTATAAAACCCGACACGTGAACGAAATCGTTTATACACCGTGTCTTTCTCATCATTGTAAAAATTATAATATAATCTAAGTTCGTGCTTGCCTTTTTTAAGTTGACTGATATCGATATAATGCAGCAGCCCGTCCTGGTCAGAATGACGATTTTTCGTGTAGAATAGAGGAGCTTCAACTGTATTGCCATCTAGTTCGAGATGGTAGAATTGTTTGAGACAGACTAGTTTTAAAGAATCTACTTTTTTGGGATACTGCCTTTTTTGTTGGTCAAAATCACATATTTTCATAATATCATCCTCTTCAAAGGTGGAACGATGCACGACAAAAGCCTTTAATGTATTACCATTGACTGTTCTTTTCGGAATCCAAATATGATCTGAATAATCTCCCTGAGCCTGGCTGGCATAGTGCTGGGGTTGCATAACGAATGCTTTCGCGCCATGCGGCCTGAGGTTCAAACTGGATTTTAAGCGCCCCCTAATCGTTTCTTCGGCTGTTAAGCTGATGATCACGAATAATACTAAAAAACTGATGACCTTCCACTTTTTATGATTAGCGATGAAGCCGTAGTAGATATTCCTGTATAGCGGAGCGAGTAACAGCCAACTGATTAGTTTATAAAAAGGGTAATAGACCTTGTTTAAGTAGGGAATACGTTTCAGAAGTCCGAGCGAGATGTAGTCAATCAAATAGGTGATCAGGACTGTATTCAAGATGTAATTGAAAATAGACAGATCTGTGCGCTCAGGGAAAATTCTGACCCATAAAAAAATGGCTATTCCCAAAACCAAAATAAGAACGGTAATGCCCAAAATGTTCATAAAGATCAAAAAGCTCAAAGCAAAAAGTGAGCTTGATATCTTTTCTAACTTGATGATCTGTTTGCGGTAATTCAGCTGCTTAACGATACCTTTTTTGAAACGAGGGGCGTATTTAAACTTATCTACATTCGTGCGATCATCATAGATGTAGGTCAAGCCAATGTAAGCAGCCCAAACACTCCTGAAGAGCAGATGACTCACGAAGCCGGCTATAAGCCAGCCAATCGAGACCTTTAATAACGCAACGATGCTATCCCCCACAGTGCCTCGAGAAAATATAGAAAGTCCATAATGGTTAAGGTAATGCCCCAAGTCATCAACGACGGGGAACATATTGAAAAGCCCGTAGAGCACGATCCCTGAGATCAATATTTCAGGTTCCCAGCTACCTTCCTGCAGCCGCTGCAGCCAATTTTTCTTGTCAAAGTATTCTTCTTGTTTAGCCATTATAAGCTTTTCTGGATCATAAAACTATAAAACTTCCGTTGACCTTGATCATGCTAAAATCTATTATCCGTTGAGCCTCACGTTAGTCATTTTTCCGTTTTTACGGTGATCCTTTTGGCGAATGAGGTCAATCAATCCGCAGTGTTGCCTTTACCCTGCTTTTCGTACTTTTTCTTGTATTTCAAGTATAATTCCTCTTGATGATTTGTCAGATCAATAGGTTTACCCTGAATTCGGGCATCAATCACATTATTGGTTCGCATGTCCAGCGCATCTCCTTCACTTACAAAAAAGCTGGCTTTCTTTCCTTCCTCAATGCTTCCTACAAGGTGATCCACGCCCAAAATTTTCGCCGTATTGAGTGATACTGCGGAAATAGCCTCTTCTTCCTGAAGACCATATGCCATTGCCGATCCCGCCAAAAAAGGAAGATTTCGCGTATTCATGGTTTCCATTCGACCCGAATTCTGAATACAAAACTGAACCCCATTTTCTTGAAGAAGTGCGGGCAGTCGATAAGGTAAATCAATCGGATCATCGGAATTTTCAGGTAGGGTATGCCCGCCTTTCAAGATCACAGGCACTTCGGCGTCTTTTAATAAATCGGCTATTTTATACGCATCATATCCCCCAATAATGACAGGGAATTCAATTTCAAAAGATTTGATAAATTCAAGAACGTCAGTAAGTGCTTTCAACTCATTGGCATGAATGTACAATCGCTTTTCCCCCTGAAAAAGCGCTTTCATAGCTTGAAATCGCGCGTCATACGCTTCAGTCCCTTCACTGTAGGCAAGAGCCGCCGCAAAGAAGTCCTCAATTTCCGTCACTTTTTCACCATATTTTTCATTCTTTTCCTTGGGTTTTGGTTCGGCCCACCAGCCACCGCCTTTTAATGTAGAAGGCCAATTCAGATGAATGCCGTCGTCTGTTTTCAGCACTGCATCTTCCCAGTTCCATCCTTCCAGCTTCATGATTGACGATGTCCCCGAGATCACTCCGCCTTTTGGTGTGGCTTGTGCGTAAAGTACGCCGTTCGTTTTTACTGTAGCACTTACATCTGAAGTGGCATTAAACGCGATCAGCGAGCGAACATGTGGGTTCCACTTACCCACCTCATCAAAATCGCGAGTAGCACGCACAGCATCGATTTCAGTAAGACCCAGCGTTGAATTTGGAGCAATAAAAGACGGATATAAATGATTGCCTTTACAATCAATGATGGTATCCCACTTTTCAGGATCAATGGTGTGGGCCAACGCATTTTCCACCAAGATGATTTCATCCCCTTCAATGCCGACCAACCCTTGAGCATATTTATCGCCATTTCCCACATGTACGGTTCCGCGAGAATATAAAATGCGCTGCTGACTCCAAACACTCATGTTTGCTAATAAAAACGTCACCAAAATGATTACAAATCTATTATACTTCATGTCTTTCAAAGTTATTGTGCTTCTTCACCGATAGAGTCGCAGTGCCAGTGTTTTTGTTCTTTCTTTTCAAACGTCTTTTTCTTATCGCCTTTTTTATTCGAGGCCAGCATTTTATTGATGATACGTGCTTTTTCCCGTGCGATTTGTCGTTGATGAACCGCATTATTTTCAGCTCGGTAAAGCTCTTCGCCGTCTACAAATACATGTAATGTGCGCGCTTTTATACTGAGCGGATGATCCGACCACACCACAACGTCAGCATCTTTCCCTACCTTTAAACTACCCATACGGTCTTCCAAATGCAGTAGTTTTGCCGGGTTCAATGTGATCATTTTCCAGGCTTCTTCTTCGGTCATACCTCCATATTTTATTGCTTTCGCCGCTTCCTGATTCAATCGTCGGCCCATTTCAGCATCATCGGAATTAATCGCCACCGTCACACCTTGATCATTCATAAGAGATGCATTGTATGGAATAGCGTCTTTTACTTCATATTTATAAGCCCACCAATCGGAAAACGTACTTCCTCCTGCGCCATGCTCCACCATTTTATCAGCTACTTTATACCCTTCTAGAATATGGGTAAACGTATTCACCGTAAAACCCATGGAGTCCGCGACGTGCATAAGCATATTGATTTCACTTTGCACATAACTGTGACAGCTGATAAAACGTTCACTATTTACCACTTCCAGCACAGCCTCCATTTCCAAATCCTTAGCCGGGCGCTTAACACCTTTCATTTTTCTTCTTTTTGGAGACAACGCATTGAATTCTTCCCATTTTTTCTCGTATTGTTTGGCCCGCTTGAATGCATCATAAAACACCTGTTCCACACCCATTCTTGTCTGTGGAAAACGTACTGTACGATAAGGTCCCCAATTCGATTGTTTTACGTTTTCACCCAGCGCAAATTTGATAAACTTTGGAGCGTTATCAATCAACATTTCTTCAGGCGAATAGCCCCATTTTAATTTTATCAACGCCGATTGCCCGCCAATCGGGTTTGCAGAGCCGTGTAGTAGTTGAGAAGCAGTCACTCCTCCACTCAACTGGCGATAAATATTAATGTCATCCGATCGCACAACATCCCCAATGCTTACTTCAGCAGAATTGGCTTGTCCACTTTCATTTACCCCTTTGGAAATAGCAATGTGTGAATGTTCGTCAATGATTCCTGACGTGATGTGCAAGCCTTTACAATCAATTTCAATCGCATCCGCCGGAACCGAAAAATTTCCTGTGCCCACAAAGTCAATCTTTCCATTTTTAATGATAACAGTTCCTCCTTCGACAATACCTTCTGCTTCGTTCGTCCAAAGCGTCCCATTGCGAAGGACATAGGATTGATTATCGGGCAGTGAATCCCAACCATAAGCCATATTTGGATATCGCAGCTTTTTTATATCGATCGTGTCTATTTTTAAGGGCTTTTGTTTCGTTTCATCCTCAAATCGTTCAATTTGGACCCCTGTCCAGCTTCCCCATTTACCGTTGGGCATTTGGCCCTGACCCAAAAACAGATCCAGACGCTCGTTAAAATGACCATGCAAGGTCACCACTCCTTCATAAAAATCATCGTCGACTTCGAAATGAAAGGCAGCATCGTTGCTTTCGCGTTCAATATGGACTTTCACCTTAGTAGTATCAATTGTTTCTACTGGTGGATTTGCCGACGAATCAACAACAGTTTTATAAGTCTTCGTCTCTCCGCTCAATTTACCAGCGTCTCCTTTTATTTGAACCACGTAGGAAGTACTATCCAAACTAAACCGGTATTTTCCCCGAATATCCACTTCGGGAAGTTTATGCAAGATTTGGCGATTACCCACCGACCAGGATTCCAGTAATTGCACATCTTTATATTCAAAAGGATCTTTATCGTAAATAGAGAAAGAAGCTAGCTTACCTTCCTCTATACTCCCGAGATCGCGAGAAACATCGAGTATTTCAGCCGGCATTTGTGTCAGCGAATATATGGCTTGCTCTCTGGACAACCCTGCTTCACGGGCAGCGTGCAAGTGTTTCCAGAAATCCTTTGGTTTTTTGTGTCCTTTTGTAGATATCGCGAAAGGAATGGATTTCTTTTCCAAGAAAAAGGGGTTGCCAGGAGCTAATTCCCAATGTTTGAGGTCACTCAAAGGAATTTGACGCGAAACATAGGGGTCTGCGACATCATAAGCCGCAGGAAAATTAATCGGCACAATTAAAGGTTTGTTCAAATCCTGCATTTCACCTATTCTTTCGTATTCATTACCACCACCGACAATGTGAATAGAAAGATCAAATTCTTGCGCTAATTTTTGAACCCGCAATACTTCGAGCTTATCATCAACATCAAAAAACAGCGGTAAATCCAGTTGCTTATTCAGCGCTTCCAACGAACGGTTTTTAGGCATGCACGATTTGTTTTCTTCGTAATATCGGGCGTCATACATCGCTTGTCGAAAGAGCGCAATGGATCCCATCTGAGAAGACGGATATGTTTGACGCGAAACGCCTTTTTTCAATGAGAAAAAACCAGCAGCTTCTGCACGTATCACCGCTTCGTTTTCGGGGACATTTCCCAGCGCCACAATCGCACCTGTTCCACGCATAACTCCATCCTTGATGTGTGTAAGCGCTACACTGAACCCCATTTTCTGCAATTGTTCAGCAGACGCCTTCTTCTGTTCAAAATAGTCAGCTGCTACCATTTCAGGCTTAATTGATTCATTCCAGTAGAAAGCACCTTTCTTTTTACTTTTCAACTGCGGTCGCGGATTCCATTTTTTCTTATCGGCCTTTGGTAAGCCAATATCAGAATGCAATTCAATAAACGAAGGAACGATTGTTTTACCTTCCATATCGATTTCCACCGAACCTTTCGGTTTTCTGACCAGTTTTCCGACGGAATGGATTCTCCCATCCTTAACGACAACCGATGCTTTGGAAAAGGTTTTCTGACTACTAACAACAACTGTTGCGTTTTTTAATACATAGGCCACGGGCTCCGAATCTTTGACACCATTTTCGGGGACAGGAATTTGTCCACAAACGAGATGTGGGCCAAAGAGGATAAAAATAAAAAAGTACTTTACGGATTGTATCATGCCTTCATCGTGTTTAGCGAATCGAAATTAATGAAATTGAACAAAAGAAGGTCACAAATAGTTAGTTTTTCAGTACATTTGAATTAAAATTGATAGAATGAATGCATTAGTAGCAGCACACTCAGGATTACGTTATATTGTTTTGGCATTGATGATCATTGCCATTGTAAATGCCTTGATGAATTTGAAATCGGACAGTTACGTCAAAAAGGATCGACTCATCAACCTATTTGCAATGATTTCACTGCATATTCAACTGGTGCTTGGGTTAATCTTATATTTTATCAGTCCAAAGGTGCAGTTTGTTGAAGGGATGATGGGTGAAGCGAATTTACGATTTTTTGCCGTTGAACACATATTAATGATGTTGCTTTC
>P_1C_Liq_1_UnCtyDRAFT_1000241_pt1 | contig 13020 bp, 9 predicted proteins | sample Pon1CUnioCityCA_2_FD_10230 | JGI IMG/M metagenome (IMG submission 10230) | reverse complement strand
CTTATTAAAAAAGATAAGTACCTGGAAAAAAACCAGACGACCATCGATAAAGAGAACTTCAAACCTATAATAAAAGGGTTACATGATGTCTATGAATATGGAACAGCAAGGTTCCTAAGAGTTCCTGATATAGAGATGTGCGGGAAGACCGGAACGGCAGAGAACAAAACGGTAATAGACGGTGAGACGGTTCAATTGACTGACCATTCGATCTTTGTAGCCTTTGCGCCTAAGGATGATCCGCAGATAGCACTTGCAGTCTTCGTTGAAAACGGTTATTGGGGGTCAAGATATGCAGGTAGAATTGCCAGTTTGATGACAGAAAAATATTTAAAAGGCAAGATTACAAGGAAAGACCTTGAGCAATGGATACTATCACACACACTAGAAGAAGAGTATGCTAAACCATTATCTGGAGAACCTTTTGAAATCAATCAATAATAATGTATGCCTAGGATCCTCAATCAATTAGATTGGCTGTCGGTTTTATTGTATACGATTATCATCTGTATAGGATGGGCGATGATCTATTCGGCATCCCTCGAAACCACTGATCCGGAAATCCTCAATTTTTCAAAACCTTATGGAAGACAGATCATATGGATAGGCTTTAGTATTTTTCTTATTGTTCTGGTGCTTTCCCTAGATACTAAATTCCTTATCAGATTCAGTAGTATCATCTACATTATTTCCATATTGCTACTGGCCGGACTTTTTGTATTTGGTAAGTCCATAGCTGGTCAGGTAGCATGGTATTCTTTTGGTAGTTTTAGTTTTCAGCCAGCTGAGTTCACTAAGATCGCTGTAAGTCTTGCTATTTCTAAATATTTAAGCGAAATAAATGTAGTGCTAAAAAAGCCGCTGGTTCAGATAAAATCCTTATTGATCATTATTATGCCTATGGCATTGATTTTAATGCAGCCCGATGCAGGCACCGCTCTGACCTTTCTAGCCTTTATTATACCGCTTTACAGAAAAGGGCTACCTCATGCTTATCTTGTGCTTGGAATCAGTGTGGTAGCCCTTTTCCTACTTACCTTGAAGTTCTCTGCAAGTTCTGTCTCCATCTCTGTTGGTTTGTTGTCCATCATAGGATTGGTCCTGTTCAGAAAAAAGAAGGTCAACTACATTAAGTATTTCCTTTTCGTAGGTTTAGCAATAGGATTTGTATTCTCCGTCAATTTTGTTTTTAACAATGTGCTATTACCACATCAACAAGATAGGTTCGAAATACTTCTGGGGAACAAGACCGATATCAAAGGGACAGGCTTTAATACGTATCAAAGTAAAGTAGCCATAGGAAGTGGTGGACTTACCGGTAAAGGTTGGTTAAAGGGTACACAAACCCATGGAAAGTTCGTTCCTGCCCAACATACCGATTACATCTTCACCACACTTGCAGAAGAATGGGGTTTTATAGGAAGTATGACCGTGCTTTTGTTATACCTTTTCTTCATTATCCGTTTATTTATCATGGCGGAAAGACAGAAGAGGAACTTTAGTTTGATCTATGGTTATTGTGTTGCCAGCATACTCTTCATCCATTTTTTTATAAACATAGGGATGGTTATTGGGCTTCTTCCTACCATAGGGATTCCATTGCCTTTGTTCAGTTATGGTGGATCATCGCTTTGGGGATTTACCATACTTATATTCCTCTTTCTAAAAATGGATGCTGAGCGAAAACAATTGTAAGGTTTCTATCGTATATATCACTAATGGATAAAAAAATAAGATGATCAAGCATATTCTTCTCTCCTTCTTGATATCGATATTATTGCTCAATCCTTTTAATGAGAAGGTCCTGGCCAATAATGTAAAGTCTTCAGAACCACCTTCTCATCAGATATGGACAGAACTGCTCCAGGAACACGTCACGGAAGATGGTATGGTAGATTATAAAGGGTTCAGGGATGATAAAGACAAGCTTCTTAGCTATACAAAAAGATTATCTGATCATCCTCCTGCAGATAACTGGACGGAGAACGAAAAGAAAGCCTATCTGATCAATACGTATAATGCATTTACCGTTTTGCTGATCGTAGATAACTATCCTTTAGAGAGCATTAAGGATATTGGCGGATTTCTAAGTAGTCCTTTCAGTAAGAAGTTTATAAAACTAGGTAAAGACACTTATTCCCTGAACGATGTGGAAAAAGGGATGTTGCTGAAAATGGGAGATGCCAGAGTTCATTTTGCCGTGAACTGTGCTTCTTTTTCTTGCCCAAAATTAGAAAATGAAGCTTTCATACCATCAAGACTGGACCAGCAATTAAACAAGGCCACAAAAGTATTCTTACGGTCCGATAAAAATCAAATATCGGAGGACGAATTGCGATTGTCTAAGATATTCAAGTGGTACACCTCTGATTTTAAAGAACATAGCGGTTCTGTCATCAATTTTATAAATGAACATATCGATAAAAACATTCCGCCTGATATGGATACGGATCATCTAGATTACGACTGGAGCTTAAATGAAAAATAGTGGTATAAACTCAGGAATAAGCATTATAATTCCCGTTCTGAACGAAGAGGCTATTATTAGCCATTGTTTAGAACATCTTATGGCCAATAGGTCATCTACTGATCATGTTAAAGAGATTATCCTATCAGATGGTGGCAGCACTGATCAAACACTAGTCAGAGCTAAAAGACACCCATCAGTAAAGGTCATATCATCAAGGAAAGGAAGGCCTTTTCAGCTTAATGCCGGCGCAAGACAAGCATCGGGTGAAATTCTTTATTTCCTTCACGCCGATTCTTTTCCGCCTAAGAACTATGACCAACATATCAGGGATGCCGTCAAAAAAGGACATAAGGCAGGATGTTTTAGAATGAAGTTCAATACGGAACATCCCTGGTTCAGGTTTATAAGTTGGCTTACCATCTTCAACCATAAAGCTTGTCGTGGTGGCGATCAGAGCCAATTCATTACAAAAGACCTTTTCCAGCAGATCGGTGGTTATGATACGGATTATCTTATCTATGAAGACAATATGCTCATCGCTGAACTTTATGATCGAAATGAGTTCAAAGTGCTTCCCTTCTGGTTGGTCTCCTCTGCAAGAAGGTTCAAGAAGAAAGGGACGCTAAAACTCCAACTTCTCTTTTGGCTGATCTATCTTAAGAAGTTCTTAGGTGAACCGCCAGAAAAGCTCTATTCATTCTATAAGAAGTATATTGATTAAACAGTTTATTTCACACTTACAAATATCCCTTCTTCGGTTTTTTCCACCTCGACAAGCTCTTTTTTCCGTAGACTTTTTAGGGATCGGTCCCATTTTTTATTGCTTAGGCCTACTTTATCCTTCAGTTCCTGGATGCTTTGGGGAGACTCAGCCTGCAAGGGTTCTAATATCCCTTTCTCATCTTCGGTAAGTTCTATCTTCTTTTGTTCTGGCTTCATCTGGGGGAACAAGAGCACTTCTTGAATGGATTGATTATCCGTCAGGAACATGGCCAATCTATCTATCCCAATGCCCAGACCTGATGCAGGTGGCATTCCGTATTCCAGCGCGCGCAGGAAATCCTCATCTATGAATTGAGAAGCCTCTTCATCGCCTTTCTCGGCTAATTTGAGCTGTTCTTCAAAGCGTTCACGCTGATCAATAGGATCGTTAAGCTCAGAATAAGCATTCGCGATCTCTTTTCCGCAGGTGATCAGTTCAAATCTTTCGGTCAGTTCTGGGTTGTCCCTGTGCTTTTTACAAAGCGGGCTCATCTCCACTGGATAATCCGTTATGAAAGTAGGTTGGATGTAGTTCGATTCGCACTTTTCCCCGAACATCTCATCGATGATCTTTCCTTTGCCCATATCTTCCGTGATCTCCAGGCCTAAAGAGATCGCAGCTTTTCTGATCTCTTCTTCACTTTTGTCAGTGATATCAAATCCTGTGTGTTCTTTTATGGCTTCTGCCATCGTAATGCGAGGATAAGGTGCTTTGAAATCTATTTTCTGTCCATTAAAGCTGGCTTTCGTACTGCCATTAACATCAAAAGCGCATTTCTCCAGTAATTTTTCCGTGAAATCCATCATCCAGTTGTAATCCTTGTAGGCTACATAGATCTCCATAGCTGTAAATTCCGGATTGTGCGTCCTGTCCATTCCCTCGTTCCTGAAGTTCTTAGAGAATTCATAAACACCTTCAAAGCCACCAACGATGAGTCGTTTTAAATATAGCTCGTTAGCAATCCTTAGATATAGAGGAATATCTAAGGCATTATGATGGGTTACGAAAGGTTTTGCGGCTGCTCCGCCGGGAATACTTTGGAGAATGGGCGTCTCAACTTCCGTATAACCGAACTTATCGAAATATTCACGCATCGAGGAGAATAACTTATTGCGTTTTTCAAATATAGTCTTTATTTGTGGGTTGACCGCAAGGTCCGCATAACGCTGTCTATATCTTGCTTCCGGGTCAACGAACTGATCATATTCATTACCTTCGCTGTCTTTTTTAGGGAGTGGAAGCGGTCTCAATGATTTGCTGAGCACTTTAAGCTGATGAACGTTCACCGACCTTTCACCCACTTTAGTTTCAAATAGTTCACCTTCAACCCCGATGAAATCTCCAAAATCGATTAGTTTTTTATAAACCGTATTGTACAAGGCCTTGTCATCGCCAGGACATAGCTCGTCCCTGTTAAGATACAATTGCATCCTTCCTGTGGAATCCTGTAGCTCTGCGAATGAAGCTTTTCCCTGGATTCTCTTGGCCATTAACCTTCCGGCCAGTTTGACCTTTTTTCCGGTTTTGAAATCATCTTTTATGTCCTGTGCGGTATTTTCTACCTCATAAGCTTCAGCTGGGAAGGGATCTATTCCCAATTCCCTTAATTGCTGAAGCTTGTCCCGCCTAACTTTCTGCTGTTCAGTTAATTGCATTTTAATTTTAATAAGATGCAAATATACTAACTTCTTATCGGATAGCTGCATAGAAAAAAAATCAACAAATGCTAAGATCCTCTATTTTGGCTTAAAACCTCCTTATTTATCTATATTTGCAGATTAAGACGTCAAGTAGATGAAGAATATCAGGAATTTTTGTATTATAGCTCATATCGACCATGGAAAGAGCACACTGGCCGACCGATTGTTAGATTCAACCAAATCAGTGACAAAGCGCGAACGTCAGGAACAGCTTCTAGACGATATGGACCTGGAACGCGAACGGGGAATTACCATAAAAAGCCATGCCATCCAGATGGTGTACCAGCATCAAGGAGAAGAATATATACTGAACCTCATAGATACGCCAGGCCACGTGGACTTCTCCTACGAGGTTTCGCGTTCCATCGCAGCTTGTGAAGGAGCACTCCTCATCGTAGATGCCGCTCAGAGTATTCAAGCACAAACGATATCTAATTTATATCTAGCATTAGAGAACGACCTGGAGATCATTCCGGTATTGAACAAAGTAGACTTGCCAAGCGCCAATGTAGAAGAGGTCACTGATGATATCGTGGACCTTTTAGGTTGCCAGATGGATGAGGTGATACATGCTAGTGCCAAGGAAGGGATCGGTATCGATAAAATACTGGAAACCATCATCCATAAAGTTCCCTCGCCACAAGGTGAGCCTAAAAAACCGTTACAAGCATTGGTATTTGATTCGGTCTACAATCCTTATCGTGGAGTGGAGACCTATTTCAGGATATTTGACGGGTCACTAATAAAAGGCGATAAGATCAAGTTCTTAGCTACCGGGAAATCTTATTATGCTGATGAAATAGGGACGTTGAAATTGGTCCAGTTCCCTAAGAACAAAGTAGAAACAGGCGATGTAGGATATTTGATAACAGGAATAAAAGATGCAAGGGAAGTAAAGGTAGGCGATACCATAACCCTTGAGGAAAACCCAACTGATCAGGCCGTTTCTGGCTTTGAAGATGTAAAACCCATGGTCTTTGCAGGCATATACCCTGTTGATACAGATGATTATGAGAACTTGCGCGGTTCTATGGAAAAACTTCAGTTAAATGATGCTTCTTTAGTGTTTACCCCTGAGAGTTCTGCGGCATTAGGGTTCGGTTTTAGATGTGGTTTTCTGGGAATGTTGCATTTAGAGATATTACAGGAAAGATTAGAACGCGAGTTCGATATGAACGTGATAACTACGGTACCTAACGTATCTTATGTAGCATATACAAACAAAGACCCGGAAGAGCCTATAACTATCAATACACCATCTGACCTGCCGGAACCTTCAACCATAGATCATGTGGAAGAGCCTTATATCAGGGCAAGTATCATCACGAAAGCAGATTATGTAGGTCCGGTCATGTCGCTTTGTATAGATAAGCGAGGAGAGATCGTTAATCAGTCCTATCTTACAACGGAACGTGTAGAGCTTACTTTTGACATGCCACTGGCAGAGATCGTATTTGATTTTTATGACAGGTTAAAGACCGTTTCCAGAGGATATGCTTCTTTTGATTATTCCCCTATTGGTATGCGAACATCAAAGCTTGTGAAAGTTGATATGCTATTGAACGGGAAGACCGTAGATGCATTAACTGCCTTATTACACGTTGATAACGCTTATGAAATAGGCAAGAAGATGTGCGAGAAGTTAAAACAATTGATCCCCAGACAACAATTCGATATCCCAGTTCAGGCGGCCATAGGCTCAAAGGTCATCGCTCGTGAGACCATCAAGGCATTGCGTAAAGATGTGACCGCAAAATGTTATGGAGGAGATGTTTCCCGGAAAAGAAAGCTTTTAGAAAAACAAAAGAAAGGAAAGAAGAAAATGCGTCAGGTAGGGAACGTAGAAATCCCACAAGAGGCTTTTATGGCCGTGTTAAAGCTCAATGATGATTAGGATTTCTTAAATATCATCAAAAAATAAGCTTATCACTTGTCGATTTGATGATCGAAATTTATTTTTATAAAAAATACTTGTATGCGATATTACTTGACTTTATTACTTAGTTTATGTCTTACTTATGCTTTCTCTCAAGAAACAAGGTCGATCATCAATGGTTATTTTAATGAACATCATCGTAAACATCAGCTAGATGAAGAGGATGTCAGCGAGTTTTCCATCAATGATCAATATGATTCTGAGAGTTTGAATGGTAAGCATGTTTACATACAACAAACGGTCCAGGGTTATCCAGTATTTAATGCGATAGTTTCAGTACTCATTAAAAACGGGAAAGTAGAAGTGTTCAATTCTTCCTTTATAAAAGATATTAACGATAAAGTAAGCTCATCAGATGGCTCACCTATGGATGTTACTATGGCCGTGGATGCGGCGTTCGATCACCTGAACCTTGATTCAACTACACCAACAAGTATAATAGAAAGTAATGAAAGCGGATATTATTCCTTGTCTAATACGGAGATATCAAAGCGTAAAATAAAAGCTAAGCTCATCTATCAACCTGTTGATGAACGTAAAGTGTTGCGTTTCGCCTGGGAGGTCACTATAAAACCCAAAGACAGCAATAATTGGTGGAACGTGGCATTAGATGCTGCCAATGGCGAGCTCTTAAGAAAGCACAATTGGATGTTAACTTGTACTCATGAGCAAAAAGTATCGGCCGGAATAGATATTACTACAGATGGTCAGCACACGAGCTACATTAAAGGAACAGCTAGCTTTATGAACGCAAGTTATCGAGTATACCCTAGTCCCGTAGAATCACCCAACCATGGAAACCGCAGTCTGATCGTTGATCCTGCAGACCCTAGTTCTTCCCCATACGGATGGCATGACCTAGACGGTGTCTCAGGTCCAGAAACTACCATTACGGCAGGGAACAACATACTAGCCAGAGAAGATAGGGATGGTAATAATACCGGCGGTTATTCACCAGATGGCGGTCCGAACCTACAATTCGATTTTCCGTTGGACTTTAACCAACCACCGGAGATCAATCAAGATGCGGCCATAACAAATCTATTCTATTGGAACAACATCATGCACGATATCTTTGCCAATTACGGATTTGATGAGGCTTCTGGTAATTTTCAGGAGATCAATTATTCAGGGAATGGTCAGGGAGGAGATTTCGTGGTGGCTGATGCTCAAGATGGTAGCGGTATCAACAACGCGAATTTTGGTACGCCTCCGGAAGGTTCTAATCCACAAATGCAGATGTTCCTTTGGTCCGCTCCTGGTGGACCCAGTGATAATTTCATCATCAACTCGCCCCAAAGTGAAGCTGATTCCTTTTTAGGTGTACCTGCCGGTTTTGGTCCTATTATTTCTTCAACCCCTATCACGACCGATCTTGTTCTGGTGGAAGATGATGATGCTTCAGTTCCCGTTAACCCAATTGATGCGTGTGATAATTTGATCAACACCAATGAGATCAACGGAAAGATAGCCGTGATAGAAAGAGGGAATTGTACGTTTGTCTCTAAGGTTCAAAAAGCACAAAATGCGGGAGCTTTAGCGGTGATCATCATTAACAATGTTAGCGGCGATCCCATCACTATGGGAGGAACTTCCAGCTCCATCACCATACCATCGGTAATGATTTCCCTCTTAGAGGGTCTTCCCCTGATCAATGCACTGCAGAACGACACCGATATCAATGCGACATTAGTAAACAATGGACCTTTTAGAATAGATGGCGATTACGATAATGGAATCATCGCCCATGAATATGGACATGGCATCTCAACTCGATTAACAGGCGGAAAAAGTCAGTCGGATTGTTTGTTCAACGAAGAGCAAATGGGTGAAGGCTGGAGTGACTGGTTGGGTTTAGTGACCACCATGGATTCTAATGACCAGCCGACGGATCCTAGAGGTTATGCTACTTACGCAATTGATCAAAGCCCATCTGGTGGTGGTATAAGGCCAGCGAGATATTCTACGAACATGGCGGTCAATCCAGCAACTTATGGTATTACGAACAATGAAAACGTCATTTCCATGCCACACGGAATAGGCTTTGTTTGGGCTACTATGCTTTGGGACCTGACCTGGGCTTTCATAGACGAGTATGGATTCGATCCTGACCTTTATAATGGTAATGGCGGGAACAATATGGCGATGCAGCTCATATTGGACGGAATGAAACTTCAGTCTTGTAACCCGGGTTTTGTAGATGGAAGGGATGCTATTCTACAGGCAGACCAGCAAATAAACGGTGGTGCGAATTCCTGTTTGATATGGGAGACCTTTGCCGATAGAGGATTAGGTTTTAGTGCCGATCAGGGTTCTTCATTGTCCAGAACAGACCAGATAGAAGCTTTTGACCTTCCTCCAGAATGTAGTCTGGGAGTTAATGATATGGATGCATCTTCATTCGCTATTTATCCAAACCCTGCAGATCATCAAGTTACTATTGAACTCTCCAATAGTGTCGGGTTAAATGGAGCTGTAACTATCTACTCGCTGAATGGCCGGGAAGTACTCTATAAAAGCTTAGATGATATTGATGAGGCAAGGGTCAATATCAATAGTTTGTCGACAGGGGTTTACATATTGAAATTAGACGTTCAAGGTCGTTCATTCACGAAAAAGCTGATAGTTGATTAATAAATGCTTCAAATAAATGACCTGAGCTTTGCTTACGAAGATGAAAAGATCATCGACTCTTTGGACCTAAGAGTGGATAAAGGGAGAATACTGGCCTTAACAGGGAAGAGCGGATGTGGTAAAAGTACACTTGTCTCTTTGATATATGGTTATTTAGAACCAGACCAAGGGAAAATATCCTGGAATGGAAAATGGATAAGGCCACCTTCAAAAAAACTCGTTCCCGGCGAAAACGGAGTCAACCTTTTATTACAAGAATCCGACCTGATGCCCTATACATCAGTTGCCTCAAATGTTAAAAAAAAGCTTTCACGAGCTGAACCAGTGGGAAGTGATAAGCGATGTGATGAACTTTTGAAAGTAGTAGACCTTTTAGGATTCAAAGAAAGGCTGGTCAAAGACCTTAGTGGAGGTCAAAAGAAAAGAGTATCCATTGCAAGTTCGTTGGCAGATGATCCAGCACTCATCTTACTGGACGAACCTTTTAACTATATTGATCATCATATCAAGTACGAGCTCAGAAGAAGATTCTTCAGCTATGTTAAAGATCAGGGTATAACTTGCCTGTTCGTAAGTCACGAAAAAGAGGAATTCCTGTCTTTTGCAGATGAGGTCGCCATTTTATCAGACCAAAGGATCATCAAAAAAGGTCTTCCAAAGGAAGTCTTTGAGAATCCACGATATATCGAAGTAGCTCAACTATTGGATGATGTTAATATCTTATCCTTAGGACCCAAAGCAAAACGAAAAGTAGTAATTTATCCGCACGAGCTCATAATAGGAGATGAAAGTGATCATATCTTTAAAGTAAAAGTGCAAAATAGTTTTTACAGAGGTGCTGACCACCTTCATCAAGCTGTTTCCGAAGCTAACAAAAAAATATTTTTTACAGATCGACATCACTTACCGCATAATTCCATACAATATTTGAAAGTTTCAAATAGTAATGCTTTAAAAAGGTATGTGATCTAACTTAAATTATCAGGATTGTATCCTAAATATTCTTTTTCCCTTTCATTAAAAACGATATCAAAATCGCGTAGTTCTTTAAGAACAGGTTGATAGATTTCCTTCATCGTTGGTCTTAATACACCTTTTGCCCTGACCTTTCCCTGCAAAATCCTAAGGGTCGCAATTCCTACTGGTAAACCTACAGTTTTGGCCATAGCAGTGTATTTTTGGTCATCGCCGATGCATACCATTGTAGAATCTATCTGTTCTTTCTGACCATTGAGCTCATAGCCGAACTTGTGGTACATGACGATCATGTCCTTGTCCTGCTTGTCTAATGTCCACTTGTCCTCCAGTATCTTTTGTAGTGCTTCGGCTGGAGTAGGTTCCTGCAGTCCCAATCGCTTCGAATGACTGAAAAGGTCTAGTTCGATGAGCTTCTCCCATACCAGGTCGTCCTGATCGATCTTTAGTGAATGTCTCAATTTCAACTCTATGGAATCAGATGGTGAATAAGGAAGGAAAAGATTGACGAACTCCCTATAGGTCATGTTCTCTGCATCTTGTATCTTATAGGTATCATCCGTCATACCTAATTGTACGAATACGTTCCAGGCTTTGCTGAACCCTACACGCCTAAGGGTTCCTCTGTAAATGGTTGGAATATCCTCTAGACCATATACACTTCTGTAGGCCAGTGAGTTGCGGTTTGCCAGGCCCTCAAACTTACCATATTCAGGGACTTGCAGGAATTCTGTCCTTCTAAATAGTCGCTGGTAGGGAATATATTTGTACTTGCCTTCCTGAATGAACTCAGCCGCACCTCCCTGACCAGCTAAAACAACGTTCCTGGGATTCCATGTGAACTTATAGTGCCAGAGATTATCATCGCTTTCAGGAGCTACGAGTCCACCAGTAAAGGATTCGAACATCAACATTTTCCCACCTTTTTCCTTTATATCATCGATAACCTCCATTGCGCTCATGTGATCTATGCCCGGATCCACACCAATCTCATTTAAAAAGGTCAGTCCTTTTGCTTTGACATCATCATGGAGGTCGCCCATTTCCTTAGAAACATAAGAGGCGGTTATCATGTTCTTGTTGAGCTTAAGGCAGGTCCTGGCCACCACCATGTGGAATCTTGCCGGTAACATGGAGATTACGATGGATGCTCCCTTTATAGCCGCTTCAAGCGCTGAACTATCAAAGATGTCCAAACTAATTGCAGTACACCTAGCATGTCCATCAACTGATCGTTGAGCTACATCGATCGATCGGTCGGCGACCTTTATAGAAACAGGGAGTTGATCTTGTTCACTTAAGTATTTGATGAGCCATGAGCAGGATTTTCCAGCACCTATGATAATTATGTTTTCCATAAAAACAAAGCTTATATTTTAAAATTGATTAAATTTGTAGAAAAGCGAAAGTAAGTATTTTGCGAATTAGACAAAACTTAAATGAATAGAATTATCATTCTCACAGGAACAGCACTTGGTCTTACAGGTGTCATTCTTGGAGCTTTTGGAGCACATGCATTTGAAAGTGTTCTCACAACAGACCAGCTATCAACTTATGATACAGGGGTACGATATCATTTGATACATGCCTTGCTCCTAATGTTCTTAGGTTTGGAAAACAAGTTATCCTTAAAAAGAAAAAAGATCATCTGGCTTTTGTTGCTGATAGGGGTCGTACTTTTCTCTGGTTCAATATATGGGCTGGCCACGAATGACCTGAGTTCGTTCGATTTTAAAAATATAGCTTTAACGACACCAATAGGAGGCAGCTTGTTGATCTCTGGATGGTTCCTGATATTCATCAGTTATTGGTCAAATACAAAAAAATCAAACTCGTAACGTTCTAAATTTTCATTAAAATAAGATTAATTTTACAAAAATTTACAATATGGCTAAAGATGAGATTTCCAAAGTTAAGCAAGACCTAGAGGTACATGGCATTGAAAACGCTGATATCCGTTACGGTCTAACCCCTGAAGAATTACAATCCATTACCGTAAAAAAAGGACTAGGAGAAGAGACAGCCGATGGTGTATTGGCTGTTAATACTGGTAAGTTCACTGGGAGATCACCTAAGGACAGATATCTCGTCAAAGATGAGATCACAAAAGATGAAGTCTGGTGGGGCGAGATCAATAAACCTATTGAACCTGAAACCTTTGATTCACTTTATGATAAGATAACAGATTATCTTTCTGGTAAAGAGATTTATGTTAGAGATGTTTATGCTTGTGCAGACGAGAACTACAAGGTGAACATTAGACACGTAAATGAACTGCCCTGGAGCAATATGTTCTGTTACAACATGTTCTTAAGTCCAGAGGAGAATGAACTGGCGAACTTCCAGCCGGAATGGACGGTGATAAACGCACCTGGCTTTGAGGCAAATCCTGATATTGATAGAGTACTCTCTAAGAACTTCGCCATCTTGAACTTCACTAAAAAGATCGCTATCGTAGGCGGTACTGGTTATACGGGCGAGATCAAGAAAGGAATCTTCTCAGCGCTCAACTTTGAGCTACCGGTTTTTAAAGATGCTTTAC
>P_1C_Liq_1_UnCtyDRAFT_1000240_pt1 | contig 13030 bp, 10 predicted proteins | sample Pon1CUnioCityCA_2_FD_10230 | JGI IMG/M metagenome (IMG submission 10230) | reverse complement strand
GCTCCTCCGGTGCCAGCAGGCGCTCCCGCCGGGGCGGTAGCGGCCCCACCCTCCATGACGGATTTGACGAATGCCTGGACATCCTCGCGGGTGATGCGCCCCTTGGCACCGCTTCCGGATACCTGGTCCAGCGGGACACCCAGCTCGCGGGCGAAGCGCCGTACCGACGGTCCGGCATGGGCCAGCCGCTGCGTTTCCGCGTCCAGGGGCTTGTCCGCCGCGGTGGCCGCCGGCTGTTCCGGGCTTGCCGTCGGTGCCGGCGCCTCCGGTTCGGCGGCGACCGGTGCCGCGCGCTCCTCCGGGGCGCCGACAGTCGATTCAGTCCCGGTGTCCGCCGCCGATTCGCTGTCGCCGGCACTCTCGGGGGCTTCGTTACCGGTGCCGTCCGTCACCTCGACCCGCGCCACGGGCGTCCCTTCAGCGACCTTGTCACCCACCCCGATGAGCATTTCCTTCACCGTGCCGTCGACGGGTGAGGGAACCTCCATGGTGGCCTTGTCGCTCTCCAGCGTAATGAGCGAGTCTTCGGCCGACACGCTGTCGCCCGGTCCGACCAGCACTTCGATGACATCCACGGCATCGAAATCGCCGATGTCGGGAACCGTGATTTCCTTGACCTCTGCCACGCAATTTCCTCCTGCGCCCTGAGCGGTCCCTAAACCGTGGTCGGGTTAGGGGCTTCGGTGTCGATGTTGTACTTGGCGATCGCCTTGCTTACCTGCTCGGTCTTGATCGTGCCTTCGTCGGCCAGCGCCTTCAGTGCTGCCACGGTGACGTAGTAGCGATCCACCTCGAAGAAGCGACGCAGGTTCTCGCGGGTGTCGGAGCGCCCGTAGCCATCGGTGCCGAGCACCCCATAGTGCCGGTCGAGGTAGGGACGGATCTGGTCGGCATAGGAGCGCATGTAGTCCGTCGAGGCAACGGCCGGTCCGTGATAGTCGGCGAGACACTGCTGTACATAGGGCGTCCGCGGCTCTTCCTCGGGGTGGAGGAGGTTCCAGCGCTCGCAGTCGATGCCGTCCCGGCGCAGCTCGGTGAACGACGGGCAGCTCCAGATGTCGCTGTCGATCCCCCAGTCTTCCTTGAGCAGATCGGCGGCGGCAATGACCTCCATGAGGATGGTGCCCGAGCCCATGAGCTGGACGCGCTTCTTGCCGCGGCCGCCCTTGCGAAGCAGGTACATGCCGCGACGGATGCCTTCCTCGGCGCCCTCCGGCATGGCCGGCTGATGGTAGTTCTCGTTCATCATGGTGATGTAGTAGAAGACCGATTCCTGGTCCTCGTACATCCGCTTCATGCCGTCCTGAATGATCACTGCCATCTCGTAGGCGAAGGTCGGATCGTAGGAGCGGCAGTTGGGTACGGCGGCCGTCATCAGGTGACTGTGACCATCCTCGTGCTGGAGGCCCTCGCCGTTCAGCGTGGTCCGTCCGGCGGTGCCGCCCATCAGGAAGCCCTTGGCCTGCATGTCGCCGGCGGCCCACCACAGATCGCCCACGCGCTGGTAGCCGAACATCGAGTAGTAGGCATAGAAGGGGATCATCTCGACGCCGTGGTTGGCATAGGCCGTGGCCGCGGCGATCCAGCTCGACATGGCGCCGGCTTCGTTGATGCCTTCCTGGAGGATCTGGCCTTTCTTGTCCTCCCGGTAATACATCAGCTGGTCGGCGTCCTGCGGCTCGTAGAGCTGGCCCTTGGGCGAGTAGATCCCTACCTGACGGAACAGCCCCTCCATGCCGAAGGTCCGGGCCTCGTCGGGAACGATGGGCACCAGGCGGGACGCCAGGCTCTTGTCGCGGGCGATGATGGACAGCGCCCGGACGAAGGCCATGGTGGTGGACATCTCGCGGTCGCCGCTGTCCTTGAGCAGGACATCGAACGCCGAGAGCTCGGGAACCTTCAGCGGTTCGGCCGTTATCCGGCGCTCCGGCAGATAGCCACCCAGCTCCCCGCGGCGCTCGCGCAGGTACTTGATCTCCGGCGAGTCATCGGCCGGCTTGTAGAACGGCGCGTCCGCCACCTGCTCGTCCGGCACCGGAATATGGAAGCGATCGCGGAAGTCCTTGAGGGCGTTCTCCGCCATCTTTTTCTGCTGATGGGTGATGTTCTGGCCTTCGCCGGCCTCGCCCATGCCATAACCCTTGACCGTCTTGGCGAGGATGACGGTGGGCTGGCCTTCGTGCTCGGTGGCGACGCGGTAGGCGTTGAACACCTTGGCGGCGTCATGCCCGCCACGCTTGAGGCCCCAGATATCCTCGTCGGACATGTTGGCGACCATGGCCTTGAGCTCCGGGTATTTGCCGAAGAAATGCTCCCGGGTATAGGCACCGCCCTTGGCCTTGAAATTCTGGTACTCGCCGTCGACGGCCTCTTCCATACGCTGCCGGAGCAGGCCCTGATGGTCCCTGGCGAGCAGATTGTCCCAGGCGGCACCCCAGATCACCTTGAGGACGTTCCAGCCGGCGCCACGGAACTCGCCCTCGAGTTCCTGGATGATCTTGCCGTTGCCCCGCACCGGCCCGTCCAGGCGCTGAAGGTTGCAGTTGACGACAAAGATGAGGTTGTCGAGGCCTTCCCGGGCCGCCACACCGATGGCGCCCAGGCTCTCGGGCTCGTCCATTTCGCCGTCGCCGCAGAACACCCAGACCTTGCGGTTGGCCGTATCGGCGATGCCACGATTGTGCAGGTACTTGAGGAATCGCGCCTGGTAGACGCCCATGATCGGGCCAAGACCCATGGAGACCGTCGGCAGCTGCCAGAAATCCGGCATCAGCCAGGGGTGCGGATAGGATGAGAGCGGTTTGCCCTCCTTGGCGAGGTCGGCGCGGAAGTTGTTCAGGTCCTGCTCGGTCAGACGGCCCTCGAGGAAGGCTCGTGCATAGATGCCGGGTGCCGAATGCCCCTGCATGAAGACCAGGTCGCCGCCATGATCCTCGCTCGGTGCCTGCCAGAAGTGGTTGAAACCGACTTCGTAGAGGGTCGCGGATGAGGCGAAGGAGGCAATGTGACCACCGATCCCGTCCCGGTCCCGGTTGGCCTGTACCACCATGGCCATGGCATTCCAGCGGATGATCGAGCGGATCCGCGACTCCAGTGCGCGGTCGCCGGGGAAGGGCTGTTCATGGTGCGCCGGGATCGTGTTCTGGTAGGCCGTAGTGGCCTTGAAGGGGAGCTGTCCACCGCTGCGGCGAGTCGCGTCCACCAGGCGTTCGAGCAGGAACTGTGCGCGCTCCGGACCCTCGTATTCGAGGACCGACTCGATGGCCTCGAGCCATTCCTGGGTTTCCTGTGGATCCGGGTCGCCGGGGCTCGGCATGGGCTTCATTCGTGCTGCCATCGCTCACCTCTCCAGTCGTCGCTTTCTTCAGCCTAGCGGGAGCATCCTTCCCTGACCAGACCCTGGTGCAGCGTAGGTTATTGTTGCGCTGCGGAAAATCCCTTCCGTCGGGAGTTGTCACGCTACCCGACCCTCGCGGCCATGTCGCCCCATGATTTAAGAATCTCAGTCACATTGATATGAATTTTTCCGGTTCGGCGATGGCGGAATGCCGGGTCGGGCGGCGGATCAGATCCACTCCCGAGGACGGAGGTAATCCCGCGTCAGGGCGGCCTCGGGAGTGCCCTCGGCGGGCTGGTAGTCATACTCCCATCGCGCCAGGGGCGGCATGGACATAAGGATGGATTCCGTCCGGCCACCGGACTGGATACCGAATTTGGTACCGCGGTCGTAGAGCAGGTTGAACTCCACATAGCGGCCACGCCGGTAGAGCTGGAATTGACGTTCGCGATCGGTGTAAGGGGTATCCTTGCGTCGCTCGACGATGGGCAGATAGGCATCGAGATACCCATCGCCCACCGATCGCATCAGGGCGAAGGCCGATTCGAACCCGCCCCGATCGAAGTCATCAAAGAACAGTCCGCCAATGCCGCGGGCCTCGTTGCGATGGGGCAGGTGGAAGTACTCGTCACACCAGTGCTTGAAGCGGGGGTAGAGGTCCTCCCCCCAGGGCGAGACCGCATCCCGGGCGACTTCATGCCAGTGTCGGCAGTCTTCGTCGAACGGATAGAAGGGCGTGAGATCGAAGCCGCCGCCGAACCACCAGACCGGGGCCATGCCCTCGGCCTCGGCCAGGAAGAAGCGCACATTCGCGTGGGAGGTCGGGACGCGGGGGTTCTGCGGATGAACCACCAGCGATACGCCCATGGCCTGAAATCCGCGTCCGGCCAGTTCGGGACGACGCTCGCTGGCGGTGGCCGGGAGCCCGTCGCCGAAGACATGGGAGAAGTTGACGCCGGCCTGCTCGAAGACGTTCCCATTCGCGAGTACCCGGCTCCGGCCGCCGCCGCCCGCGGCACGATCCCATGCGTCCTCGGAGAAGTGCGCGCCGTCCAGTCCGGCCAGGGCATCACAGATACGGTCCTGCAGATCCAGCAAATAGCCGCTCACGGCAGTCGGGTCGATATCGGGCATGGGTCGTTTTATCTCTCTTCAGGGGTAGAACAATGCTACCCCGACCGGTGTCTGGACAGGCAGGGAGCGCCCCGGCATCTTGTGGGTTGAATCAGGAAAACCTGCCGATAGTCTGGAGCCTGTTGCCCTGGATGGCCAAACCGACCGCGGAGACGGATCGTGATGACCGAACGTGTGGACAGCGTCGTTATTGATCTGGATGAGCTGCTTGCGCAGACCGACTCGCCGGATGCCGGCGCGCTGGTGGTTTTCGGCGGTACGGTTCGGCGTCACCACGATGGCAAGGCGGTCACGGCTATCGATTATTCGGCTTATGAACCGCTCGCCGAGCGCTCGCTGGCCGAAGTCGAGGCGGAGGCCATGGCCCGGTTCGATATTCTCTCCTGCGCGATCCGGCATCGCACCGGCAAGCTCGAGGTGGGTGATCTGAGTGTGGTGGTCGTTGTCCGGGCGGTTCATCGTGCCGAGGCCTTCGAGGCCGGTCGCTTCGCCATCGACACCCTCAAGAAAACCGCCCCGGTATGGAAGCGGGAGGCCTACGCCGACGGAACGGAGGGGTACCTGCAGGGTGAGACGTTGCCCGGCGCAGGTGAATAACCAAGATGACCGCTACAGTGACGGATCAGCTACAGCGGCCGCTGCGCGATCTGCGTATTTCCCTGACCGATCGCTGTAATTTCCGTTGCGGCTATTGCATGCCCCGGGCGCTGTTCGGCGCGGATCATGCATTCATGCCGCGTCGCGAACTGCTGACCTTCGAGGAAATCCAGCGACTGGCCCGAATTTTCACCCCCCTCGGTGTTCGCAAACTCCGTCTGACCGGCGGCGAACCGCTCATCCGGCGCGACCTGGACAGGCTGATCGGCATGCTGGGTGACGTGGAGGGGATCGAGGATATCAGCCTCACCACCAATGCCTCGCTGCTCACCGCGGACAAGGCACGGGCACTGAAGGCGGCGGGGCTGAATCGGGTCACGATCAGCCTCGACGGCATAGACGACGCCACCTTCCGGGCCATGAACGATGTCGGTTTCCCGGTGGCCAGAGTGCTCCAAGGCATCGAGAATGCCGAGCAGGCCGGGCTGTCACCGATCAAGATCAATATGGTGGTGCAGCGCGGGGTCAATGATCACGACATCGTCCCCATGGCCGCACATTTTCGCGGCACACCCCATATCGTGCGATTCATCGAATTCATGGATGTCGGCAACAGCAATGGCTGGCGACTGGATCAGGTGCTGCCCTCGCGGGAGGTGCTGGCACGCATCGATGCCCACTGGCCACTCGAGCCGGTATCGCCGAATTACCGCGGGGAGGTCGCGGCCCGCTACCGCTACCGGGACGGTGCGGGGGAAGTGGGCCTGATCAGCTCCGTGAGTCAGCCATTCTGCGGCACCTGTACCCGGGTCAGGCTGTCTGCCGAGGGCAAACTCTTCACCTGTCTGTTTGCCGGTGCCGGCCATGACCTGCGTGAGCGCCTGCGCACCGGTGAGAGCGACGCGGCCATTCGCGAGGCACTGGTCGACATCTGGTCACGCCGCAGCGACCGCTATTCCGAACGGCGCACCCATGAGACCCGGCCCGTGGACACGCGCCGGATCGAGATGTCCTACATCGGAGGCTGAGGGGGCGTCGCGCCGCTTCAGATCAGTGGGCTGGCGAATGGCTCGACGGTGACCCATTCACCGGCGGTTACGTCTCCGCTGTCCGCCGGCAAAACGATGAAGCAGTCCGCCGCGCTCATTGATCGGAGCATCCCGGACCCCTGCCGACCAACGCTCTCCACCGCCAGCGAACCGTCTTCCCCGACCACGATCCTTCCCCGCTGGAAGTCCTGTCGTCCCGGCTTCTTGCTCAGGTTGCTGCGGCAGGGCAGCCGGAAACGTGCCCGCGGCCGGAGAGTCTCGCCGGCGAGCTGACGCAGGGCCGGTGCGACGACCTGGGTGAACGTCGCCATCACCGAGACCGGGTTGCCGGGCAGACCGAAGAACCAGGCATCGGCGTAACGACCGAAGGTGAGGGGGCGCCCGGGCTTCATGGCGAGACTCCAGAAATGCGCCTCGCCCTGTTCCCGCAGGATCTGGCCCACATAATCCGCTTCTCCCACGGAGACACCGCCGGAGGTGACCACCACATCCGCCTGTGCGGCGGCGTTTGCCAGGGCCTCGCGGACAGCGGTCGGCTCGTCGGGGACCACGCCCAGGTCCAGTCGATCGACCTGCAGCCGCGTGAGCATGCCGTCGAGACTGTAGCGGTTGCTGTCATAGACGTCGCCTTCGCCGAGCACCTCGCCGATCCCGCGAAGCTCGTCTCCGGTGGAGAAAAAGGCCACGCGCAGCGGTCGGATGACGTCGACTTCCGCGCGGCCCAGCGAGGCCATCACCCCCAGGTCCGCCGGCGTGATCCGGCGGCCTGCGGGCAGGATGGTGTCGCCGGCCTGGAGGTCGTCCCCGGCGCGTCGGATGTTCTCGCCCTCGCCGGGCCATCGCCGCAGTGTGACGGTATCGCCCTCGGCGTCGGTCTGCTCCTGCATGACGACCGCCGTTGCACCGGGCGGGATCACGCCGCCGGTCATGATGCGGACGCATTCGCCGGCAGTGATTTCACCGGGAAAAGGCTGGCCGGCAAAGGCTGTCCCGACGCAGCGCAGGCTGCCCGCGCCCGCATCCTCACTGCGGACCGCGTAGCCGTCCATGGCGGAGTTGTCATGTGCCGGAACCGGCTGGTCGGCCACGATTTCCGTGGCCAGCACGTGACCCAGCGCCTCCCGGATGGCGACACGGCGGTGGCCGACGATTGGCGTCAGTGTCTTGCGCAGGTGGTCCAGTGCGTCGGCGACGGTGAGCGAGGTGGTTGCACAGGGATCAGTCATGAAGCATTTCCGGCGAGTTGATGTTGATGAACATTTCCGGGTGGTCGGAGCAATCCGCCTGTCGCCAGTCCAGCGTCTGGATCCATTGGTCGACACGCCGCCCGCCCGTCTCGAGAAAATAGTCAAGGCTGTCACGGCAGCGCTGTCGAACGAGGGCATGGAGTGGTTGAAGCCGCCGGCCGTCGTGGGCCACCGCGATATCCGCCTCCCCCAGTACGCTCAACAGGCGCTCGACACAGTATCCCTCAATGCCTGGCGTGTCGCAGGGAATGACCAGCAGGTGCGCCGTCGGGCACCAGGCCAGTCCAGCAGCAATTCCGGCGAGCGGGCCGGGATAGCCCGCGATCCGATCCTCGACCACCGGATGGCCCAGCCCTGCGTACGCGTCCGTATTCCGGTTGGCGTTGATTGCGATACGGTCCACCCGGGGCGCGATGGCAGCCAGCACATGCGCCACGAGGGCTCGGCCATCGAATTCCACCAGGCCCTTGTCGCGGTAGCCCATGCGAGACCCGCGTCCGCCGGCGAGGATGATTGCACTGACCGAGTGGTAGGCCATCAGATGCCGGCCTCCCTCTCGGCTGATGGTTGGATAATCTCGATAATCGGCTCGGCGGCCGTCATGGACGCCAGCACAACGCGTTCCGGCGGGGTCGCCGATGAGAGTGCGGTCCGGGCGGCATCGCGGGCCTGCAGCAAACGCGCGGCATCGTCGACCTGGTTGATGACAGCGATATGGCGGGCAGTGCGGAGGTGCTGTCGGTGTCCATGCGCACTACTGAGGAGGCGTCCAATGTGGGAGGCGGTGATGGGGGTGCCGATCGATATATCCAGCAGTTCGGCGAGAAGTTCGGCCCGATGGGCGACGTGCTCATCAAGCGCCTGGCCGATGACCGCTGCCGAAACCACACTGATCAGTGTGGTACATCCCGGAACGACCACCGGCTCGTCGGCGCGTGGTGCCTTGATGCCGCGCATTCTGGCGCCATCGGCCTTGACCAGCATGACATCGAAGTGGCCGAGCCGATGCAGTTCGGCCGCCTCGTCGGGGTCGAGGCCGGCAAACCGACCGGGTCTGTGCCCGGGTGCGGCAAAGGCCACACGGTGATGATGCATGGCGACGGATGGCACGCTCTGCCGGAGCTCGGATGCCGTCGCAATCAGTCGTGTGTCCACGATGCCATGGTCGGGCAGTGTCGACATCACCGTTGCAGTGAGGCCAACGCGGCCGGGATGTTCGGCGAGGATGCGATACAGGGTGGTTTTCTTGCCTCCCGCCCCGACGGCGCAGACGATGCCGCGACGGGCGTCCAGCGCGTCGATCAGTGAGCAGGCCATGACGTCCGTGACTGGCCGGCCGCCGCACGCAGTATCCGGCCTGTGTCGGCCTCGCGGATCTCCGACGGGCCGCGCTGTCCGCCCAGTGGCCCGGGCAGAAACCAGTCCAGCTGGTTACCGAACACACGGCGAACGCGCCAGCCGCGCCGACAGGCGGAGTGGCCGCTACGGTTGGCGCTGGTGGAGACAAGTGCCATGCCCGTGGCCCGACACAGGTCAATGACCGGGTGGTGAGCCGTCACGCGCACGGCGATCGTGGAGCGCCCGCCGGTGAGCAACGCCGGCAATTCGGGGGCCGCTTTCATGACCCAGGTTACCGGTCCGGGCCAGGACGCCAGCATGGCATCGGCCACCGCTTGCCGTTCGGGCCATTGCACAAGCCCTTCGAGCTGGTCCAGGCCCGCCGCGATGACGATCAGGCCCTTTTCGCTGCCACGGCCCTTGAGCCGGATCAGCCGGGCGAGGGCCTGCGTATTGAACGGGTCGCAACCAAGGCCCCAGACGCCTTCAGTGGGATACGCCCCGACACCGCCGGCCAGCACGCCATCGCGGATCCGGCGCAGACGAGGCGCGTGAGGGGCCACGTCAGCTGCCCGCGGACTGGCGCCGGCTGCTGGAGCCGCCTTTTCGCTTGGCTGTCGCCTTGCGCTTGCCGCCACGGCCCTTCGGCTCGGGGGCTTCGTCGACCAGTGCCTGGCACTCGTCGCGGGTCAGGCTCTCGGCCTCGCGATCCTTGGGGACCTTCGCCCGCTTGCGACCGTCGGTCACGTAGGGGCCGAAACGGCCCTTCATGACTGTCAGCGCACCGTCATCAAAACTCTGGATGGTCCGCCTGGCAATGTTCTCCTTTTTCTCCTCGACCAGCTCGAGGGCGCGATCGCGCTCGATCGTGTAGGGATCGTCGTCTTTCTTCAGCGAAGCGAATTGATCACCGAAGCGGACGTAGGGTCCGAATCGGCCGATGTTCACGCTCAGCGGCAGACCATCCAGTGTGGTCCCCAGATCGCGTGGCAGGGTGAACAGCGCCAGGGCCTCATCAAGGCCAATCGTATCAATGCTCTGTCCGGGCCGCAGACTGGCGAATCGGGGTTTTTCCTCATCTTCGCGCGTGCCGATCTGTACGAAAGGCCCGTAGCGGCCCAGTCGTGCTGTCACGGGCCGATCACTTTTCGGATCGGTGCCGAGTTCGCGGGCTTTCATGACCTCGCCACGCGAGACCTGCTGCTTCTCCTCGACCCGCTCATGGAAGGGGTCCCAGAATTCACGCAGCACCGGGACCCACTCGCTCTCGCCGCGGGAGATCGCGTCGAGGCGGTCCTCCAGCCGGGCCGTGAATTCGTAGTCGACGTACCGGTCGAAGTGCTCGGTCAGGAACTTGGTGACTACCCGGCCGGTATCCGTCGGCTTGAACCGCCGGTTCTCGAGCGTGACGTAGTTGCGTGCCTGCAACGTGGAGATGATCGAGGCATAGGTCGACGGCCGGCCGATGCCATACTCCTCCAGTGTCCGCACGAGGCTGGCTTCCGAGTACCGGGGCGGAGGCTCGGTGAAGTGCTGTTCGGGTCGCAACGAGAGGAGCGGAATCCGATCTCCCTCCTCGAGCGGTGGGAGAATGCGTTCGCTGGCATCGGCCGCCCGGTCATCACCGTCTTCCTTGTAAACGGCCATGAAGCCCGGGTCCCGGATGGTCGAGCCGGTCGCCCGGAAGCTTGCCGTGCTGCCGGCCGCCAGGTCCACCGAGACGGTATCAATGGTGGCATGGATCATCTGGCACGCCACCGTGCGCTTCCAGATCAGATCGTAGAGGCGGTACTGGTCGTCGGACAGGTGACCCTTGAGTGCCTCCGGCTGGCGCTCGGGATCGGTCGGCCGAATACCCTCATGCGCCTCCTGGGCATTCTTGGCGCGGGTGCGGTACTGGTTGGGCGTTGCCGGCAGCTTGTCCTTGCCGAAACGGGCCTCGATCAGGCTGCGCAGTCCCTGAATGGCCTCCTGGGAGAGGTTCACCGAGTCGGTTCGCATGTAGGTGATCAGACCGACGGTGCCATTGCCGGTATCCACCCCTTCATAGAGCTGCTGCGCAATGCGCATGGTCTGCTGGGCCGAGAAGCGCAGCTTCCTGGAAGCCTCCTGCTGCAGCGTGGAGGTGATGAAGGGGGCCGCCGGGTTGCGTCGGCGCTGTTTTTTCTCGACCCGCGTGACCCGCAGTTCGCCGCGGGCGTCATCGGCCAGAGGCTCGCCGGGCACCGCCGAGGCGTCGGCGCCTGAAGCCGCCAGGATTCGCCGCGAGGCAGACTCCGCCGTTTCGCCATTGTTGATCGTGAACTGCTCGACCTTCTCGCCATCCAGCTGCTGGAGCCGGCCAGTGAAATCCGCGCCGGCGCGGTTGAGATCCGCCTCTATGCTCCAGTATTCCTGAGGGACAAAGGCCTCGATCTCCTTCTCGCGCTCGACGATCATCCGCAGCGCGGGAGACTGGACGCGTCCCGCTGAAAGCCCGCTGGTGATCTTGCGCCAGAGCAGCGGGGAGAGGTTGAACCCCACCAGGTAGTCCAGGGCCCGTCGCGCCTGCTGGGCATCAACCAGATCGCCCGAGAGGCCGCGCGGATGATCGATGGCGTCGCGGATCGCGTCCCGGGTGATCTCGTAGAAAACCACCCGGTGGACGGGCTTGTCATCAAGTACGCCACGCTCGCGCAGCAACTCCAGCAGGTGCCATGAAATGGCCTCGCCCTCCCGATCGGGGTCAGTGGCGAGGTAGACGGAGTCGGCCTTGCGGGTGGCCTTGGCGATGGCATCGACCTGCTTGGCGTTGCGCTCCACCAGGCTGTAGTGCATTGCAAAGTCCCGCGACGGGTCGACCGCTCCCTCCTTCGCGATCAGGTCGCGCACATGGCCATACGACGCCATGACCTCGAAGTCTTTGCCGAGGTACTTGTTGATGGTGCGCGCCTTCGCTGGCGATTCGACGATAACGAGGTGATGGGCCATGTAGGGTTAGTGTGCAGTGGGATTCGGATGTTCAAAGAGAAGGTTTTCCATCCAGGCACAGGCTTCTTCCTGGCCCGGGCGACTGAAGAGCACCATGAGCACGATCCACTTCAGCTGATCGAGTTCGATCGCGGCGTCATCCAGCGCCATCAGCTGCTCAATGACCACTTCGCGGTTGCTGGCCGTGAGGATGCCGGTCTGTTCGAGGAACATCAGGAAGCCGCGGCATTCCACATCGAGCCTGGCCATCTCCGCCTCGGTGTAGATGCGCAGGGCGCCATGACTGTCGGTGGCGACCGGCAGATCCCGGCTGTCAGCCAGGGCATCAATCCAGTTGAGTGCCTTGTGAATCTGTGGCTCCGGAAAGCCGGCACCGCGCAGGTCGGACTCGATCTGTACGCGGTTCGGATCAACATCGACGGCGTCGTGGAAGTAGTGCTCGAACAGGTACATCAGAATATCGAAGACGTTTTCTTTCATCCGCCTGCCCGATTGCTGATTCGCATGTAATGGCCACCGTTGCAGGGCGCAACATGGCCCATAAGTTCCAGGCTCAGGAGCATGGAGGAAAGGATATCGGGCGTCAATGAAGTGCGATCGGCAAGCGTTTCGAAGCCGATCGGGTCATATCCCATGGCCTCGAGCAGCGCCATGTAGTCGGCGTCGAGCGAGGTATCGGTCCGGGCGGCTGCCGGATTGTCGTCTCCCGCGCCGGCGGCCGCCGCCTCCGGGGTGTTCATCATCCACCCATCCGGTAGCTTGCGTATTTCCTCGATGACGTCATCCGCTCTCTCCACCAGCCGGGCACCGTCCCGGATCAACTGGTGGCAGCCTTTGGCCACGGGGTTGTGGATCGATCCCGGAATGGCCATGACTTCACGCCCCTGCTCCACGGCCTGATGTGCTGTCCCCAGCGCACCGCTGCGACGGCCTGCCTCCACGACGAGCACGCCCAGGGAGAGGCCGCTGATCAGGCGGTTGCGCCGTGGGAAAAGGCCCCGGTTGACGGGTGTGCCCACCGGCATTTCCGTCACGATCGCCCCGCGTTCGGTCAACGCCCGGGCCAGGGCCTGGTTTTCGCGCGGGTAGAGGCGGTCCGGGCCGGTGGCCATGACGGCGATGGAGGTACCGTCCTCGGCCACCAGGGCACCCTCGTGGGCGGCGGTGTCGATGCCCAGTGCCAGTCCGCTTGTGACGGTCAACCCGCTGGCTGCCAGGCGGCCTGCGAAATCCTCGGCCGTCTCGATGCCCCCCGGGGTGGGGTTTCGTGTCCCCACGACAGCGATCTGAGGCGTGTCGAGAACGGCCGGTTCTCCCCGGACGAACAGTACCGGCGGCGGGTCGGGGATCTCCGCGAG
>P_1C_Liq_1_UnCtyDRAFT_1000234_pt1 | contig 13090 bp, 7 predicted proteins | sample Pon1CUnioCityCA_2_FD_10230 | JGI IMG/M metagenome (IMG submission 10230) | reverse complement strand
AAACGGCATCCGCCACATCAGCAATGGCCATAATAATATGATAGGTCTCTCCACACTCTACTTTTGACACCGCCTCAAGTGGTGTGGTAAAACCATCATATTGAACATAAGAGGGATTACTATTCATCGGCGCTGTGTTCCCATCACCGTTATCTACATAATAGGCTGCATTCGAACCTCCATTTACATTGTTAATGGCAACAGGTTGGGTTGTGCCAGGTATAATAGCCATATTTTGCGTACCATTGATTCCCGGTCCACTAATGAAGAATGCGAAAACATCATTGAATGGCTCCCCTACATATTCAGGGTACTCCTCAGAAGCGAAAACATAATTAAATCGCACCGTATCTGAAAATGGGACAAAATCAAATTCTAGAACCGTTGCATTATACGTCTGATTATTTACCAAATTCTCGAGTGGTCCATAACCAGTTTCGCCGTTATCAATACCAGCGTTCTCTAGGTCGTTTGGTCCATGCGGACCGTTATTATTGTTGAGAACGGTACCCGTGGTCATAAGAACACCTTCGTCGATACCAATATTCGCATTCGTAGCATCAAACGTACCTATGGCGTCGCTCGCGCCCGAGTAAAAGACATTTGAAATAGTTACACCTTGGCCTACTAACACGTTCTGAACTAACTGCTGAGGTGTCATTCCTGTATTCGTCTGCAACTGTGAAAAGGAAAGCGCCGAGCACATCAAGAGTAAGATCTGTATAAGTATTTGTTTCATCTCTATATTAAACGTATGGAAACTCCAAAAGTTGCCTTTTCTGAATATACAAAAAATATACCATGTTCAGTGGTTATATTATTGAAAATTTGGACTTTGTACTTTTTTAACGTCAAAAGTCGTTAATTGTTCTCACTTATCCGCTATTTTTGTGCTGATTTATGGGAACAAAAAATTCAAAAGAAAAGCAAAATAAAGAAAATTGGTTTTGGAAATCGACAAGAGTCGTTGGTTTAAACCCCGTATCATTTCAAGAGCGTTGGAGATTCACCTTCAATCGTTTGCAATTGATTAGTGTTTTTGTCCTTCTGGCATTTGTTTTTTTCTTTATTTACTATGCCGTGTTTGCATATACACCGATGGGATATTGGTTACCTGAGAATGTTAAAAACAGAAATAAAGAACAAATTGAACGACAGTTTACAACAATCTCAAAATTAGAGGATAAAGTGCAAAAACAGGATCAATTCATCGCGAATTTGCAACTGGTCATTACGGGAGAAATACCTCTTGATTCCGTATACCAAACAAGCTCCGAGTCAACTTCACCGCAGGAATCAAAGGTAGATACAAGTATATCTTCCGTTGAACGCGAACTTACTGAGCATCTTCAAAAGCGAGAGGAGACACAAAAAAACACTCCTTTACAATCCATGGAGGACCTGTTTTTATTTGACCCTGTCAAAGGTGAAATCAGTCAGGAATTCCGCCTTCCCAATCATGCAGGTGTTGACATCGTCACGGCTCCAAAAGAGAAGATCAGAGCTTGTCTGGATGGAGTTGTTATTCACAGTTCGTTCGATGATGCCGACGGTCACATGATCATTTTGAGTCATCGCAATGACATCATATCTGTCTACAAACATGCAGAGCGAGCTTTAGTAAAGACAGGTGATCGTGTCGAAGCTGGTAACGGTATAGGAATCGTAGGAAATTCAGGGGAACGGACTTCGGGACCACACCTTCACTTTGAATTGTGGACGGCTAAAGGTCCTTTGAACCCTCTCAATTATCTATCGTTCGGACAATGATTCCCCATAATAATTCCAAGCGTACGTCATACAAGTATTGAATTATTGTTGGTTTTAAGACTTTGAAAAAATTGTAACTTTTTATATTCAAGACAGATCCCTATAAAGAAGGGAGCGCCAATAAGAAACTATGACCTCATCAACGGCAGTGCTTCAAATTAGTAATTCATTTTAATTCACCAATGCTCTTTTTCCCTTCCAATAAAACCTTTCTAGTTGTACTTTACACCTCTAACATAGGAACGTCACTATTTTAAAACATTGACATGTCCCGTATGAGTATGGCGTTGATCAGACATCGTCTCTTTGAAGTCAATTTTCCAAACATAAGTACCTTCCTTAACAATTCGATCGCTGCCAGCACCATACGTTCCATTCCAGCCAACACTCGCATCATTAGATTCAAAAACAACTTCACCCCAACGATTAAAAATGAGTAAATTGTAATCTTGTGGATCAAATCCAGATGTAAATTCAGGCTGAAACAACTCATTGAATTTGTCATTATCTGGAGTAAACGTATTCGGTACGTAAAAAATGATTCTATCCTTTACAAGCACTACACTTCTCGCTGTGTCTTTACAACCTTTATCTGTAGAAGCAATGAGTTCTACATCGTATTCCACTTGCCCTTCATTCGGATACACATGCTCAGGATTAATAGCTGTACTCGTCTGATTATCTCCAAATGTCCAACTATAATTGTCGGCGTAAGAAGATGAGTTCGAAAAGGAAACAGTTGGATCCATCACATCAATATCTTCAGGCGTATAATAGAAACTTGCAATCGGATTGTGATAAACTTGAATATAATTGGATTCCGATGTTTGGTCTGTACATCCCTGGTCTGTCGTTACCGTTAAACTCAATCCGTAATACAAATCGTTACCAGTGGTATTATCAAAGCACTCATTAAATTCAGCGTTACCTCCATCTTGAGACATACCATTGCTCAACGTCCACTCGTAATTAATGAGCGTTGATGTACCCGAAACTGTGGATGTAGAAACGACCGCAGGACAAATGGGACTACATCCTTCCAAATCCTGGCCTGAGAATGAGGCCTCAGGTGTGGGGTGAACTGTTACTGTTAGCGTGTTATCGTTTACACAACCATTATTAGAAGTGACGGTCAATTCAACATCGTAATCTCCTGCCGCTTGATAAGCGTGTGAAGGGTTTTGTTGCGTACTTTGATTCCCATCATCAAAATCCCATTCCCAATTAGCAGCGTTATTCGTCGTGAACTGATTCGATAATTGCGTTTGATCACTAAATTGGGAGTTTTCACCTAAACATACATCAGTAGGGTCAAAGTCCACCTCTGGAAGTGGCCAAACCACGGCATCAACATTAGCAGTGTCCTTACATCCATAATTGGAAGTAACAATGAGACTCACATCAAAAACACCCTCACCCATGTAAGTATGCGATGGACTTTGTTGAACGGAGGTATTCCCATCATCAAAATCCCACTCATAACTATTGATCTGATCACCATCAACAGGAGTAATTGTTGCATTTTCTTGAAAAGCACTCGTATTGTTCAAACAAACTGGATCTACGGTGAAATCTGCCGCTGGAGCAGCATAAGCAACTGCGGTTTGTTCTATCGTATCTCCGCAAGATGCACCTGTAGCAATAATTAACTCTACATCATAAACTCCCGGACTATTGTAATTGTGAGAAGGGTTTTCATCCGTACTCGTATTTCCATCACCAAAATCCCACTCAAAACTTGAACTGTTCGCAGAGGAGGTGTTCTGAAATTGAAGTTGGTCGTAAAAACAATCGTCTGCCACTGTGAAATCTGCAGTAGGTAAAGGGGATATTTCAACCATGTTCTCAATACTGTCAACGCAACCATTGCCCGTTTCAATCACAAGTGAGACATCATATTGCCCTGAACTACCGTACGTGTTGCTAGGGTCGGCAATAGTCGCCGTATTCCCATCATCAAAATCCCAATCCCAGGAATTTATCGCAGCACCATCAGGCACATTTGTTAAGTCTTGAAAATCTGTAGTTTCTCCAAGACAGGTGGGTGAATCATCAAAATCAACTACGGGCAAAGCATGAACATCAACGGTCTTGGTTGTATCGTGTGTACAACCAGCGTCTGTAGTTACATTCAACTGTACGGAAAAAGTACCATAAGTACCAAAACTATGCGATGGATTTTGGCTTGTGTAATCCACCGTTCCGTTAACAGTCATATCCCACTCATAATTGGTAATCGAAGAGGGTGCAGCAACTACCGCGTTTTCAGTAAAATCAGTATCCAGGTTTTCACAAACGGTAGTGGCATCAAAGTCAGCCACCGGTAATGGGTATACTGTTATCTGTTGAGTTATAGAATCGACACAGCCATCTGGATTGTAAGCGAAAAGTTCGACGTCGTAATCTCCAGGGGCTCCGTACGTATGAGTGGGGTTCTGTACATTCGAGGTGTTACCGTCACCAAAATCCCAATCCCATGCATCTACCGAGTTATTATCCGTTGATAAATCCGTGAAGGTTGCATTTTCTTCCAAGCAAATATCACTGAACGAAAAATCAGGAGTAGGAGATTGGGTAACTTGTACATTCACAATGTTGGAATACTCATCCGTACAAGTAGAAACGTGTGCCTGGAAATACAAATCCTGTGTCAACGGATCTGTCTCGTAAACATCTGTTGTTGCACCCGGGATGTCAGTAAATGGCCCACCGCTGTTCGTCGAACTTTGCCACTGTATATCGCCCGTATACCCGTTCAAACTAAGGGTGACGGTTTCACCTTCACAAATAACATTATCACTAATTGTCGCCGTACCTGAAACTGCAGGTGGTTGAATATCTACAGTAACTGAGGCTGTTTCAGTAATAGGAATGGGACACAAGGGAACATTAACAGAACCTGTTACCGTGTAAGTCGTGGTAGCAGTAGGACAAACCGTTTGATTTGCTCCAGTTCCAACATTCGGGCTCCATGTATAAGTTACAGGTCCACAATTATTTTGCGAAGTCGCAGTCAAATTCGAACAATCAGGTGGACAAATCAAATCTGGAGAAGCATCAACATCAACAGTATAAGCCGGACCTGGAACTGTAAAAGTATTAATAGCTGACCAATTCGACCAATAGGAGTAATTAAGCTGTTTTTCACGAACACGATATTTGTAAGTCGTTCCAGGGCATAAGTTAGATATATCAATCGTATAAACTGCGTAATCGAGATTATTCGTATTCGGCTTACTGATCGTTGGTGTCTGCGGTCGCGTATGGTTTGCGTTTCCTGTGAATGCAGCTGCATTACAAATCAACTCTAATTCAAATTCATAATCGCATGACCATGATGTCGTGCTCGTCACGGTAATATTCAGGTTTGTCCCTACAATATTTTGAGTAACCTGAGGCGTTCCATAAGGTGTACAGGCCATAAGGGAATGGATACTCCCGAAAAAAACGGCTACTATCGAAATAAAAAGTACTTTAAAACTCATTATTAGTGTATTTGTTTATACGAATTCAAATCTAGAACGGTTTGAAATTTAAAAGGTTGCCTTAAAATTAAATTTTCTTAACAATTTACATTAATTTTATTAAAAATTAAATTTAGTCCGATTCAATAGCTGGTAAATGAAATGTAATTCATCAAATATTGTTTATTCAATTGTTGGAAGCTCGTTTGTCTTTTATTTACTAGTAATGATGAATAGCTTGTATGCCTTTTCTCCTCAACAGGGTCAAATCACAGATCAACATGGAAAAATCCGTCAAGATGTACTTTTTTCAACTACTATAGATGGTATGGACATCTTTCTTACTAAAAACGGCTTCATTTATCAACTCACTGAAAAGAAAAGTTACGGAAAACCGCATGCCCTCCAGCACGGCGAAATCAATTCTACAACTCACTATGCACGCATCAACATCTTGCTTTCGGGTATGAATACCGATATGAGGGTCCTTGCACAAAATCAATCCAGTATTTCCAAATACTATTCAGGTGCCATGTACAATGGTTTGCCCCATTTCAATAAAGTCATATATAAGAACGTATATGATCATATCGATCTCGTGTTCTATAATCGCGATGGTACATTCAAATATGACTTCATTATTTATCCAGGTGGGTCCATCACAGATATTCAACTAGAATATCAATCGCCTTTTACAACAAATTTAAAAGCAAACAATATTCACATTGAGACAAGTCTAGGTAAAGTGCAGGAAAGCATACCAGCCAGCTTTATTCAAAATGAGTCATGCGAAAACATTGATGTACGCTACACTCAAGTAAATTCAGGAACTTACGCATTGAAGTGCGACGCATCTATTTCGGCAGCGCATGACACAATAGTGATTGATCCTATGCCCCATCGTGTCTTCGGAACCTATTCTGGCGGATCTGGGGATGAATATATAAATGGTATTACCATAGACGAATTAGGAAATGAGTATGTAGCAGGTCACACGAACAGCACAAACAACATCGCCACCTCAGGTGCCTTTCAAGGGTCATTCTCATCAGTTTTTGATGTATTCTTAATGAAATATGATCAAAATGGTAATAAAGTCTGGGGAACCTATTTTGGTGGTGATAGCTATGACCGCGCTTACGGTATTGATTACCACGACGGCAAATTGTACGTGACGGGAAGTACCTATAGCTCTAATTTTGCAACGAATGGTGTTCATCAATCTACCTCAGTTGATAATGATGATGCCTTCGTAGCACTTTTTGATACAACGGGATCACGCCTTTGGTCTACCTATTATGGAGGAGATCTCCACGATTTCGGAGCAAATATCGTCGTGAATAATTCAGGAAGCGCCTACATAACCGGACATACGCAGAGCACATTCAATATTTCAACGCCAGGAGCCCATCAGGTTAATTTTACTGGTAATTCTGCTGCTTTTATTGCAAAATTTGACAATACAGGTCAATTATTATGGGGGAGCTATTACGGCAGTAACTTTCAAGAGGGTTGGGATATCGCATTAGACAACAATGAAAACCCTATCTTTACAGGCTTCACCAATTCAACAACGAACATTGCTACAAGTGGCACCCATCAAACCACTTTATCGGGCAATCACGATGCCTTTATTGCTGCATTTAATCCTAGTGGAACGAGACTCTGGGGCACCTATTACGGGGGTGCTGGAGATGACTTTAGTTTCGGACTAACGGTCGATGAACAAGATCGTATTTTTATAACGGGTAACACAACGAGCCCGACAAACATCCATTACAGCAGTGGCTACCAAAACGCTGCCAACAGCAACGAAGATGGGTTTTTAGCTCAATTCACTCCTTCAGGTGGAATGATTTGGGGCACCTATTTGGGCGGAGATGAAGCCGATTATGCACGTAGTGTCACGACTTTCAGAAATGGAGTAATCGCATCGGGATTTTCTCAAAGCTCAACAGCCATAGGTACTTCTGGTGCGTATCAAGAGGAACTTGATGGCCAGTACGATGCATTTTTACTGCAAATTGATGCCAACGGATCAAAAAATTGGGGAACGTACTACGGAGGTCCGCTGTCCGAAGAAATTTATGATTTGGAGGTCAACCCATCCAATGAGCATATCGTCTTCACCGGTTTTACCTCCAGCAGTTCTGGAATTGCTTCTAGCGGTGCAGAACAACCCAATCTCGACGGTGGTTTATACGATGGCTTTCTCGTGCGCATGTGTGCTCCACTTAAACCTCAACTGCAGCATAACATCGGCGATTCACTCTGTGATAATCAAACATCGATTATTTCCATCGATTCAACTTTATTCGACGCTCATGTCTGGCAAGATAATTCCGTTGGAGGTGCTTTCTCTACGGATGGACTATCCACGGGGCAACAGGAGGTCTATGTTTCCACTGTAGATACAAATGGATGTCCAGCGACGTCAGACACATTGACATTTTCACTTCTTCCGTCTACGCAGCTCGACATCCAAAACACTCAATCATCCTACTGTGAAGGAGATACAGTTGAACTCTTTACGAATGATGATTTCAGCAGCTACATCTGGTCCACTGGTTCAACAGACACATTAGTTGCTATTGACACGCTCGAGAATGGTACTTATGAATATGCATTATCAGCTCAGAACAATGTCGGGTGCACCAGTTCAGACAGCATAAGTGTTACGATTTTCCCTACACCTAATCCTGAAATTAATGTTCAAGGTTCAGCCAACTTCTGTTTAAATGAGTCCGTAGATATCGGTGTTCAGAACCCTTACACCAATTATCTGTGGCACGATGGACAAACGAGTAGTACGATTAATTTACAATCAGAAGACTCTGTTTGGGTTTATGTTGAAAATAGTTTTGGATGTGGTAATTTTTCCGATACCGTGTTTGTAGATTCGGATTTACTAACCCCCGTCATCACGACAAACTCCACACCGCCATTTTGCGAAGGTGACACGGTTCAGCTGGGTGTAAACAATAGTTACGATGATTATATATGGAATCACGGGGGTATAGATTCTACGAGCAGCGTTGTATTGAATACTGGTGTTTTTTACACAACGGTTGAGGTCTCCAACCAATGTGGAGGTAATGCCGTAAGTGACACCTTCGAAATCGAAGCAATAGAACCTGAGGAACTCACCATTAACCCAACGTTTCCGGATACCAATTGTGTAGGTGCCGTGTACTCCTTCGCCATTGATACAACATTTCAAAATACGCTCTGGTCTAATGGAGAAACTGACTGGGCAACTAACTATGCACCCGGATCTCCAGGAAACTATCAGGCCGCTTTAGTTGCAACAGATTCCAACGGTTGTCAGGTAAGAGATACGGTTCATTTTACAATCGAAAATTGTTACCTCGAACTGGCTACGAACACAAAAAACAAACAGTACACCATATACCCTAACCCCACCAAAGAGATTGTGCAATTAATCTTCCCTGCGTCTAACATTCCTAACACCTTAAAAATAGTCAACGCAGCCGGAAAACATATCGAAACAATTTCAACGATTAAAGAAAACCCCTACTCACTTCACATGGAGCATTTAACACCAGGTTTGTACTACATTATTCCCGAGCATCCTCACTATTCACTACCAACTAAAAAAGTATTGATTTTACGATAATGACTCTGTGAGATGGTATATTTCCTGTATAATTCAATGGAATTTATTAATATTTCAATATTTTTGTCTGCTCCTACCAAATTGATCAGTCTACTAACGATAAAGCAAATTTTTAAACTATGAAAGAAGAAAATAAAAAACTAATAGATGCGCTTCAAAAGAGATTTGTAGCACATCCCTGGCACGGTATTCCAGCTGGGGAAAAACGACCTGATATCGTAAATGCATTTATTGAGATTATCCCTTCAGATGCTATCAAATACGAGGTAGATAAAGAAAGTGGTTATATCTTAATCGATCGTCCTCAAAAATTTTCTAATCACATGCCTTGCATGTATGGCTTCGTACCTCAGACGTATTGTGAAAAGTCCGTCGCTGCTTACTGCGCTGAAAAAACAGGCAAAAAAGACATCGTAGGAGATTGCGATCCGTTGGATATCTGCGTTTTATCTGAGCGCGAAGTAAATCGTGGAAATATTATTGCGGAATGTATCCCGGTAGGTGGTTTCCGTATGATTGATGGAGGTGAGGCTGATGATAAAATCATCGCTGTATTGAAAGGTGATCAAGCGTACGGCAACGTTCAGTCCATCGACGAACTACCTCAAATGGTTGTTGATCGCGCCAAGCACTTCTTTTTAACGTACAAAGACATCGAAGGAAATTCCAAGAAAGTGGAAATCACCGACGTCTATGGCCCTGAAGAAGCGAAAGAGGTCATCAAAAGAAGTTACAATGACTATATGGATAGCTTTGGTGATGCTGACGAAGAACTATCAGATGCTTTAGCCGCTTTTTTAAAAGAAAAAGTCTAATTTTAGTAACATAAAAGATCGAAGGTCGTTACAGAGATGTGCGACCTTTTTTTATATGAAATTTTATCGAATCATTGTTCTCTGTACTTTCCTGCTCACTATTACAGTGGGACGGTCGCAGGTAGTATTTGATAAAACGGAATATGACTTTGGCGACCTGGAAGCTGGAGATTCACGTTTTGTGGACATCTATTTGAAAAACAAGACGGGTGAAGAAGCATATATCTTGAGTGTAGATCAGCCTATGGAGGTCGTTTACATCCAAAAGAATGCACTCATGCTCCCCGATAGTTCCAATGTGATCCGTTTCCAGATCAACAAAAAAACAAAAGGGCGTTTTCGGTACAATATCGAAGTGTTTACGAGCAACCAACCCAATCCTACCACTATCACATTAAAAGGTCGCATTAAATCATTGCCTGACCGCAGCAACAGCTTGACCTCATGTCCATCATTTGGTCAAGAGCCGGCACGTCAGAACCCATTAGAATTTACACTTACTGTTCGCACATTAGATAAAAATACAGGAGCACGTCTTTCGCGATCAACCGTGGCCATTATTCAACAGGGTAATGCAGTCGGTAAGTGGAAAACTCGGTCCAGCGGACAGTTCGAAATTAAAATACCTTTAGGCATTGCGTACTTTTATGCCACACATAGTGGTTATCACCCAGCTGAGAAAGGAGCATACATCAATTTCAAACGCAACCTGGTCATTCTTGAACTTGAACCGAAAGAAGCATTACCAGAACCATCAGATGAATCCCCTATTGAAGTTCCTGAGCAAGATACAACCTACGTTGTGCAAGCGGAGAAAGATGAGGAAATAGACCTTTCTGAGGTCATCGAGTCGCCTTCAACAGATTCCATTAGTGAATTCTCAGAAGAAACGCCGCCTTCATTATCAGCACTGGATAAGAATGATTTTAGCGCTGAGCATTTCAAACCAGTTAATGTCGTTTTTGTCATTGACGTCAGTTCTTCTATGCGCCAAGAAGATCGTATAGAACTCCTCAAATATTCTTTAAGTCAATTAGTTGAAATGTTGCGTCCACAAGATAAAATCGGTTTAGTTTCTTATGCGAATGACGCTCAAGTGTTACTCAAACCAACATCTGGAGAAGAAAAAGCGAAAATCAACGAAATCGTAAAAGAATTAAAAGCCTCCGGACTGACCGCAGGTGGAAAAGGTATTAAAATTGGTTACCGACAGGCGCGGAGAAACTTAATTAAATCAGGCGCAAATAAGGTGATTATCATCACCGATGGGGCGTTTAATCGCAACTCGGGAGATTATAAGAAATATATTAAGCGCAACCTCAGAAGGAAGTGCATCACGATGAGCGTAGTAGGTATAAAAAGTAATGAACGATCTGAAGAAAATATGCGCGATGCTGCTGAACTTGGTGAAGGTCGTTTTATTTTGATTGAGCGGTTAGCAGATGCCCAGTCAAAGCTCAAACAGGAAATTCGACTAACGACTTATAAGCATTGATAAAATACGGCCTCCTCTGAAGCGATGTTTACTGAAGTGTCAAGTGGTTAGATTAGACAAATGAGTAAATAAGGCTGCTTTTATTAAACAAATAAAGGGTCATGACGTTTTGATAGCATATTATTCACATATAAAAAGAAATAGATTATGGGACTTTTTTCACGCAAATCAAAATCAGATAAGTTGTACGACAAATACAATAAACTCATGGAAAAATCACACAAAGCTTCAACAACCAATCGCAAAAGAGCAGATGAATTATATGCAGAAGCCGAAGCGGTGATGAAACAAATTGAAAATTTAGACGAATCATGAAAATACTCCTCACAGGCGTAACAGGTTATATCGGAAAACGATTACTCCCTCATCTGACTGAGGCGGGCCATAAGGTTTACTGCTGTGTAAGAGACGCCAACCGCTTTAATCCACCTGAAAATCTAAAAGATCAGATCGAGGTATTAGAATTGGATTTTGAAGACCCCGACAGCTTGAGTGCTATCCCTGAAGATATTGACGTGGCTTATTATTTAATCCATTCCATGTCTACGCACAGTGATTTTAAAGCCATCGAAGAAGAAACTGCGACCAATTTTACCGATGCTGTTTCAAAAACTGCATGCCAACAAGTTATTTACTTAAGTGGCATCGTCAATGAAGAAGAATTATCTGAACATTTGGAATCACGCCTCAGTGTAGAGAGAATTCTCGGGAAGGGAATATTTCACCTGACAACATTCCGTGCGGGAATTGTCATAGGGTCGGGAAGTGCCTCGTTCGAAATCATCCGTGATTTAGCCGAAAAACTCCCCGTTATGATTGCACCTAAGTGGTTAAACACGCGGTGTCAGCCCATTGGAATTCGTGACGTGCTCGCTTTTCTCCAAAAGGGTATGCTCGATGAACAGTTGTATGACCAACACTTTGATATTGGCGGTTCGGATATTTTGACCTATAAAGAAATGCTTGAAGGATATGCCAAGGCACGAAATATGAAGCGATGGATTTATACCGTTCCGGTGATGACCCCCAAGCTATCCTCCTACTGGCTCTATTTTATTACATCTACTTCATATAAACTCGCTTCCTCGCTCGTTAACAGCATGAAGGTTGAAGTGGTTTGTTCACCGAGTAATATCAATAAAATTACGGGGGTACAGCCCTTATCATATGACGAGTCACTTTCTTTTGCTTTGAATGCCATCGATGATAAACGCCTCACTTCGAGCTGGAAAGATGCGCTAACGAGTAGTGATTTTCGCGAGCGCTTATCAGATTTCAGCGATGTACCTGAAAAAGGAGTATTTGAAGATCGCAGAACACAAAAAATTAAGGATACTGAAGCCACCATCGATCGCATTTGGAGCATTGGCGGTAAAACTGGCTGGTACTACGGCAATTGGATGTGGCGCATTCGCGGATTTTTGGATAAGCTCGTCGGTGGAGTCGGTTTGCGACGAGGTCGTACACATCCCGACAAAATAAACGTGGGGGATGCACTTGATTTCTGGCGTGTACTCTATGCCGATAAACAGGAAGGCCAACTCGTGTTATTTGCCGAAATGAAACTACCTGGAGAAGCTTGGTTATCCTTTAAAGTAAATAACAACGAAATAGAACAAAAAGCAACTTTCCGTCCTCGGGGCTTATGGGGTCGAATGTATTGGTATTCCGTTTTTCCGTTGCACGGCTTAATATTCAAAGGAATGTTAAAGCGGATCAGCTGCTAGTGCAATCGCGCTTGAATCAGATCTATAAATTCTTTTCGTGTACTATCATTCCGCAAGAACAAACCTGTAAATGCCGATGACGTCGTTGATGAGTTTTGTTTTTCCACACCACGCATTTGCATACACATATGGTTACATTCCAAAACGACAGCCACACCTTTTGGTTGGAGTGTGCGCTGAAT
>P_1C_Liq_1_UnCtyDRAFT_1000231_pt1 | contig 13179 bp, 9 predicted proteins | sample Pon1CUnioCityCA_2_FD_10230 | JGI IMG/M metagenome (IMG submission 10230) | reverse complement strand
CTGTTGGGGATGAAAATGAGATAGAGCCAGAGGATGGCAGAGATATCTACACTACTATTGATGTCAACCTTCAAGATGTTGCCGAAAGCGCTTTGATGAAGCAATTGCAAAAGCATGGAGCCGACCATGGATGCGTGGTATTGATGGAGGTAGAGACTGGTGCTGTAAAAGCTATAGCTAACCTTAAACGAACAGAGAGTGGCTCTTATTACGAAGGGTATAATTATGCTATAGGTGAAAGTACCGAGCCTGGCTCAACTTTCAAATTGCCTGCGCTTATGGTTGCCATTGAAGATGGCTATGTTGATATGGGTGATATTATAGATTGTGGCGATGGATCAAGAAGGTACTATGATCGAACCATGTATGATTCAAACTTTGACGATGGAGGATGGGGAAAGATAAGTGTTAAGCGGGTTTTGGAGGTTTCTTCTAATATTGGAATGGCTGAGATCATAAGCCGAAACTATACTGAAAACCCCAAGGAGTTTATTGATGGTCTGGCTGAAATGAACTTGCGTCAGCCACTCGGAATCGAAATTGCCGGTGAAGGCAAACCTTTTATCAAGAATTCTGATCATGAAACTTGGTCAGGAATATCGTTGGCTTGGATGGCACATGGTTATGAGTTGCAGCAGACTCCTCTTCAAATATTGACCTTCTATAATGCGGTTGCCAATAATGGCAAAATGGTTAAGCCAAAGTTTGTTGATAAGATCACTAAAGGAAGAAAAGTAGTTGAGGAGCGTCCTACTGAGGTGATCAATCCTAAGATCTGCTCGCAAGCAACAATAGAAAAGGTTAAAGAGGCTTTAGAGGGGGTTGTAAGTAATGGAACAGCTTCCAACCTAAAAAATGCCAATTACAAAATAGCCGGAAAAACGGGTACAGCACAAATAGCCAATTTAAATTACGGATACAGCTACCAATCTAAAGTGAGCCACCAAGCATCTTTTGTCGGTTACTTTCCTGCAGATGATCCACAATACTCTTGCATTGTAGTGGTAAATGCACCAAGTCGGAATGTTTACTATGGAAACTTAGTTGCCGGTCCAATTTTTAAAGAGGTAGCCGATAAGGTGTACGCCAATAGTTTAGAGATGCATGACGAGTTGGAATGGCAAGCGCATCAATTTGCATTTTCACGAATACCTTATTCAAAGCATGGCTACCGAACAGATCTCACAAAGGTTTTTCAGCAGCTAGGTGTAGAAACAAAGATTCAAGCAAAGGATGCGGACTGGATCGTGACCCAAACTCGTGACACTTCAGTAGTGCTTCAAGCCAGAAGGGTAACAGATAACCTTGTACCTAACGTNGTAGGAATGGGTTTGCGTGATGCTATTTATTTACTTGAAAATCAAGGATTAAAAGTAAGAGTGAAAGGCAGGGGCATGGTAAAGCATCAATCCTTAGAAGCAGGTCTTAGAATTCGAGATGGACAAGAAATTGAAATTCAGCTATCGTAAATGCAGAACTTAAAAGACATATTATTTGGGGTCTCTTTAAAAGAGGTGATTGGTTCAACTGATATAAATGTTCAGGGGCTTGCTTTTGATTCTCGCAAAGTATCGGAAGGCTTTTGTTTCATTGCACAAAAAGGGGTTCAGCAAGATGGGCATAACTACATTAAAAAGGCGATTGAGCTAGGAGCCATTGCTGTGGTTTGTGAAGATTTACCCGCAGAGCTTATTTCAGGGATAACTTATTTGCGAACAGATGATGCTTCCAAGGCGCTTGGTTTTCTAGCAAGTAATTTTTACAAGAATCCTTCAAAAGAGCTTAAGCTGATTGGCATTACAGGGACCAATGGCAAAACAACCTGTGCAACTCTGCTTCATCAGTTATTCAAGACTTTGGGCTATCAAGTGGGTTTAATTTCAACTGTAGTTAACAAAATTGGTGAGGAAGAAATTCCTGCTACTCATACCACTCCTGATGCGCTTGCAATCAATGCTCTTTTAAGTAAAATGGTGATTGAAGGTTGTAGTCATGTTTTTATGGAAGTAAGCTCTCATGGCTTAGCTCAAGAAAGGGTTGCAGGCTTAGAGTTTGCCGGCGCTGTTTTTACCAATATAACACATGAGCACCTAGATTTTCATAAAGATTTTAAATCCTATTTGAAGGCTAAACAGATGCTTTTTGATAGGTTAGGTTCAGGCACTTTTGCCTTAACCAACGGAGATGATAAAAACGGTGCAGTCATGATCCAAAATTCAAAAGCAAAGCGTTATAGCTATGCATTGAAATCAGATGCAGATTATAAATGCCGAATTCAGGAAAGCAATTTCACTGGTCTTCAGCTGCTGATTGATGGGAAAGAGTTTTGGAGTCCCCTGATCGGAGATTTTAACGCTTATAACTTGACTGCCGTATATGCGNCTGCACGTTTGTTGGGTCAAGATAGTTTAAACGTATTGACAGCTTTAAGCAGTCTNCGAGCAGTAGCAGGTCGTTTTCAATATGTTAGTATAAATCAAATTGCCGGTATAGTAGATTATGCCCACAGTCCTGACGCTTTAGAGAATGTTTTAAGAACCATAAAAAAGACGCGCACAGGGAATGAGCAAGTGATTACAGTGGTAGGCTGTGGTGGAGACCGTGATCGAACTAAGCGTCCCCTTATGGCTAAGATTGCTTGCAGTTACAGTGATCGGGTGATTTTAACCTCAGATAATCCAAGAACTGAGAACCCTGATCAAATCATTGAAGAAATGAAAACGGGGGTGGATGCCAGTGAACGCCGAAAAGTACTCTCCATTACGCAAAGAAGGGAGGCAATTAGGACCGCAGCCTCCTTAGCAGAGGCAAACGATATTATTCTGGTTGCAGGAAAGGGGCATGAAACTTACCAAGAGATTAATGGCGAAAGAAACCATTTCGATGATATGGAAGAGTTAGAGGCTGCTTTAAATGAATTTCACCAAACCATAAGCTAATGCTGTATTATCTATTTGAGTATTTGAATGAACTTGATTTCCCGGGAGCGGGGGTATTTCAATATATCACTTTTCGTACTGCTGCTTCTGTGATTGTTTCCTTACTTATTTCAATGGTATTCGGAAAAAGAATCATTGACCTTTTACATAGACAGCAAGTAGGGGAAACCGTACGTGATCTTGGACTTGAAGGTCAAAAAGCAAAGCAGGGAACGCCAACTATGGGCGGGCTGATTATTCTGGCTTCAATCCTGATTCCAACACTGCTATTCGCTAAGCTAGATAACATTTATATCCTTCTGATGCTCGTCTCAACCGTTCTACTTGGTTTGATCGGTTTTATAGACGACTACATTAAAGTATTTAAAAAGAACAAAGAAGGTCTAGCAGGAAAATTCAAGGTGATTGGTCAAATCTTAGTTGGCCTGTTTGTAGGCGCTGTGCTATTTTTTCACGAGGACGTTACAGTTCAAAATAAGGTCCCTTTATCAGATATTGAGCTTCAAGAAAAGCGAGCTGATTTAAGTGATCAAGAGATTGCAGGAAGTTTTGAATGGGTGGAAAATAAGTCAATGGATACAACCATCCCATTTGTAAAAAACAATGAGTTCAACTACGGTGAGTTGATTGATTGGTGTTGTGATAATGCAATGGATTGGGTTTGGCTGATCTTTATACCAATCGTGATCTTTATCATTACTGCAGTTTCAAATGGGGCCAATATGACTGATGGCCTAGATGGTCTAGCAACGGGGACCTCTGCCATTATTGGAGTAACTCTGGCGGTCTTTGCCTACGTTTCTGGTAATACCATCTTCTCCGACTACCTTAATATCATGTACATCCCACAGTCGGGAGAGCTTGTAGTTTTTATAGGTGCTTTTGTAGGGGCATGTGTGGGTTTTCTTTGGTATAACTCATATCCTGCACAGGTTTTTATGGGTGATACAGGGAGCTTAGCGCTTGGTGGAATTATCGCTGTTTTTGCCTTAGCCATCAGAAAAGAATTGCTCATACCAGTATTCTGCGGAGTCTTTTTGGTTGAGAATTTATCGGTCATGATTCAGGTGGCCTATTTCAAATACACCAAGAAAAAAACCGGTGAAGGCAAGCGGGTCTTTTTAATGGCTCCTTTGCATCACCACTATCAAAAGAAAGGCTACCACGAATCAAAAATTGTATCACGGTTTTGGATCGTGGGCGTAATGCTCGCCATACTCTCAATTGTAACNCTCAAACTGCGGTAAACGATTATGGAGCATGGTCATTTAGCCGTTCTTGGCGGAGGAGAAAGTGGAGTAGGAGCGGCTATACTAGCAAAAAAAAAGGGACTTGTACCCTTTCTTTCAGATGCAGGAAGCATCAAAGAGAAGTACAAGAACGTTCTTGAAAAGTATGAAATTGAATGGGAGGAAGGTGCTCACTCTTTTGAGCGTTTGAGTCAAGCGACTGAGTTGGTCAAAAGTCCAGGTATCCCAAAAGAGGCCAAGATTGTCAAGCAAGTTGAATCTGCAGGAGTTAAAATTATTTCTGAGGTTGAGTTTGCTTCTCGATATACCAATGCAAAATTGATTGCAGTGACCGGCAGCAACGGTAAAACTACCACCGTAAATCTGCTCCATCACATGCTTAAAAAAGCGGGGCTGAAAGTGGGTTTGGCAGGCAATGTAGGAAACAGCTTTGCGCATTCGGTAGCTTCAGAAAGTTATGACTACTACGTTTTGGAGCTAAGTAGCTTTCAGTTAGATGACATCCGAAAGTTTAAAGCTTTCATTAGCATTTTGCTGAATATAACGCCTGATCATTTAGATCGTTATGAAAATGACTTCGATCAATATGCTAATGCAAAATGCAGAATAGCTATGAATTCAGAGCAGTCAGATTTTCTGCTTTACAATGCCGATGATCAAGCGATAGAGAAAGCATTTAAAAAGCTTTCTACTCAAGCCAAACTCATTCCATTCAGTATCAAACAAGAGCTCTTAGAAGGAGCATATTTAGATAAAGATAACTTAACAATTAACCTAAATAACAACCATTTTATTATGTCAATACATGATCTAGCCTTGCAAGGCAAACACAACCTTTATAATTCCATGGCATCAGGAATTGCAGGTAGAATTTTAGATTTAAGGAAAGAACTCATAAGAGAATCCTTATCAGATTTTCAAAACGTAGAGCACCGCCTAGAGAAGGTGGCTAGTGTTCACGGTATTGAATTTATCAACGACTCTAAAGCCACTAATGTAAACAGCACTTGGTATGCGCTTGAAAGTATGGCTAAACCAACCATTTGGATTCTCGGAGGGGTTGATAAAGGAAACGATTACGCTGAATTGCTAGAGCTTGTTCAAGATAAGGTTAAGGCCATAATATGCCTTGGTACTGATAATAAAAAGATCATAGATGCTTTTAAGGACACAGTAGAGTTAATCGAAGAAGCCGGTTCAGCAGAAGAGGCAGTAAATAAGGCTTATGAAATCGGCCTAAAAGGTGATGCCGTCTTGCTTTCTCCTGCTTGCGCAAGCTTCGATCTTTTCGAGAACTATGAAGACCGCGGTCATCAATTTAAAAGAGCAGTTCGCGCGCTATAAGCATGCAGGGAATATATAAATATTTAAAAGGAGATCGGGTAATTTGGGCAGTAGCCTTATTCTTGGCGATTTTTTCTGTTTTGGTTGTTTACAGTTCAATCGTCACTTTGGCTTACAAGTACCAAGGAGGTAACACGGAGTACTACCTGATTAAGCATGCGATTATTTTAGGAGTCGGTTTTGGGATCATGTATTTTGCCCATAAATTGAATTACCGCTACTATTCTCGTATAGCTCAGATCTTTTTGTATTTAGCCATACCCTTACTACTCTTTACCCTTTTAACCGGAACTAGTATCAATAATGCAAGCCGTTGGTTGGTAATTCCCATTATAAATCAATCTTTTCAGACTTCAGATTTAGCTAAGCTTGCTCTGATCATGTTCTTAGCACGCATGCTCTCTAAGCGGCAGGAAAACATCAAAGACTTTAACCAAGCATTCGTGCCGATAATGGTGCCAGTTCTATTGATCTGCGGCCTTATTCTACCTGCGAATTTTTCAACGGCAGCCATGCTTTTCACCACCTCTTTGGTACTCATGTTCATCGGCAGGATTAACCTTGCTTATATCATTTCGCTGATTAGTATAGGGGTGGTTTGCTTGGGTATTTTCATCGCCATCGTGATCAACTCTGATTATACCGGTCGTGTTGGCACTTGGAAAGCCCGAATAGAAAGCTTTGTTGAAGGTGATGCCCAAGGGAATTATCAAGTTGAGCAATCCAAAATAGCTATCGCAACAGGAGGTATTGTTGGGAAAGGTCCGGGAAGAAGCACGCAACGAAACTTTTTACCGCAACCCTATTCAGATTTTATTTTCGCCACCGTAATTGAAGAGTATGGCGTAATGGGCGGCTTCGTGATTCTGCTACTTTACCTTATACTCCTTTACCGGGGAATAATAATTGCCAAAAAAGCGCCGCGGACATTTGGCTCCCTATTGGCCATAGGACTCTGTTTTAGTCTGGTCTTCCAAGCGCTGATCAACATGGCTGTTGCGGTTAACTTATTTCCTGTTACCGGTCAGCCCCTGCCTATGGTAAGTATGGGAGGTACATCTATCTGGTTTACTTGCTTGGCTCTTGGAATTATTCTTAGTGTGAGCAGGCAAACCCAATTGCAAACAAAGGAGGTTGAGCATGGCTAAATACCGAATCATGATCAGTGGCGGCGGAACCGGCGGCCACATATTTCCCGCTATTGCTATTGCGAACTCGCTTAAGAAGAAACATCCTGATGCCGAATTTTTATTCGTGGGTGCTTTGGGGAGAATGGAAATGGAAAAAGTTCCTGAGGCAGGTTATAAAATTGAAGGCTTGCCAATCATGGGTATTCAACGCCGGTTGACAGTAAAAAATTTGATGTTGCCTTTTAAACTCTTAAAGAGTATGCTAAAGGCTAGAAAGTTGATCAAGGAGTTTAAACCCCATATAGCCATAGGAGTAGGGGGTTATGCAAGTGGACCTTTGCTGCGAGCGGCAAATAATGCAGGCGTTCCAACCCTACTGCAAGAACAAAATTCTTTTGCTGGCTTAACCAATAAGCTATTAGCTAAGAAAGCGAAATTGGTTTGCGTTGCTTATCCTGAGATGGATAAATTCTTTCCAAAAGACCGCATCCTTATTACGGGAAACCCTGTGCGTTCTGAGGTAGTTAAACTAGACGGTAAGAGGCAAAGAGCGCTTGAATTTTTCAATTTAGAAAATGACAAAAAGGTCATTTTAGTTGTTGGTGGCAGTTTAGGAGCTTGGTCGATCAATGAGGGGGTGGGCAATTCACTTAAGCATTGGGAAAAAGAAGGTGTTCAGTTAATCTGGCAAACTGGTAAACTTTACCATGAGCGCGCTATGGAACAAGCCAAGCCATATGAAAATTGGGTTAAGGTTCAGCAATTCATTAAGCGTATGGATCTAGCTTATGCTGCTGCTGATCTAGTTGTTTCCAGAGCGGGTGCTATTGCTGTCTCAGAATTATGTTTGGTCAAAAAGCCAAGTATTTTCGTGCCTTTGCCCTCTGCGGCTGAAGATCATCAGACTAAGAACGCGATGGTGCTCGTAAATAGACAAGCGGCTAGTCTAATTAAAGATCAGGAGGTAAAAGATGGTCTAGCAGCTACTGTAAGTGATCTGCTTGCCAAGCCAGAAGAATTAAATAAAATGAGCGAACGCATGGAATCTCTCGGTTATCATGATGCAGCCGACCTTATTGCTGACCAAGCCATTAAAATCATGGACCGCGGATGAATATAAAGCAAGAAAATATCTATTTCGTGGGTGTCGGTGGTATTGGAATGAGTGCTTTGGCGCGTTATTTCCACCAAATGGGAAAAGAAGTAGCGGGATACGATCGGGCAATAACTGATTTGAGTAAACAACTTCAAGCAGAAGGTATTGCAGTTAATTATATTCTAGAAGCTGATGCTATCCCATTTTCACACAGAGATAAAGAGAATACATTAGTTGTGTATACGCCTGCCATTTCTTCTGAAAACGAGATTCTTTCCTACTTTGAAACGGAAGGTTTTCAGTGCATAAAACGAGCTGAAGTATTAGGCAAGTTGAGTGAAGGCTTAACTACAATAGCAGTTGCAGGAACTCATGGCAAGACCACCGTATCTTCAATGATTGCTTTTATTTTGGATCAAGCGGGAATCAAGTTAAACGCTTTTCTAGGGGGTATTTCTCACGACTTCAGGACCAACCTTTTAATCGATCCTGATGCTGAATTTATGCTCACAGAAGCAGATGAATATGACCGTTCCTTTTTGCAATTACACCCTCATTATGCAGTAATTACTGCTATGGATGCTGATCATTTAGATATATATGAAAATGAAGCAGAGCTGATTAAAACTTACCGAGAGTTCGTAAAACAGATCAAAAAAGGCGGAACCTTATTCACTACAAAAGCTTGTTCGCATCAATTAGATTCGGAGAAGCAGTATGAAGTAGTAGAATATACAGGAGAAGCAGCAAAAGTAAAACTTAGCTCTGTAGCAGTAGTAAACGGAGTCTATGAATTTGACTTAAGCTATGGTCCGCACCAACTAAGAAAAGTACAATGTGGATTAGCCGGTAGGCATAATTTAGAAAATGCCTCTGTTGCCATTGCGGTAGCGCTTTCTTTAGGGATAGATGCTCATAAGGTCAAGCAAGCTATTAGTTCATTTCGGGGGGTAAAAAGAAGGTTTGATGTACACATTAAGCGCGATGAATTTGTTTACATTGATGATTATGCTCATCATCCACTCGAGATCAAGGCATTGCTTTCCTCTGTAAAGGAGCTTTATCCTGAAAGGCATATAACAGCAGTATTTCAGCCGCATTTATACTCGAGAACAAAAGATTTTGGGGCAGAGTTTGCACATGAGCTAGCGCAAGCCGATGAAGTAATTCTACTAGAGCTTTATCCTGCACGCGAAGAACCGATTGAAGGTATTGATGCCCGATGGTTAGCCAAGCAAATTGATCAAAAAAGCGTGCATGTGCTACAGAAGAATCAATTAGTAAAACACCTTCAGGAAATAGAACTAGAAGTTTTATTAACTATTGGAGCAGGGGATATAGATACTGTAGTTCAGCCAATAATAAAAGCCTTTGACGCATGAAAAAGTACCTAGGCATATTGAGTTGGTTTTTGCTTCTGTTGGGAGTTTTTGCTTTGCTAGGTTTCGTAAAGCAAAAGCAAACCGCTCAAGCTTGTCAAGCCATTCAAATTAGGATCGACCGCAGTAATGGTAATTTCTTTGTTGAAGAAGAAGATATAAGCTCCATGCTTTATCATGATGTTGATACAGTGCTTGGTAGGCCGCTTGATGCTATAAATACTGAAGCCTTGGAGCACAAGATTGATAATCACCCTTCTATTGCAAATAGCGAAGTATTTAAAACTATTAACGGTAAACTTATAATTGAAGTGGAGCAGCGGACACCCATTGTGCGCATCTTCTCAAACTCAGGAGATACTTATTACATTGACAGTACCGGTAATTTTATGCCAACATCCAAGAAGTATACCGCTAGGGTGTTGATTGCTAACGGAAATATTAGACAGGACTTTGTTCATCTGGCTCACTTAAACGTTAATCACTTAAAAGATTCATCAGCTAATGCATCAATTTTAAAACAGCTTTTCAACTTTGCACAATTCATTCGTAAAGAGCCATTTTGGCGCGCCCAGATTGAACAGCTCTATGTTAATAAAGATTCAGAGCTTGAATTGATTCCAAGGGTTGGAAATCATAGAATTGTAATGGGAGATGACTCTATGCTAGAGCAGAAGTTTGAGAAGCTTAAAATATTTTATCTCAAGGGCTTGCCAAAAACGGGCTGGAACGAGTATAGCGTGATTAATCTAAAATATGCAAACCAAATAGTTTGCACTAAACAAAACTAAAATGGACGATTCATTAGACGAGATTGTAGTCGGCTTAGACATTGGAACCACAAAAATTGTGGCCATGGTTGGGCGAAAGAATGAGCACGGAAAGCTCGATATTCTTGGTATGGGTCGTTCGGAATCTCTTGGCGTTACCAGAGGGGTAGTTGCTAATATCGAAAAAACCGTTCAGTCTATTCGAGATGCTGTTACCGAAGCGGAGAGTAAATCAGGGGTTGACATCAGGGTAGTGAATGTCGGTATAGCAGGGCAGCATATTAAAAGTCTGCAGCATAGAGGTGTTAGAGTTCGAAATAGCCTTGATGATGAAATCTCTCAAGAGGATATTGACCTTTTGATCAATGATATGTTTAAGTTGGTCACTCTTCCAGGCGAAGAGATTATCGATGTTTTGCCCCAAGAGTTTATTGTAGACAATGAACAAGGCATCAAAGATCCCGTCGGCATGAGTGGCATTCGCTTAGAAGCCAATTTTCACATTATTACCGGTCAGGTAGCTGCGGCTAAAAACATTCATAAATGTGTGCATAAGGCCAATTTAGAGGTTCAAGACCTAATTCTAGAACCAATCGCCTCCTCGGCTTCAGTGCTGAGTGAAGAGGAAAAGGAAGCGGGTGTAGTTCTGGTTGATATCGGAGGTGGTACAACAGATGTCGCCATTTTTCAAGATGGTATAATCCGACACACCGCAGTAATTCCTTTTGGTGGAAATGTTATCACAGAAGATATTAAAGAAGGGTGTAGCATCATTAAAAATCAAGCAGAATTACTCAAAGTGAAATTTGGTTCTGCCTTAGCTGATGAAAGCCAAGAAAACGAAATCGTTTCCATTCCGGGACTAAGAGGAAGAGAACCAAAAGAAATTTCGATCAAGAATTTATCGCATATTATCCAAGCAAGACTTGAAGAGATCATTGAGCACATTTATTATGAGATCAAGAACTCTGGTTATGAAAGTAAGCTTATTGCAGGTATGGTTATTACCGGAGGTGGTTCTCAAATGAAGCATATCGGTCAATTGTTTGAATACGTTACAGGTATGGATACCAGAATTGGTTATCCTAATGAATATTTGGCTAAAGGAAACCCAGAAGAAATAACCTCACCGATGTATGCTACTGGTGTAGGTTTGATTTTGAAAGGCTTTGAAAAGCTGGGACAGAAAAGTCAAACGAAAGTTGAAGAAGATCCGGAGAGCATTCCGGTAAGGCAGGGAGAGAAAACCAAAGGTGGTTTTTTACAAACCATGCTCAAGAAAGGAAAAGAGTTTTTTGAGGATGATGAAACACATTAATTGAAATTAAAGCGCAGTAAAAATAAAATCCATTATTATGAAATTTGATTTGCCCAAAGATCAATCGTCAATTATTAAAGTAATCGGAGTAGGTGGAGGCGGCAGTAATGCGGTGAACCACATGTTCCGCCAAGGTATTACGGGGGTTGACTTTGTGATCTGCAACACGGATCAACAAGCACTGGACCAAAGTCCTATTCCAAATAAGATTCAACTAGGTGCAACCCTCACTGAAGGCAGGGGAGCAGGGTCAAAACCTGAGGTTGGTAAAAACGCTGCCATTGAAAATGTAGATGACTTGAAAGAGTTGTTGGAGAAAAACACGCAAATGGTTTTCATTACTGCAGGAATGGGAGGAGGAACTGGTACAGGAGCTGCCCCAGTGATTGCTCAAACGGCTCGTGAAATGGGGATCCTAACCGTAGGGATCGTGACTGTTCCTTTTACTTTTGAAGGAAGACGAAGAAAAATACAAGCCGATGAGGGATTAGCTGAATTAAGAAAGAATGTAGATACCTTGCTGATTATATGCAATGATAAATTGCGGGAAATGCATGCTGATCTGAAAATTTCAGAGGCTTTTTCCAAAGCAGATGATATACTCACAGTTGCGGCAAAGGGCATTGCCGAAATCATTACCGTTGCCGGCTATATTAATGTTGATTTTGAAGATGTGAAAACTGTAATGAAAGACGGTGGAACAGCCATTATGGGCTCTGCATCGGCTGAAGGGGACGAACGTGCGGTTAAGGCCGTAAGTCATGCTTTAGCTTCACCGCTTTTAAATGATAACGACATTACAGGCGCCAATTATATCCTACTCAATATTACTTCAGGTGAAGACGAAGTGAGCATGGACGAAATTGAAGAGATTACAGATTACATTCAAAATGAAGCAGGTAATACCGCCGATATTATTTGGGGTACCGGGGTAGATGAAAGTTTAGCGAATAAGATCAGTGTTACCATCATTGCCACAGGTTTTGGGGCTAGCCAAGTTCCACATACCAAGCAAGAGCCTAAAAAAAGGGTAATCAGCCTTGATGAAGACGTGAATACCCAAATTACTCAAGCGGTTGAAGAGGATAAGAAAGAAGAGCAAATTAAATCAAGCACAAATGATGAGATAGAACTGAAGTCTGACTCTCAAAAAAGCTTTGAATTTGAATTGCGTAAAACTGAAAAAGCGCCTCCTCCTGAGCAAAAGTCTGATAGTGTAAAAAGGTATAGCTTAGATGATGATGCAACAAGTCAAGACGAGCCTAAAGAAACTGAAAGTGACGAGAAGATCAGCCTTAATCGCGCCAATTCAATGGAATCTAGTAAAGAAGCTAAAGATACCGGCGAGCCTAAGAAGCTAGACGAAGAAGAACAAATGCGAAAGAGTCAAGACCGTATTTTGAAACTTAAGGCTTTAAGTTTGAAAATGAAAAGTCCTAACGGAATCAATGACTTGGAGAAAGAACCTGCTTACAAGCGAAGAAACATCAAATTAGATGATACACCTCATTCCTCTGAAAGCAATGTATCTCGGTATACCTTAAGTGAGGATGAAGAAAATAAAACCTCCCTTAAACAAAACAATTCCTTCTTACACGACAATGTGGATTGATTGATTTTACCTTTTGAATAATAGAGAAAAGGCTCAGTAATGAGCCTTTTTTTACACCTATAAGTCAAAGAGTATTCACTAATTTCGTGTAAAAATATATAGTTATGAGTTTAGCAGATCAAATAAACGAAGACATTAAAACGGCCATGAAGGCGAAAGATAAGCCAACTTTGGAGGCGTTGCGGGCAATTAAGTCGCAAATACTATTAGCGGCCACAGAAAAAGGGGCTGGCGAAAGTGATGAAGCGGCAGAGATGAAGATGCTGCAGAAGTTGGTAAAGCAAAGAAGAGATTCGGCTGACATCTACACCAATGAAGGTCGAAATGATCTGGCAGCTGCT
>P_1C_Liq_1_UnCtyDRAFT_1000229_pt1 | contig 13195 bp, 9 predicted proteins | sample Pon1CUnioCityCA_2_FD_10230 | JGI IMG/M metagenome (IMG submission 10230) | reverse complement strand
AGACCTGACGGCAAGTCATGCCGCGGTGCTGAAACTCGCGCTGGACCGATCTCCAGTCCGGTTCGGGCCGCTTGGACGACGGACGAGCTTTGGCGTAAGGCATCGCCTCGAGCTGCGCGTCGTCCAGCCCGTCGGGCAGAGGCCAGCCAAAGCCGGCGGCTTCAGCGCGCTGGAGGCAGCGCAGAACCGTGTTATTACTGACGTTGCAGCGCCCTGCGATACGCTTGCACCCCAGTTCATGTTGATGATGCAGGCGCAGGATCTCTCGAACGCGACGCATGGCGACTCTCTCGGCTGGCATGGCGGCTCTCTCCTTTTCGGTCGGGGGAAGAGCCGGATTATCCCCCAGCAGCCACGGCAGGGTCCCTCATCGTCTGGAATCGGGGGCCACTTGCCGTGTAACCAGGGGGCCAGTTCGGGAGTATTCCGCAACCACGCTTGAGACCATCCCTCTCTCGCTTGCCCATTCACCATTTCATTTCCGTGTTTGCATAGCCGCCAGCTACACTACCGATGCCATATATGGTTGCCTAAAAGACGCAAACAAACCATTCGAACGGGAAAAGCTCCTGCCACCAAGTATCTCGTCGTTTTACAACTGCCTTTACGACCATTATTTAAATCGGGCCGAAGATCAATCATCAACACAGTCGTCTGCGAAAGCAGCCGAGGGAGATAACCGCGAATAACTTGGACACTGTTCACAAAATGCGTTTACGCTTAAAACGTTAACTGGCAGACGCTGAAAATAAATAGTTTGGTTGAAGCACTGGTTAAAGAAATGGATTCTGGAGAAGAAAATACTACGAAAGGAAGCCCCCAAAGAGCCATTTGGTAAATGAATTCTTGACCGCGGTCGATTCTAGGAATTACGCTTTAAATCGAACATTTAAACTGGTTATCCGAGGAGGAGCGTCAAGGGTGGCTGCGTTACCGGACTTAACAGACCACTAAAGCAACCCGCAGTGGATAGTAACCAAAATCTGCCACGCAATAACGCCTTGAGGTCGTGCCCGGATTGCTCAGCCCCTTATCGATCACGGACTTCCCTACTGTAACGCGGCGACGTTCTTACTGTCGTCCAAAAAACGTTCAGCGCTCGGCGCAGAACGATCAATTTGAGTTCACCGGAGGGCCTTACTCCCTCACGACATAAAGAAGCTTATCCGCCCGCTGCCGGTACTAAGTCAAGTGACCCCACCGCCCCGTAGCCAATGTCGCGAGACCCCTGTGCGTACGGGCACATGCCACGCTGTGACGCCGCAGCAATTGCCCCCTCCAAGATGGAAGCCGCGGAGATCACTAACGTGAAAACCCAATCAGAAACTATCGGCTGTGCATTACAAACGATAGGCCCGAATCACTATCCAGGCTCTCCTTATCGAAAACGCCGCATGAGACCAGATAATTGGTCACTTAGCAACGAAGGGGGGTTAAAAAGCATCGGAGATAATTTTGAGAGCCTCACACATAGACAACTCGCAATCGTGACCGTCAATCCAGTTAACCCGAAGTGGGATTCGAAACTCTGGATCGGCCATCGGGAACCAACCTGAACCGTCCCCACCTTTCGCATTCATAGCGAGCGGCTTAAAATAAGGCCACTGAGCTTTGTTTCGGATGTACTCTTCCGGATATAGCTTCTTTAATGGCGCCGTAGTTATTTTGTAGCGTCCGTGATTTGAGGAGCCTTCCAATTCAATATTTTCAAAAAACTCTAGAAATGTCTGGCGGCACCGTTTCGTATATTTTAAAGGACGCAAAGTGATGTTGGTCTCAAGTCTTCCCGGCGGTAACCGCAGATCAATCCTATAAGGCTTGTCTGGATGCCTGAAGCTCACCTTGGCGTCAGCGGCGCCGTGAACGCCACAAAATTTCCTAACCATGCAGTCGCCGCTCAGCCGATTTTCCGGCAGTTGCGACACATCACACTCCTGCAGCCCAATCGAAGCAAAATGGCTCGCAAGTGCATCAAGTCTGGACTCAAGCCCAATAAAGGTAAGACCTGGGCGGAGAGTATGTTTAAGCCGATCTGACCGTGGGTCACGTAAAAACTCGTCTACTACTTTCTTCCAAAGCCCGCAGTGCGCCGAGTCATTGGAGTCATATTCTTTAGGTTGACAGACCGACGTGTAACCCTGGCACTTATGAATTCCCGCATTTTGATTGGTGACTTCCTGAGGATTCCTGCAACGCATTATTAAGAACTTCTCTACAAAGAAGGCTTCTAGTTCAGAGAGTTCGGTATAAAGCAACGCGATAAGATTATTATGCGCCACGTCTCTCAGCTCTCTTCTTCTCAACGGCAAGGTTTGTTGATCAAGCCATTTGTCGATTTTACGTTCCTTATCAGTTTTTCCGACAATACCTATATTTCTTTCCCGAGAACGAATACGACTACCTAGATGACTGTAAGCTCGATTTTGTTTCCCCTTTCCTATGTAAAACGCCGTTTCCCACAGTTGATCGTTTTCGGACTCAAAATAGCCGTAAACATAATAGCCTTGCCCGGTCTTCTCATTGCGTGGGGGTGCCCTCATCTCCAAGTCTCGGGCTGCTCTTTTGATTGTCTCGACGGCTCCTTGGCTCTCTGTTGTGATCGGCCCATCTATCATGAAGACAATATCGGAGAAATCAACATCACCGGCCAACAGCTCTTCTTGATTATATACATGATAGTCACCCTTATTCCTAACCAATGAAACGATTGACATTATTCACCCCAAAGAATGGCAAATATTTAATTTTTTGGTTCCGTCCGATACTTGTAGGTACGATAACTCAAAATGTAAGGGCACGCTAGGAAGTTGACTACTATATCCGACGACAATTACTCTGGCTCATAGGCAATGAATATTTCGGCCGATTACTACTAAGATAGATCCAACCTTTATGGGACCAGCAAGAGGCGGAGATGAGAGTTCTCAAGTAATAGATCAGAGTTTTCTGGCACCGCGAGCGTCAACGTCGTCGCTTGCGGTGCCACCTCAAGGCAACGCCGTTGCAAGACGCCACAACTTTCTAGATGTTTGACTTTCAGGCCGCCGTGGGCGCTTATCGCAACCAGCACAGTTCACTTGCCTGTGCGAGAGGCTGGCTCGCGTCGTTGCGCAACCTGCTGCTGTTCGGCCCCAGTGGGGTCGGTAAAGGTCACTCGGCTACCGATTCCAGGAAACTCACGCCGTAGCTTCGGTTGTAACCGCTACGCAACAGGCGTCCTCGTCAGGTTCAGGATATCGTTATTGAGCTCATTAACCCGCCTCATGATGAAGGCGTCGATATCGGTGACCTGCGAGCAGCATTTGTAGGGTGTCGCGCTGCTGATGCCGTCCGCGTAGGAGATATCCGGACGGATTTAGGTCCTCATCGGACCCCTTCAAACCCTCAATGATCTAGCTATCCTTAATCCGCAATTTTTAGATGTGAAACCTCTTATCCTGCCGAAAGTAGAAACGCTACTTGTCATTTCGCTCGCCCAGCCAGGGTGGGGTCACCCTCCGCCCCTACCGTAATACTTCAAGCATTAACTTTTTCATGCGATCAGCGTCTTTAATCTTGATGCCCAAGAGCGGCAGATGACCACTCCCGGCCAAATACAACAACTTATCCAAAGCTCGCGGGCTCACTCCCCAGCGAGATGATTGCGAAATGACGTAGTTAACTCTACCATCTGGCTTTCTCAATTCAGGTGCAACGGAATTCACGAATGCCCGAACATGAGTATCATCTTTTACGAAATTAGTATCTCCCATATCAGCTAAATAGCTTCCCGCTAAGGCATACCCGAAACCTACCACGTTCTCCTCTACAGTTCGGGTAACGTGATCGACCTCCACATAGCTCATTCTCTGATTCGAGGTCGCTCTCGTATAGACATCCCAATCTGACCTTTGGAGAAAGCGCAACCCCGAAAAAACCGAGGCAACAATTGCAACCCATCCAAAAAAGCCCCGGATTTTCTTATCCGAGTTGTAAATTCTATTTAGATTCGGTGCTGATAGCCTTTGCGCAATACTCTCATCAGCAGAGCTATAATTAAGCGCTTTTCTCAGCAATCGCAAGGCAGCAATGTCTCTTTCTTCATACTGAGACCCAGCCATCACGGTTGAGTTTGCATCCTCTGCGTACTCAAGCCAAAGGTTCACCAACTCCTCCGGCGAATAGCAATGCCCCAAATCAAGAGTCTCGATAAAACGTAGTATTCGAGGTGATCGCGTTTTCCCACCATCGACATTACCTCTTGAAACATTATTGATACCGCTACTATTTAACCTAGTTCGCACTAACAGGCGGAACATCCCCTCTTTTGTCGATGCATCCTCAAGCTTTATTTTCGACAAAATGTCACTAAACTGTTCACCGTTGTTTAACTCCAGTATCATTTCCTGCTGAACTGAGGAAGCCATATCTGGCATAGCCTGCATGCGATCATCGAGGTGCAAATCAATTAGCTCTTTCGATAGGTGTCCTATCCCCTCTGAACGAAGAGACTCCTCAAAGCACTCAGCCAGTCGATCCTTAAAATCGACGTATGGGAAATTACGTTCTTTATATGTCATAGAAAATCCTTCAACTCTCGACCGTCTTTCAAGTTAATTGAGCCTACACTCAAATTCGTCACTGTGAGATCCCTTGTTAGACCACAATACCTTACTAACGGGCCGGATTTTTATTCGCATCAATTTGCTGTCATGACTAGACAGCTGGTTTTACCGTTTAAGCGAGGCTCTGAGGTCGGGCCGATAGTCTAGTTGCTGGTTCGCGGCCGTGAGCTCAGTCAGGCTCTCAATCGCTCAATCTGCCGATGGTCTGCGGTTGAGAGACTGTGAAAGGCGATGCTCAAGTCCGCGGTGTGTCGCCGGCTATACACAATGCCCATCACGCCGCTGCCAAATTAGCAACTCCACCTGGGTCTATCAGCATAGACGAAGCTGATATAAAACGGCCGATTTGGGTACCCTATCGAGAAAGGGAAGCCCCGAGCAGCAACAGATGACCGCCGCTAAGTCACCAACGAACCGGCAGTGCGGCCGTTAGTGATTTATGATTTTCGTCGCTGCGCCGCATCAAGCGACGAACTGCTTTCGCATATCCTCGGCGTCCCGCGTCGTGACGACGCTTCTGTACCGCTTGTGCGTGTTCCAAGTTCCTGACCATTCGGACCCTCCCTGTGAAAAGCGTTCAAACTGAGTATCGAAGCCGTGCATCGGCAATCGATCACGCGCACAACTTGCGTGCGGCGCAACATGGCTGACGATGTTGATGGAAAAGAAATTGCTGGAAGTGATAGGGCGCAATCACGTTGCAACGGCGGACACTATGCCCCATCGCCACGACACTCGGTGTCGCGCACCAATATCGGTCGCGAGTCCACGGTCAGTCGGCTTTTGCTTTCAGCTCCCACTCCGCCCGGAGTCGGTGTAAGAATTGTTCGGGAAGGAGCTGGTCACCCAGCACCCGCTGTTGACGACGAACGTTAGCAATATCCCCGAGGGTCAGGCCCTCCAGGTTATCCAAGAGCCGCCCAGCGGTCTCCGGCACCGGCGCGTCCGCATCCCCCAGTGCTTCCTGCGCGTAAACCCGGCGACGCTGTTGCGCGGTTAAGGGATTGAACATCAGCTTCAGATCGAATCGGCGTAGCGCCGCAGGGTCCAGGCCGTCCATCAGGTTAGTGGCCGCCACAAACACACCGGGAAAGCGCTCCATCTGCTGGAGAAGCTCATTGACCTGCGTGCGTTCCCAGTTGCGCTGAGCGTTGCTTCGGTCAGCGAGAAAGCTATCCACTTCGTCCAGCAGGATAACGCTATGGTCCGGATCGGTTTGCTCAAAAAGATCGGCCAGGTTTTGCTCCGTTTCTCCGACATACGGGCTCAGGACTTCAGAGGCAGGGGCCACAATGAGTTCGCGGCCGAGCGCATCCGCGAGTATTTCAGCGAATTGGGTTTTACCCGTCCCTGGCCTGCCATACAGGCAGAGCCGGCCCTGCCCACTCTTTGCGATCCCCTCGATAACAGCATGCGGTGATGTAGCCCCGTCGACATTGAGAAGGGCTAAGTCAATCGTCGTGTTGGCCCGTCGAACCCGGGGTACGCTAGAGCCATGCATGGCTTTGCGCAGATCGGCGAGGATATGCCGTGCGAGCCAGTCGGTATCGTCTGTGGGATTCAACCCGACAACGCGGCGGACATTGTCCATTGCCGCTGGCGTCGTTGTTGCATCGTTTGCGATTTCATCAAGCAGGCCATCCGACACCCCGGTGCCAGCGAGCATTCGCGCCGCGATCTCGCGGCGGACGTGGCGCGGCGGTGTCCGGAACTCGACCGGCAGCAGGAACCGGCGACGTGCCGCCGGATCGAGCGACTGCAAGTGGTTGGTGATCCAGATGGTCGGGACCCGGTTGGACTCAAGAACACGATTCAGCCAGCCCTTGTCCCGGCTGGGTGCATAGCCGGTCAATCCAGACAACATCAGCTCGTCCGTGCGCTGAAGGTCCTCCATCTCGTCAAAAATGAGTAGCGGTGATACCGCACCCTGAAGGAGCATTTGCGCCATCTGATAACCACCGAGCCGCCCCTCTCGGCCCAGCGGCTCTCCATCGGCGTTGGTAGTCCGGACGCTATACGCAACCCCGCCAATGGCTGAAGCGATCGCCTTCGCAAGCTCGGTTTTGCCAGTACCCGGTGCACCATAGAAAAGCGCATTAACACCCGACTCGCCAGCTCTGGCAGCAGTACTCAGAACTTGCTCCAGCAGCTCTGCCTGACGCTGGATGTGAGGAAATGACTCCGGTTTCGTCTGCGGCGGGCCGAGTGGCTCCAGAAAGACCGCCAGCAGCTCCGACTGAGTGCGAGGTTGGTTGGCGTTGGCTTGCTTCAGTACCTCACCCGGTTTCAGGAAATCTTCCAGATCCGAGAAATCCGAGGGTTTCAGCAGAGCCAGACGGCGCAACTTGCCATCCGGACGGAGCGCGCTGCTGATTTGTTCAGCCGGGAGCTCGAGCATCACGGCAAGTCGCTCAACATTGATCTGCGTGTTTTCGTTGGCCCCATCGCGGCAGAGCCCGCGCAGTGCGCCGGATACGGAAAGCAGGTCCATGAACAGCAGCAACCGCCGCTCTACAACATCGAGCTCAAGCAGGGTGCACAAAAGTCCCGTCACCTCAGTGAGCGGATCCTGCCGATCAAGCTCGCGAATCCGATCAACGAGCTCGGTCGGCATCGTGGACAACAATCGGACCCACTGTTCCCGATCCGCGTCCTCGGAATTGCCCATGAGCATCGTCAGCTCATCTTCGTAATTATCCTCGAACTCCCCCTCGATATGAGCCTTGAATTGCGGGTCAACCAGTGGTCCGATGAGGCGTTGCAGCGCTTTCGGCGTTCGACTCATCGACAGGCGGGCCTTGTCGTCCACCGACGCCCGATANAAGTTGATCGCCAGCCTCGCGAGCCGCAGCTTCCTGGGGCCCAAATCGCTCAAATCCTGACGCCAGCATTTCCGGTAATCGGGCATACGCTCTCCTTGTGGACTTTGTTAGGACAACGGGACGGCTGACGTTGGCGGGTAACGTCGCTCCGCTATTGCAACATGACCCCACGACAGTGCGTGTCGCTCTGATGCGAGCATTAGGCCAGCTGGACCGCATCGAGGGGCCATCGAGGACTACATCGATGTTCAACGCGCCAGGATCACCTGCTCAGATACTCTCCACCGCCTCTTCGAGGTAGGTCTGAACGGTGGCCAGGCTGACGGTAGCGGGCGTTCGTCCACCGGGGATATGAACGGCATTACACGCCGGTGCCAATCGTTCGATTAATTTCTTCTCCCGAACGACGATCTGCGACCGGGCGCGTTCCAGATTGTCACTGCCAAACACCTCCCTTGGATGCGCGTAGACAAACCGAAAACGTCTCATTACGGCATCAGGATGAACATCGGCACGACAAACATTCGTAGCCGAACGATGAGGGTGATAGTGCGCGCGTCCCACGACACTTGATGTCGCGCTGCTCCGGTAGTGTGACGTCGTTGTTTAGGCAAATAAGACGCAGCCCTATGCCGACCACCCAAGATTTCATCCAAAGCAGCGACCACCTCGAGTTGATCCAGCTACGCCTGAATCGTCTGACGCGTCTGGTGGAGCTCAAAGCTCCGAAGTCATTCTGAACCACGAATACAGCTGGTTTAATCTCGAGGTGGAACGGCTCCACCGCGCACTTCAACATCGAGATGTCTCCTACACAGAAGAACAACTTGTGGAGATAAGACAGCACATGGAACTCGAACGCATGTCCGATGAGGACTAGAGGGGTACAGGCATGACGAGGTAGTCAACGCTAATGCCTGCCCTCCTAGCCAGCACACGATATGCTCATTCAATAGCTAAGGATATCTATGTCGAAAATGGTGACTTCGAACGCACAACAGATCGTTAATGAAGTATCCGACAACGACTCGACTCTCGAAAAGAAACAAGCTTTTCAGCTTCTGCAATTTACGCAGTCCAGCGAATTTTACGAACGACTCACACAGAAAATCGCGGGCGGTCTATACAACGAAATCCTGGCCGTATTCCCGAAGCATCTCCAGATAATCTACAGCATAACCGATTCCAAGGAACGGAAGCTGTGGAATGCTGTCATTGCAAAACGCAGCCTGGATGACGGTATCGAATCGTTAGAGGCTGATTCCCCAGATTTGATGCAAACACTTTTGTTCCGCTCATCAAAAGAGCTCTTGAAAGAGGAATATGATCAAGCGGACTCTCTTTTCACGTTATTGCTCTACAAGACGCCAGAATCTGCGATGGATGCGGACGTCTATCAGAAACTTTACGAACTCTCAGTTTCCTCGGAGTCGGTGCGCTCCCAGCTGAAAAAGGTAAAAAGCATAACAGCCAATGTGATCAGATGGCTGTACGAGCTGCCCAAGGAACTGAAATACATTAACATCGCGAAATCGGTGAGCCAGGAAAGCCAAGTGAACCGCCTGGCTGAGCTCATAAAGCTCGTCGGGGACAGGAGCACTGATTCAGACAAGCAGGCAGCTCTTAAGACGATAGGCTTCAAGGCGCGTTTTGGCCCGGTCAAGCCTAGCTGGATAGCGGAGCAGATACTGGACGTTCTCAGTTTTGACGCGCCGGTTATACCGGACTCCGAACATGTCCGATACATTCGAAACAAGAGAGAGCTGACAAAACTTAGCGAGCGATATGAGAACTGTCTCGCTCATCATGGGGGTAGCGCCGCTTCAGGCGCCTCCCAATACTATGAATGGACCTTAGGCCAAAACGTAGTCGTACAGATTCGCAAGCGCTATGGGCAATGGTGCATTGACGAAATGAAGTGCCGGAAGAACGAGGAGCCGCGATCAGGCGTTGTGCTCAATATTCGGGAGCACTTTGCCCGGTTTGACGTTTCGACAGAGGACAATTTCTATATAATCGCCAATGAAATTCGGAAAAGTGAAAGCGACTACGATCCGGATGATGATTTATTAGAAGAACTGCTAGAGGATCTCCTCTAGCAGAAACAACGGATCGTGTTCGGGTTAAACACCGGCCTCCGCCCGCCAGGCTTGCATGATCATAACCATTGCGAGTGTATCGAGTTCGCAGTACTGCCGCAGACTTTGCTCGATACCGCGCCGCACGGCGGGCTCAATCACCCCGGATTGCGAGCGTATATACGCCATCATCGCACCGCCACCCTCATTGATGGCCGCGAACCGTTGGTAATATTTCGCGTCGGCGCTGTTCTCCAGTAGCCCGTCGGGGAACACGTTCTCGAGGAGTTTATAAGGGTCACAAGGCTGATTGGCACAGCCCTGCTCTTCCACCCACCAGGCTTTGCAAGAGAAGTTTGGACTCGGCAAAGCATCGGACCCGTAAACTGGCCGAGCGTATAATTCGCGAAGGTGATCAGACGCACCCATTACCGCTGGCAGGAGTGGTTTGATGCTGAACTTTCCATGCGTTTGAGGATGGAAGTAAAACCATTCCGCCCACTTCGCTTGGTCCACCATACCGAGGCCATCACCACCCTCTCGATGGCGAGCTTCGGTGAGGGTCTCGATAAATGCAACCAACTCGTCCCGGTCATCCGGTGGCCGATGATCCTCTAACAGCTGCTCACGCGCCGCCCGCAACGCCGAGATCTCATAGGGTGTCCAGTGCAGCACGGTCCCTCGAGCGCCCAGTGCTCTTTTGAGGCTGCGAAGCATCCGTGTATTCACATCGCCCTGAGGTGAGAGATCGAGAAACTCGCCCGCGTGACGCACGCTCCCGTCCGCTTCCATGGCGTGCAACGAATACTGAAAGATCTGAATGCTGTTGGGCCGCATGCCCGCGCGAAACGGCAGAGCGCTGCGTGCTGCTTCGAAATCAAGGAAGTACAAAGGCCAGCCGAATTTTTCGGTCGCCCCGGCCAGCGCGTGGGCAAATCCCTGTTGATCAAAGTAGTGATCACCACCACCTGGCCATTCCCCGGTGAGTTGCATACGCTGGCGGTCGGCTGTTGTCAGCTGCCCGTTCGGGCTTGGTGGAAGCCCCAGCGTGTCTGAGTCGATTTCGTTCAGCCACGAAATCCCCGCATCCAGAAGGCCCCGCGTACTCTTCGGACCACGACCAACCGGGCTGTAGAGCCCAAACACGGTATCCTCACGCTGATAACCCTGAGCGACGCCCAGTCGTTGAGCCCAGCATTCATGAAAGCCGCTCTTCGCCTGCGCGGTCGGATCCGGCGTATAGAATTCGCAGTCTTTACAGTGCGCGCCGACCGGTGCGGGCGTGAGTGACGCGGGGTCGGTCCACCGGTCTGCCAGTTGCTGCGCCACGCCAGCAAAGTCATCCACAGTGCCGGGAATTTCGACCTCCGAATTCAGTACGCGCTGGACCTGCGTGTCCATTGGAATGCATCGAAGGAAAGACTCGCCCAGATACTCATTCTGCAGGTCATCGACGGCATCAACATGCGCCCGAACCTGTCCGCCTGCATCGATCACTTCATCGAACTGGACCGGGAGGCGCTGATGAAGACCCTCCTCACGGGCTTTCACTGCCTTGTCCGGCATCATCAAGTAGCAGTGGATATCCCAGGCGGGGTAAGCCTGGCTCACCACCCAGTACTGAAAGGCCAGATCCCGGACATAGCTCAGAAACTTCCCGTTGACCTCACCACGCGCAGTAAGACGGAAGGGATTCTTGTCTGGCCTGTCAGACCGTGAGTCAAATGATTTTGACTTCACCTCAATGAGCTCGATATGACTGCCCTTTTTACGCAGTACGTCGACTCGCACCAGAAATTGACCGTACGCAATGGTAGGCTCAAACAAAGTCACGTCATCCGCTACAAGCGCTTCAGTGGTCTGAGCTATCTGAGTCTGCTGATTGCGAGCTGAAATCTCCCTGGCAGCGTCACCATCGGCCTGCTTGAAAAGACTTTGGGCCAGGGCGCCGATCTGATGTCCGCCCTCGGCGAGCCCCTGCAACATCGTATTCCCATCACGCTGATCGACATAATGCCCCTCACCCGCTCTATTGCGGGCTTGATATACAAGCTTTTGTGGGCAGGTCAGACCGAGCGTGAAACGGGATTTAGTGAGATACGTGTTCATGGGCCCTTCCCTGATTATTCGACCGCCAAGTAGAACATGCCCCCGCGACACGAACTGTCACCCCCTTAACACTGGGCGATCATTGACACGCATGACCAGCGCCATTCTCATAAGGCTCCCGCGCGGAGCTCAACTGAGCGGCCACTTTGCGCCGAAGGCCTTCAGGCGCCACCACTTCAATGTTTGCACCACCGGCTAACAGCCAGCGGAACAGCGTACCCGTCGAGGGCACACTCGCCGTCACACGCACCTCGAACCGGGCGCCCTCCGGCTCGACTTCGAAACGCTGATCGGCCGATAGCGGACAGACCTCGAGAATCTCAGCGACATACCCCTTAACGAGTAACTCGAGATCCAACCACTCACCCTGCCCGAAATCGCCATGCCCCCCTTTCACATACGCCTGCAGATCAAAATCATCGCGCACCTCCGCCGACTCATCAGGCAGAACACTTACGCTGCTCATCCGATGAACCGGAAAGTGCTTGATCACGTCCGGTTCGCCTTCTTTAACGGCAAGGAGGTAAGGAATGGGCCCCCGGTGAATGATTCCATGAGGATGGAGCTTTCCGTGACCCGCCATCCCGTTTCGCTTCCGATACGAGACGCTGATCTGTTGGCGTTCTACCAGCGCCCGGACTACATCGAGAAGGATGGACGCCGAAAGCTGGGCCTGCTGGAGTTGGAAGTGATCTGGAATGATGACTAAGCGGTCTCGATCCAACAGACCCAGATCATCATCAACGAGGATGCGTTGCCACGTCTCTGTGAGCGTGCCCGATTGAATCGCGTCCTTTAGGAGATCACCGACGGTGTCGATGGCGTAGCTTCGGACTCGCCGATCTTCATTCAGTTCGTCAACCGCGCGCCTGTAAAACCAACGGCTTTCAGCGGTCTGATTGGCCTCTACTTGCCCGTTCTCTCTGAGTTTTTGAAGATCCCGCTGTAACTTCCTGCGTCCTGCATCGTCGGGATAGTCATCCTCAAAGCTCTTTTGAAGACTGTCCACCGTATGACAATACTCCCAGGATGTCCCCGGTGAACGCAGAATCTTGAGAAGCTTTGCCCGGCGCTCGAAAGACTCTGGATAAGCTTCGGACATCGTGAACTCCCTTTCCCGGGTCTGACTCCCTGCCAACCATGGCCGCATAGTCACGGTGTTACCACAAAACCGCATAAGTCAGCCAGTCGATGAGGGCGTCTCGCCAACCCGGATCGGAAAGTTCAGCCCTGCTGGCCCGTATGACTGGATCTAAGCGTTTTCACCCGATAATTATCGTCATAGGCTCGGACCTCGAGCCCGCTTCATAGAGCCGTGAGGATATCCAACCGATGACTCCGAATGCCCTGCTCATCATCGACTTCGAAGCCACCTGCGACAGCCACGGCCGCCTGCCCGCCGCGGAGATGGAGATCATCGAGATCGGCGCGGTGCTGCTGAACGCTGACGATCAGGTGGCCGGGCAGTTCCAGTGCTTTGTGAAGCCGGTACTCAACCCCGTGCTGACGCCCTTTTGCACGGCGCTCACCGGCATCGAGCAACATGACGTTGACAGCGCCGATCCCTTCCCCACCGCAGCCC
>P_1C_Liq_1_UnCtyDRAFT_1000228_pt1 | contig 13213 bp, 12 predicted proteins | sample Pon1CUnioCityCA_2_FD_10230 | JGI IMG/M metagenome (IMG submission 10230) | reverse complement strand
AGACATCGTTTTTTTCGCAGACAGCTGACCAATAACATATTCATCCAGGTGCTCCTTGAGTTCGATAGGTTTCATCAAATTCAAAGGCGCATCTGTATCTCCTTCTTCCTGACCAATACTATTGTTGGGAATTTCTTCCTTCACAATCGATTGTGCCTGAATAATACAGTTATCACAAATGTGTCCGGAAATACCGGCAATCAGCAGTCGCACTTGACTCTTTGGTCGACCACAAAACGAACATGTTGTTTCTTTCTTGCTCATAAAATTGGTAAAAAAAAGGCCAATTCAAGAATTGACCTTTTAAATTCGTTACAAAGATAGTTATTTCGACTTGCGTAGCAAAACTTCATCGACCATACCGTAATCCTTAGCTTCTTTAGCTGTCATCCAGTAATCACGGTCTGAATCTTCCTCTACTTTATCAAAAGGTTTTTTCGTATGATCAGAAATAATTTCGTATAGCTCCTTTTTCAATTTCAGAATTTCGCGCGTAGTAATCTCAATATCAGAAGCCTGACCTTGCGCACCTCCGAGTGGTTGATGGATCATAACACGTGAGTGTCTCAGTGCTGTCCGCTTTCCTTCAGCGCCAGCACATAGCAGTACGGCCCCCATTGAGGCGGCTAACCCTGTACAAATAGTCGCCACATCAGGACTAATATACTGCATGGTGTCATACATACCTAAACCTGCGTACACACTACCTCCTGGTGAATTCAAATAAATCTGAATATCTTTCTTCGGATCGACAGACTCCAAAAACAAGAGCTGTGCATTGATGATATTCGCCACCTGATCATTAATACCTGTACCTAGAAAAATAATGCGATCCATCATCAAACGCGAAAACACATCCATCTGTGTCATATTCAACTGGCGTTCCTCTATAATGTAAGGAGTTAATGAAGACTCAATGTAATTTCCTAAATGTGTACTATTGATCCCCATGTGCTTGGTTGCAAACTTCTTAAACTCGTCTCTATCGTGCATGTTGTTGTTATTTCAAATTTGACGTTAAATATACAATTCCCGTTGGAAATTGTTGGGATAAACCGCATAGAATTTACTTATGATGACCATAGCAACGAACAAGCATAATAAAGTTTAAGGGAAAACATATCAATCCTCCAATATGGTAAACACCGTTGAGGAGATGGTTGAATTTCAATAAAAACTAAGGCAGCAACAAAGGGCTTAACCGAACATATTCTCTATCTTCGTGAGTAAAGTTGAAAATATGAAGGAAAAACACACCATAAATACAATTACATCGTTTCTGGAACAGCGAGCTCCGTTGTCGAGTCAAGAATCCTATGACAATTCAGGATTAATTGTAGGCGATCCATCAAACGCAGTTCAAGGTGTCCTTTTATCGTTAGATTGTACCGAAGCAGTCGTGGATGAAGCAATCGAAATGGGTGCAAACCTGATCATTGCCCACCATCCCATCGTTTTTAAAGGAATAAAAAAACTCAACGGTAAGAATTATGTTGAACGTACGGTGATCAAAGCGATCAAAAATGATATTGCTATCTACGCCATACATACCAACCTGGATAATTATCGTTTTGGTGTCAATCAGGAAATTGGTAAGCGCATAGGACTTGAAAATTTGAATATTCTATCTCCGGCGAAAAACGCACTTAAAAAACTCATTGTATTTTGTCCTGAGGACGATACGCTCAACCTATCAAAAGCCTTGTTCGAAGCTGGCGCAGGAAACATTGGAGAATACGACGAATGTAGTTTCGAAACAGAAGGTCTTGGTGGATTTCGACCCAATGAAGCAGCGAATCCAGCGATTGGCAAAAGCGGTCATCGCGAAACCGTTCGTGAACACAAAATTGAAGTCATCGTTTCCGCTCATGAACTCCCTCGCGTTTTGGCTGCTATGCATCGTGCTCACCCTTACGAAGAAGTTGCACATGACATCCTACCTCTCGAGAATAAAAACCACTACGAGGGTGCTGGTATGATCGGAAAACTTCCAGCACCAATGGACGCGACAGCATTCTTGAAACACATAAAAAAGGAATTTAATTCTCAGGTCATCAGACATACACCGCTTCTTAAGGACACGATCCAACACGTCGCTTTTTGTGGTGGAGCAGGGAGTTTTTTGCTGGAAGCGGCAAAAGCTCATGATGCTGATATTTACATCACGGGAGATTTCAAATATCACGAGTTTTTTGATGCAGAAAACGATATCGTTATCGCTGACATTGGTCATTACGAAAGTGAACAATTCACACCGAACTTACTTCTTAGTATTTTGAAGAAAAATTTTATTAACTTTGCATTTCATTTAAGTAAGGTGAATACAAATCCTATTAATTATTTTTAGCATTTATGGCAACAAAATCAAAGGCTAAATCCAATGCAACAATCGCAGAGCGATTAGATGCGCTTTCAAATCTACAGCAAATCGATTCAGAAATTGATCGTCTGTTGACCGTTCGTGGTGAGCTTCCATTGGAGGTGGAAGATTTGGAAGATGACATCCACGGGTTGGACAAACGCGTGAATAAACTTCAAGAGGAGTTGGATGAGATCGATCAAGAAATCAGCGATCGCAAAAATGAACAAAAAGAGGCTCAAGCAGCAATTTTATCTTACAAAGAAAAGCAAGATAACGTAAGAAATAATCGTGAATTTGAATCGCTTGAGAAAGAAATCGAATATCAAGAGTTAGAAATTCAGCTCCACGAGAAAAAATCGAAAGAGGCTAAGGCCCGCTTAGAGCACAAAAAAGAAGTACTCGAAGAAGCTCAAGAAAAATTAGACCTCAGAAAACAAGACCTGGACAAGAAGAAGTCGGAGTTGGATGAAATCGTAGCTGAAACTGAGAAGGAAGAGGAGAAATTGCGCAAGAAGTCTGAAAAGGCACGAAAAAAGTTGGACGATCACCTTACCAAGGCTTATGATCGGCTACGCTCAAGTGCAAAAAATGGTCTCGCCGTTGTTCCGGTTGACCGTGATTCTTGTGGTGGATGTTTTAATCGCATTCCCCCGCAACGTCAGCTCGACATTATTCAAAAGAAAAAGATTATCATCTGTGAACATTGCGGAAGAATACTTGTCCCTGCTGACAATTTCGTCGATTAAGCAAGACAATGAAATTATATGACAAAAAGGAGATCCTCAACGGTCTCCTTTTTTTTGTATCCATGCCAGTCACTTCAACCATTTAACAATAACTTTAAAGACAAAGTGCACATTTAATTTTACTTCGGTCCAATCCCTTCTCTAGCAGCCTCGCATTGATTACAATAGGTATTTCCGTCGCAGCCCTCAAAACCTGGACAACCTGTTGTACAGGCATCATTGTGAACTAAGCTCTCATCATAACAAGAATGATTTACACCTGTCTTATTGCACCCCGTGAACATCAATAAACAGAATAGGGAAAAAACTATTAAAGTCACTTTATCTAAAAACATATCGGTTTGATATCGTTAATCTCTTTCTCCTTACTTTCTTTCTCTTCTTCGAGATCAAAATCGTCTTGAAGTCCCAACCAAAACTTTGCTGTAGTTCCGAAAAACTTTGCCAAACGTAATGCAGTATCGGCTGTAATCCTTCTATTTCCTTTGATAATTTCCGAAATTCGAGTCTGGGGAATAAATGTTTCTTTAGCCAAACGATATGCCGAAATTTCCATTGGTTTTAAGAATTCCTCTTGTAGAATTTCACCGGGATGTATGTTTTTCAGTTTTTCCATATCACTTTATTTTAATGGTAATCAACAATCTCTACATCATAAGCATCATTGTTATTCCACTGGTAAATAATTTTCCACTGATTATTGATGCGTATACTGTAAAAGTCCTTTAAATCACCTTTTAATTTCTCTAATCTGTTAGCAGGCGGAATTCTTAAGTCATTAACTTCTTGAGCGTTATTCAACATCCGTAATTTCCTTCTGGCAACATTCTGAATTTCGTTTAGCAATTTCTTTGACCGAATACCATTCCAAATTTTCTCGGTTCGTTTATCGCCAAATCCTTTTATCATTAATTACTTTTTGCGTTACTAACGTCAAAGGTAAGTGTATTTTTCTGATTAAGCAAATCTAAGTGTGGTTGGGCATGATAGTGCCGCATGACTACCTGATAATCGTCACGTGTCCCGTATCGATATAGCGCTCATCCGTAATGGTCTCGCGAAATTCTAGTTTCCAGATATACGTTCCATCTTTCGCCTTCTTCCCTTGGTAAGTTCCATCCCATACATCATTGGGTGATCGGGCTTCAAACACAACTTCTCCCCATCTGTTAAACACAAGAAATCGGTAGTCTGTCGGTTCGTAACCTGTAAAAAACTCCACCTTAAACGTTTCGTTATAATCATTCCCATCAGGAGTAAAGGTATTGGGGATATACAATAAATTTTCATTTTCAATCGTCAGCTCCCTCCGCACTGTATCAGAACAACCATTCGCATTGCTCGCGATCAATGTGATGACATACTTCTCAGCAGTTTCAGGAAATGTGTGAACAGGATTAACTTCATTGGAATTAATACTATCTTCGAAATACCACTCGTAAGACGACGCCTGCTGTGATTGGTTAAAAAAGTCAACTGTCGGATCAAGGATCGTCCATTCGGTTTCCGTTGTTGTAAACTGAGCTTGAACGCGCACCGGTTGATCTACAACGTTTTCCTGTTGAGCTGTACAACCATTATCATCCACAACAGTAAATAAATATTCACCTGCACATAACGAATCAACCTGATTTCCAACTTGATCAATATCCATACCTGACCACAAATAAGTATAAGGCGCGGTTCCACCAGTGGCAACTCCAGAAACACTGCCATTACATTCGCCGTAACACAGCACGTCATAAACATCTACATCTAACTGAATGACTGGTGGTTGCGTCACTTGAATCGTATCTAAAAACTGACAACCTTGTTCATCAACCACTTCTACCTCATAAAACCCCGCTGTCAATCCATTAAATATACTATCCGAAAAATAATTTGAGCCTCCATTGATACTGAAAGCGTAATCGGGAGTACCTCCTGTCGTGTTATCAAAATCAATTCGGCCATCGCTGCCGCCAAAACAACTAACAGCTGCCGGTATCAATGTTGATGACAAGGGTTGTGGAGCTATAATTGTAAATGAGGAATCGCGTGTACAGCCGTTCTGATCCTGGACGAAGAGCGTATAGTTTCCAGCTGACAAATTATCAAACAAGGCATTGCCCTGATAATTCGTACCATCTATACTGTATTGAAAACCAGGTGTTCCTCCAGTAGTAGAATTAACGTTGAGTTCTCCATCATCGGCAGCAAAACATGAAATAGCTGTCACGTCTACTGAAAATTCAATTGGATTGGGCTCGTTCACAAATACTTGCTGAGAAGAAGAACAACCATTATCATCCTCGATGAAGGCAGTATAATTATCGCTGCTCAGGTTGTTAAATACATTATTGAGCTGAACATTCGTACCATTATCGATGCTGTAATCGTAAGGCGCGGCACCATTTTGAACGTTGATAAATTCGATCATACCACTCGAACCTCCATAGCAATCCACCTCAGAAATATTCAAATCAAACTGAACACTCGGCAGCGTGTTGACGGTCACCTCCAACGTGTCCATACAGTTATTTTGATCCCTCACGATAATAGCATAATTTCCTCCTGCAAGCCCTGTAAAAACAGCATTATTTTGAAACGTGTTCGCCGTATCTATACTGTACTCGTATGTTCCAGTGCCACCAGTGACAGTCATCGCAATTTCTCCATCCTGACTTCCATTGCAACTTTCATCAGTAGTATTGGAATTCAACTGTAATGCAGGAGGCTCAGAGATGTTAAAAGAAAAACTCTCAGTACATGACTCACAAGGTTTTAGCGAAACATCATCGATACCGAAATCATTTCCCACATCATCTAAATTGACGCCCTCAATACATATTTGCACCTGGGTCGTATTGCCCGAATTCCAAAACATGTTATGCTCTTCCCATACGCCTGTATTTGCTGGAGCAGTTAGGANACCACCAAGCGGTANNCCATCCATCAATACTTGAATTTCTCCGGGAGATGTCGTAAATAATGAAGATAGCCATAATGAAAAATTGTAGTTGGTGTTAGAGTTCACATTGACCGTTTGACACCAGACATTTTGATTGGCCGAAATACTTCCATTGACCACCAGAAAATTACCTGAACCCTGATTTCCACTTCCTACAAAACCCGAATGGTATAGGTTCGCATCGTAAGTCACAGCAATATTCTCTCCTCCAATATTAGGACCAGGCGAACCAATACTATAATCTGTATTGAACCCTTGATAATAAGACTGAAAATGACCATTCTCTATAAGCTCATTGCCTGCAGAGGCACAAGTATCCGTTACCTCAACCATATGATTTCCTGCGGATAAGTTACTATTCGTATTACCGCCGTTTCCTGTAGCGTTCCAATCGATCACATAATCTGGACCATGACCACCAGCGGGAGCAACAGTTGCCTCACCATCATTACCACCATTGCAAAGTACATTCGTTGTGGTAAGGTTGTCCGTTATGACAGTCGGTTCACTAATGATGATCTGCTCAGTAACAATACAGTCGGGGTTATTTTGTGGACGCACATAGACGTCATAGGTTCCCGCTGATAAACTTGAGAAAGTACCAGAAGCACCATAGTTCGTTCCATCCAGCGAATACTCGTAAGGTGTATAAGCCCCGTTCGCAAATGATTCGATAACTGCATCCGATCCTCCGTTACATACAGGTGCTGAAGAATACGCCGTCAAATTTAGTTCATCCGGTAGCGGAGCAGGTATATGTTGGAATTGAGGTGCGTTAACAGGTGTCCCGTCATAGACAGCATTGCCTTGAACATTATCAAAATTGTTATCAAACTTATAATACGCCAGTAACCCTGGTGTAGTCGTTGGATTTGGTAAATCGAGCATATTATCAGCTATTTCTTGCTGTGTACGTGCTACATTCCATATTCGAACCTCATCGATGTATCCCGTAAACTGTTCACATTGACAAGCAGATTGACCTCCAATAGCCGTAATTAAATCATTTTGAACCATATCACCCGTCCAGGCCATCTCCCCCGTCAAACAACCATTCACATAATAGCGCAAAAACTGACCATTATATGTTGCGGCCAGGTGATAAGTCTCTCCCATGACTAAATTTACACCAGCTGCAGCTACTCCACCAAAATTGGCAAAACCATTTGTCGTTGCAATCTCAAAACTACCAATTCGCAGTAGATAGTTAACATCCCCTGGGTTTGTGTGTTTCGAAACGATGTTTGTGGATGCTCCCGTATATTGAATCAAGGCCTCAACAGTAATCTGATCGCCTGGGACATCAAGATCACCTGTCTCTATAAAATTGACAGGTCCAGGCATAAAAAGCGAACTCGGTTGACCGAACAAAAATACTGAAAACGTTATAAACAGTAGTGTGGTGAATAATTTCATCTTACAGCAGTTATTTCAAAACATAAAACTACTGATTTCAAAGCATATAGCAATTAAAATAGCGGTGATTCAATCAACAATTAAATTGTATAACAGAATGTGGTCAAGTTGTTACAAATAACACCAATCGACTATTCAGCGTCATTTTTACACTGTTCTTCAGGCTTCGCTCCGCACATACCGCAGGAACCTCCTTCTTCCTGAACGAGTGGATTATTACTGGCACAAGTACCAGCAAATTCGCCATCCTTTTTAGCTAAGATTTTAATAGCAATCCCCGCAAAACCCAACGCCAACATTCCTATTGCTATAAATATTACTTCCATTTTTTCAATAGTTTTAATTCACGCACAAATATAACAAAATGCGCTACTCCGACAAAGGAATAAGATCCCCAGCCCCCTCCTTTGTCAAGTCTACACTAAAAGGCGTTCCAGTATACATAATATTCCCGCGTTCGTATATTTCAGCTTGCAATTGAGCGCCATCTGCGTTCACCACCATATTCCCCTGCGTTTGTGATTTCACCAGAATCTGACTACTCACTTCTAAATCACGCGTATCGCCAAAGCTATTCGTTTTATTGTTGAAATAAGCTTGAATTGTTTGTCCCTTCAATGTATAATTGCCGAAACCGTGTGTAACCAATGCACTCATATAGCTGTTTTGTACGGTCAACTCAACATCTCCGGCACCATCTCTTATTACCAGTCGAAGCTCTCCAGATTTCAACGTATCTTGGTTGGTCAACCCCTCACTACCTTCATAATAAATGTAGGGAGGGGACTCAATGTGCAACTCCACTTTGATGCGAGATGATAGATCGCGCAAAAATCCACATTTATTATTATTGGTAATGGTTAATTGTTTATCGCTCTCTTCGATTTGTACATGTTGGAGTAAATGCGCACCGCCAATTAAGACAATACGATTCGAACTATCAGGAACGATGGTATAATCCAAGTCATCAAACAACCGCAAACTATCATTTTTAGCATTAAGCTGAACGGTGCGTGTGCTCGCTTCACCTTTCCCCTTAAAACATGTGCGTTCTGCTGGCTTCTTACACTGTACAAGGAGTGCAACAAGTATGCACGGCATCATGATATGTATTTTCCCTGTCATTACCATTCGAAAGTGAGTCCATATTCAAAATAGTCCGCTTTTGCCCAATGTGATTTGATACTAACATTTGCCATTAACTGATCTGTCAGTCGCAACCGCCCCCCGAATTTGTGGTACCACATTCCTCGCGGATCTAACGGGTTCAATAAATAACGTCCCATGGCAACAATTAATTCAAAACGCTGAACAGGCAATACGTAGCCCAGATAACTTCCCAACTGCCAATTTTTACGCTGCTTATAATCACCCTCGACCTCTACAATAATCGATTGATTGTATATAACGTCAGCTCCCCATTCAACATAAGACACCTTCCCGACTTTATATTGTAAAAATTGAGTAAAACTAGCCACTCCATAGCGACTACCACCAGTAGGATAAACCTCCTTAGCACTCGCTATCAATTGCGAACCCCATCGCCATTTCGAAGTAGAAAACTGCTCCTGCTCCAGCTGCTTTTGATCACGCCCGATGGACTCAAAATAATAATCAAAATTCAACGCCAGGTAAGGAACATTCAAACCTAGATTAGGGAGTCGATATGCACCGTTTGACCAATGCGCCATACTGATTTCTAACCCGGCAGACCAAGCTTTAAATTGACGCTCCAGCAAAACACCGATTGTGACAGCTCCATTCAGGTGTGAACCAATTGCATTATTCTTGGGATTTTTCTGTTGATCGAATTTCTTACTTACATAAGCAACACCTGCCGACATTTTACTTCCGAATGACCAGTGTCCCTTTCTAAAAAAGGGAAGGTACAAAAAGGACTGTACCCCAAACGACTCGCCTAATACTTCACGAAAACCAAAATTGGTGTAATTAGCATTGAACCCAAATCTCGGACGATTGAAATGAATGTGCCAGGATTTAGAGCCATCGTATTGCCAAACTACTCCCATATCTATGGAATGGGTATGACCTTGCGTCAAATGTTGCATGGTGGAACGATGCGGCAAAACATAACCGATTTTTGGAGACAAACTAACGCCCTGAACGGTACCTTTAAATTGCGTAAATGAGTACACAGGACTTATAAATACCAGTAGAACTAATACCTTCAGAAGGTTCACTTGCGTATGTGTAGTGTGGGTGCTAATAACCTTTTATATTTTCAACAATAAAATTAGTGGAAATTATTGAATCCCCCTTGTTCCACTGTCATAAATAGTCGCTGAAACTGTTCTTTGAGTCTTCATTGCGTGCACAACGGTTACAACTGGCAATATATCAATAAAATAAAAGCGTTTTATTAAACGGGTAGACAATCGGATAGGTATATACTATTTTTGAGGTTCTAAATATCAACTTTCAATAGTTGGAACAACATTACTCCATCCAATTGTGTAATGCTATTTTTGTAAAAAAAGATAATATGGATCCTCGACTAAAAGCATTTCAACGATTACTCGATATCATGGATGAACTTCGCGAAAAATGTCCATGGGATCGAAAACAAACTCTTCAGTCCTTGCGTCATTTAACTATTGAGGAGACGTATGAACTCGCCGATGCTATTTTAGATGACAACATGGAAGAGTTGAAAGGAGAGATTGGAGATCTAATGCTCCACCTGGTGTTTTACAGTAAAATGGCAAGTGAAAAAAAAGCTTTCAATATAACTGATGTCCTAAACGGTATTTGTGATAAACTCGTTCATCGCCATCCCCATATTTATGGTGATGTGGAAGCAGATGATGAAGAAGCTGTGAAGAAAAATTGGGAACAACTGAAATTAAAAGAAGGTAAAAAATCTGTTTTGGAAGGTGTACCTCGTTCACTGCCCGCTCTTGTGAAAGCCGGAAGAATCCAGGAAAAAGTGCGCGGTATTGGTTTCGACTGGGATACCAGCGAACAGGTCATATCCAAAGTACGTGAAGAACTTGACGAGCTCGACCATGAAGTTCAACATAAAACAGATCGTGTGGAATCAGAGTTTGGTGATGTACTTTTCTCCATGATCAATTATGCTCGCTTTGTCGGTGTCAACCCCGAAGCTGCATTGGAACGGACGAATAAAAAATTTATACGCCGTTTTCAATCCATGGAAAAAATGATTGATCAGGAAGAATTGAAATTTGAAAATATGAACCTTGAACAAATGGATCAGTATTGGGAAAAAGCTAAATTAAACGAGGAATAAATTTGCCGTTCAATCAACGAATAAAGCTATTTACATAATTTTGGCTTTCAAAACCAAGAATTTTCCCTATATATGTAAATTGAAATTCTTGGAAAACATTTAAAAACTTAATTGTGAAACAACTCCTCTTTCTTTTACTTTTTATCACCTCAGCAGGTATAGCTCAGGACTATACTGTTCGTGGTTTTGTATATGACGAAGAAAATGGCGAAGCATTAGCTTTTATAAAAGTCATTTTGAAACCTGCTGATTACGAAGAAGGTGATCCGGTTGAGGGTACTTCTACTAATTATGAAGGCCTATTTCAATTTTCTAAATTACCTGCCGGTGATTATACTGTAGAAATTCGAAGTGTTGAACATGAAGACATCACGGATGAAATTACAGTCGGCGACCGTACCATTCTCACCTTGCGATATGAAATGACCAAAAGTGATGAAGTCAAGGAAATGGAAGAGGTAGCCGTGTATGGAGAGGATCGTGCCAAACGAAACAACGTAGATATGTCGGTTAATAAACTCGATCAAAAAGGATTGGAACGCCTGCCGAGTTTTGGTGCTGAAAATGATGTAATCTCTGCTTTCTCTGTCACCCCGGGTGTTGTATCCACTGGTGATCAAGGCGGACAACTTTACGTACGTGGTGGTACACCCATTCAGAACAAAATTCTGTTGGATGGAATGACCATCTACAATCCTTTTCACTCCATTGGTTTTTTCTCCGTCTTTGAAACTGAGTTGATCAAAAGTGCAGATATTTACACGGGAGGTTTCTCTTCAGAGTTTGGTGGTCGTATTTCATCCATCATGGATATCACATATCGCGATGGGGATCTCAAAAATCACGGAGGTAAAGTATCGGTATCACCTTTCATGGGCAAGGCGGTTCTCGAAGGACCTATATTTAAAAATGAAGACGCCCCGGGTAGTGGGGGATCTTACATATTTTCTGCGAAACATTCGTTACTCGATTACGCCTCTGCTGATATTTATCCTTATGCCAACGACGGACAAGGTTTGCCATTTACTTTTACAGACATCTATGGTAAGGCCACAATTAAGAGCCCTGAAGGCAGTAAATTCTCTGCTTTTGGGTTTCGCAACGATGACGCGGTAAATTACACCAATATCGCAGACTTAAATTGGCAATCCTATGGTGGTGGTCTGAACTTTACGCTGGTTCCAAATTCAAATCCCGTAATCATCAAGGGACACATGAACGCTTCTGATTATGAAATCTTTTTCCAGGAAGAAGATGGTTCCGCACCAAGAACCAGCAGAATCTCAGGGTTTGATCTCGGATTTGACTTCACTTATTTTCTCCAGAATCAATCGGAAATCACGTATGGTGTTAATATCGGTGGTTTCTCAACTGATTTCAGAACCGTAAATGAAGTGGATCGCGAAATACGTCGCAATAATTTTAATACAGAACTCAGTGCCTATGTCAATTATCGTCTCGTGAAAGGATTGTGGGTCATTAATCCCGGGTTCCGCGTTCAATCCTACCCTTCACTCTCGACAGTGGTTCCGGAACCGCGTTTGGGCTTGAAATTCAACGCTACGGAAAATCTCCGCTTCAAGGCTTCAGGAGGTTATTATTCTCAAAACTTCACCTCGGCTGTATCAGACCGCGATGTAGTCACTTTATTTTATGGTTTTTTGGCTGCACCCGACGACGTACAATCCAGTTTTACACAACCTAACGGAAAACAAACTGATCCCGAAAACGGAATACAAACCTCTTGGCACGGAATTATCGGTGGTGAATACGATTTCTCACGGCATTTTTCACTTAATATCGAGGGGTACTACAAATATTATCCGAAACTTACCAACATCAACGTGAACAAACTCTATGATGATGTGATCGAATTTGAAGATAAACCCGATGTGGCAAAAAAAGATTTTCTCGTAGAGTCAGGGTATGCGTATGGAATTGATTTTTTACTCGAATACAATAAAGATCGCATCTTCTTGTGGGGTGTTTATTCATTAGGTAAAACGGAACGTTGGGATGGATTCCAATTTTATTCTCCCGTCTTTGATCGCAGACACAATGTGAATTTAGTAGGAACATACAGTTTTTTGGAAAACAAAACACTTGAGGTAAGTCTCCGGTGGAACTTTGGTTCAGGACTACCTTTTACACCAACTGAAGGATACTATCAAGGAGAAGATTTTACTTCTGGCGTAACGACCGATTACACCACTTCAAATACGAATGATTTTAGCATTTTACTCGGTCAACTTAATAGTGCGCGACTCCCAACATATCACCGTTTTGATATAACAGTTAAAAAACGCTTTCCCTTTGAAAACGGAACGTTGCTTAATGCTAAATTAGGTGTGACTAATATCTATGACCGTGAGAATATCTTTTACGTTAATCGGGTTACAAATGAAAAGATTTATCAACTCCCCATTCTTCCGAGTATCGGGTTGAGTTATGACTTTTAGCACATAGCT
>P_1C_Liq_1_UnCtyDRAFT_1000227_pt1 | contig 13234 bp, 13 predicted proteins | sample Pon1CUnioCityCA_2_FD_10230 | JGI IMG/M metagenome (IMG submission 10230) | reverse complement strand
CCGCCGAGATCGGTGGGACGCTCGGCCACGCGGACCGGCCACTCACGCGACTCGCCCTCACGCTCGCCCCCCAGGACAATCCGCGTTTCCGGTCGCCGTTCGGTGATCCGGTTGAGCAGATCCCGAACCGTTCGGATTGGCTGCTGGTCGACGCTTTGTATGGTGTCACCGGCCTGTAGCCCGGCGTTGTCGGCCGGGCCGCCGGGCAGTACGCCTGCGACCCGGACGCCGGGGACGTCCTGCGCCGGGATCACCTGAAGACCGATCCAGCCGCGGATGACCCGTCCATTCTCAATGATGTCCGTGAAAACCGCCCGGGCCAGGTCGGCGGGGATGGCGAAGCCGATCCCCATGGAGCCACCGGACTGACTGAAGATGGCCGTGTTGATGCCGATCACCTCGCCCCGGGCGTTGACCAGCGCCCCGCCGGAGTTGCCCGGATTGATGGCGGCATCGGTCTGAATGAAGTTCTCGAAGGTCGTCAGCCCGAGCTCGCTCCGGCCGACGGCACTGACAATGCCCTGGGTGACCGTCTGGCCAACGCCGAACGGGTTGCCGATGGCGAAGACCACGTCGCCCACCCGGCTTTTGGCGGAGTTGGCGAGGGTGATGTGAGGCAGATCATCGCCCTCGACCTGCAACACCGCCAGATCCGATTCGGGATCGGTCCCGACCAGGCTTGCCGGCGCGGTGCGTCCATCGGCGAGCATCACCTGGATCCGGGCGGCGCCGCGGATCACATGGTGGTTGGTGAGCAGATGGCCGGCGTCGCTGATCAGCACGCCGGACCCGAGTGACGTATCGAGATCCGGATGTTCCGTGGGCGCCAGGCCGCCGAAGAGGTCATCCAGTGCGGGGGCATCGAGGAACGCGTTGCGCGGATCCGGCGTGCGCGTGGCCGTGTAGATGTTGACCACTGACGGTGCCGCGGCCTCGACTGCGTCCGCATAGGTAAAGGGCTGGTTCGGCGGTCTCTCTGCATCGGGGTTCGTGCGTGGCGACTCGTCCACACGGACCACCGGCCGCTGACGCTCAAGCAGCTCCGGGGCCATCCAGACAACGGCGATGGCCACAATAATCCCCACCAGGGTGTAGCTGATCACGAATCGGGTGAATCGTTGCAGGGCCATCTTCTATACTCGTCGAGCGCTGGAATGACGAGGATACGATGGTACACCGTTGGCAACTGAGTGATTACCTCGATGAATTGCTTTGCCCCGAGCGGGTCGGCGACTTCACGCCTAATGGTCTGCAGGTCGAGGGTCGGGCGGAGATCCGGCGCCTGATGACCGGTGTGACGGGGTCGGCGCGTTTCCTGGCCGAGGCCATCGAGGCCGACGCCGATGCCGTTCTGGTCCATCACGGCTATTTCTGGAAGGGCGAGCCGGCACCGGTTACCGGTATGAAGGCGCATCGACTGCGTCTGCTTCTGCGCAACGATATCAACCTCTTCGCCTATCACCTGCCACTGGATGTACACCCGGTGTTCGGCAACAACGCCGTGCTGGCGGACTGGCTCGGCATCCAGGTCGAGGGGGCCGTGGAGGCGGGCGGCGTGCCCGGGCTTTTATGGCACGGGCAGCTGGCTGAACCGATCGACGCGGATGCCTTCGCTGATCGCCTTGCCACTCGCCTGGGGCGCTGGGTAACGCCCGTGGTGGCCGGCCCTCACCCCGTGAGGCGGGTGGCCTGGTGCAGTGGGGGCGGACAGAAATTCATGGCCGCCGCTGCGGCGCTTGGAGTGGATGCCTATTTCAGCGGAGAGATATCCGAACCCACGGCCCATGAGGCGCGCGAACTCGGCGTGCATTATTTCGCCGCCGGCCACCATGCCACCGAGCGCGGCGGTGTCAAGGCGCTGGGGGAGCATCTCGCCGCGCACTTCGGCCTGGCCCATCGATTCATCGACGATGCCAACCCGGCTTGAGCTTAACCCTTGATTGAAAGCAAGTTTTGCGACGGTGAAAGCCCCGTCAGACGGGGCTCCTGGCTTGACTGCGAGAGCCGGATGTTGGATTCTACGCGCGTTACAAACACCGTAGAAGAATGGTGTGAGGGGTGGTCAGCGGGCTGGTCGGAAAGCCGCCGCAGCCGCCATGATCCTTTACCCATGCAGGGGAATCCAGATGTCCGAGGATGGCGCTAACAAGAGTCGACGCCGCTTTCTTACCGGCGCGGTGTCGGTCGTCGGCGGCGTCGGCGTTGCCTACACGGCAGTGCCCTTTCTCTCCTACTGGAATCCGAGCGCTCGGACCCGAGCGGCCGGTGCACCGGTGGAAGTCGATACCAGCACGATGCAGCCGGGTCAGAAAATCAACCTGACCTGGCGGGGTCAACCGGTCTGGGTGATCCGTCGTTCCGAGGCGGCACTCGAGACGCTGCCCGAGCTCAACGACCGCCTGCGCGATCCGGATTCCACCGTGGCCTCGCAGCAGCCGCCATACGCCCGGAATATCTACCGCTCCATTGATCCGGAGTTCCTGGTGCTCGTGCCCATCTGCACGCATCTGGGCTGCATCCCTTCGTACATGCCGCAACCGGGGTCCCTCGATACGAACTGGCCGGGTGGGCTCTTCTGCCCCTGTCACGGTTCGCGTTTCGACATGGCCGGGCGCGTCTACTCCGGCGTCCCGGCGCCGACCAACCTTGTAGTGCCTCCGTACCGTGTGGCCGATAACGGTCTGATCGTGGTCGGGGAAGATGAGGAGGCTGCCTGATGAGTGATGCCACCACCAAGGCGCAGGGCGGAGTGCTGGGCTGGATCGATGCCCGTTTCCCGCTCACGAAGATGTGGAACGAGCACATTGGCGAGTACTACGCGCCCAAGAATTTCAACATCTGGTACTACTTCGGCTCGCTGGCGCTGTTCGTGCTGGTCAATCAGCTGCTCACCGGCATCTGGCTGACCATGAACTACAACCCGTCCGCGGCGGGTGCTTTCGACTCGATCGAATACATCATGCGCGATGTCGAGTACGGTTGGCTGATCCGCTACATGCACTCCACGGGTGCGTCGGCCTTCTTCGTGGTGGTGTACCTGCACATGTTCCGCGCCCTGCTCTACGGCTCCTACCAGAAGCCACGCGAGCTGATCTGGGTGTTCGGCATGATCATCTATCTGCTGCTCATGGCCGAGGCCTTCATGGGCTATCTGCTGCCCTGGGGGCAGATGTCGTATTGGGGTGCACAGGTCATCATCTCGCTGTTCGGCGCCATTCCCGGTATCGGCGAGGAGTTGGCGCTCTGGATCCGCGGCGACTACAACATCTCCGGTGTGACGCTGAACCGGTTCTTCGCGCTTCATGTCGTGGCCCTGCCGCTCGCCCTGGTCGGCCTGGTGGTCTTCCACATTCTTGCGCTGCACGAGGTGGGTTCGAACAATCCGGACGGTGTCGACATCAAGAAGAACAAGGATCAGAGCGGCAAGCCGAAGGACGGCATCCCGTTCCACCCCTACTACACGGTGAAGGATACCTTCGGGCTGGGCGTCTTCCTGATCTTCTTCTCGGCGGTCGTGTTCTTTGCCCCCGAGATGGGCGGTCTGTTCCTGGAAGCGCCTAATTTCGAGCCGGCCGACCCGCTGCAGACGCCGGCGCATATCGCACCGGTCTGGTATTTCACTGCGTTCTACTCGATCCTGCGGGCGATTCCGGACAAATTCGGCGGTGTGCTGGCGATGGGGTCGGCGATCTTCCTGCTCTTCCTGCTGCCCTGGATCGACCGCGGCCGGGTCCGCTCGATCCGCTACCGCGGGCTCGGGCACAAGATCAACCTGGCGCTTTTCGCGGTGGCGTTCGTTTGCCTGAGCTATCTCGGTCTCCGAGCCCCTTCAGAGGTGTACTTCGGTCTGACCGTGACGACCTGGGCCCAGATCTGGACCGTGGTGTACTTCGGGTTCTTCGCCTTCCTGTTCACGTACACCGCCTTTGGGTTTGAACGCACCAAGCCCGTGCCGGAGAGGGTGACCGACTGATGAGAAAACTCGCACTGATTCTGTTTCTCGGTCTTTTCTCCGGTGGCGCATGGAGCGCCGGTGGCAGCGCGGACCTGATGGACGCACAGGTCGACGTGTCCAACGAGGCTTCGCTGCAGCGCGGCGCGAACCTGTTCGCCAACAACTGCATGGGCTGCCACTCGGCCAAGTATGTCCGTTGGAACGCGCTCCCCGAAGCGCTCGGTATTCCCATGGCGATGGTCGAGGAGTCGCTCATCTACGGCGCCTACACGCAGGGTGACACCATCAATGCAGCCATGCGCCCGGAGGATGCCGCCGACTGGTTCGGTGCGCCGCCGCCGGATCTGTCGCTGACGGCGCGCTCCCGCGGTGCGGACTGGGTTTATACCTATCTGAACAGCTTCTATCAGGACCCGGACGCCAGCATCGGCTGGAACAACACCCTGCTCGCCAACTCCTCCATGCCGCATGTGCTCTGGCGTCTGCAGGGCGTCCCGGAGGCCCGTTACGAGGAGAGCCACGGCGAGCTCCAGGTGGCCGGAATCCGGTTACCCGAGGGGCAGCAGGGGATCATGACCGAAGACGAGTATCACCAGGCCACCCGGGACATCACCAACTTCATGGCCTTCATGGCGGAGCCCGTGCGGGCCAAACGCCAGGAGATCGGCGTATGGGTCATCGGCTTCCTGGTGATCTTCACGGTGCTCGCCTGGTTCATGAAGCGTGAGTACTGGAGGGATATCCACTGAGTGGTCAGGCCGAACAGCTGGGCGCACCGCCGGTGACGCTCAGCCAGCGAACTTCGATTGGTCTCTATACCGACCCGTCGGCGGTGGAGAGTCATCGAGTGCGATTGGTGCTGGCCGAGAAGGGCATCGGGGTCGAGGTGGTGGAAGTGGCCCCCGAGGGGCCACAGCCCGAGGACCTCGCGGACCTTAATCCCTACGCGGAGACCCCGACGCTGGTCGATCGGGATCTCGCGCTCTACGACCCGCGGGTGATCTGCGAATATCTCGATGAGCGTTTCCCGCATCCGCCGTTGATGCCCATTGACCCGGTATCACGTGCCAAGGCGAAGCTGGTTATCTCGCGGATCGACCGCGACTGGTATCAGCTGCTGGGTCAGCTCGAGCAGGCGGAACGGCGCGGCAAGCCCGCCGTCAGACGCCAGCTTGCCGAGAGTCTGGCCGCCAGCGCCGATGTCTTTGATACAGGCATGACGTATTTCCTGAGCGACGAGATCACCATGATGGATTGTGTGCTGGCGCCGCTGCTCTGGCGACTGGAGCACTACGGCGTCGAGCTGCCGGTCGAGGCCGCTGCGATCGACTCCTATGCCGAGCGGCTGTTCGCCCGGGACCCTTTCCAGGCCAGCCTCACCCGCACCGAACAGGCAATGCGTACGACTTGATGACGCCGAGCCGACCCTACCTGATCCGCGGACTCTACGAGTGGATCGTCGATAACGGCCTGACGCCCCATCTGCTGGTCAATGCGGAAGGCGAGGCGGTTGAGGCGCCGCTTGAATTCGCGGATGGCGGGCGGCTGGTATTGAACGTCTCGCCCAGTGCTGTACGCGGTCTTGATCTGGGCAATGAGTGGGTATCCTTCAATGCCCGCTTCGGTGGCCGGCCCCGCCAGGTGAACGTCCCCGTTGCCGAGGTGATGGCGATCTACGCCCGCGAGAATGGCCGCGGCATGCTCTTCACCCCCGAGGATGGTGACGGAGAACCGCCACCCGAGGGAGGCCAGGACGACGGGGCGGGTTCCGGATCCGCCGGCGGCAACCGTCCCGGACTCCGCGTCGTCAAATAGCCCGCGTCGGGTTCAGCCCCCGAAAAGCTGTCGGTCAATCAGGTCGCACAGGCAGTGAATCACCAGCAGATGGACCTCCTGGATTCGGGCCGTGACCTCGTGGGGTACCCGGATCTCGACATCGTCCCCTGCCAGCTTCAGGGCCATGGGCCCGCCGTCCCGGCCGCTGAGCACGACCACATGCGCGCCGCGGTCGTGGGCCGCCTCGATGGCCCGGATCACGTTGTCGCTCCCGCCACTGGTACTGATGGCCAGCACCACGTCGCCGGGGAGGGCGAGGGCGCGGATCTGTCGCGCAAAGACCTCGCGAAAGTCATAGTCGTTGGCGATCGAGGTAATCGTCGAGCTGTCCGTGGTGAGCGCGATGGCCGGCAGTCCCGGACGCTCCATCTCGAAGCGGTTGAGAAGCTCAGAGGAGAAATGCTGGGCATCGCCTGCCGAGCCGCCATTGCCGCAGCTCAGGATGCGCCCCTCGTGCTGAAGGCATTCGGTCATCAGCATGCCGGCCTGCTCGATGAACGGGCGAAGCTGGTCCAGGGCCACCTGTTTGGCCTGGATGCTTTCGTGGAAATGCTGTGCGATCCGCTCACTGGCGTTCATGTGTCTACCTTGTCGTTGTCGTGTCTCGTCAATCATCGGCCCTGAAGGCATCTTTCAGCCAGGTAACCTCGTTGTGACCGGGCTGGAGGGCGATCACGTCGAAGCGGGCAGGCGGCTCGTCTCGCTGCCGCTGAAGCCAGGCACCGGCAGCGGCCAGGAGGCGACGCCGCTTGGCATGGGTGATGCTGTCGACTCCGTCGCCGAATTCACCGGCTGAGCGGGCCCTGACCTCCACGAAAACCACTTCCTCGCCATCCTGCATGATGAGGTCGATCTCGCCCCGACGGATCCGGAAATTGCGCGCCCGCAGGCGGAGGCCATGATCCTCGAGATAGGTGAGGGCGCGTGCCTCGGCGGCTTGGCCGGTCTCCTGCGGGCGGGGTTTCATGGCAGGTAGGCCGGTATGCCCGATCCATTTTCCTGCGCGGGTCGGAGACGCTCGAGCCCGCCGGAGGTTACCCGTGCCGGCACCAGCTGCCGCTGGATAATCCCCTCCGGGTCCAGGCTCAGCCTGCCGGTCACGCCGGGAAGGTGCAGCTCGGCGCTGCGTGCGAGGGCATCGAGGGCGCGTAGCAGGCGATAGCTGTCCACACCGAGGGCGACCAGCTGGCCCGGATCGGAAGATGGGTCGGCCTCGCGGAGCTGTTCCCTCGCGCCAATGCCGGCATCATCCGATGCACCGTCAAGCAGCCAGGGCATGCGAGCCAGCATGACACCGCTGAGATCGTTATCGGCGCCGGCCTGATGCTGCTGTGGATAGCTCTCGCTAATGGCCAGGACCGGCAGATCGATGCCGCGATGAAACCGGATCTGCGGCGTGATGAGTCTTGCGTCACGCCCGAAGGCGGCCATGAAGACGCCATCGGCGTCCTGGCGGCGGCGGACCTCGAAGCCGAACCCTTCGCCGGTGATGGATCGCAACCGCTGGTAGCGCTCGTCACTCAGATCCAGCTGAAACAGGCGCCGGATCGGGCCCGTCAGGTCCTCCTGGTCCGGGGGGTAGCGGCGTTGCCCGAGGATCTGCCCGCCGGCCTCCTCGAATGCATCGCGGAAAGCGCCGCTGACCCGGCTGCCCCATTCGTCGTCCCGCGCCATCACCAGCAGCCGTTCGTAGCCCATGGCCCTCGCCAGTGCAGCGACGGCGCGGGCGTCGTTCTCCGGCGCCAGGCCGAACTGCACCACGGCGTCGTGGTCCGGGGTGATCTCCACGCGATTGAGTGCGAGCACGGGCACGGGGAGGGATTCGGCGGAGACGAGTTCGCGGACACCGGATTTGCTCAGCGGGCCGATGATGCGTTCCGCGCCCGCGGCGACCGCTGCATCGTATGCGGCGACGACATCGCGGCCGGCGTCGCCCACGTCGAAAAACAGCAGGCGTGGCCGGTCATCCATGTCCGCCTCCGCATAATAGGCGGCCAGAAGACCCTTCTGGATAGCCCTGCCCGCCGCGGCCAGTTCCCCGCTGAGTGGCAGTAGCACGCCCACGACCCGTGGTGGTGAGAGCTCGGCGCGCTGTGCGGACAGCAACCCATCGACGAATGATTCGCTGATCCCGATACCCTCATGCGCGCCCTGCCAGTCGGCGATGAAGGCCCGCATCTCCGCCGGCTGAAGGGCCCGGTTGCGAACGCCGATTGCCAGTTCCAGCCAGGCCGACACGGCCGGGGCCGGCGGCTCGGCGAGGGTCTCGCGAAGCGCGGGCATGGGCGTTTCCATCAGCATCGCCCACAGCGCCGCTTCATTAGCCAGACGTTGCTCGCGGGAGAGCGCCCGATCGGCAAGCGAAACACGGTAGGTGACGGCTGCCCCCAGGTTGCCCCGGGCCGCCTCGGCGCGGGCCAGCGATTCCAGACGCAGGGGCTCCATGCGCGCCGACAGCGGGGTCGGCAGCGTGCCCAGGCGGTCAATGACCTCCATCGGTGGCAGTTCCGGGTCGAGTCGCGTGCGCAGCAGATTGGCCACAGCGGTATTCGAGGGTGTAGCGCGGGCTTCGCGTGTGTCCAGCCACTGCGCGGCAGGTTCCGGGTCATCCAGTTCCAGCGCCAGTGTCGCGGCTTCCAGTCGCAGGCCGGTGGCCTCCGGCTCTGGCAGCTCCGCCGCCGCCATGCGCAGCAGTGTAATGGCCCTGCTGGTATTGCCGCGCGCCAATGCGGCCTCGGCATCATCCAGTTGTGGCGAGCTGATCTCCCCGAGCGGGGTCGCGTCCCGGGGCGTCATCGGGGCACAGCCGGCGATCAGCAGTGCGATCGTCAGCAGGGCGATTGGAATACGGGCACTGAACAAGGGCGAGCCTCGCGGTGATCGGAACGGCCGGTTAGACTGCCCGGCAGGTTTGCTGGAAGTATCGATTCCGGGGATAAAGCGTGTCAAACGAGTCCGGCCGACTTTTCGTGGTCGCCACGCCCATTGGCAATCTGGGCGATCTGAGCGATCGCGCGCGGGAGGTGCTCGCCGCCGTTCATCGGATTGCCGCGGAAGATACGCGCCACAGCGGTCAGTTGCTCGGTCGTCTGGGCATCCGCAGCCCGATGATCAGTCTTCATGAGCATAACGAGGCCGAGCGGGTAACACGGATCCTCTCCTGTCTGGAGGCCGGCGAGTCGGTCGCCCTGGTCAGCGACGCGGGGACGCCCCTGATCAGTGACCCGGGCTATCGGCTGGTACGTGCCGCCCGGCAGGCGGGCTTCGAGGTGCTGGCAGTGCCCGGGCCAAGCAGTGTCATCGCTGCGCTGTCGGTGGCCGGTCTGCCAACCGATCGCTTTTTCTTCGAGGGGTTCCTCCCGGCCCGGCCCGCTGCCCGGCGCCGGCGTCTCGAGGCCTTGGCCGGTCAGCCCCATACGCTGGTCTTCCTCGAGGCCGGTCGACGGGTTCCCGCGGCGCTCGACGACCTGTCCGACCTTCTCGGGGCGGGGCGGGAAGGCGCCGTCTGCCGTGAGCTCACCAAGCGATTCGAGACCACCCGAAGCGGTTCGCTCGCGGAACTGGCGGACTGGATCCGCGGGGATGCCACCCGGGTTCGGGGTGAGTTCGTCATCCTGGTGGGGCCGGATCCGGACGATCGGGCACCCTCAGCGGCGCCCGTTCCGGATACGGCATCCCTGCTGCAGATGCTGCGCGCGGAGGGGCTGGGGGCAAAGGCGGCCGCGCGGGTCACGGCGCGTATCACCGGCGAGTCCGCCAATGCCCTTTATGACCGGGCCGTGCAGGAAGGCTGAGTCCGGGCGTCAGCGGACGTTCAAAGTGTTATGATTCATACCGGAAGTCGGCCGGACAGTCGCTGCGTCCCCGGACGTGGAGGAAAGTCCGGGCTCCACAGGGCAGGGTGCCAGGTAACCCCTGGGCGGCGTGAGCCGACGGAAAGTGCCGCAGAAAACGAACCGCCGATGGCCGTCCACGGACGGCACAGGTAAGGGTGAAAAGGTGCGGTAAGAGCGCACCGCGCGGGTGGCAACACCTTGCGGCAGGGTAAACCCCACTCGGAGCAAGACCGAATAGGGGAGCGAAGGCGCGGCCCGCGTCAGCTTCCGGGTAGGTCGCTCGAGTTGCACGGCGACGTGCATCCCAGATGAATGACTGTCTCCGACAGAACCCGGCTTACAGGCCGGCTTCCACCCTTTCTTTTTGATGTGAATTCTCGCATTTTTCCCTAACTCAATGTTTTGAAACCTGATTTATTGGGCCTTTCTCGGGACGCTTCGAATTCCGGGGCGGGCTTCGTAAGTTCCTGTCGTGGTGGGGAAAATTCCGCCCCCACTGGGTTGACGGGCGGAGTGCTGCTGTCTAGAGTGTGGCCATAAGTGGGGAAAAGTGGTGAAAAATGGTTGCCACGGGTGAATCAGGGGGAATCCAGTGTTTCGTGGTGTCACCCACATCAATCTCGACGCGAAAGGGCGGATAGCCTTCCCCAGCCGTTATCGAGAGCGGCTGTCCGGGCTTTGCGACGGGAACCTTGTGGTGACCGTGGATCGCGATCATTGCCTGCTTGTCTACCCGTTGCCGGAGTGGGAGCACATTGAGCAGAAGCTCGTTCGCCTGCCCAGCCTCAACCCCACGGCGCGTCGCCTCCAGCGACTGCTCATCGGCCATGCCACCGAATGCCAGCTGGACGGCAATGGGCGCATTCTCCTGCCCGGTCCCCTGCGTGAGTTTGCCGCGCTCGAGAAGCGCACCGTTCTGATCGGCCAGGGCAACAAGTTCGAACTCTGGGACGAGGACATCTGGACCCGCCGCCGCGATGAGTGGCTGGAGGAAGCGGCCGCGGCCGAGGACCTGCCGGGCGATCTCGAATCGCTTTCATTGTAGGGGGTGCCGAGTTTGCGCGATTCCACGGGACATCAGGCGGTGATGCGGGACGAAGCCGTTGCGGCGCTGGCCCCGCGGGCGGGCGGAGTCTACGTGGATGGCACCTACGGCCGTGGCGGACACGCCATGGCGCTCATCTCCGCGCTGGATAACAGCGCCTGCATCTGGCTGGTCGACCGCGATCCATCGGCCATAGCGCTTGCCCGCAAGCGCCATGGCGAGGATCCGCGCTGCCATATCCTTCAGGCGAATTTCGCTTCCCTGGGTGAGCATCTCCGGGCCGCCGGTCTGGCTGGTCAGGTCGCCGGCATCCTGCTCGATCTGGGTGTCTCCTCGCCGCAACTGGATGAGGCCGACCGCGGCTTCAGCTTTCTGCGCGAGGGGCCACTCGACATGCGCATGGATAACCGTACCGGCGAGACCGCCGCGGAGTGGCTGCAGCAGGTGGATGCCGCCACGCTCTCCCGCGTGCTGAAGGAATACGGCGAAGAGCGTTACGCCCGTCGTATCGCGGCGGCCATCTGCGCGGCCCGCGACGCCGGCGATCTGCCCGGGACGACCACCGGGCTGGCCGAGTTGATCGCTGGTGCCGTGCCCCGTTCCGAGCCCGGCCGCCATCCGGCGACCCGGAGCTTTCAGGCGATCCGTATTCATCTCAATGACGAGCTCGGGTCGCTGGAGCGGTTTCTCGAGGACGTCTGTGACCTGCTTGGCCCCCACGGTCGGTTGGTCGTCATCAGCTTCCACTCGCTCGAGGATCGTCGGGTCAAGCGCTTCATCAACCGCCGTAGTCAGGTCGGTGACCTGCCGCCCGGTGCCGGCGTGGTACCCCCCGAGAAGCGTCCGACGCTGCGCCGGGTGGGTCGGGCGTGTCGGGCCGCTGACGAGGAGGTCAGCGCCAATCCCCGTGCGCGGAGCGCCACCATGCGCGTTGCGGAGCGTCTGCCATGAGCCGCCCGGGCTTGCTGGTGGGCCTGCTGGCGCTGGCGGTGATGGGGTCGGCGATCGCCGTGGTCGAGGTCAAGCATCAGAGCCGCAGCCTGTTTCTGACCCTGGAATCCCTGCGCGATTCGCGTGACGAGCTGAATACGGCATGGAGTCGGCTACGCCTCGAGCAGGGGGCGCTGGCCATGCATTCCCGGGTGGAGCGGATTGCACGGGACTCCATCGGGCTGCGCCAGCCCGCGCCGGAGCGCACCACCATGCTGCGGCTGGATGTCGGGGAGGCGCGGCCGTGAGCCGTCGGCCCGAGACCGTCGATACGCCGCCGGCCTGGCGTCGGGGCGTGGTGCTGGTCCTGCTGCTGGCGCTACCGCTCGTCCTGATGGCGCGCGCGGTGTCCCTGCAGCTCCTGGAGGGCGACTTCCTGCAGGGGCAGGGGGATCAGCGGCATCTGCGGGTGGAGTCGCTGCCCGCCCACCGCGGCACCATCCATGATCGCCACGGTGAACCGCTGGCGATCAGTGCGCCGGTGGATTCCGTCTGGGCGGATCCGGGTGTCACCCTGGATGAGGCCGACCCGGCGCAGATGCAGGCCCTGGCCGGTCAGCTCGGGCTGGATGCCGCCACCCTGCGCGCCGACCTCGAGGCACGTCGGTCCCGCGAGTTCTTTTACCTGCGCCGTCATGTCGATCCGGCCCATGCCAACGACGTGATGTCGCTGGAAGTGCCCGGCGTGGCGCTGCAGCGCGAATACCGCCGCTTCTATCCCGCGGGCGAGGTCACAGGGCATGTACTGGGCTTCACCGATATCGATGATCGCGGTCAGGAAGGGCTCGAGCTTGCCTACGAGGACTGGCTCTCGGGTGAGCCCGGCGCCAAGCGTGTCCTGCGTGATCGGCTCGGTCGCAATATCGAGGATGTCGAGCGCCTGCGTGAGCCGGCGCCGGGCCGCGATCTGCACCTGACCATCGATAAGCGCCTCCAGTACATCGCCTATCGCGAGCTGAAGGCGGCGGTGGAGCGCAATGATGCGCTGGGCGGATCGCTGGTGCTGCTCGATGTGACCACCGGCGACATCCTCGCCATGGTCAACCAGCCGTCATTCAACCCCAATCGTCGGCAGGACATTACGGGTGGGCGCTACCGCAATCGTGCCGTCACCGACATCTATGAACCCGGGTCGGTGATGAAACCCTTCACCGTGCTGGCCGCGCTGCGCAGTGGTCGGTACACGCCGGATACGCCGGTGGAGACCGAGCCCGGCGTGATGCGGGTCGGTACACATACCGTGCGTGATGTCCGCAATTTCGGCGAGCTCACGGTGACCGGTGTGCTGCGCAAATCCAGCAACGTGGGTGCGGCCCGGATCGCACTGGATCTGGAGGGCGGCCGGGTATGGCAGGTGTTCAATGAAATGGGACTGGGTCGGCCGACCGGTGTCGCGTTCCCCGGCGAGGCGGCCGGCTTTGTCTCCGCGATGCCCTCGGAGCGACCGGTGGAGCGGGCAACGCTCGCGTTCGGCTACGGACTCTCGGTGACCAACCTGCAGCTCGCCCGCGCCTACGCCGCCATCGCGGCCGACGGCATGTTGCCGGCCCCCGGCCTCCTCTCCGACGGGGG
>P_1C_Liq_1_UnCtyDRAFT_1000226_pt1 | contig 13246 bp, 13 predicted proteins | sample Pon1CUnioCityCA_2_FD_10230 | JGI IMG/M metagenome (IMG submission 10230) | reverse complement strand
CGCGTTACTAAAGAATATGGCAGGTTACGGTTTTTTTGACCAAGAGAGTATTGCGGTATGGGACGAACAATTAGTTGATCACGGTCAGCGTATCTACGAAGGTAGAAAGGCATTCATTGAGGCGTTTATTCCAATTTTTCAGAAATATTATCAATGGCTCTCCAATCAAAATGAAGTGGTTGATCTGGTTTATCATTCGCAGTTACACGAAGAAGCGCTTGAAACATTGTTAAACCGTTCGCGGCGCAAAGATGAACAGAAACAATACACGACGACAGGTACGCATAAAGATGATCTCATTTTTAGAATTAAGGGACAACCGATTAAAAAATTTGGATCACAGGGTCAGCAAAAGTCGTACTTAATTGCGTTGCGTTTGGCACAGTATGATTGGCTAAAAAGTCAATTGCATTTTCGTCCCGTTTTGTTACTTGACGATATTTTTGATAAATTAGACCATTATCGGGTAGAACGATTGATGCAAATGGTGGATCAGCAGGATTTTGGACAGGTAATGATTACAGATACTGATCGCGATCGCATTGCTCGAATTTTTGAAACAAATGAAATATCCTATAAGGCATTTGAAGTAAAAAATGATGAGATCGCCGAACTTGAAATTAATACACAAGAAAAATGAGAGAAAAAGAGCGCAGTCAAGAGGATCAAAAGATAAGTCGCATCATGGATAAAATGTTTCGCGCTTATGGACTTGAGGGGAAGATGAAAGAGATGGATGTGCTCAACGCCTGGGAAGAGATGATGGGAAAAGCCGTCGCTAATCGGACCGAGAAACTCTTTATCTCAAATAAGGTGCTTCATATTAAGCTCACTTCTTCAGTAATGCGAGATGAGCTTCAATTTGGTAAACAAGTGATTATTCAGCGCGTCAATCAATTGGCTGGAGATGAGTTGATTCATGATATTTGGTTCGAATAGAAGACCTTTGAGCAAACAACGGTATTATTCGTGACGACTCATTCAATTTTAAGGAACTTTTTTCTGTGGTACCAAATGACTTTTTAACTTTGTGCAAAAAGGAAGAAGAATGAAGATATACAATGATATTCTGGAAACTATTGGTGATACTCCTTTAGTCAAACTTAACAAGCTAACGAAAAACATCAAAGGAACGGTTCTGGCGAAAATCGAGACGACGAATCCCGGGAATTCTGTGAAAGATCGTATGGCCGTTAAAATGGTTGATGATGCTGAGAAAAAAGGGTTGATTAAACCGGGAGGAACAATTATTGAAGGAACTTCTGGAAATACTGGTATGGGCTTAGCACTTGCTTGTATCGCAAGAGGTTATAAACTCGTTTGTGTATTGAGTGACAAGCAAAGTAAGGAAAAAATGGACATCCTTCGCGCTGTAGGAGCTGAAGTCATTGTTTGTCCGAATAACGTAGAGCCAGATGATCCACAGTCGTATTATTCTGTTTCGCGTCGTTTAGCTGAAGAGACACCGAACTCTTGGTATGTGAATCAGTATGATAATCTTTCCAACCGCGAGGCGCACTATGAATCTACGGGTCCAGAAATCTGGGATCAGACGGACGGTAAACTTACGCACTTTGTGGTAGGTGTTGGAACGGGAGGTACGATTTCCGGAGTAGGTAAGTATCTTAAAGAGAAAAACCCCGATATCAAGATTTGGGGTATCGATAGTTATGGATCTGTCTTTAAAAAATATCATGAAACAGGGGAGTTCGACGAGAATGAAATTTATCCTTATGTGACAGAAGGAATTGGAGAAGATATTTTACCGAAAAATGTTGATTTCTCTGTGATCGATCGATTCGAAAAAGTGACGGATAAAGATGCGGCAAATTATACGCGAAAATTGGCGCGTGAAGAGGGGATTTTCGTTGGAAATTCAGCAGGTGCAGCTGTTAAGGGTGTACTTCAACTTGGAGACGAGATTAAAGAGGACGATATGGTCGTCGTACTTTTTCACGATCACGGAAGCCGCTATGTTGGAAAAATATTTAATGACGATTGGATGCGCGATCGTGGATTTCTTGAAGAAGACCACAAAACTGCAGAAGATTTAATACAGGGGCATATTGACAAGCCAATGATCACGTTGGGTGTTGAAGAGCTCGTTTCTCACGCTGTCGGCAAAATGCGTCAACACAAAATATCTCAAATCCCAGTAACCAAGAACGGTGAATTTGTGGGTATGATTGATGAGAGTACATTAATCAATAAAATTCTGGATGATGAATCGATGAAAGATGTGCCCATTGGAGATATTATGGGGCCAAAACTACCGGTTGTTCATGCGGAAACATCGATAAAAGAATTATCCAAGGTAATTAACAAAGATGTTCCTGCAGCTCTTGTAGAACTTGGAAATGGCAATCATCACATCGTTACACGACACGATTTGATCGCCGCGATTGGTTAGATGAAAATTATTCAAGATCAAATGGGAAATGATGTTCGCCTGGAGAACCAACCCAAGCGCATTGTTTCCCTTGTTCCTTCCCAAACAGAGCTACTTTTTGATTTGGGTTTAGACGAGGAGGTAGTTGGAATCACCAAATTTTGTATTCATCCCCATGAGTGGTTTCGCAATAAAAAACGGGTAGGTGGCACGAAAGATGTCAAAATTGATGAGGTGCGTGCCCTGAACCCCGATTTGATTATTGGTAATAAAGAAGAAAACTCAAAGCGAGATATCGAAGCGCTTCAATCGTTGGCACCAGTGTGGATGAGTGATGTATATACGCTACAAGATAGTTGCTCCATGATTCGCAATATTGCTGACATCTGCGGAAAGTCTGAAAGAGGTACAGCATTGGTAGACGCAATAGAGTCGGCTTTTCAAACAGTAGAAGATCACCCCCTAGTAGGTCAACGTGTACTTTATTTAATTTGGCAACATCCTTATATGGGAGTGGCCAGGAATACGTTTATTGACCATGTATTGACCCAACAGTTGGGTTTTAGCAATGTCCTCGAAAACCTTGAGCGTTACCCGGCCGTCGAACTTGATAGCATTGATGTTCCGGATATTATTATGTTGAGTACAGAGCCATTTCCTTTTCGAGAAAAACATATAGAGCTATTTAAATCGGAGTTTCCGAAGACTAAAGTGATTTTAGTAGATGGAGAATACTTCTCTTGGTATGGATCTCGTTTGAAAGACGCCCCCCATTATTTCAAAGGATTACTAAAACAAATTCAGCTAGATAATTAAGCATGTTTTGTTAGAGTTTAATCAATAATTTTAATAATTCGAGGGACACCTTTTTTTCCTCAGGGAAGCGCATTTCACCAGTTATTTTGAGTTGATTATCGCCTACCTCCTTGGTGTGGAATTCAAAATAACTTAAATCATGAAAGAATTTGCGCGAATATTTTACTGGAGGGAACATTTTAGCAAATTGTGCAATAATCCCTTCTCCTTGAATGTTTAAAGTAGCTTCTGGATTTCCGCGCATCAGTGGAAGTGGAGGTTCATTAACTTGTGAAAGAACAGGACTTTTGGAAATACCAATGACCACTTCTTTAGGCGATAGTTGCTCGTAATAATAATCCGTTGTTCCAATGGAGATGGAGTTGGAGGAATTCACTTCAATGAGGGATGCTCTGGTGCTTAAAGTATCGATGAGGATACCAAAATTGAGGCTGTCTTGAAAACGAAATACACCATCGAATTGTGGAAGGAAAACAGTAGAACCGCTGACATTTTCAATTTGAACACCGTAAATCATGAGTTGTTGAGACGTTATGGGGGGGAGTTCCATGGCATAAGATGACATGAGTTGATCCATGATGGCATAAACACTATCGGGCAATTGGCCTGCTCGAATTTCCAGAAATGGATCGCGGGCAGGCTCTTGTAACTGGGAGTATGTTCCACAGGCGTATTGCAATGCTGGGTTTTTTTGACCGACTCCTTCGAATAACAATGAATTGTCGTTAATGTAGGTGTGTAATTGAAGGTTTTGAATATAATTCTTTGAAGAACCTTTATAAAACAGTTCTAACAATTCATCTTTACCTTGTGCTTTCTGGTTGGATGAAAAATGATGCGGTACTTCATGGGGATCGTTAATAATAATTTGTGCTTTGCGTTCGTAATGCTCATGCTGTTCTTGGGTACTTTTCTCTGGTAAATAAATCAGGCAACCAATATCGTCGGAGAAGTATTTGATGGGTTTACTTGCTCCAAATTCAAAAGAAGCAAATTGCTCTGGGTTGTTCAAGCTGAGAAGGACACCATTAACGGACGCCCCTTGCTCTTGACTTTCTTGAAAAAGAATAACTTGCTGTCTCCAGTCAATACCAGTCTTGGGAAATTCCAATTCACTGCTTTCAAAGTCAATTTGTTGAGTTTCATTTTGGGTAAAATTACCTCCGTATACCCCGTCAAAAAAGAGTCGTTTAAATATAATATTGTTATTTATTTTAATGACAGAAGTAGCCGTTTCAGGAACATGTTTTTGAATGTGAAGAGTTGATTCAGTTGTGAACAATGGAATTAGCAAAAGCAAGATCCAACTGCTTATGATCATAACGATAGCTGTCAATATGATTTGAATTTTCTTCACAATGCGTAGTAAGTTCAGTGAAAAGACTAATTTTGTGCCCTAACAAATGTAATTAAATCGGATGCAATAACTTGTAGTTTTGTAATGATTTTCGATAAAAAAGGTGAAAATGAGTGGGTATTTACGAATCATGCGGTTATTTGGCTGGAAAATTGATCCGCAGCGACCTGAAGTAAAAAAAGCAATTGTCGCCGTAGGGCCACATACTAGTAACTGGGATTTTATTATTGGTAAGATGGCTTTTAATCATTATGGTGTCAAAGCTCGTTTTTTGATCAAGAAAGATTTGTTTTTCTGGCCGTTGGGACCATTACTGCGAAAACTGGGTGGGATTCCTGTGGATCGTAAAAAGAACAATAATTTTACGGATCAGGCGAAACAATATTTTGAAGAAAACGATGATCTCTATATGGTTTTTACTCCTGAAGGGACGCGCGACTACAATCCGCGATGGAAGAAAGGTTTTTACTTTATTGCACTGAAGGCTGAAGTTCCTATTTATCTTGCTTATATTGACTATAAACGCAAGATAGGAGGTTTTTTAGAGTTGTTTGAGCCGACTGGTGATATCGAAAAAGATATGGCTTTTATTAAAAAAAGGTTGAGTGAGTTCACTGGTAAGGTCCCAGAAAATGGAATTCGTCCTGTGGACCAGGAGTGAATTAAGCATTCATTTTTTTAGAATCTTCAACGAGTGAACGGAGCGTGTCGAGTTCTTTTTCCTTTAAATAGCGCCATTCTCCTACGGGCATATCCAATTCAATGTTCATGATGCGCGTGCGTTTCAATTTTACGACATCGTATCCAAGGTATTCAGCCATACGTCGAATTTGACGGTTGAGACCTTGTGTCAGTACGATCTTAAACGTGTTTTTGTTTAGTTGTTCAACCCGGCATTTTCGAGTTATAGTATCGAGTATAGGAACTCCGTTGGCCATGCGATCGATAAAATCTTGTGTAATGGGTTTATCAACGGTCACAATATATTCTTTTTCGTGATTGTTGCGAGCTCGCAAAATTTTATTGACAATATCCCCGTCGTTTGTCATGAGAATGAGTCCTTCACTCGGTTTGTCTAGCCGGCCAATAGGGAAAATACGTTCGGGATAGTTCACAAAATCTACAATATTGTCTTTTTCAACACGCGTATCCGTTGTACAAACAATACCAATAGGTTTATTTAGCGCAATGTAGACGTGCTCTTTATCTTTATTGGATATAGACTTTCCATCGACTTCTACGTTATCACCTGGTTGAACTTTGGTGCCCATTTCTGGTACCTTTCCGTTGATGGTTACACGTTCTTGCTGGATGAGTTTATCCGCTTTTCGTCGCGAGCAAAACCCCGCCTCACTCAAATATTTGTTGATTCGCGTTTCTTTCATAGGACAAAGATAGTGGAAACGAGCAATTCTCAAATACGCACCGAAAGAAGTCTGTAGTAAGCACCTTGAGGAGCCTCATAGGTGCTTAATTAAGTGCTTTGTTGAATTGTGCTCAGCTGACAACTACTTTTCTAGTGTAAGCTTAAACTTGTTGAGTTTTAGCACCATTTTTTGATCTTTCAGCTCGATAATATCCATCCTACCTGCCAACGAAAACCCTCCCATTCCGCCAATACGTGTAGAGGAGATGAAGAGTTGTCCATCAGTTGTAGTCCATTTAGAATCAAAACCAAAATACTTACATTTGTCTGGTGCTTCAGCTTTTATTTTTTTAGTTTCCGTACCATCACCAAGTGGCTTTGCAGCTTCTGTCGTAAAATTCCAGGTTGTTTGCTTGTCACACGCTTTTAATTCGACCTTGTTACCGTCTTTAGAAAACTTGGTCAGTTTCCATTCACCAGCAATTTTGCTTTGATCTATACCGCTACCACATGCCATCAATAAAAGCGTTGCCGTGGCGAAAAAACTAATTCTAAATATATTCATCATCATATTTTTAGGTAAAACTAAAGTTTATTTGAAACACTGCTGTTAAATTAGGGTTATTTTGCTGTCTCTTGTTGATGGGATATGGGATCACTCTCTACTCTCCTTACTCTTGCTCAATACTGAAAAGTGCCCAGAGAGGGAGTCGAACCCTCACGCCCTAACGGACACATGGCCCTCAACCATGCCTGTCTACCAATTCCAGCACCTGGGCGGCAGTGGAGGCGCAAAGATATAAAATTGATTGGAAATAAATCCCTTTGAACAAAAAAAAGCGAGACAATTTTGCAATTGCCTCGCTTAACACAGTGAGTGAATAAAAATTATTTATTTATGGCTTTAACAACAGCTTTGAAAGCATCTGGGTGATTCATCGCGAGGTCAGCAAGGACCTTACGATTCATTTCCATTCCACTTTTGTTGTATTTACCCATAAATTGAGAATAACTCATTCCGTTTTGACGTGCACCTGCGTTGATACGCATGATCCATAGTGAACGGAATTTTCTTTTCTTCTGCTTACGTCCTTCATAAGCGTATACAAGTCCTTTTTCGACAGCATTTTTAGCTACTGTCCAAACATTTTTTCTTCTTCCGTAATAACCTTTCGCAAGTTTTAATACTTTCTTGCGTTTAGCTCTGGAAGCTGCGTGATTTACTGATCTTGGCATAATTTTAATTGTTTTTTGGTATAAAGTGCTTCACTGTTTCAGAAGGCTTGGGTACTCAATACCGGGTTTAATACTAACCTCCTGTGCATTATTTAACGCACAGAATTTTTACTTCATACAAAGTTGAACTTTGATATTTGGCTCATCCGATTTGTCAACTAGACCTGAATGTGTCAAATTTCGCTTTTGTTTCTTTGTTTTTTTGGTGAGAATGTGGCTTTTAAAAGCGTGCTTTCTCTTGATTTTTCCACTACCAGTTACCTGAAATCTTTTCTTGGCACTGGATTTTGTTTTCATTTTTGGCATGTTTTCTCTATTTTATGGTTCACTGTGTAATTCTTATTTTTTTTCTTTCTTCGGATTGATCATAATCGTCATCCGTTTTCCTTCCAACTTCGGCATCATTTCTAATGTTCCATAGTCAGCAAGTTCTTGAGCAAATCGCAATAAAAGAACCTCCCCACGGTCCTTAAAAACAATCGTTCGTCCGCGGAAGAATACAAAAGCCTTAACTTTCGATCCGTCTGACAAGAACTTTTTAGCATGTTCTAATTTAAAATTAAAATCATGCTCTTCGGTGTTCGGACCAAATCGCACCTCTTTTACAGTTACTTTCGATTGTTTGGCTTTGAGCTCCTTTTGTTTCTTTTTCTGATTATATAAATATTTTTTATAATCTAGTATTTTACAAACGGGTGGTTCTGCTTTTGGAGAGATTTCAACCAAGTCAAGACCTTCATCTTCTGCGATTTTTAACGCTTCTTTGGTGTCCATGACTTGCGGCTCACGTCCTTCACCTACAAGACGAATCTTGGGCACGCGAATCCGTTCATTAATTCTGTTTGGATCTTCTTTTCTTCTGGGTTTGAATTTCTTTTTTGGTCTTCTCATTTATTCATTTTAAAGGTGAAATACTCATTTATGTATTTAACTCTTTTGCTACACGTTTGTTTACCAGTTGCTTAAATTCGTCTATGTCCATAGCGCCGAGATCTCCTTCTCCTCGCTGGCGAACAGCAACTTGTTCATTTTCCATTTCTTTTTCGCCGACAACCAGCATGAATGGTATTTTATTCAATTCTGATTCTCGAATTTTTTTACCAATCTTCTCATTTCGATCATCAACGAATCCGCGAATATCGGAATTATTTAAGACTTGAGAAACTTTTTCTGCATAATCGTTGAATTTCTCGCTGATCGGTAAAATGGCGTATTGCTCTGAAGTTAACCATATTGGGAAGTCTCCGGCACAATGCTCCAATAATACGGCTACAAACCGTTCCATCGAACCAAAAGGTGCGCGGTGAATCATCACCGGTCGATGTTTTTGATTGTCTGCGCCTACGTATTCGAGTTCAAAACGTTCCGGTAAATTATAGTCAACTTGTATCGTACCTAACTGCCATTCCCGACCGAGAGCATCTTCAACCATGAAATCTAGTTTTGGTCCATAAAAAGCGGCCTCACCGTATTCCACTTTTGTGTTGAGTTCTTTCTCTGCTGCAGCTTCCTGAATCGCCTGTTCTGCTTTATCCCAATTCTCATCTGAACCGATGTATTTTTCATGGTCTTCGCGGTCGCGGAGCGAAATCTGAGCTGTAAAATTTTCAAACTTTAATGTTTTGAAAATATACAAGACAATGTCAATTACGCTTTTGAATTCATCCTTTACTTGCTGCTGTGTACAAAAAATGTGAGCATCGTCTTGTGTGAATCCACGTACACGTGTAAGCCCATGGAGCTCACCGCTTTGCTCATAGCGATATACTGTTCCGAATTCAGCGTAACGGACAGGTAACTCACGGTATGAATGCGGTTTCGCTTTAAAAACTTCGCAATGATGCGGGCAGTTCATTGGTTTTAATAGAAATTCTTCATTTTCATCGGGTGTGTTGATGGGCTGGAAGGAGTCTTCACCGTATTTGGCGTAATGTCCAGAAGTGACGTATAATTCTTTATTTCCAATATGTGGAGTAATGACTTGATCATAACCAGCTTGTTTTTGTACGCGCTTCAGAAAGTCTTCCAGCCGTTGTCGTAGGGCAGCTCCTTTCGGTAACCATAATGGTAAACCTTGCCCGACTTTCTGCGAAAAGGTAAATAATTCTAGCTCTCTACCGAGTTTACGGTGATCGCGTTCGCGGGCCAGTTCTAATTTTTCGAGGTATTCATTGAGCTCGGATTTTTTTGGAAAAGTAATTCCATAAATCCGAGTCAATTGCTTGTTGTTTTCGTCACCACGCCAATAGGCACCTGCAATTGAAGTGAGTTTAATCGCTTTGATATAACCCGTATGAGGTATATGTGGACCGCGGCACAAGTCGGTAAAATCACCCTGTGTGTAAAAAGTGATGTCACCGTCCTCCAGTTCTTCGAGTAATTCTAACTTGTACGGGTCTTCCTTTTCCTTAAAGTATTCAACTGCTTCACCTTTAGGGATTTCTTTCCGAATATATTCATTTTTTTCTTTGGCGAGGTCTTTCATTTTCTGTTCCACCTTTTCCAAATCTTTTTCAGTAATGGTGTAATCCAGAAAATCAACATCGTAGTAAAAACCGTGTTTGATCGGAGGACCAATGGCCAATTTAATGCCAGGGTAATAAAATTCGAGTGCTTCAGCCATTAAATGCGCGGAGGAGTGCCACATAGTTGACTTTCCGCCCTGATCTTTCCAGGTCAGCAAACGCAAGGTGCTGTCTTCCTGGATCGGACGCGTACTGTCGATGACTTCACCATTCACTTCTGCAGCCAATACATTGCGAGCCAAACCTTCACTAATACTTTTAGCTACATCGAGTGCAGTTGTTCCTTTCTCTACTTGTTTTACAGTTCCGTCTGGTAATGTGATATTCACCTCCATCATACTTTCCCTAATTTTTAGCAAAAATACGAGAATCATTTGAATACCGGAAAGCACTGAGAAAAAATGCCTGATAGATATGAGGATTTTCCGCTTGAAATTCGCTTTGAGTTGAATTGAGCTTCCATCAAATAGTGAATAATTGAATCATTATATTTTCAGCGGTGTGTTTTAAAATNGACTGGAAATCATCAATTTTATTTTTTTATATTTAAGCAAATGATCTTCAAAAACCACATTTTTAAACTGCTGGTTGCTTTTGTAATCGGTGTTTTGGCTGCCTGGAATTATCCCGTTCATTGGGTGGTTGTTTTTACATTGTGGGCAACGAGTGTTGTGGTAACTTTATTGATTACCCATTATGGGCGAAAATTACTATTCTTCCGAAAGGGACTAGCGTTTTCATTATTGTTGACCTTTGTTTTTTCAGGTGCTTTATCGCTTCGATTTTCACATCCTGAATCACAGCGTCGACATTTTTCTAATGTGGTGTTGAAAGGTGATCAGTTCATAGGAACGGTTAAAGAATTTGAATGGGGTAGTGGTGATTTTCACAAGTTGATTTTATCTACTGACCATCTGATTCAAAGGGGAGATTCAAAGCAAATTACGGGTGATTTGCTATGTTACGTTGAGTGTAAAAATTATCTTTTACCTGGAGATCGTTTACTAGTGGATGCAGCTCCGCAACCCATTACGAATGATAATAACCCTGGAGGATTCGATGCGAAAGGGTATTGGGCGACGCAAGGAATTTATCAGTTAGCTTTTGCTGAATCCAGCGATTTTAAGCGACTGGAATCAGCTAATTTTTTTCAGTCGTTTTGGGAGCGATCACGCCTCGCTATTCAGTCTGTTCTGCAGGATCTGTTGTCCGATGAAGCTAGTAGCTTGGCCATTGCATTATCGCTGGGTGATAAATCAAAGTTGTCTCAAGAGAAACGTGCAGCTTTCGCTGATGCTGGAGCTATGCATGTTCTGGCTGTATCAGGGATGCACGTAGGTATTTTACTTGGATTCCTGCAATGGATATTTTTTAAAATAGAGCCATTGCGCCAACGAAATCGCTACATCTATGTGGCATTGATTTTTGTTTGGTGTTTTGCTTTTCTGACCGGACTCTCGGCATCCGTATTTCGTGCGACGATGATGTTTACGGTGCTTTCGGTGGGGCAACTGAGAGGATATTCCTTTTTTAACCTCAATGCACTGTTCATTTCGGCATTTTTATTATTAATAATTGATGCAAAAAACTTGTTTAGTATAGGGTTTCAGCTATCTTTTTTGGCTATGCTGGGCATCAGTTTCTTTTTTCAGCCTATACGCAACCTGATTGAATCGCAATGGAAGTTGGTCAACTATTTTTGGGATGCTACGGCACTGGGGGTAGCTGCTCAGATCGGCACGATTCCGATAAGTTTGTATTATTTTCATCAGTTTCCAAATTACTTTGTGTTGACAAATTTAGGGTTAATCGTTTTGACGGCTGCGGCTTTAATTGCGGTCATAGTGCTATTGGTATTCTCTTGGGTGCCTTTAGTAGCTGAAGGACTGGCTGCACTCACAACTTTGATCTTTGAAATATTAAACGGGGTGGTAAATGGAGTGAGTAACTTGCCAGGTGCAGTAAGTACCGGTTTTTCACCAACTATTACGTGGGTGATTCTGATGTATTTTTTTGTGATTGTCGTATATGTGGGCTGGTCAAAAATGCGAAGAAGTTATTTCCGTGCAGGCATAATAGCGTTATTTCTTGGGGGAATAATTATGATTTTTCAACGTGAAAAAAACAAGTCGGAGAAAGCACTTGTTTTTTTAAATACTTCTGTAGAAGCCCTCATTATTAAGGAACCCATGCAGGCCTATTTTCTTTATCACAAAACTGATGGGAGTATGGAAGAAAATATGAAGTTTGTAGGAGAGGGCTATTCCAAATTAAAGGGTGTACCCATTGATTATATAGCTATGCAGCGTGGTGAAAAATTCAAATACGAAGATGTGAGTGTCACTGTAGCTGACCAGCACTGGAATGTCAGTCATTATCGTAACGCGTATTTATTGACCGATAGTGGAACGGAAAAAAACACAAAGTATAAAGGGTTAACAGTTATATCTACGCGCGAAAAAAGAAAAAGCAGCCCCCATTTTGCAGATTATTATACGGTTGACGGAGCTATTACTTTTTGCGCTAATGGTAAAGGATGTTAGCGTCTTTGTTGTCGCCTATAGACCCAACAATACTGCTTTTTACCACTTGGTATCCATCGTTCAAAACGATTTTATGCTCCACGTAATTGTGGATACCCGAGTCTAATTTTATATTCGCCCAAAAGTGTATCGTATAGTTGGTAACTTTTGGTCTGAAGTTTTCATTCTTCGCCTCAGCCTCTTTACGCCGTTTTTTTAAATCTTCCATGGTTTGTGTAAATTCTTTCTCAGTACCCTTGTATTTGTCCATGGTGTACTCTTTACGGAGTTTACTCATCCTGCGCTCAATGCTTTTGACGCGCATGGAGGCAATTAGGTACTCATCGGTGTAATTCGCCCGAAACTTTTCAAATCGAGGTTCGTTGTAATCTTTGAATGTCGTGTCTGCCCATGCAATAATAGCAGATTCTACCTTTTTTTGATCCTTATTTTCAGATGAATTGGGAACAGACTGGGCAATTCCATGCATCATAAAAAAGGGAGTAACAATAAGTAATAATAGCTTAGTTTTCATAATCCTGTGTTATATAAGATTTGTGTTTTAAAAATGGTGAAAAACTAAATGTCGTCGCTTTGAGGCTTGCCCCCTCTGCTTTCCAAATAATTTTAAATTCATAACCTATGATCTGGTCATTGGCATTTTCCAACATCATTAATTCACCGAATTCTTCGATTGTAATTGATGCACCGGGATGCAGTGATTTTAGCTTTTCAATGGATGAAAATTTGGCAAGTGTCCTGAAGTCAACGGAGTTAATTTTTTGTGCAAGTTTCATCAGTGAAAAGGTGTGATTCATGAATGAATCGAGACCCTTTTTTTGTTGAGCTAATTCCCATTCCCGCTGCTTAAAAAGCTCCAAAAATTCATTTTCTGATTTTGAAATATAGAGATCGCGATTCGTGGTAAAATGATATCCATATAAATATTTTTGATGTAGTTCTTCGTACTTTTCGTGAATGATATAATCGTAGAGGTTAGATATGGACTGAATTTCATCACTATGGTTAAAAGTG
>P_1C_Liq_1_UnCtyDRAFT_1000225_pt1 | contig 13278 bp, 19 predicted proteins | sample Pon1CUnioCityCA_2_FD_10230 | JGI IMG/M metagenome (IMG submission 10230) | reverse complement strand
CCTTCCCGCCTATAGAGATAGATAGTGATGAGGCTCAGCAAATATTTAGAAACAAGGGGTATACACTAACACTTTTAGACATAGGTGGAGAATACACCATATAAACATAAATACCGTAACTATATCTACACAAATATGAAATCTATGTTTAGCTATAATACGAATATGTTCCAATTACAAGGAAATCTTCTTAGAGACTATGAACACGCCCAGCACAAATATTCTACTTCTGTGATGAACGCATTTAATGAATTAAAAAAGCAGTGTGATTACCGTCAGAAGAGTAGTGCTTTAACTAGTGAAATAAAGAGACTTAAACAAGATAGAGAACAACTCTACGTAGGCGGAAAAGCGTTCCAAGATGTACAAAGTAGGGAAGCACTCAGAGAACAGATAGAGGATACGCGTAGAGAAGCTAAAATGTTAGAAGATATGGCACAAATTAAACCTCGCCTCCTATGTTTTAACCTTAAATCCACGAAGGAATCCATGTTTTCTAAAGAAGAATATACTCATTTTAAGAGATACCAAGATCTTGTTACTATCCTTTAATATTGTATATATAGTATGAATATATCTCGTGTTGTGATGTATGTGGCTACCGTTATTGGTATTGGTGGCCTTATATACCTTTTTTTAACTGTTGATACATCATTAGTATGGGAAACAATACGAGCAGTATCTGCTTACTGGTTTACACTGTATGTCTTGCTTGCTACACTAATGATCCTTGGGTTCTCCTTTGCTTGGTGGCTAGCAATTTCTCCTTTCGATACAAAACTCACATTTAAACAAGTTTTTAATGCACGCATGGCAGGCTTTAGTATAAGTTACTTAACACCTGGTTCTCGTATCGGAGGAGAAGTGGTTCGTGCTTCAGTACTAAAAAATAGTTCAACGTCTTTGGTCTTAGCCAGTAGCGTTATAGAAAAAATAGGTATATTATTGTCTAGTACCTTACTCGTTTTTTTAGGAATCTTATTATTTCCTCTTCTTTTTACCAGTGTCTCTTTTTGGTGGTCTCTACTGCCTATAGCCATATTATTACTCCTTTCTATGTATGTATTTAGGAGAGAACGGTCGTTGATAGATTCTGTTTTTACATGGGTTGAAGATACATCTTTGATACCGGATACGTATAATGAGGATATTAATACGTTTAGAACACAGTTTACCACGTATTTTCGTGAGAGAACAGATGTGTTGGGAAGAGTTATTATCGTTATCTTAGGGTGTAAAGTTTTGCTTGTAGCTCAGTTATACGTTTTATTGTTAGCATTTGGTATGTCTGCTTCTTTACTCACTGCACTTTATTTTGCTATCATTATAGAAATTGCGTATGGTATCCCTAGTTATATGGGTCTTGGATTCTTAGAGGGTGGTTATACGTCTTTTGGCACAGTAGTTAGTGTTACATCTTCAGTGGCTCTAGGTATATCGTTGCTTATTAGAATGAGAGATATCTTAGCCAGTGTATACGGTGTTATTATCTTAGCACTAGGATCATATTATGAGTAAAAATCGTCTTCATATACTAGGAACTCTTATTTTGTTACACCTTCTTCTTTTACCTTTTTTCTTACGTGTAGCTTTTACTCGTTTATCAATTTTGAAGATACCTGTTGGGGCAAATCCATGTATTCCTCTTGGAGGGCTTCCTCTTACACCTAAGGATATACGACAAGGAAAGTCACAAGCATATGCTTCCACAAACCGTCTTCGTAACAAAAAATCCTTTTCCTCGTATCCACAAGTCATTAAGCCTTTGTTTGGTAATCGTAGTCGTAACATAACTGTTTTACAACGAACTGATTCACTTCCAGTCTTTGATGAACCAATGATTCACCAGCCATACATTGAAGGTGAAGAGTTTGTAATAAATGTTGCAATTGTTGATGAAGATGTGGATATATATGGCGTGACGCAAATTGTTTCAGAAAAAGATATTTGGGAAGGTAAAGGAGAATATATTAACAGAACAAACCAGGTAGACACAGATTCTTTGCATAACGCAGTACGTGAAGCATGTGAAGAGGTAGGGCTAAGGTTTGGTCGTCTCGATGTTCGTAGTGATTCATTGCAAGACCTTAAACAAGGTAATTTTACAATAATAGAGGTTAATGGGAGCTTAGCAGTAGACCTACGACTATATACACAAGCAACTATGCGTACAAAGTACAACTGGCTTAGAAACCATTGGAGTAAACTAGTAAAGGTTTATGATGTCGGTGATTCTTTTACGTACCCCCGGTTCTTATGGGTATACGTTTTTTTATTTTTAGCACAGCCTCTTTCAGCATCATCATCTTGGAACAAGATCAAGAACAAATATTTCACTTCTTGTCCCGATTCGTAGGGGTGGTCCCCAGAGCCTTGTTCCTGTAGAGACATGAAGTAATCCTTGTCCATTAGTATACGTTCCTTTAACATACGAGAAGTCTAATAGAGCTATAAGATGCAGTGGCCAAACTTGTCCTGCGTGGATATGACCTGATAAGATAGCAACAGCAGTATCGGATAGAGTAACACTCGGTTCATGTTTTAGTAAGACATCAACATTCTCCTTTTCAATTTGTTCTTTTGTCTGTTGCCACGGTGTTTTATATGCTACGCCATGCACACATATACCGTTTATAATCTTTGTTTCATCTTCTAAGACTACAACACCATTTTTTTCTAAACTATCAATAACTGTTTGTCTATCATGGTAGCCATCGTGGTTTCCAGTTACAAAAAGTATAGGTATATCCACGTTTTTTAGGGATGAATATACTGATTCTGGGATATGATGCATACCGTCCACTAAGTCTCCTGTTATCGCTATAATATCAGGGTCGAGATGTTCTGCTTTTTCTAATGAATCTTGTAGGTCTCGTTCACTCCATATATCTCCTATGTGAAGATCTGTGAGTTGAACAACTCGTTTCTTCTCTTTTTTATCCCAGGTATAATCTTCATGTCTTATCTGAGGGTAGCGTGCGACGTAATATCCGTATATAGCTACGAGGAGTGTAGGTATCCAAGCATATTCAGGTCGTAGGCCTGCCGTTGTTGTCGTGAATGTGAAGAATCCCATGATGAAGCTAAGTAGTATCCAGGTGAATCCTATTCTAAGGATGTACTGCGTGAGCCTTGTTCGTTTTGAAAAGAATAAAGGGGTGCTCAACAATATGATTCCTCCTAACACTATGATACTTGTTCTGCTTAGAAGCGAGGTATGCGTTGTGTAGAGATAAATATGCGTGATTAATAGAAGAATGCTGCTGAGTATAGCTGTGTATCCGAACACGGTTATGCCTAGAAACCTTGGTTTCTCCATAGAAGTATATTATTTTACTATTCCTTATAATATAGTGGTAGTATGTGATAATTTAAATTTATGCTATACCTATATGTATGTATAATGAATACGTGGTGGAGTAAATCGACGGGTTTTGCTAGAGAAGAAATAGCTGTTTTTATATCTGGAATTGTTAGTATGGGTATAGAAATACTTGCTGGACGAGTTTTAGCTCCGGAGTTTGGATCTACTATATATACTTGGGGAAGTATCATAGGTGTGTCTCTCCTTGCACTTAGTCTTGGATATATACGTGGGGGCCGTACAGCTAAACAAGCAACCTTACAATCTCTAGACTCTCTCCTTATCATCTCTGCAGTATACATTATTTTTCTAACTGTCTTTGGAGATGAACTTCTTACCTTGTTAAGTGCATTCCCAGTTAGTCCTCAGTACGCAGCCATTTTACCAGTTCTTATCTTATTTGGTCCTCCAACGTACTTCTTAGGGTTTATTAGTCCGTATGCTGTCGAGCTTTCTAGTAAGGAGGAGAAAGGTGAAGCATCAGGACACTTCTATGCTCTTGGAACAATAGGAAGTATTATAGGGGCTTTTGGCACGACGTTTGTTCTTATTCCTTGGTTTGCTGTCTCCACAATATATGTCTTTTTTGCTTGCCTTAGCGTCACACCACTTATTAGAAACTGGTCTTCATGGCGCTCATACAGTATAGTTATCTTCGCAGTTATAGGATACTTTGTTGCTGGAACAACAGTCACACCAGGCAACACAATATATGAGATAAATACACCGTACCAAGACTTACGTGTTAGTGAAGAAGAGGGTGTTAGGACGTTGTACTTAGACGGACAACAACAAAGCGCGATGTACATAAATAATACAACTGCATACCCGTGGACATACACTCGTTATTTTCATATTCCTTTTTTACTTTCGGACAGTATTGATAACGTGCTATTCGTTGGAGGAGGAGGATTCTCAGGTCCAAAACGGTTTGTGGAAGAAGGAGTGTCTGTTGATGTTGTTGAACTTGATCAAGGCGTTATAGACACTGCTAAAACATACTTTAACGTATCAGAGTCAAATAATCTTCAAATACATACAGGTGATGGACGTGACTTTTTACAACGTACAAATAAGACATTTGATGTCGTGTTCTTAGATGCGTATAGAAAGTACAAAGTACCATTTCATCTTACTACAAAAGAGTTTATAACACGTATCTATGAGAAAACAACTCCTACAGGGATGGTTTTTAGTAACGTTATAGGAACGTCTTCAGGTCCTGGCTCAGAGTTTAGTCGAGCACAGTACAAAACAATAAACAGTGTGTTTGACACAACATACTACTTTCCAACCTCAGATGTGAACGTAGCTCAAAACATAGAAATAATCGGTACAAAACAACCACGAATAACACAAAGAGAACTATTACGACGTAACCAGGACTATACACGTATGGATCTTTCAACAGAAATACAGCAGTTACAACAACCAAATACTTCAGACGTGCCTATATTACAAGATGACTATGCGCCTGTTGAATCACTATTAGAACCTCTCATAAGTATGCAGTACGTAACTCAGACACGCTAACAAATTCTATTATTGTCTCACCACACATTGCCATAACATACACCAGAGATAACGGTATAGTATGAAAAAGTAAATAAGGCAATATATGTCTAGACCATATGATGAGTAGTATTGAAATCCCTATGACATATATCTATCTATTAATCATAGGAATAATAACAGTCAGTATCTTGACTATTATTATGGCCACGCAACAACCACAGTATACTGATTCAGATAGTACTACGGTATTCAAAGATATTACTAATAAGATAGCTAATAACTACGATATGCGTAGATACGGTCTTTCAACAATAACTATAAACAATAAGCTGTATGTGTTCTCCACCGGGTTTGATGGTCCAAATACGTTGATGACGTGGCAAGATGGAAAGCTAGTAGATGTAACACCTCCCGAACTGGAGGATGTAGAAACTAATGCTATAGGAGCAGCAGCTTGTGATATAGATGAAGACGGAGAAGAAGAACTATACGTTCTTACTACAGGTGGGGCATACGGAGGTCAGAAAGCAACAAAAGACAAACTATATGATAAACAAGGTGATACCTGGGTTGACTTACTCGAAGATTCACGTGTTACAAATCAATATTCAGGCCGTTCAGTAGCATGTACATATACACCTAAGGGGTACGGGTTCTTTGTTGCACGGTATAATGGCCCCATGCAACTACTTATTCAAGAAGACGGTAAACTCATTGATGTTGCGCCTGAGTACGGTATGGATAAAAGTACTGGTGGAAGAAGCATCGTTAACATACCTTCCAAGAATGGCCCAAGCCTCTTTATCGGTAACGAAAGAGGTCCTAACTACTACTTCGAACGCGTGGAGGATACATATAAAGAAGTTGCACAGCAGAAAGGCATTGCTGATCCTTACCTACCTGCAAGAGGTGTAACTGTATACGATAAAGATAAGAATGGAGTCTTTGACCTTGCAGTATCAAATTGGGAAGCACAACACAGAATATACGAATATAACGGCTCAAAATACAATAATGTCGCCTCTTCGTCTTTCTCTCAACCCTCACCTGCCAGAAACCTTGTTAGTGCTGACTTTAACAACGATGGTGACCAAGAATTATTCTTAAACAATATTGCTTCACAAAGAGAATCGCCAAATAGATACGCTAACAGCGAGGGAAAATTACTTGATATAGGTGATGCTTCTGAACCTCTTGGGCTAGGAACAGGTGCAACCGTTACAGATATCAATAATGATGGTGTATTAGAACTTATTTTAGCTCATGGTGAATCAGGTAGGCAGCCATTAACAATGTACCACATTCCAAACAACAAGGATAGTATAAGGATACAACCAGTATGGAAATCTGGAGCTCCTGCAAGAACAGCATACGTAGAACTAGAAGATAGCTCTGTTCACGCAGTAGATGGAGGATCAGCGTATCTTAGTCAAATGGAACCATGGGTGCATCTTGGCAGCAGGAATCTTCCTTTGGATGTATCTGTTGTGTTCCCTGATGGTATTATTGTTAATGAAACAATTACTGAGACTGAGATGAGATTATCACACCCTCAAAAATAGATAAAGTGCTTTCATTTAGTAAACTTGTTATTTGTATTACTTTTCTTAGAGTGCTACTGAATCTCTTAACTTAGTAATATATAAACGAAGAAGACTTCCTTATCTCTATGCAAGACGATGTATTACTCTACGAAACTGATTTTTGGAAAGTCATTCTTATCCCTAACCAAGCATATCTAGGAAGATGTATTATATCTCTTAATAGAGACTGTGGGGAGATGTCTGAGTTAACATCAGAGGAGTGGACAGATTTTCATGAGAATATCGTGCAAAACCTAGAATTTGCTTTCAGAGAAGAGTTCAATGCTACAATGTTTAACTGGACTTGCCTAATGAATAATGCTTTCAAAAGTCATAACCCTGAGCCACATGTTCACTGGCACTTCAGGCCTCGTTACAGAGAAAATATTACAGTTGGAGGAAAAACGTTTAGAGACTCAGAATTCGCCCACCACTATACTAAAGAAAGAACAAGAGTTGTTTCTAAAGATGTTCTTGAAAAAATAGCGAGAAAAGTAAAAAAAGTGTTCAGATGAAAGATAGCTGGGTACATTCTTAATATTGTTAAGTGACCTAAGAGGAGGAAGAAATTCAACTAAAACAGTTTCTCCTCACAACATATTATTCACATAATCATAATTTATTCAATCTGGTTTATAATTAGTGAATAATTTTGCTGTGTTGATGAAAGAAATAAAAACAAGTACAATACGAAGCAAACTCAAAAGAACAAACCTAGCTGATAAAGCATTAGTCAACAAAATTCTAAGCATAGAAAACTGGATACAGATACAACCAAAATCTTTCCCATCAGGTACACATAAGCAACTTCTTAAAAAAGAATACGAAGACCTTTGGTTTAGCACAGCAAAAGAACTACTCCCCGCAGAAGAATACGACGCAATACTACGAGAAGAAATAGAAAAAGCAAAGCAAAAAGAGAAACGATACATACAACGACATAAAAAGACACGAAAACAGTATGAAGAAATCAAAAGGGCAATACGATAATGACGCGCAGAGAAACACTCTTCACATCTGAAAGCGTTACAGAAGGACACCCAGACAAAATATGTGACCAAGTAAGCGACGCAATACTAGACGCAGCACTAACACAAGACCCAGAAGCAAAAACAGCGATAGAATGCTTCATCAACTCAGAACTTATACTAATAGGTGGAGAACTAACCACAACTGCAGATATAAACATAGAGAACATAGTGCGAAGAACCTTGAAAGACATAGGGTATACCAAGAAGACAGATGGTTTCAATGCAGAAACAGGGACTGTTAAAATAAGTTTGAATGAGCAAAGCCCAGATATCAAGAAAGGTATATCTCCAACACAGAACAAGGAACAAGGGGCAGGAGATCAAGGCATGATGTTTGGCTATGCAACAAACGAAACAAGCAACTACTTACCCTTACCCATAACTCTATCTCACGCCTTAACAAAAAGACTTGCAGATGTAAGAAAACAAGGAATACTACCATACATAAGGCCAGATGGAAAAGCACAAGTAACAGTAAAATACCAAGACCACGCACCTATCAACATCCACACAGTTGTAGTAAGCACCCAACACCTAAAAAACATACCACAAAGTAAAATAAGGGAAGACATCAAAAAGCATGTTATTAAACCAGTACTAAAAAATAAGGTAACAAAAGACACAAAGATTTATGTAAACCCCGCAGGGAGATTCGTCATAGGAGGACCACAAGCTGATACTGGTCTAACCGGAAGAAAAATAATCGTTGATACCTATGGAGGTATGGGAAGACATGGTGGAGGTGCATTTAGTGGGAAAGACCCAAGCAAAGTAGACCGTTCTGGTGCGTACTTAGCCAGGTACATTGCTAAAAACATCGTGGCAGCAAACCTAGCAGATAGATGCGAAGTACAAATCGCGTACGCAATAGGCATAGCAGAACCAGTAAGCATAACCGTGGATACATTCGGAACGAGTAATATCGCTGAAAAAAGGATTGAACGCCTGATACCTGATGTGTTTTCACTAAAACCAAGAGACGTAATAGAGGAGTTAGATCTAGAAAAACCAATATATGAGGATACTGCTACGTATGGTCACTTTAAAGAGGGTTATTCGTGGGAAGAAACAGATAAAGTACCTGAGATACAAAGATTACTTCGTTAATTACATATGTTTATATTTATGAAAACCTTTGCTTAGAGTATATGGAAGACAATGTTGGGAAAATAGATAAATATTTACGAATAATTACTGGGGCTATAATGGGAACAGTATCTCTCTTAGTTTTAGGACAGGTTACAACGATACCTGCTATTGCAAGCCTACCTAGTATTCTATCACCTATACTAGGAGTAATATCTCTTATTCTACTAGCAACAGCACTAACTAAGAAATGTGGTTTATACACATTGATAGGTGTTAAAACGTGTAGTACAGAAAGCTAATGCGATTCATGCTAGTTAGATTAAAGAGTAATATCTAATGACTAATGGCTAACGAAGCAATTATAGAGACCATAGATAGAAGACTTAAGGAACTGTATTCTGATATACGGCTTAAAAATCTTAAGGGGCTAGATGTTATTAAACAAATACGAAGAGAAGGAAAAAATGAAAGCTCAATCTTATTCTATTTTCTTACTGAACGGTTTTTATTACTTAGTTTAACACAGGGGGAGGTATTTGTATCTAAAGCTATCTTGAAGTACTAGTTTAAATCACCATACAAAGAACATGCAGATAAATTGTTTTACGGAGAAGAAAGTGATGATGTACAAGAAGTAATCGATGGTATATGTGTAGATAAAGGTATCTTCATTAAACTACTCGAAGGTCTAAATCTACAAAAAACCGAGAAAGTGTATATACACTACTTATTCTGTTCAGATGACGAGATAAAACATCCTACATATAAAGGTAACGTATCTCAAGAAGATGTAATAACTAGTTTTTACAATGAAATTGATTCTAAAGGTCTTCAAAATAAATTAGTTAGCTTGGAAGAAAGATGACGTCTCAGAAAATAGAGGGAATTAGTAATAAAAAAGACTATGTATGCTTTACTCTCAAAAAAGATAAGACATACAATCCATTCATTAAAGGGCTGTTAAAAGAATTAAACATACAGTACCACCAAACACAAGACGAACTAGGGAATGTTACTAATGCTGAAGAAGTAACAGATACATATACAAGCTATGGTGATGAGGGAAACAGACTCATAGAAGTATCTGGAAACGAAAAAATATTTCTTTTTAGCCTAACACCAAGTAATACTGAGATAAGAGATAAGGTAACAAAGTATATACTGGAAAACACAGAATTTGTAAAAACATAAATTCGTATTTTTTGCCAATGCTATACCCAGATAAGTATTAAACTATACCAGTTACTAGAAAGTGTAAGAACATGAAATTACATAAAAACTTGAATCACAGAGCGTTCAGAGCAATCGAAAAAGGGGAGAAAACAATAGAGATACGTGCAAATAAAGCTCGGTACAACCAGCCAAGTTTTAACACTGCAAAACCTGGAGATACTATTAAGTTTACAAATACAGAAACACAAGGATCCATACTCTGTGAAATCAAGAGCATAAAACTCTACGACTCGGTTAAAGACCTGTTACTAAGTGAGGGCACAAAGAAAACTTTGAGCAGTACAGATAATCTTAAAGAAGGAGTTGAAAGTATTCATAGCATCTCTAACTACAAAGAATACATCACTAGAAACGGTGTGTTTGCTATACAAATAGAACTAAAGAATTAACACTTTTATCAGATGCTATAACCGTGTTGTATAATCTATAATAATCAAGTTGACGTAATTAGTATTGAACGAGTCAAAATACATAAAAATAGGTAGGTACACACACGTTTTATGAAGCGTGTTTTACGAGCACAACTAGTTGTGCTTTCAGGCTTGGTACTTGGAGGAGCGTTATACTTCGTATTCCCTCTTATCGGCATAGGAATATTATTAGGGGTTGTTCTCGCAGGATTGTTTGCTTTGTTCGCACTTCAAAAACCAGAAGGTGAACTACACTCTGTTAACAAAAAGATGAACGTTGCTCTAAGCATAATTCATTTATCCTAGCAGGAATAGCTATCTTCATCGTAGAAGACTTTGTCTTAGCAGCAAGCCCACTCTTATCAGGAATATACTTCTCAGTTAATATGTGGAAAAATTGATAGAATTATCAAAACGAGTCTAGAAGTATATGGTTAAATGGTAGAAAAAATGAGTAACAAGAGTAAGAAAAAAATCAAACCACTTAAGACATAACTACTCCACGTGACTAAGTTAAACCCAGTCTTCCTAAACCATGATCCTAACTCCGTATCACTTCCTATATAAGCATTGTATACAAAAGCAGATACCAATGAGAAAATGAAGAGTGATATGCTACTTGGAAGAAGCAAAAATATGCCCAACGCTTTTGATCCTGCCTCTGGCCGTGCGCTTAACACACCTAAAAGATCCACAAAGATAGCTGAACGCACTAAGTAATACAAAATAAAACCCCAAATAAAGATACAAGTAGTGACTGGGATAACTAAAAGATTAAAGAGTACATCACGAACCACATTCATCCATGTACTTGCCTCCCTATCTAAACTTTTCATAACATACTTCTTAAGAAGAAAAGAACCTGCTATCCACGTACCAAGTAGTAAACTCCCATATAACAATGTATAAGCTGTGTTTTCTAAAGCTACCCATGTAAATAGATCACCTGTAGATAATGAGAAGAGTATCGTAGGAATTCCAAAAGAAACAACTAATATCACTTCTATCATGCTATTAAAACTCACGTCATAAAAATATATGTACGATAAGAGTGCTGCAACTGTTGAAACAATCCAAAACAAGATGTGGAATACTCCCTCATTTGTTTCAGAGCTGAGATTCTTATACCTTCCAAAAATACTCATTGTACTATAATATTACACTCAATGTTATTAATCATACTATGTAAGTCCTAAAACATCAAATCCTGCTCTTAAAAATGGGATGATTATAATGATCAAAAGACAGTAAAAACTCCATTTTAACAATGTAGTAGAGGCGGATTTGAACCAGTGCTCCAACTCGTTTTGAGCAGAGAAAAAATAATGATAGAGGAACGTTGTTATACTCCCAAAAATAGATACGGGGATGCTAATAGCAAAATATAAAAGAGCGGTTATGCTGTCTTGGCTAAAGGCGGGTAAGTCTGCTTCTACAGGGTTTAGAACACCAAGAATATCAAGAGCAAAGTACTTAAGTGATATCCCTGATATCATTAGCCATAACGCAATACAGATAAGAGATGGAAATATACTAAGCGTGAAAAGAACAAGTCGTCCGCTTTGCACTATACTTGTGAATCTTCCATCACTACCACTATACGTGTTATCAAGAGTGTATTTTCTAAGTAGTGTAGTAACAACTAATAGTAGTCCTAAAGTGAGGGTGATAAGAATAGTAGATGTAATAATACTTCTAGAGAATGTATTGTAAAAACCAGCAGAGTCTAAGAAAAAGTAAACAAATACCATAGAAAATGTGCATAATACCCAGCAAACGATGTGTAATAGTCCTTTTTTAGTTACTGAACTAATATCTTTATACTTAGGAATACCTATTTTCATAGTATTTGATTATACAACGTTACTTTTATCCCTTACCAAAAAATTATTCTTCGAGGTATGTATAGATACAAGACGCATATTCATCAATATCTTGAAGATTACTATTCAGTATTTCTTTTACTTGAGATATTTCAATATCTGCGTATAGATGAACAAGGACGTTTCTAAATTTTGCCATACGACGAAGATTATGTTTAAGATTCTTATCTATTATCGATATGTTATGCAGTTTGTCAAAGTATGAAGCATACGTTTTTGCCTCTCCTGCGTTTTCAGAAGATATAATATGATTAGCTATGTCTAGGCACGCTTCTATCATTTCTTGCAATGCATGTTTTACTGCTAAAACATCTTTTTCGCTAGAAGAACTATCAAAACTATTTTTCTCTTTACGTAGGAACTGTAATCTTTTGTTGATAATTTGTAGTTTGGCTTGAAGTATGTCTTTGTCTGCTTTCATTGTGTTAACTGTTTTTTCACGATGTTGTTTCTTTGTTCAATATGGTGTTTTCTGTCTAGGTATTGTCTTCTTGTACTTGTTTCAAACTGTGTTCTTGCTCGTTCATTTTTTTTATAAATCAATTTTCCATATGTAAGTACTTGGTTGAGGAATCTTGGATGTGCATCGTTCAGTATTTTAAGATCAACTTCTTTGTTTACTACATCTTCAATTTCTAATGCAAGATCTACGCGGTCTTTATACGTATATGATGTTCCGCGTTGTAGTACAATACCGATATCAACATCGCTAGTATTTGTAGCTGTTCCTTTAGCTTGAGATCCAAACAGGTACCCTAACTCTATTTCTTCATAGCTTTGAAGAATACTCCTTATATGCTTCATGTTCATATATTAATAAGATATCTTGATATATTTAAGATTAGGTGACTCGAAACTGTAGTGTATATGTTCTAACTGTAAATGTTATTAAACAGCTGCATGTAAAATATAATTGTATGAATAAAACGTGGTGGTCACAAGATATGTTTAATCAGTTTGTGCTCCAAAGTGGTTGGAGATACGTAGTATGAATGTAGAAGATGTTTGGAGACAGTTAGATGCATTCATAACTGAGAATAGGTTTACTATCAGTGTTGTATTCCCAGTTGTGGGGGCATTCATGCTTCTTCTAAGCGCAGCAGATATACTACCTGTTTGGTTAGCGTTCAATCCGTTCTTGATACTTATTGGTGTGTTAGTAATGCGCTT